>ENA-ORCW01000237-ORCW01000237.1-marine-metagenome-genome-assembly--contig:-NODE-237-length-52002-cov-4.240019_pt1 | contig 52002 bp, 46 predicted proteins | sample MGYA00237784_ERZ508517 | MGnify/ENA primary metagenome ERZ508517 (study PRJEB26187, sample SAMN06268979) | marine metagenome | isolation source: Tt ae E1 feedstock associated aerobic enrichment on...
GTTGTTTGCCGTGACGCACCCTGCATTACTTGCCACCAGTGCGAAGGCGATGCTGGGACGAGTCCCAGCCTACCCCCCCTGCAGTCACCCCGGCGTTCACGCACCTGGCTCGCCCCTCCAAACGCAACAGCGCAGACTTGAATGTTGTCCGAACACCTGTGATGCTGCGGAAGCATCGCATAGGCGTCCCACCCCGTGACGAGCCGCCCCGGCAATATGAAATTCACGTCGCTGCTGCTGTCCGCACTGTTCCTGTTCCTTCTGCCGTCTGTCTGCCCGGCAGCCACTGATGCCGCCGACGCGACCCCCACGGCACGCGGTCTGACCCCGATCGACTGGGTGATCGTCGCACTCTACGGGGCCTCGACGATCGCCCTCGGCCTGTACTACAGCCGCAAGCAGGAAAACACCGAGGAGTACTTCGTCGGCAGCGGCCACATGAACCCGCTGCTGATCGGCGTCTCGCTGTTCGCCACCCTGCTGAGCACGATCTCGTACCTCTCGTTTCCCGGCGAAGCCCTCGGCAAAGGACCGGTCTACCTCACCCAGCTGATCGCGTTCCCGCTGATCTTCTACGTCGTCGGCTACATCCTGCTGCCGGTCTACATGCGACAACGGGTCACCAGTGCCTACGAACTGCTCGAAGCGAACCTCGGCCTGAGCATCCGACTGCTCGGTGCCGGGCTGTTCATCGTTCTCCGCCTCGTCTGGATGTCGCTGCTGGTCTACCTGACCGCCAAGGCGATCAGCGTGATGCTCGGCATCGGCGAGGAGTGGATTCCCCTCATCGTGCTGGCAACCGGTTTCGTCGCCGTCATCTACACGTCGCTGGGCGGCCTGCAGGCGGTCGTCATCACCGACGCCATGCAGTGTGCGCTCCTTTACGGTGGAGCACTCCTCGTCCTGGTGACCGTCACCTACGACTACGGGGGCTTCGGCTGGTTTCCGACCGGCTGGCACGCCAACTGGGATACCCAGCCGATTCTCCCTGCCGACCCGTCGACGCGCGTAACGATGATCGGCTCGATCCTGTCGGTGACGTTCTGGTACATCGCGACTTCGGGAGGCGATCAGACGTCGGTGCAGCGGTTCATGGCAACCACCGACGCGAAAGCCGCCCGCCGGGCCTTCGCCACTCAGCTGATCGTCGCGGTCATCGTCCTGGTGACACTGGGACTGGTCGGCGTGGCACTGCTCGGCTACTTCGAAGCGAACCCGAGCCAGCTTCCCCCCGGTATGTCGCTGAAAGAGAACGCCGACGAAATCTTCCCCCGCTTCATCGCCTTCCACCTGCCGCCGGGAATCTCCGGCCTGGTCGTCGCCGCCATGTTCGCAGCCGCCATGTCGAGCATCGACTCCGGCGTGAACTCGATTACGGCGGTGGTGATGACCGATCTGATGGATCGCTTCGGCCGCCGGCCCGACACCGAAAAGAAACACGTGCTGTGGGCCCGGTGTCTGGCGTTCGGCATCGGAGCAGCGGTCGTGATCGGGAGTTCGTTCATGGATCGAATCCCCGGCAATATCACCGCAGTCACCAACAAGACGGCGAACCTGCTCACCACGCCAATCTTCTGCCTGTTCTTCTTCGCCCTGTTCGTCCCATTCGCGAAGCCGGCCGGCGTGTGGGTGGGTGCGATCTGCGGCACCACCACGGCGGTTCTGATCGCGTTCTCGGGACCGATCTTCGGCGTTCATCCGGAAACCGGACTGGACCCGATCAGCTTTCAGTGGATTGCCCCGGCGGCGGTGCTGGTCAACATCTCGACCGGTGCGATCGTCAGCTGGATGTTGCCTTCGAGGTCCAACGATGAACCGACTGTCTGAACAGAGTGATTCCCCCGCGATCCGGGTGGCTGGGGCGCAGGACATCGCCGCAGGCAATCACCACGGACTCCATGCAGATTCAGAGTCCCGTCTGCCCGGCGACGCCACGGCCCCTGTGGTGTCGTTCACCGGCAACGCGCACGGCTCACAGAGCCGTGGCACCCATGTGATCCAGAGCCGTGGCACACGTTTCAACGCAACACAGAGCCCGGGGCTTCCCTGCGGTCCAGCCCCGGCCACCCGTCGTTCTGGTGGACCAGGCCTGGCCACCCGTCGGGGCACCCTCATGCTCGCACTTCTGCTCACGCTCCTGGTCACCAGCACCGCCCGCGCCGCCGAGCCGGTCCAACTCGATGCCGCCACCCGCGAGAAAGCCCTGACGATCCTCCGCGAGGGGATGCGTTCGGACGAGTTCTGGCCCTCCATTCATGCCGCCGAAGGCCTCACCCTGGCCGGTCATGGCGACGAAGTGATCGCCTTCCTCGGACCGAAGCTCGCCGGCGAGACCGACGATCAGCAGCGTTGTGGCATCGCCCGCGAACTGGTGCGGGCCGGCGACCGCTCCGCCGCTGCCGCCATGCTCGCCATCCTGGAGAAAGAAGACACCTACGGACACACGCACGCATCCGAGAGCCTCTACAAGGTGGGAGAGCTGGGCGATGGCTCGGCCCTGCGACGGGTCTTCGCCGAAACGGACGATCTGCGTACAAAGCTGATGGCCGCCGCCGCTCTCGCGAAAGCCGGCAACACCGAGGCCCTCGCCTTCATCCGCGAGAATCTCGCGCATGAGGATCATGAGATCTTCCGCATCTCCACGTGGATTCTGGCCCGCATTGGCGACGCGAGTGACATCCCCGGCATCCGTGCGAACATCGAACGCTGCCCCGACGAGCTGACCCGCGTCTACCACGAGAACGCGCTCGCGACGCTCGGCGACGCAGCCGGCCTCAAACTCCTGACGGCCAACCTGCAGTCGGATGACCCGGTCGTCCGCACGTATGCCGCAACATTCGCTGGCGACGCCTACGCCACCTCGGTTGCTCCACTGCTGATTGAACAGCTCGACATCGATCATCTGGATGCCCGAATCCGGGCCGCTCAGTCGCTGCTGGTTCTCGCGCAGCCGCAGGCGTCAATCCCTCAGCCGGAACAGGAAACCCGCCTGATGCTCCCCCCGAGTGAGGGGAATCCCCGCAACAGCGAAGGGGACTTCATCCGGCTCAACGACGGCCGGGTGCTGTACGTCTACACGCACTTTACGGACGGGGCAGGGGATCATGCCGCGGCACATCTGGCCGGGCGGTTCTCCTCCGATGGCGGCGCCACCTGGACCGATGAAGACACGGTCATCCTGCCGAACGAGGCCGGTTACAACGTGATGTCGGTCTCGCTGCTGCGGATGCCGGACGGCCGCATCGCCCTGTTCTACCTCCGCAAGAACTCGCTGGAAGACTGCCGGCCGTTCCTTCGCTTCAGCACCGACGAGGCCCGCACCTGGAGTGAACCAATCGAGATCATTCCGGACTCGGAGGTCGGCTACTACGTCCTCAACAACGATCGCGTCATCCGCCTGAGCAGCGGTCGCCTGGTCGTGCCGGTCGGCGAACACTTCGGCCCCGTGCGCACCAAGTGGACCGGCGACTCCCGGGTCGTCTGCTACCTCAGTGACGACGACGGGCAGACGTGGCGTCGCGGCACCGCCGCCGAGGTGACGAAGGACAAGCCCGCCATCCAGCAGGAACCGGGCGTGGTCGAACTGGAAGACGGCCGGGTGATGCTCTTTTGCCGGACGAACGGCGGCAGCCAGTACATCGCGTACTCCGACGACAGTGCCGAGTCGTGGTCGATCCTGTCCCCTTCGAGCATCGAAGCGCCCGTTTCGCCTGCATCGATCGAGCGGATCCCCTCGACCGGCGATCTGCTGCTGGTCTGGAACGATCACTCGAACATCCCCGCAGAACTGACGGGCAAGCGGACGCCCTACACGATCGCCATCTCCCGCGACGAAGGGGCCACCTGGCAGACGATCCGCAACCTGCAGGACAACCCGCACGGCTGGTACTGCTACACGGCCGTTGAGTTCGTCGACGGGCATGTGCTGCTCGGTCACTGCTCCGGCGACCGTCGGAAGAACAACGGCCTGGCCCAGGCGCAGGTGACCCGTATTCCGATCCGCTCGCTGTACACTGCTACCACCCGCTGAGGTCACACGATCTCCGCGATTCTTCACCGTCACGGACACCCGCCACCGATGAGACTCAGCAAGACCCTCGCCCGCATCCGGGCCAACCAGCCGGTCCGCATGTGCAGCCTGGGGACGTTCAACCCGGCATACATCCGGCACGCGGCCCACTTCGGCTTCGACTGCATCTGGCTCGACGCGGAGCACCGCTGCTTCACCGAACGGGACATCCAGAACCTGATGCCGTACTTCCATCTGTACGACATCGACTGCATGCTCCGCCCGCCGACGCTCGAGAAGACCCGGCTCTATCGCTACTTCGAAGATGGCGCGACCGGGCTGATGATCCCCCACGTCTCGACCCCCGAGAAGGCGCAGATGCTCGCCGACTCGCTGCGGTTTCCGCCGATCGGTGACCGCGGCCTGGACGGTGCCGGCTTCGACAGTGACTACATCCTGCAGGGAGGCCCAGACTACCCGCAGCAGGCGAACGAACAGACGTTCCTGGTCGTCCAGATCGAAACCATCGAGGCGGTCGCCAATGCCGACGCGATCGCCTCCATCAAAGGAGTTGATGGTCTGTTCATCGGCCCCGGGGACCTGGGCCTGCGGCTGAAGACTTCACCAACTGACCTGACCCTCGAAGACGCCTTCGCCCAGGTGGCGGCCGCCGCCAAAAAGCACGGCAAGGCGTGGGGCTGCCCGGCCCTGTCGGCCGAGCACGTGACGGAACTCCACAACCAGGGAGCACAGATCATTGCCCACGGCGGTGACTTCCGGGCGGCGATGATGATGCTCGAGCAGTGGGGCAAAGACTTCGAGAACGCCTTCGGCAAGGGAGACTGACGCCATGCGTCTGGACGGGAAGGTCGCGCTGATCACCGGTGCCGGTCGTGGCATCGGCCGTGGTTGTGCCGAAGCGTTCGTCGACGCCGGAGCCAAAGTCGTCCTCAACGACCGGCCCGGCAGTCCGGACCTGGCCGGCACGCTGGAGGAGATCAAGACGCTTGGCGGGACCGCCTGGGCGATCGAGGCCGACGCCTTCAGCCGCCAGGGGTGCGAACAGCTCGTCGAGACGGCAGTGCAGGCGGCCGGGCGGATCGACATCCTCGTCAGCAATGTCGCGTTCAGCCGTCGGGCCGACTTCCTCGACTGCGATCCGGACCAGTTCGAACAGGGCGTGCAGGGGACGTTTATCAGCGGGTTTCACATTGCCCAGCCGGTTGCCCGGCACATGGTCGAGCGGGGCGGCGGGGGGAAGATCATCTTCATCTCCAGCGTGCAGGCCGAACTCCCCATTGCCCGCTGTGCACCCTACGGCGCCTCCAAGGCGGCCCTCAATCACATGGCGGAGACGATGTCGGTCGAGCTGTGCCAGCACCGCATCAACGTCAACGCCATCGAGCCGGGCTGGATCGACACGCCCGGCGAACGGGCCACGTTTTCGGTCGCGACCCTCCAGGAGCAAGCCGAGCAGCTTCCCTGGGGACGGCTGGGGACGCCGGTCGATATCGGCCGGGCCGCCCTGTTCCTTGCCTCCGACTATGCCGACTATATCACCGGGGCGATCCTGCCGGTCGACGGCGGATTCCGCTTCAAGGACTGGCGCCCCGACCAGGTTACTCCCGTCCGCGAAGCGCGCTCCGATACGGACGACACAGCCACCACCGACGGACCTTCCGCATGAGCATCTGGCGCTTCGCCGACGCAATCGAAGACGTTCCCGCAGACAGCCGCATCTCCCTCGGCGAGGGAGACACACCTCTGATCCGCTCACGGCAGATCGGACCGGCTGCCGGCCTGAAGAACCTCTACTTCAAGCTCGAGATGGCCAACCCGTGCGGTTCGTTCAAGGATCGCTTCGCTGCCGCCGCCATCTCTCACATGATCGCCGCCGGACAGACCGAGTGCATCGCCACATCGAGCGGCAACACCGGTGCGGCCCTCGCTGCCTACTGTGCGGCGGCCGGCATCCGCTGCCGCATCGCCATCGTCGAGACGGCCCCGTTCGGCAAGGTCAAGCAGATGCTTGCCTACGGGGCGGACATCTTCCGCGTGAAGGGCTTCGGCCTCGATGCCGACATCACCAGCAACGCCTTCGCCGCATTGCAGAAGCTCGGCAGTCAGCCGGGACGGGCCCTGCAGATCAGTGGCTACGTCTTCAGCCCCAAGGGGATGAGCGGCTGCCAGACCGTCAGTCACGAACTGGCCGAGCAGCTTCCGGACGGCATCGATCACGTCTTCTGCCCGGCCGGAGGGGGAGGCCTGTGCGTGGGAGCCGCACGCGGGTTTCACACACTCGTCTCGCGGGGAGTGCTCGAGCGCAGCCCTGCCGTCGAGGTCGTTCAGCCGGAAGGCAACAACACCATCGCCGGCCCGCTTGCCGAGGGACAGCCTCAGGCGCAGCCGATCACCTGCACGTCGAAGATCAGCGGCCTGCAGGTGGCGAGTGTCGTCGACGGCGACCTGGCGATCGAGGAGTGCCGGCCGACCGGCGGGACGGGTCACCTGGTCACCGACGAATTCATCTGGGAGGTCCAGAAGCGTCTGGCCCGGGAAGAGGGGATCTTCTCGGAACCGGCGGGTGCGGTCGCACTGGCCGGGGCGCTCAGTGCAGCCAGAGCGGGACGGGTTGATCCCGACGCCACGATCGTCTGCCTGGTGACGGGTAGTGGGTTCAAGGATGAAGCCTCGCTGGACCGGATGATCGCCGACGTCGACTGCCCGATGATTGACGTCGGCCAGCTGCAGGAGGAGGCGGAGGTAAGCGGTGAGTCTTGAGAGGTGAGAGGTGAGGTCATCTGAGCCGCGAGCGTGAGCGAGCGGAAGCAGACATTGGAAACCAGGACAACAGGTCCGGATGTTGCTGGCCGACGCTTAAGGGCAGCCGTTAGACCCGAACCTGTGAGACCTGCCGCGTCAATGTTCGTCAGGCGATGCCTGGGCTGCGGGGCTTCATCACCACGCCCATCACTCCGCTGCGCTCCGTTCTGAGCGTGCCACCCCGGTTCCTCCGTGTCTCTGTGTCTCCTATGACAAATAGACCGTGGCCCTGTCGCTTCCAGGGGACACGGGCAAAGCCCGTGGCACACACGGACATGCTTGCCTTCAAGGGCAAGCATGCCACCCGGATCGCCCCCATTCTCATCCTCCGGGGCGACGCACCGTCATGACAACTCCTTGGTTACCTTGCTGAAGTTACCCCGGAGCTCACGCTCCGAGCTCTCCTAACTCCGAACTCCTAACTCCGAACTCCTAACTCCGAACTCCTAACTCCGAACTCCTAACTCCTAACTCCTAACTCCTACCCACTACCCACTCTCATACCCATACCGCCCGGCCGTCGCGGCCGTCTCCTCCCGGATCACCGCCAATTCCGCCTCGTTGAAGTCCGGACGGTAGTACGTCGGGGCGTGAATCTGACCCGCGAACGCCGCCAGGTTCGCATCGGCGTCCAGACCGCAATACATGCGGATCTGTTCCAGTTCGCCGGCCGCGTCGTCGCACATGTCCTCGAACCGTACGACACGCACCGCCTCGGCCAGTTGCGGATCATTGTCGAGCTGATCGGCCATCCAGCCGTACAGGTGTGCCCAGTACCGGGCCCAGCCGCGGACGTCGTCCCCCTGCTCCCACAGCGAGCGCACCGCGTCGATCGCCGCGGCATCGCCGACGTTAATCGCCCGTCGGTCCAGGCCGAACTCGAAGTGTCCGACGCGCTGCATCCGGGCCAGTGCCCGCGGGTGTCGCCGCTCTCCCTCGACGAACAGGCGGTGCTGCTTCATCAGCGAGGCGATGTGATGCACGGGATGCCGGATCGTCACCAGGAACCGTGCGTCGGCAAACAGCGACTGCAGGTACGGCAGCCGGGTGAAGTTATAGTTCCCCTTCGAGGCGTATCGTCCCGCGCGCCGCACCAGCAGCAGCTTGCGGAGATGATCCTCATAGAACCGCGCAAAGTCCGGTCGGTCGACGTCCCGGTCCAGCAGATTGCTTGCCGCGGGATCGTGCAGATGATCGAAGAACGCCATCCACAGGACTTCTTCGAGCGCTTCGGGGCTTTCCGGCGTGATCATCAGTCCGTCGCCGTGTGCCCGCTCGACCGGCGGCGAGACCGGCTGACGGGACAGCGCCCGGTTCCACCAGACCGGCGTCATCAGCCCGGGAAAATCGCGGTACTGATGCGTCCCCACGTCCCGATGCGTGGCGATCGCTTCCAGCAGAATCGTACTCCCCGAGCGGGCGATGCCGGCAATGTAAACCGGTCGCTCAATGCGAAGCTCGTCCAGTTCCGGCCGCAGCGACGCGGTTTCGAGATTCCCCAGCCGCTTCCACACGCCCGGCAGCCCGGTCACCAGCCCGCTCAACAGATGCTCGCTGAACGGGACGTGAAACGCCGCGTACCGTTCATCGTCATCGTTGCGGGATGATCGGTGCGTCTGAGCAATCGGGGCAGGGGGCGGAGCAGTCTGTACGGACATGCGTCACGGCCTTTCAGCGGGCATCACGCGATGCGGAAGACGGCCTTCACAGCCAGGGCCGACAGGCTGACCACGATCAGAAACGCCGCCTGTGCCGACTGAAGCCAGAGCGGACCGAACGGCAGCACCTGAGCATCGGGGAACGTTGCGTCGATCCACATCATGGCGGCAATGACGGGGATGCCGGCCGCCAGCGTCGGACCGATCACCATTCCCAGTCGCACGAACGACAGCCGCAGCGACTCGCGAATGAGCGGCCAGGCCCCGTCAAACTCGCCGTCGTAGGCCGCCACCTGCCGCTGCGTCTCCTTCAGCTGCGCGACGACCTGAACGAGGCGTTCCTGCGGCGACGTGAGCCTGTAGAGCCACATCGACAGCGCACCGGTCACGGCGGCGCACAGCAGAACCGGCACCGCAGGCTGTCCGGTCAGAGCCAGCAGTGCGGCCGTCTGTAGTGTGGGGATGGCAATCATCGCTGCTCAGGCCGCGTTGGTGTCGGCGGGCGTCTCGTTCGCCTGGCCGGTCGTGGCGCGGGCCTTCTTCAATGCCGACCGCAACGGCCACAGGATCACCATGAACAGCGCCATGCCGACCGACATCAGCAGGCCGAAGAAGGCACCGATCAGTCCGATGCCGGCACCGGGACCGATGTAACCGAGGGTCATCAGCGTGGTCAGTCCTGTCATCAGATCACTCTCCGGCAGACGCCTGCGCCACCTGCGGGCGGGCGGTCCGCGACTTCAGAAACGGCAGCTCTTCCGGCCGATAGCGAACCCCGCCCGAGACGACCGGCGTTAACTCGCCCTCGTCTCCTCCGCGAACCGGGTTCACGTACTCCCACACCACGTCGCCGGCGGGAGTCACTTCGAGCAGGCGGCCGGCATCCGACTCGGTCACCAGCAGATTGCCGTTCTCCAGCAGTTGCTGACACGAGCGGATATGACTGATCAGTGGTGCGTCTTCGGTTCCAGCAAACTCACGGACGATTCCGCCGGTCGTCGGGTCGAACTCGATCACCCGCGAGCCGACCGTCGTGCCGCGGGTCGCACAGTTGTCGAAGATCAGAATGTGGCCGTTCTCGAGCGGATCGGGATCGTGGGGATAGTGCCACGGTCCGCTGGTCGCCCAGACGATCTCTTCGGACTCCGGATCGACGACGATCACCAGGTTGAGGTTCCGCAGGCAGACCATCAGGTCGCCTGCATCGACCCCTTCATGATGCGACGCGAAACCGGGCCCGATGACGTTGACGGTATTCGAATGGAACACGTCCCCCGCACGGTCCCGCAGCGTCACCACCGGCCGGTAGTACGGACTGCGACCGTACAGATCGAACAGCGACAGCGTCTTCTGTTCCTCGCCATCGGGAGAGAGAATCGAAATCTTCTCTTCAATCAGCGGCGGACTGAGCAGCGACATCTGAGGATGCGGCTCCGTCCGGAGCGACTGCGTCAGCACGTAAGTCGTGCCGTCCGGCCCGATGCCGAAGTCGTGATGCGTTGCCGCGGCAAACGTCCACAGCACGTTCCCGTCGACATCCAGCCGGGCCAGTCCGCGTCCGGGGGGCGTGGTGGCGGGGGTCTCGTACAGCGCGAGCAGATCGCCGTTCGGAAAGACGTGAGCCCGCCGGATGTAGATGCATGCGTCCGGCACGTGGCTGTTCAGGTGCTTCGCCTCGCCGAAGACGGCATGAAACGGCACCTCCCAGCGATGGACCTCGTTCCCCTCCAGGTCGAGCAGCTGGGCGACGTTGGCGTGTCCGGAGGTGTACAGCGTGAAGCCCGGCTCGCAGGACTCCGCGTCACTGCTCACCAGCCCCTGCGCGTCGTGACGGGTCGGATACCACAGATGCTGCGGCCACTGTGTGGCAGTCATCTCCCGCTGGGCAAACAGGGCCCGGGCCGCCTGCACACCGTCGCGGGTCACCTGATAAACCGGCGCATCGACGGCGGCGAGCAGCATTCCCAGCTGCAGCGACAGGCCACCCAGTCCGACGAGGAACCCGATGTACAGCAGGCGATCGGTCCGGTCGTGCGCATCGGCAGGAATCGGCCGTGACGGTTGTGCGGAATCTGCAGGCTTGTCCATCGGTTCAGATCGGGCGGTTGGGCGGTTCGTGCGGATCATCCGCGCAGGACGGTCTCCTGCGGAAAAGATAGGTCACGGGAGACCGCCCGCGGGGCCATTCCGCCGAAAAGAGGGGTGGGGAGGCGGGAGATGAGTCGTGAGCGGTGAGTCTCGAGCGACGGGGGACACGCCCGAGGGGACAGCCGCCCCCGGTGCGTGAGCTCCGGAATACCCGTTCAGGAAGGGAACCACGGAGACACAGAGACACGGAGGAGCACCGGGGTGGCACGCTCAGAACGGAGCGCAGCGGAGTGATGGGCGTGGTTCGGAAGGCCTGAGGATCGAGACGCGAGGCTTGAGGAAGCGCCTGCACCGTCGAATAGCAATACCAGCACGTAGCGCAAGCGAGTGCACATCCAGATTGGAACCACGGAGTTGTCATGACGGTACGTCGCCCCGGAGAATGAAAATGAGGGCGATCCGGGTGGCATGCTTGCCCTTGAAGGCAAGCATGTCCGTGTGTGCCACGGGCTTTGCCCGTGTCCCCTGTAAGCGACAGGGCCACGGTCGATTTTCATAGGAGACACGGAGATGCTCCGGGTGGCACGCCTGGAACGAAGCGCAGCGGAGTGACGGGCGTGGCGAACAAGGCGTCGGGCTCGGAACGCGACGCTTGAGCATGGGCGGGCCGGGTGGCATCCTTGCCGGTCAAGGCACGCATGTGCGCCGAACGTCGATCGCACTGCTGGACAGGCCAGCTGTGGCACCCAGCTGCAGGACGTAATCAGGTTCAACCGCCGGCTCTACCAGCCAGCGAACAACTGGAATGACTCTGCCCCAATGACCATCACCCGCATTCACGCGTTCCAGCCCGTTGCCGACAGTTCCCCCCGCGACTGGCGGACCAGCATTGGTCAGATTGCCGTCGCGATCGAAACGTCGGACGGCCTCACCGGCTACGGCGTGGGAGGAGGCGGCGCAGCGGGGATGCACATCATCCGCGAGGTCCTTGCGCCGCTGTTGCAGGGCCGGCCGATCGAGCCGGTCGAAGAGCACTGGCAGGCGATGTACGACGCCACGCTTCCGTTCGGACGCAAGGGCGTCGCCATCATGGCACTCAGTGGCGTCGATCTGGCTCTGTGGGACCTGCGAGCGAAAGCCGCCAACCAGGCGGTCGTCGAACTGCTGGGCGGTCGCACCGGGCAAGCGATCGGCACGTATTCGACAGTGTGGGATGAAGTGGACGAGCGGACCGCCCGCGGCCGCAGCCCGGTCAAGCTGCATGTTCATCCGAAGTCAGAAGCCGCGCGGAGGGACCCCGCAGCATTTATTGACGAAGTCGTCTCCCGGACTGCCGCAGCGCGGGACGCGATCGGTCCGCAGCGCGAACTGATGATCGATGCGTGGATGGAGTGGGACGTCGCAATGACGCTTGCCATCGCCCGGGCAATCGAACCGCTGCAGGTGGGATGGATCGAGGAACCGATTTCTCCCGACGATCTCGACGGCTACCGCCAGCTGCATGACGAGTGTCCGATCCCGATTGCGGGGGGCGAGCACGAATTCACGCACATCGGTTTCGGTCCGCTCATCGACGAACGTCTGCATCAGGTGCTGCAGCCGGACGTCTGCTGGTGCGGCGGGATGACCGAACTGGTCCGCATCTACCGGATGGCCGGCAGGGCGGGACTGCGGGTCATTCCCCACCGCGGCGCGGAGGTTTGGGGGCTTCACGCCCTGGCCGCACTCGATCCGGAGCCCCTCGCCGAATCGGGCCGGCCGTGGATGAACTGGGTAAACGGGCAGCCGGCAGTCAGGGACGAACAGATTCGAATTCCCGACCGACCGGGTTTCGGCGTTACGTTGGGGTGACCGTTTCGTGATCCTCCCGCGACCAGCCGATGCGTCGCAACGACCACGGTACACAGATGCCCAGCAGGACAGACCCCAGGAGAAACGGAGTGATCGAGGCTGTCCAGTCGCGATTCGTGTCGATGGCCGCGGTCAACTGAGCCGCAACCTTGTAGACAAACGGGTCAAACAGATCGGGAGTCGGAATTGCCGCAGCAAACGAATCACGAGTGATCTTCCGGAGTGGTTTTCGTTCGCCGAGCTGCTCGGACCAGAAGTCGGCGACGCTGATGACCCGGATGCCGTCAATCGTTTCGTCGCCGTAATGGAAGTCGCCTCCCAGAGAATACGTGCCGTCGAGCTGAAACACCGTCGACAGCAGCAGCCACGAGTGGTCCATGGCGAAACGAAGGCAACCGAACCGTCCGTACTGGTCGGCCTCGACGAATTCCCACCGGACTTCGCAGACGCGCCCGTAGGTGGGGTCTTCGTCAAACGAGATTTGCCGAAACCGGATCCGGTCGCTGAGGAACAGTTCGCTGATCCGGTATTCGACCCAGCAGTACGGGGAGAAGGCGAGCGGGACGCCGATCCGCAGCAGCTCCGTCATCCGGTCGACGGAGACGTCTTCGATGGTCCGCACAAGGTGGGATTGGTCCGATTCACCGCGGCGGACGATCAGGTTCTCGTCGGGAGTCGCGAGGAAGGTCGACTTGAACCGGCCGCTGGCCGCATCGATCGTGTCGACCCGATACCGGTCCCCGCCGCCGATGTAGTGGAGACGTCGCACCTCACCGGCGCGGCAGCCGGTCAGCTCTTCTTCCCGCATCTCGATGCTCAGATGCGCGTAGACTTCTTCAACGTGGGCCGCTTCGCGGGCGTAGTTTGTCCGGAACCACGCCGCCAGGACTTCCTGTTCCAGTTCCTGGTGGGGACCTCCAAGCAGTACGAGCATCGTCGCCAGTGCGCCTGCAGCCATGCGGAATGACCTTCCTGTCTTCCAGAACTCGTTTCGCAGTGAGGAGTCGCGTTGGTGCCAACGAACGTCGGCAGAGAAAACTCGCGAGACAGATTCACCAGGTCCCGCATGTCGTTGGCGGACCGCGGTGCGAAAAACTGAAGACGGAATGTTGAATCACGGCACCCCCTCCCGTTCCATGAAACAGAGGAACTGCATGCCGCAGAGACGCGTGCAACGGAATCGCGCAGCAGCCCAGTGCCGGGCTGCACGCCGCTGGAGCGCGCACCTGCGGTGCCGGATGAATTGTCAGTCGGTTCGGAGATCTGGTCGGGCGAAATGCCCTTCGTCGGAAATTCTCGAAAAGAACATTCAGACTGAACGGGTATCCTGCCACGTCGCATGACGACCTGTCAAGAACCGGTTCGCGGATCGACGTCGGAATCTTCCGAACGGCGGCAGCGCAATGCGCCGATCGGGAACGGCCCGGTACGCAGCCTCAGCGACGATCCCGGCCTCAGCGACGATCCCGGCCTCAGCGACGATCCCGGCCTCAGCGACGATCCCGGCCAATGAACGGCCCGGCGCGACAGCGATCAGATTCGTGCGTCCGCCATCGCCCGGCCGTTCGCAGTCCGCAAACGCAGATACCCAGCCCCGCTCCTGCAAGGAACATCGGGAAGAGGACATCCCAGACGGTGCGCACCGGCGAGATCGTCCCACTCAACCCGGCAGCAATCCGGAAGAACGTGGGATCGAACACGTCAGGAGCAGACGCGAGAGGACGGCACGACCGGCGAAGGTATCGCTGCATGAGAATCTCTCTCCCATGCCGGACAACATAGTGCTCTGATGACTGGACGATCGAAACGCCGTCGATCTCGCAATCATCGTAGTGCAGATGAATTGCCAGTCCGTGATGCGCGTCGACCATATGGGTTCGCGACAGCAGCACCCAGTTCCGATCGACGGCGAAGCGAAACCTGCCACTCGGAATCGGTGGCACGACCACGTTCGCAGTCCAGTAGACGTCGCAGACCCGTCCCTGCTCAGGGTCATCGAGCAGATGGACCTTCCAGATCAGGACGTCGTCCGACAGAAGCACTTCGCAGATCGTCCGAGCGTCGACAAACCATGGCGTGAATGGAAAACGAAACGAATTTCTCAACCCCGAGACCATCGTTTCGTAGTCGCGGCCTTCGACCTTGTAGTGTGGACGACTGGAACACCTGTCGTCCACACGGACGATCACGCTGTCGCCAGGCTGGCCGATGTAGATATCCGCATAGTGATTCGGATCGTCCCGAAACACGTCCAGCCGAAACCGTCCATCGAACGCCGTGTAGGCAGCGTCGATGACCGGCTGAGTCCGATCGCCTCTTCGGAACTCACAGGTGACCCCCATCTTCAGACGGTCGTAGACCGCCACCCCGCGCATGGCAGCCGCGGGATACGTCGCGAGGAACCAGGCCCGCGTCCCGTCCGATTCGAGATCGACCGGAGTCAACGTCAACGCAAGGAGAACGGCAAATGCAGAAGACACCATGACTGGCCCGTCAGTCATTTGAGTCACGCGTATTGCCGCGCACTGCGCGCAGCACGACCACTCCGATCAGGAACCGGCACGGCTCCCATCAGAGTTTCCCATGTCTTCGGAGGCGAAGTGCGATACGTCTCACCGCATCAGTTTGCGGGCGATCGGCGGGGCGGCAACGTGGTTCCGCCAGTCCTTCGCATGAGGACGTAATCGGGAGTTCGTTCGAAGTTTCAACCGAAAAATCATGCGTTCTTCGGAATCGTCCCACTGAACCGAGCGGCACGACGGGAACACTTCTGCGTGCACGGAAGAACGTCCTACATCCCCTGCTGGAGCCAGTACGTCTTCTACAGCCCCCGGACCAGCCGGTCAGCCGGGGCCACGGCGACGCCAGCAGAACGGAACATAGATTGCGACGATCAGAGACATGCCCACGACCCCCGCAGCAGCACATTTCTGCCAGGGAGGATTGTTTTCCTGACATGCGGAAAGCTCGGCCACAACCTGTTCAATCATCGGATTGAATACGTCCGGAGGCGTTGTCACCGGCGTAAACGATTTGCGCTGAAACGTCCGAAAGGTTCTGCGACCGCCTCGATTGCGGAACCAGAGATCCGCCGAGGCAATCATCGGGACATCGCCAATCTTCTCGTCTCCGTAACGACAGCAGATGCCGGTCCAGTTCATGGAATCAAGCTGCGACTCTGCCTCCAGCAGAACCCAGGAACGGTCCATCGCAAACCGGAACCGGCCCGTCCGGCCGAGGCAACCATCATTGACGAATCCCCAGTCGACAATGCAGACGCGTCCATCGGGCGTGTCGGTGTCGACAGTTACCTGGAACACTCTGGCGTCTCCGGCGAGGAATAGGTCCCGGATACTCGACTGTCGGAAACTCCACGGAGCGAACGGCAGTTGCATGACCAGACGCATCTGTTCGAGCACCTGGCCCGAGGATGTCGCCTCGATCCGCCGTACACCACGCAAGCGGTGAGACTGCCGTCGTCGGATAATGACGCCTTCTTCGTCGGCAGCGATCATCGTTCCAATGCACTCGCCGTCCGAGGAGGTCATTGTGTCGATGCGCGATCGTCCACCGAACGCCACAAAACGCACATGACGGGACCGGTGGATGCCGCTCCCCTGGATACTCTCGACACCCGCCCGCATCGACAGATGGGTGTAGACATCTTCGACATGTCTGGCAGCCGGAACATACGACTGCATGAACCACGCGTTCGTCGCAATGGGTTCCAACTGGGCGAACGTGATCCCTGTCGACACCAGCATTGCCGCAAGCGCACCAGTAACCATCGGTTCGAGCCCTGCTGGACGGTTGGTTGTCGGCAGCAGAGACACTTCGGGAGTATCCCTCACTGGCCGGGCCCTGCCTGTTCAGACGCTGCAAGAACTGCGACGGGCGGCAAGCCGCAACCGCCTGTCCGCTCCGCACTCGTGGAACTCAAACTGTCAACGGAGCCCGGTCAAATCGGGCAGCCGCTCACAGGCCCGCGCTCAGTGACCGGTCCGGGGCCCGGCACGTTGGTCTGCATCGAAGGGAGCGTTATCGACAGTACCGCGCTGCGAAGTCGGATCATCCGGCACCTGATCGACGATGCTGAATGCTTCTTGCCGGCGTGCAGCGTCGCGTCCAGACCGATGCCGCCATCCTCGCAGGAACACACCGACAGCCAGAGCACCGAACAGCCCGGGTGCCACCGCGTCCCATCGAATGCCCGAGTCAGCAACCGTATCTGACATTGCCGCCACGATCCGGTGCTGGCTCAGGTCGAATACGTCCGGTGGTGAATCGAGAGCCGAAAACGCATGTCTCCGGCAGACTTTCACAAGCTCCAGTCCGGACGCCGACGCGAGCGAATATTCCCCGCTGAGGACGACCGGCACTCCCTCGATCTCTTCATCTCCGTAGGTGTAACGGGCGACACTGCGATGAAGATCATCCAAATCCAGAACAGTACTCAGCAGCACCCACGAACGATCCATCGCAAAGCGGAACCGGCCCCCTCTCCGAAAGACCCCACGATCCAGATACTTCCAGGAGATGTCGCAGACGCGTCCCAGGTTCGGGTCGTCATCGACGGTACAACGCGTGATCGTCGCATTCTCCTGCAGGAACAGCTCTTCGACGGTCTGCTGAGAGCAGTACCAGGGAGCGAATGCCAACGGACACACGACCCGGATCTGCTGAATGACGCACTGGCGGGAAACGGAGTCCGTATGACGGGCCCGTTGCGGCCACGCCGGCGCCCCGGAGAACGCAATGCCCCCCGCCTGACGCGTCGCCATCAGCGTGCAGTCACGATCGAGGTACGGCTCATGTCGGGTATCGACGCGGCAGCAACCGTCGGACGACCAGTAACGAGCGCGACTGACCACCCCTTGATTCGGACCGCAATGGCGCTGGGTCGACACCTGCATGGTCAGGTTGCCATGAACGCGTTCGACCCGGCGAACCGCCGGCTGATAGGCGTCGAGAAACCAGGCGTTCAACACGCCTGATTCCACCGCATCAGGTGCTGTCCCGACTGCCAGAAAGATGGCCGCGATTGTTCCGGAAATCATTGGTTACGGCTCTCTCTGGCAGATGGGATGCGTATGGGACCGTCGCGCGACACACATCTGCGCGTCGCAGACTGCCATGCGGTACGGACAGTTCCACTGGGTTGTCATGACGGTGCGTCGCCCCGGAGGATGAAGATCGAAGCGAGGTGCCATGGCCTCGCCGCGTCGCGGAGTGGCCATGCCGTTCTCCTCACGCCTCACGCCTCGAGCCTTCTGGACCACTCCCGTCACTTCGCCGCGCTCCGTTCCAGGCGTGCCACCCATGTCGATTTTCATGGGAGTTCCCTGTGTCGGCCCGCTCGAATGCGGCTTCGAGCGAACCGGCCTGCCACCGTCACAGACGTCGCTGCCGGCCGATTCATTCACAGAATCTCCTGTGATTTTCACGATTCGTCGTCGCCATGATCCTTGTCCGAAGACGGTCCTGCCCCCTTGCCGGCCCCACTCGGGCTCTCAGCGAGTTGCGCGGCATCGACGGTCGCCCGCCGCTCCTGGGATGAGTGCTGCATTCTCCATCCCTGCAGACAGGCCAGGACGAGGACGACACCGAGCATCGTGGGAATCAGACTGTTCCAGAGACGACTGCGGCGCGCGACCTCCGGCAGAAGGGCTACCGAGATCCGGTACTTCGTTGAATCGAACATGTCACCCGGATCTTCGATCACATCGAACCACTCGCGATCGAACTGGCGTTCGCACGTATTGAGTCCCTCCGCAAACATGACCAGATTGGTCCCTCGGATAATGGGAACCCCGTCGATCTCTTCATCACCGTAGACAAGGGAGACTGCCAGACCATCGTTGGGGTGAGACATCTCGACGCGTGAGAGAAGGACCCATCCACGATCGACAGCGAACCGGTATTGGCCCCAGGGAGTTGCTCTGGGTCCGAAGCGGATCTGCCACTCCACGCTGCAGACGCACCCGACATCCGGTTCGTTGGCCAGCGAGACGTTCACTAACTCGAACTTTGCGCCTTCGAGCATGTCGCGAATCCGGTATTCGCCGGCGAACCACGGTGCAAATGGCAGCGGAAACGTACTTCTGATACCGAAGAGCAAGTGCTCGTAGTTGCGGACTGCCAGCCTGCGGGCATGCACATATCTGGATTCGAGTTTCCTGCGGAAGATGACCGAATCATCCGGTGTCATGATGTAGACGTCGGCAAACCGTCCGGTGTCGTCCTGCAGGATGTCGAGTCGATAGCATCCGTCAAAGGCACTGAAGAGTGCCGTGATCACATCGCCATCCCCGGGACCACCGGAGACCACGCATGTCGCCCGCATCGACAATCGGTCGTAGACGGCTTCGCCGTGGGTGGCAGCAGCCGGGTAAGTCTGCCGGAACCAGGCGTAGCACGCCGCCGGTTCGACTCGAGCAGATAACAGTCCTGTCGCCATTAACAAAGCCACCAGTGCTGAAGATGTCATGGCTCGGCCCGCGTGTTGTCGGTCAGAAATGTTTCCTACATGGACGACATCAATCTCCGCAGATTCATTCCGGAACCGGCGCCTCGCTGCGTACGGTCTACACGAGCCCCGCCGGCCCCATCAGGCGGCTTTCCGAAGAAGTGCGTCGTGAAAAGTGCCTTGAGAGAGAAACGGGCCGGGACGTCGCATTCTGTCAAGAACCGGCACAACCTTTCGAAACGCACCCTGAAACCTCACAGAAAGCCAGGGTTTCGGATTCCCGGGGAATTCAGGAGCACGCTCAGGGATCGTGTATTGAGGAAGGCTGAACTCTCACTCACATTCATGCCGCCTCACCCATCCCAGCGACATCCCGGTGGAGCCTCGATATGAGAATCGACGTCAACCGTTTCGAATACGAGACACGATCTCCGCTGGCTGCGATGATCCTCGGGGCCGCAGTGCTGCTGTCCGGGTGCGTCGCCAACCACTACGAAGTCGTGATGACCCCCGACGGCGAGACCCTTCATCGGGAGTTAACGACCTGGCGGTCCAGTACCGGGAAGGATGGTGAACAACTCACCACCGCCGATCAGTCGGAACTTGACCGGTTGGCCCGCCTCTACGACACCGACGTGCCGACCGCAGCCGAGCAGAAGTACCGCTTTGCCGGTTCCTTTCCGGGAGCGACACCCGATGACGTGGGCGGTTCCGGTTCGCTGACGGTCTGGACGTCGCGGCTGGGGCGCACGTCGCTGTACATCGAACGGTACCGGGGCAGCAATGATCTCAATGCGTCGCTCCGCAAGCGCCACGACGCGGCTGACGAACTGGTCGATGCCCTGACCGTGTGGTTTGAAGAAGAGCTAGGAGCTACGGATGACGGAGCGGCGATCAACCGGTTCCTCCAGGATCGATTCCGCGAGGACCTGAAGAATCTCGCGACATGGTTGTGGGTCGCGCGGGCCACGGCGGATGCCGGCCAGTCTGACGACGCGGAGCCCCAGACGATTGCCGGTGTCCTGCAGTTCGCCACCGAGAGAGGCTACATCACGCCCGAGGATCTGCCGGACATCATGCGGATCCGGTCCGGAACGGACCCGGCGATTCTGCTTTCGCTCTTACGCCGTATGGTGGCGAAGCAGGCCGGAATCGACGAAGCGTCACTCGGCTTCCTCAGTGATCCCAACCGCCTCCAGGAATCGATCAACACGCATCTGGCGTCGCTGCCCGCAGCGAAGTCGTATCTGCAGGAAGCGGACGATCAGTCGAAGAAGCCGACCGACTACCTCACGTCTCTTGTCATCCGCACCATCGCGCCGGCATTGTTTGCGGGCGGCGATCAGGTCGACGTGACACTCCGCTGCCCGGTGAAACCTTTCCGCACGAACGGAAGCTGGTCGGACGAGGAAGCCAGCATTACCTGGAGCGAACAGATTGCCCCGCGCGGTGACGAGCCGCACCGCGTGCTGCCGGCCCTGCTGTTTGCCGCATGGAGCGAACCGGACGAGACGTTCCAGCGGGAGCACTTCGGCGGCGTCATCCTGACGGGCGAACCGCTGGGCGAATACTGCCTGTGGCGGAACAGCCTCAACGAGCAGCAGGCCGGGGAGTGGGATGCCTTTGTGCAGTCACTGCGTCCAGAGGCCGACCTGACCGGACGGATCGGGAGCTTCCGGTTTTCGAGCGATCCACCGCCTGAAGCGTCCGAAACCACCGCCGCTCAGCAGGGACGCGATCTGCTGCTGACGTTTCTGGCCGGTAGCATGGTCGACGAGGACGAATGACGCCGCATCACTTGCCGGGGGACTTCGGGGAACGACTCGCGCCGACCGGTGACTTGCGGGCGGTGAAGAGCACACGGCCCGGCAGCATGGGAAATGCTCCAAGCCGTCGGGCTCTCTGCACCCGGAATCCACACGAACGGAGTTGGCTGGTCACCTCCTCGGAACGAAAGAGCTGAACGCGGTGGACCTCCTGCTGCCGTCGAAAGTGCGTTCCATCTCGCACGAACGTGACGATGTGGCGCACAAGTTGATCTCGTCGGGTGTCCGTTTCGAAGCGGACCAGGCACGTCCAGTCGTCCCCTTCGCTCCATGTTGGCGGGCGATCGCAATCCAGCCCGACTTCCGGTAGATCGAAGACGAAGAGTCCCCCGGGACGCAGGCTGGAGTGGACCTTCCGGAAGAACGTCTTCAGACCACGGGGGCGGGAGGCCGCGTCGAACTGGTAGGCAAGGACTTCGCCGAATGCGGTTACCGCGGCACAGTCGGGCAGTGGGAACCGGCGGAACGAGTCGACATGAAACGTCGCTTCGGGAACGCGGCGGCGAGCGAGTTCGATCATTGCCGGAGAGATGTCGACCCCGACCACCTGGCAACCACTGTCCACGAGGTGCCGGGCGACAATTCCACTGCCACATCCGAGATCGACCACCGTTTCGCCACGGAATCCGTAGCGATCCAGCAGCATGATGAATTCGGGTGCGATTCCGTTTGCGAAGCCACCAAATCCGACGTCATGGACCATCGCCAGATCGGTTCCATACGCGGATGAGGAGTGGGTGTTACCGGCTGTCATGCGGTCGGCATCCGTCAGCGCAGGTGCGAAAGCCTGTCGCCAGGCTGGAGGCGGGAAGTCAGAATTCGCCGATCACCTCGCCACCGCTGCGGGTGACGAGCGCGCGATACAGATCGACATCGATGTTCTCGCTGATGAAGCGGGCGCTGCCGTCACAGAGAGTGAACATCGCTCCCCCTTCGTGCATGCTGGAGAACTGGAATCGCTGCTCGGCATTGTCGGAGCATCCGGTGGCGGGCAGATTCAGACCGGGGCGGGCGCATCCGGCCGCCGCCTTCCACCATCGCAATACGCCGCGGGCAAAGCCCTGGCCACCGCCTCCTCCTCCACCGCCCCCCCCGCCTCCTCCTCCACCGCCGGAGTTGATGGCGCCGCGGGCCCACCCGCCGAACTCGTGCGCCAGTTCACCGATGGCGATCGTGTTGGAGGTTCCGTCCGTCATGTCGCGAAATCGCGTGGCGGAGAGCGGAAAGAGGACGCCGTCGTCGGAACCGGGGCTCGTTCCGGACGCGGCGGCATAGTGACTGTTGCCGTACAGGCCATCGACCGGGTCGGCGTTCGGCTGCGAGGGACAGAGAAAGACGGGAATGGTCATACGGACGACGTCGGCATTCAGTGGGTCGTCGAAGCGGACGTCGAAGTTGTACTGCTGCTGCAGTACCGACTGTTCCACGCCGGGGAGAATCATTGTCTGCCAAGTGGTCAGCAGGTGATTGTCGGAACGGCTGCCGGACGTCCCCAGAACGCCCGGAGGAAACACGCTGTGCGACGAGTGATAATTGTGCAGGGCCAGACCGAACTGGCGGATGTTATTCCGGCACGATGCCCGGCGCGCCGCTTCACGGGCCTGCTGGACTGCCGGCAGAAGAAGTGCGATCAGGATCGCGATGATGGCGATGACGACGAGGAGTTCGATCAGCGTGAATCCACCCGGTCGCGTGCTCCGGACACAATGACGGTCCGCCTGTGCGTCGTTCGCTGAAGCCTGGCCCGTGACGTACATTCTGATGATCTGCCTCAGTCAGGTAAAACGTCCCCGCCGGCGTTGCCCCGCATCATGGGAGCTTGATCGCCGCGTAGCGATCGGGACCGGTCGGGTCGGGACGAACAAAAAGTACAGGATGCCCGCCAAACATGTTCGGGCGCAGCTTCTTGCCGAGGTCCACCGTACCATAGGTCACACTCAGATCGGTATCGATGTCTCGGACTTCGATGCCGCGATCCGCAATGAGAGTGACCGGCTGCGGACCGGTCAGATCATCCGCCCAGTCCATCCAGCGCACGACGCGCCCATCCAGCCCGCTGGCGGCGAGTCCGACGGCTGCCAGTGCACCGATAATACCGTCTTCGGTACCTCCCAGCCCTTCAAGATAGATCCCGTGCTTCCAGGCCAGGTTGCGTGCCTCTGTCGAGGTGACCAGTTCCTTCTTGCAGCGGCGGCCGAAGTACTCGACAGCCGCCGGTACCCGTATCGCCATGCAGAGGCCGGGATCACTCCCCTCGACAAAATCCTCGAGCATTACGTCGCGACAGACCGTGGCCACCTCCTCGGGAGGTCGATCGGTCTGCGGCTTGAGCATGATCGAAGCCGATCCGTTCTTGCTGGTGCACGGAACCCGAGGATCTTCGAGCAGCTGGTGGCGCACAATCCTGATGCAGGCCCAGTCGGTGGCGAGTGCATCGACAAGTCGTCGCGCCAGCTGATTGGTGCCGCGGGAATCGGGGGAATCCGTGTCGTCGATTCCAACAAAGATCACTCTGCGTCTCCGGGGACGTCCGTCGTCTGGTCCCTGCAGAACCAGGTCAAACCACTGAACAGGCCGGCGAGCAGGCCGCAGATGGCATAGGTCAGCACTGCCTGGGGAAGCCAGCTGGCCAGCGGCCGGCCCCCGACATGTTCGAGTCCGGTCAGTTTTGCTCCCGCACGCACGATCAGTGCCAGGAGATTGGCTGACAGTCCGGCCAGGGCAAAGGCACGCCAGATCGACCAGCCACCACGCGTCCGCCCCAGGCTCCAGTCCAGCAGCGGACCGATTGTTGCCAGACTGGTGATCGCTCCCAGGCTCAGTCCGCCTCCGGGAGTCGAGAACAGCCTCATGCCGAAGACCGTCGCAATGGCCGCACTGCTCATCGCCAGGCCGGCGCCGCGACGCGGAACGAGGGCGAAACCGAGTGCGATGGGAAACACGGCCCGGAGAATTGCGTGACCGGGAATTCGCAGGCTGAAGTCGAGCATGACTGAGGCGACTGCCGCTCCGATGCCGGCCAGAGACAGCAGTACCCAGTCGGACCAGCGAGGTGCCGCTGCGGTACTGACAAGGGGGCGCAGTCGCGTCGACGCCGCAAGTTGAGCGTGGATCCGGAGTGGTGAGCCGGCCATTGCTGTTCGTCTCGATGTTCTGAAAAGCGCAGTGACGTGACGCAGGAGTATGGCGAGAAACGGCGTTTCGTGCAACTTTTCGGGCACGGCTCTCCCGCTGATCTCCCACTCTGCCGCAGGCGCGAGAGGCCGTTCGAACGCACCGAGGCTCCTGAAACAGTATCGGTTCCCGATCGCTTCCCGATCGCTACCCGGTCGCGGAGGGCGCCCCCGCGAGCCGCTCCGACAGACAGGATCGACCGCGTTTCGGCAGAACCTCCCGATCCCCCCGAGGGGGGCGAGGTTGGTGTGAACCGGCGGCAAACCAGGTATGGGTGAGTCCCCCGAAATCATGAACTTCGCGGGAACCGCGAAAACCAGTTATTGAATCTGGAGAATCGCAGTCCATAATCGACCGTTCCGCATTGTCCTGTCTGCATCTCTTGCCATGTCACTCGCAGCCGGTCGTGCGTTCGCCCGTCCTCGCTTCTGGAATCCGGAAATCGACTTATGGTGCCACTCTCACGGTTTCTATGTGCCGGTCTCCTGCTGCTCGCCTGCGCCATCCCTGCACGAGCCGCGGAAAAACCGAATATCCTCGTCATCTGGGGCGACGACATTGGCCAGTCGAACATCAGTGCGTATACGTTCGGCGTGATGGGGTATCGAACGCCCAACATTGATCGCATCGCGCGCGAGGGGATGATGTTCACCGACTACTACGGTGAGCAGAGCTGCACCGCGGGTCGATCCACGTTCATCACCGGGCAGAGTTCCTTCCGGACCGGACTGAGCAAGGTCGGCATGCCGGCCGCCGAGCTCGGCCTGCAGCCGGAAGATCCCACGATCGCACAGGTTCTCAAGAGCCAGGGCTACTCGACCGGGCAGTTCGGCAAGAATCATCTGGGCGACCGGAACATCTACCTGCCGACCGTCCACGGATTCGACGAGTTCTACGGCAACCTGTATCACCTCAATGCCGAAGAAGAACCGGAACACGAGGACTACCCGAAGGATCCCCGGTTCCGCGAACGGTTCGGTCCCCGGGGCGTACTCCGCTGCAAGGCGAGCGACGTCGATGATCCGACGGTCGATCCCCGGTTCGGTCGCGTCGGCAAGCAGGTCATCGAAGACACCGGCCCCCTGACCCGGGAGCGGATGGAAACGATCGACGACGACACCGTTGCCGCCGCGATCGACTTTATCAAGCGCAAGTCCAGTGACGACGAGCCGTTCTTCTGCTGGTGGAACGGCACCCGGATGCACTTCCGCACACACGTGAGCGATGAGCGGAAAGCCTGGGCCCGCGAGACGTTTCCGAACGCGGACGAGTACTCGGCCGGCATGATGGAGCACGACATGCATGTCGGCATGCTGCTCGATACGCTGGACGAGCTCGGCATCGCCGACAACACCATCGTCTTCTACAGCACCGACAACGGCCCGCACTACAACACCTGGCCGGATGCGGCCGCGACGCCGTTCCGCGGCGAAAAGAACAGCAACTGGGAAGGAGGCTGGCGGGTGCCGGCGATGGTTCGCTGGCCGGGCATGATCGAGCCGGGCAGCGTCTCGAATCAGATCGTCCATCATATGGACTGGCTGCCGACGTTCGCCGCGATCGCCGGCAACGAGGACATCAAGGAGCAGCTCAAGGAAGGGACCGAACTGGGTGAGACCGAGTTCAAGGTCCACCTGGACGGGTACAACATCCTGCCGCACCTCACGGGTGAGAGCGAAGAAACGCCCCGCCACGAGATCTTCTACTTCTCGGACGACGGAGACATGACGGCCCTCCGCTACGACGACTGGAAGCTGATCTTCCTGGAACAGCGGGCCCCGGGCACGCTGCGGGTGTGGGCCGAACCCTTCACACCACTGCGGGTGCCGCTGATCTTCAACCTTCGCCGCGATCCGTACGAACGGGCCCAGATCACGTCCAACACCTACTATGACTGGGTGATTGACCGGGTCTACCTGCTGTCTGGCGCGCAGGCGTACGTGGCGAAGTTCATGGAGACGTTCAAGGAGTTCCCGCCGCGGCAGAAGCCGGCGAGCTTCAGCGTCGATCAGGTGATGGAAGTGCTCCAGACGTCGGGCGGCAGCAAATAGCCGGGCGTTTTGTGAACCGAAGGGACGTCGATGGATGGCCATCGGCGTCCCTTTTCATTGCGCCACACACGGGTCAGGCCATGCCCGGCGATCGCCGGGCCGGGGCCGGAGAATCGTGCGCAAACGAGCCGCGAACCGTCAGGGAGCGGAACAGGGCGTGCCCCCCGCCGATCCGCCGTGACACACCTCGCATCTGCGTGCCTGATCGGTCACGTCAGTCGGACAGTTGCTGTCGGAGCTGCTCGGCCTGCTCCGGATTGAGCATGTTCAACCAGGCGAGCTGTCCCCGCAGTTGCGCCTCGGACATCGTCGCCGGTCGATCGGCGGAGGGGTTATTCAATCGGTGGATCACGGCCCGCAGTCGGCGGCGTTCCCTGCGGGAGAGTCCCGCCACGTCGTTGACCGTCACGCCCGTGACCGTCTGCCTGCGGCCGCGACGCATCACGCGTGTCTTGTCGGGATGAACCTCAAACCCTTCGTCACGGCAGATCTGCCGGGCCAGCCGCCGGATGTCACAGAGGGATTCGTCACTGTCGCCCGAGAACGTCATGTCGTCGGCGTAGCGGGTGTACGACCAGCCGTACTTGCGGGCCAGGCCGGCCAGTCGGCGATCCATCCGCAGGCAGATCGCGTTGCACAGCCCCGGGCTCGTCGGGGCTCCCTGGATGCAGTACCGCTGTCCGACCGGAACATGCACGAGGCGGTCATCAAGCTGCACCGGCTGTCGCTCGGATTCCGTCATCAGGACCGCCAGCGTCGCAGCGATCGGATAGCCGTACCCGCCCGCGATCAGCAGTCCCCGCACGCGTCCGTACGTCACGCTCGGAAAGAAGTCCTTCAGGTCCATCTTGAGCAGCACGCCCCGACCGACGTGCGGCTCCGCCCCGGTCCGGACGGAGCGGCCCCTGCGAAAGCCGTGGGCATGCTCACTGACCGGCAGTCGGGAGACGAGCTGTTCGTTCAGTTGCCGCTGGATCGCCTTCAGCCGCGTCTTGGGAGCCATGATGATCCGCCGGCGGCCGTTCCGCTTCGGGATCGCGAACTGCACATAGTGGCAGACCCGTTCCGAAGGTCGGTGAATCGAGAAGTGCCTCAGCTGACTGACCGTCAGTCCCAGCGCTTCTGCCAGGTCGGCCTCGGTGTTCCAGATCGGGAGGCCCAGGCGTTCGAGCTGTTCTTCGTCAGCAAGCAGGTCGCGAATCTGCCGGTCTTTCGTCCGCATCGTGCCGGAGAACAGCCGGTTCGCTTCCGCCGCCTGCATAACCCGTTTCTTCTTCGGTCGGGGCCAGACGTCAGCGGGGGGCTTCGGCTTGGGAAGCAGCCGTGGATCGCGGTGAATCACACGAAGGTGCGAGTCCTTCAGCGGTTCTCCTTCGTCCTGGATTGTCTCGCGGACCGCATCCAGATCCGCGTCGTCGACATCCAGTCGCGAAACGTCGCGGGAAGGGGGCGGCGGGAACAGACGGAACAGGATGCCCCGGATCAGACCGAAGATCGCCCCGACGACTCCGCCGACAATAAACAGAACCACGATGAAGACGCTCAGGACGATCCAGATCGGAATCGTCACCCAGCGGGGGAGGCGATTGAGGACGGCGGCGACGCGGCTCAACAACCGCAGAACGTAGTACTCCGGACGCTTCATGCTGGCCTGCTACCCGGGAGAAGAAAAAACGGTCCGGCGGAAAACCACTTGCAAGGCTCTGGACTCATGGGCTCCCACGTTCCGTACGTGGGAACCCGTGGCGATGTGATGAGCGGAATGCGCCGCCGCGGCGAAACACCGTGGCATGAAGGCTGGTTGCACGATCGGTGGCGTTGCATGTTCAACGGGTTCCGATCGTCCGCCGGACCGACAGTGATAACTACCCGCGATCGGTCTGCGAATCAACTCTGCGCGTCGACGGAGGACGGAAGATCCTTCCGCTGATCGCTGCTCGCATCGAACAGGGCCAGCATGTGTTCGCACGGTCCGTGGTTCATCAGGTTGTCTTCAAAGAACGGGCAGGAGCATTTTCCGAAGATGATCCGCCCCGTATCGTTGACGACGATCTCGGTCGATCCTTCAGAGAGTTCACAGACCGTGCCGCTGACCACCCAGTCGCGGTAGATGACTTCGCGAGTGACCTTGCCCTCCGGCGTCTTGAGCCGCTGCTGCTTGCGGGTTTCGCGAATGTTGCAGGCGTCGATACGGACCTGTCCCTCGGCGACCAGCCGGTCGGCCGCCTCTCTGCGGGGATCGGGCGGATACAGTTCGAACTCGTCGATCGGCGATTCGAACAATTCGCGGTGCCGGTATCGTCGGGTCTGCACGTCGTAGATCGCCAGTCCACGCCGACACAGGGCCGCCAGCAGCCGGGACGCGGTCGGTTTGTCGCAGGCGAGGACTTCGGTCAGCTCGGTTTCGTTCGCCGTGTACTGCTGCTGCAGGTGCTGCAGGGCCCGATCGAGCAGGACTTCGTCGACCGGCTCACTGGAGGTCAGCAGATCGAAACTGCCGGTTCCGGTCCAGCGTTTGGACGTCCAGCCGGACAGACCGAGGAGGAACGTCAGGCCCGGCAGGCGGACGGCGTAGAAACTGGGGAGAGCCCGCCCCTTGAGGTAGATTTCGACATCGTCGGCATAGGGAAGGAGCGGTTCGAGCAATCGCAGCCGTCGCCGGCCCCACGTTCGAATCGTGCGAAATTCGTCGTAGTTGTGCTCGGCATCCCGCAGCGGAAAGACTTCTTCGAACGGTTCGAGCACCAGGCGGGCTTCCTCATCCGGCGGAAACTCGTACCGCATGGCCCGCGGCGAGACTTTCGCCTTGGTGTACCGCAGGTAGCGGATCGGTGAGAGCAGATCGACCGGCCGGCAGCGGACGCGGGTGCCGGGCATCGCCATCGCTGCCTGCAACTGCAGGAACCCCCGCACCCAGTGATCGGGCAGATCGACCTTTGCCTCGTACCTGCCGCCGGCCGCGGTCGTTTCGACCTCGATGCCCTCCGGTTCGACACGAAGCCACGTTTCGCGGCTGGATCGCATCTCCGCCAGCGCGGCCCACAACCAGCCGGTGAAGTCGACATTGGTGGTGCCGGTCTGAACGTCGCCATCCGTCTTGAACAGGTCGCGGTCGGCGATCACCAGGCCGTAGGCACTCTGGTCCTGACTGAACGCTTCGAAGAAGACACGATCGGGATGAACGGTAATGACCGGATCAAGGATCGCGTGCTGATAGTCGGCGGAGCCCATCCAGCTGTCATCCGACCAGACGACTTCGCCCAGAGCCTGCAGGGCCAGACGGAACGGAAAGATCTCGCGGACGACGCGGGCGTGAAACCGGACCGGCCGGCGGCGGTTGGCGGAGAGTCCCAGCAGCTGCCGGTCCCGCTCCGACTCGAATGAACTGGGCGTGGCGTAGTCGACGAACACGGGAAACATCTGGCGATGACTCCTGCCTCAGTTGAATGGCTGACCGGGGGGCTTGATGTACGAGTGAATTCACAGGAGCCGCGCCGCCATGCTCGCCTGAGGGGCGAGCATGCCACCCGATGAGCGCGGATGCCGCTCGACGGGAGCTTCAGACAGGCACTCCATAGACGACCGGCTGTTCCGATGCCGTCCGCAGTTCGGGCCATTCGTGCAGCAGTTGCCCGATCAGGCCGACGAGGTTCTCCTTGGGGTACCGCTTGTTCGGCAGGTACATCGCTTCCCGACACTGGTGATGAATCCGCTGGGCCGTCTCCAGATCGACGGCGGCATTCGCCAGGGCACGGAAGGCGAGTGTTCGGGTCGCGCGGTGCAGGGGACGGAGCAGGGTCGCCAGCAGGAGGTCGATGTTCGCAGCGGCCAGCTGACCGGCCCGCTCATCGGGAAGTCCGAGCACGCGGAACGCGACCGCCTGGGCATGAATCTGCGGTGCTTCGAGCAGGTCGCGAATGCCTTCCGGATACGCAAGGTACCTTGCAGGCGAGCGGGCGTAGAACATCCGCGCCAGTCGATTCTTGCGGGTCAGCTCGTTGAAGTTCCAGATGGCGAAGGCCGGCACTTGTCCAAGGACATTCGTCGCCCGGCGGGCGAACTCCCGGTCGTCGTCGCGAAACTCCTCGTAGTACCGGGAGTATCGTTCGGCCGTCTCCAGCATCTGCTCGGCCCAGCCCCATGATCCGGCACGGGTCACGAACCGACTGGCGAAGAAGTCGATCATCCGCTCGTCTTCGGCGTCGATGACGGCTTCGCTCAGTTTTGGATAGGTCTGATACCAGCCGGCGGAAACATTCATGCGGAACGGGCCGCGGAGCAGGTCCGGGTCGCGCTCGTACAGCTTCACCGCAGTCTCGTCATTCAGCTGCTGGACGCGGGCGATGGAGAAGGGACCGTAGTTCCACTCCCGCGCGATGCCGGTGAGCATCAGCAGCCGCCGCTGCCGCTCCTGACCGGACAGTTCCCGGCTGTCGATGAGTCGGACGACCTCGGCGTTGTATTCTTCCGGCCGGGCACACATGCGCACCAGGGCGCTCCACAGGTCCCACCACTGCTGTTTTGCCGCCAGACGGACGAGTCCCGTGTAACCGTCCCGTCCCCCCCACCAGGAACGGTAGACCGACGCGAGGTGCTTGCGGACGTAGGGGAAGACATCCCGGCCCCGCTTTTCGACCAGCCGGAAGATCGGCATTCCTGCGTCGATGTTCCATCGCTGGGGATGGTGTTTCTCAAGCTGGTCACAGAGCATCTGCGGGTCGGTGATCTCGTCCGAGAGCCGCAGAATGTCGCTCTTCCAGGTCTTCTGGTCGACCTGCCGGCGATAGATCTCGAAGGCAAACTCCTGATCACCCTCCGCCAGTGCCTTGTCGCGGAGCTGATGCCAGAATTTGAACTTCTGGTCGTATTCTCCGGGGAGGTGTTTGAGGATGAACGGGACGGCGGTGCGGGCATCGGTCTCGTACAGCGTGATGGCAGCCGGCTCATCGAGGCGAACCCAAAGATCGAACCGGTCCAGAACCGAACCACGGGCCGCGGGGGTCTCTGCCGCCTGGTATCGTTCGAGCAGGTCCGCCTGCCAGCGTTTCTGATCGAGGCCGCCCCATTGTCCTGTCCGGTGCTTCCAGGCGTACAGCTGGCGGAACAGGTCGGCATCCCCTCGGGCGTCGACTTCGGCCAGCCAGGCATCGAGCCGCTCGCCGGTCTCCTTCTTCCACTCGACGCGTTCCCAGCGCCAGTTCGGTTTGATCAGGTCACTGCTGAAGTGGCTGGAGATGAACGGCCGGAACATCACGCGGTTGCGGCGGTACAGTTCCGGCCCCCACAGCCAGGTGTAGCCGCTGAACGCGATCGCCCTGGAGAGTTCCTCGAATCGTTCGCGGAGCTCGGCATCGGAGAGGTCGGCGGCGAGGAGTTCCTCGATGCGGGCGCGGACGAGCTTCGGCTTGAGCTTGCGGAGGTCTTCGTGATCCGCCACGGCAGGGCCCCGGAGTGAACGAGAAGTCGGCTGAACCGATGCCATCTTGCCGCACTGCGGACGGGATGTCTACGAAGCGGCGGAAAGGGCACCACGGAGGCACTGAGAAGTACAGGCGAGCCCGGAGCGTGAGCTCCGGGGTCATCACGTCGCACTTTCAGAGAAAGCCGATGCGGGGTGGAATGCTTGCCCTTCAAGGCAAGCATGTGCATCAAAGGACGTTCGCACTGGCGGGCAAGCCGCCAGTGGCACCCGCAGCGACGGGTGGCCGAGGTCGGAACGAGCGAAGCGAGTGGAGCCCCCGGAATCGATCGTCCCCAGGGAAGACGTCTGTTTTCACAGGAGACACGGAGACACATAGGAAATTGCGTGCCACGGCTCTGCGAGCCGTGCGCGCCTCTCGTGCTCGGTTCTCATCTGCCTGGTGATCTGACCGGCCGGGTGGAGTGCTTGCCCTTCAAGGCAAGCATGCACGTCGAACGACATTTGCACTGCTGGACAAGCCAGCAGCGGCGTAGGGTGCCGTCGCCGCAGGCGACGCACCGCTCGTCGTTGTGGACGCGTCAATCTGCAGATGGTCCGTCACGAGCGTTCCGGTACGTCGATCGGCACCTGCAAGGCATCGGCAATCAACAGTCTGCCGTGACGCACCCTACATCGCTCACCCCGGTCCGCCTTCGCAGCAGGTCTCGACGATCGTGTGGCACCGGCTGCACTGCAGTTTCATCCGGATGTCGACCAGCGCTCCGCCGCAGACCGGACACGCGCACGATGTCGTGCTGCAGACGGTCTGTTCGGGGTGGGAGGGGGCGTTGCGGGCGGGATCGGTCGTGGTGCGGACCGTTTCGTCCATGAGGTCACCTGACGGGGAGGGCTCGGGTTCTGTGGTTGTCGACGCGTCGAGCGACGAATGGTGCGTCACGGACGATCCGGTTCGTCCATCGTCGCCTGGAAGGCGTTGCCAGTCAGCGGTCTGCCGTGACGCACCCTGCATCGCTCATGCTGGCGAAGACGGGGCGTTGCGTCAAATGGTCGTCTCGCAGAGTGGCATGTGTGTCGAACGACGTTCGCACTGGCGGACAAGCCGCCAGTGGCACCCGCGCGGTTGACGAGCAACCGCGGGTACCCATTCACCTCAAGCCTCACGTCTTGAGACTCAAGCCTTGCGAACCACGCCGGTCCTGCGGGCCTGGCAATCCTCCCCCTTGTTGAACCGTGCGGGGTCCGATGTTACAACCGCGGCGACGAACTGCCCTGTCCACTCCGTCCCCAATTCCTGATCGTGTGCCGAGGAGCGTATCCCGTGCCGATGGAACTGACTCTGACGACGCCCTCATCGATCCCGCTCGAGGTGGACACGATTACGCTCGAACTGGTGCGTCAGTCGTCTCCCGATGCCGTCCGGTCGACGCTCATTCAGCGGGGCAACAAGCAGGTGCCGCTGGGAGAGTTCTTCGACGTGACCGGCTCTGCCGCGAACGATGACACCCTCGTCTGGCGGGGGGACTGCAGCAAGGTCAAGCTAATCGGCAACAAGCTGTCCGGTGGCCGCGTCATCGTTGAAGGCAACGCCGGCATGCATCTGGGGGCCGAGATGACCGGCGGCGAGATCGAGGTGCGTGGCGACGCGAGCGACTGGGCCGGGGCGGAGATGCATGGCGGCCGGATCGTGGTTCGCGGTAATGCCGGCCATCTCGTCGGAGCGGTCTATCGGGGCGGTCGCAAGGGGATGACGGCAGGCGAGATTCTGATTCACGGCAACGCGGGGAACGAGATTGGTCATTCGATGCGTCGCGGCCTGATTGCCGTTGGAGGACAGGCGGGCGACTTTGCCGGCGTGGGAATGATTGCCGGTTCGGTCTTCGTCTTTGGCGAACCGGGAATTCGGAACGGTGCCGGGATGAAGCGGGGCACGATCGCCTTCTTCGATGCCGGGAAGGCACTGGAGATCCTGCCGACGTTCCGCTACGCCTGCACATACGAGCCGGTGTTCATGCGGATCTACCTGCGACAGCTTCAGCAACTGGGTTTTCCCGTGCGGGACGAATGGCTGAGTGGATCGTGGCGACGGTACTGCGGCGATCTGCTCGAACTGGGCAAAGGTGAACTTCTGGTACGGGAAGCAGCGTGAGCAGTACGACAGCCGAAAGCGGCCAGCGGCCCCGTCCCTGCAACATCGCTCAGCGACTCCGCCAGTCGGCCGCGAATGCCCCGGACAACCGGGCCGTCATTCAGCCACTCGGACGTGACCGGGACGGCAACTACCGCTATGCCGAGTGGACGTTTGCGGAGCTGGATCGCGAGTCGGACCGGCTGGCGGCCGGGCTGCGGGAATACGGCATCGAACCGGGCGACCGGATGGTGCTGTTTGTCCCGTTCAGTCGGGAGTTCATCGCCCTGACGTTCGCCCTGTACAAGGTCGGCGCGACGATCGTCCTGATCGATCCCGGTATGGGGCGGACCAACATCTTCCGCTGCCTGGAGGAAGTCGATCCCCACGGCTTCGTCGCCATCCCGATCGTCCATGCCGTGCGACTGGCAAAGCGGAAGCTGTTCCCCAATGCCCGCAAGAACGTGACGGTCGGCCGGCGGTGGTTCTGGGGAGGCACGACGTACGAGCGGCTGCGTCAACGTGATGCCGAGACGGTGGAAATCGCCGCGACGCGGGCGTGTGATCCGGCAGCGATCATCTTCACCAGCGGCAGCACCGGGGCCCCCAAGGGTGTGCTGTACGAGCATGGCATGTTCGACGCCCAGGTCGATCTGATCCGGGACTTCTACGGCATCGAAGCAGGCGAGGTCGATCTGCCAGGCTTCCCGCTGTTTGGGCTGTTCAATGCGGCGATGGGGGTGACGACCGTCATTCCCGACATGGATCCGACGAAACCGGCCCAGGTCGATCCGGAGCGGATCATCGCCCACATCAACGATCACCAGGTGACGCAGGCGTTCGGCTCGCCGGCGTTCTGGAACCGGGTCGGCCGCTACTGCACGTCGAACAACGTGACGCTGCCGACGATTCGCCGCGGGCTCTCGGCTGGAGGACCGGTCCCGAATCATGTGCTCGAACGGATGAGTCGCACGTTCACCCGCGACGGCGCCGCCCTGCACACGCCGTACGGTGCCACCGAGAGTCTGCCGGTTGCGTCGATCAGTTCCGCGCAGGTGCTGGAGGAGACAGCGGAGCGGACACAGCAGGGAGCGGGGACGTGCGTGGGAGAACGGTTCCCCGGCGTCGAGGTGAAGATCATCGAGATCACCGACGGGCCGATCGGTTCGATCAACGACGTTCGCGAGTGTGCCCCGGGCGAAATCGGCGAGATCATTGTCCGCAGCCCGTCCGTCACACGGGAGTATTACCGTCGCGCGGAAGCGACCGCCCTGGCGAAGATTCCTGATCCCGGCGACGAGGGCCGGCCCGACTTCTGGCACCGCATCGGTGATGTCGGGTATCTCGACGAGGACGGGCGGCTGTGGTTCTGTGGACGGAAGGCGCACATTGTCGAGTGCGGCGGCGAACGGATGTTCTCGGTCCGCTGCGAGGCGATCTTCAACAATCACCCCCGCGTCTACCGGAGTGCGCTGGTGGGGCTCGGGACGGCTCCCGACCAGCGGCCGGTGATCATCGTCGAACCGGAAGAGGGACAGTTCCCGGAGACGCCGGCTGATGAACAGACACTACGCGACGAACTGCTCGAGACCGGTGCCGGCAGTCCGCTGACGGTGAAAATCCGCGACGTGCTGTTCCACCGGTCGCTGCCGGTCGACACTCGGCACAACGTGAAGATTAACCGGGAGCTGCTGGCGGAGTGGGCCGCGGAACAGTTGTGAGCCGGACGGTGTCGGCGGTGACGTCCTCCGCTGTGTGGAGGCGACGTTCACCAACGCCCGGTTGTCTCATCTCAGGCGGATGTCCGGTCGGGCGGCGACGTAGTCGGCGATTGTCAGGACGGCATCGGGGTGGTTTCTCAACAGCGATGCCGGGCAGGCCGCACCCGGCGGACCGTGCAGAACCCGCCGGACGACGGCGCTCTGCCAGGGGCGGTTGCAGTAGAAGCGGACCGCCCGACTGCCGAAGATTTCCCGCATACCAACGGTGATGCATCGCGGGGGACCACGTCGATACTTCCGCCAACGGTATTGGCGTTGATGGTGCGGGTCTCCCGCGAGAGGGACAGGACGCGGGTGGGGAGGTTGGCGAACTCGGCGTCGGAGATGGTCTCGCCCGGTTCGGGGGGCTCGTTGAACGCCATGTGCCCGTTGATGCCGATGCCGCCGAAGCAGACGTCGACGCCCCCCCGCAGTTCGATCAGCCGGCCGATGGCGTCCGGGTCGTCCGGGTGGGGAAAGACGCGGTGCTCCGGCAGAGGAGCCAGCTCCGGGTCCAGCAGATCGTAGAACTGGCGATCCATGTAGCCACGAAAACTCAGCGGGTGCTCGGCGGGCAGCCACTGGTCATCGTCGGTCAGGTACTCGTCCATGTTGATGAGGACGACATCCCGCAGTGAGACGCGGCGTTCGTTGACGGCACGGGCGAGCAGCGGGTACTGGTCGACCGGTCCGACGGGGACGATGAGCGTTGCCGATTTGCCGGCTGCGGCGGCAGACTCGATCGACTGCAGCATCGTGGCGGCCATGTCGGCGGCGACGGAGGCCATGTCGGAGAGGACGCGGACCTGGACGGAGTGACCCTGGCCGAGTTCATCCGGCCCGACGTTGAGGAATTCCGGAAAGTTCGTGATCATGCAGTTCTTATCGCAGAAGATCGGGCAGACCGCAACGTGAGGCACTCTTGCTGCTGCGGGGCCGGATCTTTGGGGGAATGCAGTCGCCAGAACCTGTTGCCGGCACTTCCGGCGGAGACGTCACTTCGATGCAGCTCTTTCTGGACAGCGCGGAAACGGACGAGATCGAATACGCCCTGGAGTACTGGAACATCGACGGGATCACGACGAATCCGCGTCATGTGAAGAACTCCGGCAAGGCGTACATGACCGTCCTGGAGGAAATCGCCGACCTGGTCAAGGAGACCGAGATTCCGGTCAGCGTGCAGGTCAGCCCGCGTCTGAATGACTGGACGCGCATGGTTGACGAAGCAACTCGACTGGCGGAGATCTCGCCGAACTTCGTCATCAAGCTGGCCGCGAGCGAAGACGGTTTTCGCGCGGTTCAGGAACTGACACTGCGTGAGATCCGGACCAACGTCACGCTGATCTTCTCGGTCTCTCAGGCGTGGCATGCCGCCCGCAACGGCGCAACGTACATCAGCCCGTTTGTCGGCTGGAAGGAAGCTCACGGCGATGCGGGCATCGACCTGATTGCCGACTGCGTCGTCATGCTCGACAACTACGGGTATCCGTCACAGATCATCGCGGCAGCGATTCGCAATACCCGGCAGATCGGCGACGTGGCACTGGCCGGTGCACACTGCGTGACGGCAGGGGCCTCGGTGTACCGCGAGAGCTTCCGCAATCCGTACACCGACATGGGTAACGAGATCTTCGGCGAAGCCTGGGACGGACTCGAGATGGACTGACCGCTCCGCGGTCGCTGCGACCAAACGGAAGGAACCTGCCATGAGCCTCATGACAGGTTCCGCTCCGCGGGATTCGGTTCTGTTCAGGCCGTGGCCGGTCGTTCGATGCCGGCTACCGGACGCGGCACTCGAAGGTGACCGTGCCGGAGGTCTTGCCCTCCAGCGGCTCGAAGAGCTCGAAGGTGAGGATCTGGCTTCCTTCGCCGTTGTCCTCGATGTTCACGCGGCCGTCGAGTTCGGACGAGGCAGATCCTTCGATGTACTGCAGCCGCGGCGTCAGGTTGTCGACAATGCGGACTTCGTACAGTTCGCGGCCGCCAACGTTCTCGAAGTGGATCTTGAAGGTGACCACGTCGCCGGGTTTGGCGGTCTTGCGGTCGGCCAGCTTGATGATCTTCAGGTCGCCGGGCGTCCGCTTGTCTTCGATGCCGACGTACTCTTCGATCGCAAACCGGGCGGTCAGCTCCTGGCTCTTGAAGTTGTGGGCAATGATGTAGGTAACCGTGTCGCCGGACCAGGCCAGGGCGTTCTGCAGGGCCTGACCGATGACCGCCGTACCAAGCTGATCGATCTGGATGTCGGTAGCGAACGAGAGGTCTTCGTAGACGTTGATGAGCTTCACGTGGCTGTCGATGCGATCGACCTTGGCCAGCGAGCTGTCGGACATGTCGACGTCGACACCACTGGCACGCGACCGCATTTCGAGGCCGTGCAGTTCGTCGTTCTGCTGCTGCTGCCCGGGAGCCAGCTGCGTATCCAGACCACCCGGACCGATCCGGTCGTGGTTGGCGGCCAGCTTGTTGACGGCAACGTCGGTAATCGGCAGTGAAGCCGTACGGACCTCCGCGAACCGGGGTGCGTAGATGCAGACGCGGCTGCTGGGACGCACATGCGCTTCGCCCAGGTGGTCCTTGAACTCACCGATGGTGTCTTCGGTTTCCAGTCCGCGGCGGCCGAAACCGTCGTAGTGGACCGGCAGGCCGCGATCGCCTCCGTCACACAGATACTCGTCGCCGAACTCCCAGCGTTCGTAACCGGGAGGAACCACGACATACGACGGCGGGCAGGGTGATCCCGGCGGACACATGTTGGGAACACCGGGATAGCCGGGCGGACAGACTTCCGCGACGACAGGTGTTCTCGGCACGATCTCGTGCACGATCGGCCGGACAGGGTCAACGTCGTTGGCAGGCGGAGAAACGACCTGGTGCTGGACTGGCTGAACCTGGTGCTGCTGGTCGTCCTGCCCTGCGGGACTCTGTGCTCTTGCAGCCGCGGGCATCTCGGGGACGGGCGGCACCCAGGTTGTCTGCTGGATCGTGGGAGCCGATGACGTGCCAGAGGGGGCAGCGGTCGTGTGCGCTGCGGTCGTGTGCGCTGCAGCGGCGACCGACCGGGCTGTTTCGTCGACCGGAGCCGGGCTGGCCTGGCCCTGCTCGCCGCTTCCGTCCGTCTGGCTGGCGATGGCGGCCGACGGGGTGGACGAATGCAGGGCGGTGGGCGTGCGGCAGGAGCTGGTACAGAGGAGCAGACCGGCCGATCCTCCCCACAGACCTGCGGTCAGGACAGCCCGCCGGAACATCGTCCGGGCCCGCGAGCGACACGTTGTGCGGTTGGAGTCAGTCATGGTTCACATGAAGCTGTACGGGCCGAAGCCCGGAGGGGGCCGTTACGGCTGGGCCGGCGGCTGCGGAACCTGAGTCGGAAACACGACCGGAACGGGCGGGCCGAAGAAGGCGGCACCGGCATTGGCGTCGGGGATGCGGCCACCGAGCCGCACGATCGCGATCGGTCGTCCCCGCTGGTCCGCCGCTTCGAGCAGATTTGACGAGGGAGGCACATCCTCGATGTGCGGTCCATCCTTCTGATCGAACGGGGCAGCCCGCTGCGGCTGTTCGAGGTAGACGACCTTGGTCACCATCCGGTCCTGCAGGGCGGTTTCGATTTCCTCGACCGTGAAGGTCACGGGAACGGGGAAGTTCTGTTCCTGGCCCGGCGGCGGATGCAGACGGTCGAGCAGTTCGATGCTCGGGTACAGCTCGATCCCGGGGAATTCCGGCATGCCGCTGATCCGAACCCGATACACGTTCCCCACCAGCAGACCGGCCTGACTGGGCGCGTCGGCGAGGACGCCCTGCGGCGAGCGTCCGTCGTAGTAGGTGACGTGGCCGGTACTCGGGAGAGTGATGCGGACCGGCTGGGTCTGCCCGTACAACCCGGGATGAATCGTGGCGTTCCAGCGGGCGACTTCGCCCAGCGGGAGTCGCTGATTGAGCGGGTAATAATACCCCGACTCCTGAGCGTGGGCGGCCAGGCCGGGGACGAACAGTCCGCTGACGAAGGCGACCGCAATCAATCTGGCCAGGAGATCCGACATGGCAGGGATGCTACGCTCTGGAAAGTCGGGGCAACGGGAATACCGAAGCAGGTCAGAACCGGACGGCAGCGACACGGGTGAAGGCTGAACAGTTCAGCCGCTGTCGCATGCGGCGTCCGGACCGGTGACCCCGCCCCGCTCGCACGGAGCGGGGCGAAGAGTCTGTCAGGTCATATCCGGATTACGGATGGTACGGAGCCGGAGCCGGCTGAGTCGGGTAGCCGCCGCCACCCGTCTGCGGAGCGGCCCAGGCCGGCCAGGAGACTTCGCCCGGACGATAAACCGGGTGCGTCTCGGTGTACTCGACGTGCTTGACCGGATGCGGCAGGCGGTAGCCCGGCTCGTGGCGAACATCGATCAGCATGTCTTCGACCGGCTTGCCGAGGTCGACATCCGTCAGGTTGCGAACCGTGTGGGAACGCAGGCTGGCGGGACCACCGAGCGGCAGGTGCGGCGGACCGGGCAGTCCGATCGGCGTACCGACGTTCGGGTAACCCCACATCGGGACTCCGCTGACACCAGCGATCGGGTTGTAGGCGGGCTGACCGGGACCGGCCGGGCCACCAACCATCATGTCGTTCGGGACGCCACCTTCCATCTGGAAGCTGCCAACCGGGACGGGCGGGACGAAGTGACCTTCTTCTCCGTCGACCTGGATGACATGCGAGACCTGGCGGACGTTGCCCTGCTGATCGACAACGTTGCTGATCGCGGCCGGATCGCCGGGCATCTCGAGGTCGATGTTACCAATCCGCATGACAGCCATGATGGTGCCGCGACGATCGGCTTCAGCAACCGGATCGAGTCCCGGAGCCAGGCGGGTGGAGACAAGTTCCTCGACACCGGCGATGGCCAGTTCCTGGTACTTGGCATCCGGCAGGTAGATCACCTTGGTGACGAAGTTGTTGGTCTCGATCTGATCGAGGTCTTCGTCGGTGATGCGGATCGGCAGGGGGTTGTGTGCCAGGTAGGCGGAGGTCATCACCTGTGACGGGTAGACGTGGAGGGACGGGTACAGGACCAGTCCTTCACGCCCCGGGATGCCGGTGACCTTCAGCCGGTACGTCGCCCCCTGGGCGAAGTTGTACCGGGCCGGAGCCATCAGCTGGTTCTCGGCGAAACCCTGGCCGATCTGCCATCCGATGTGCATTCCCTCAGGACCGATGAACCGGACCTGGGAGGTTTCGGCCGGCTGTGCCATGTACGGCATGGCGTGCGAGGCCGGCTGGATCACACCCGGGCCGGGCCCGGTGACCATTGGCCCGGGATGGGCCATCATGTTGGCGGGCGGTGCTTGGTATTCGTCCTTGTGAAGCAGTTGCTGCCCGTCGTGTGCGCACCCGACGCACACGATCAACAAGGTCCCCAATGCCAGAAAGTAGAACTTCATCACATTCCCTTTTCGGTTCCTGGACCCGTCGAATCGCCCCGATTGCAGTCGACCTTGAAATTCGATTCCCGTTAGAATCTGTCCCCGACGCGGATCGAGGTTCCGGCGTCGTTCGCCGGGTACATGGTGTTCGGTCGGGACGGCGACCGGGCGCGTCAGATGCTTGCGGACCGCCGCGTGTGAGACGGGGAACGGAAATCATCCCGTGCGACTCACACTCAATTCTGTTTTCGGATGCCGCTGATCTGATTCTTTGGAAAATCCCACACTTTCAGACCAACATGCAGAACCCGCGCAGCTTGACTCTCGCTCTGCTGGCCATCGCGATGCTCGCGGTCGTGATCTCGCAGACCACGGTGGCCACAGCACTTCAGAAGAAAGAGACCGGGGATTCGACCGCCGGATCGGCCGAAACCCCGGCGTCCGGCAGCCCGGATGTCCTCGCCCGGGTCGATGCCGAGGCCCGGCGGCTGCTGACCGAAGCGAGGGACCGGCTGTTTCAGTACAGCTCCGTCCAGGCCCGGATCGCCGAACAGGTCTCGTTCCCCGGCAGAAAGTTCAATGCCGAAGGGACTTACATCGCCGGACCGTTTCCCGCCCTGCGGCTGGAGTATGAGGTGCAGGTCGGGCGGACGACCGGAAAACTGCTGCAGGTCTGTGATGGACAGATCCTGCGCACCCGCCGGGAAATCGGACAGGCGGGCGGTGCCGCCGATCCCGCGGCAGAAGCTCTCGACGAGACCGCCCGTTCGACCATCCAGGTCACCCGCCGGGACATCCAGCAGATCCTCCGCGCCACGCAGCACCGTCAGCAGGTGCCCGAAGCGGTCCTGGCCGCCGAGCTCGGTCTGGGCGGTCTGCCGGCCCTGCTGGCCGCCATCGAAAAGTCGATGACGTTTGACGCCATTCGGACGGAAGAGTTCGAGGAGCGCAAGTACCGCGTCATTCAGGGAAAATGGTCGGACGAGTTTGCCGCGACGCTCCAGCAGCAGCTGCGCACCGGCGTGCCGGGGATGAAGCAGTTCATCCCGGACCGGGTACGGATCTACCTGGACGACGAGAACCTGTTTCCCGGTCGGATCCTGTACCTGAAGGAATCGTCGGACGACGGTGAACGGCGGACCTACCGCCCGCTGCTCTCCCTCGAGTTCCGTGACGTCGTCATCAATGCTCCGGTCGATCCGGATACGTTCCGCTATCAGGCCCCGCCCGGCGTCGACGAGGTCGACGAGACCAAAGAGTACCTGAAACTGATCGAAGGGGCGGACATCGCAACCGACGAAGCGGCTTCGGCGAACTGACGGGCCCGGCGTAGACGAAGCGGCCTGCGACTGCGATCATGCAGGTGTTTCAAGCGTCGTTCTACGCTTTTCCCTTTCCGAATTGCCGCGATGATCGTCCCGCCCCAGTTCCTGTTCCGGGCCCGCTTTCCCGTTCGGTATGTTGCCGGTCTGCCCGATGCGCTCGATCCGAACGGTGGTCCGCTCCCGGCCGAGCAGTCCATCAGTGGTCTGGGAGAACTGGACCCTCAGGTCCCGAAGTTCGATCTGCGAGCGGCCTGGAACGAGGAGGGTCTGGCCTTCTCGGTGTCGATGGAAGGGCGATCGCTGCCGCCGATTGGGAATCCCGATCGCCCGACGAAGTCCGAAGGGCTCTTTCTGTGGATTGATACGCGAAATACGCAGGACATCCACCGGGCCAGCCGGTACTGCCACGCCTTCTGCTGCCTGCCGAACGGCGGCGGAGAAGACGGGGCGGAGCCAGTTGTCATCCAGACTCCGGTGCCCAGAGCGCGGGAAGACGCTCCGCTGCACGAACCGGAAGAGTTTCTTGCCCGGACCGTTCTGCACAAGGACCGGTACAGCCTGACCGCCTTTCTGCCCGCCGTTACCTTAAACGGCTTTCGCCCTGCCGAGCAGCCGGAGATCGGCTTCTACGCGATGCTGCGTGACGCCGAACTTGGCACGCACTATCTGGGTGTCGGAGACGAGTTTCCGTACGAGTCCGATCCGTCCCTGTGGTCGACGCTGCAGCTGAGGCCGGCGGAGTAGCGGCGGCCCCGGCGCGGTCGAGCTACCGCCGGGGCAACGCGACCGAGTAAAGCATCGTCAGGCTGCCAGCGGTCACCAGCGTGTAGGCGAGCCAGATGGGCGGGTTAATCTCGCGAACTCCCTCGAGGTTGGGAGCACTCACCGCACGGATGACCGCCTGCCGTTCCGAGGCCTGCTCGCCCCGCTGGTTCAGGGTCACCTTGTCGACGAAGAACAGGGGCAGCCCCCACAGGAGCGTCGCCAGGCCGATCGAGAAGAAAGTCGTGCGCAGCATGGGTGAAACGCAGGGTTCGCATGATGACGAGGCGTCCCTGCCGGTTCACGGGGCGCACGTCGCCCCGTTCTTCCATCGTCCAGCCGTGGTCCTGCCCTCAAGCCGCGCTCGGCAATCTGTTTCGAAACCGTTCGACCGCATCCGGTTGCAGCGTCTGTGGAAAGTCTGGCGACCCGGTGTGTGAAACGCTGCGGATGGTGTGTTCTCTCCCCGACCGGTGCGGGTGGAATCGCTGCTCAGGCTCCGCTAGAGTGCGGTCTGCAAATTCATCCGCTTTGAACGCTCTGCCCTTCTGACGAGGTAACGACGCCCGTGGACGCCCGTATCGTCTTGCTCCCTGGTGATGGCATTGGTCCGGAAATCATTGACCAGGCGGAACTTGTCCTCAAAGCCGTCGCAGAGAAGGGTGGACACACGCTGACGTTCGAGCGGTGCCCGATCGGCGGTAACGCCATCGACGACTTCGGCGACCCGCTTCCCGAGCAGACCGTCGAAGCCTGCCGCAACTCGCAGGCGATTCTCCTGGGGGCCGTCGGCGGCCCCAAGTGGGACGATCCGTCCGCCAAGACCCGTCCCGAAGCGGGGCTGCTGCGGATTCGCCGCGAGCTGAAGCTGTTCGCCAACCTGCGGCCGGTCAAGACGTTCGACTGCCTGCTCGACTCGTCTCCGCTCAAGCGGTCGGTCCTCGAGGGGACGGACATCCTGTTCTTCCGTGAACTGACCGGCGGTATCTACTTTGGTGATTCCGGTCGCTCGACCTCGGACTCAGGCGAGGAATCCGCTTACAGCACCATGGTTTACGCCGTCCATGAGGTCGAGCGGATCGTCCGCCTGGCCGCTGCGGCGGCCATGCAGCGGGGCAAGAAACTGACCTCCGTCGACAAGGCGAACGTGCTGGAGGTCTCCCGGCTGTGGCGCCAGGTCGCCGAGCGGGTCGTCAAGGAAGAGTTCCCGGAACTCGAATACGAAGTCGTGCTCGTCGACGCGATGGCGATGCACCTGATTTCGCGCCCGTCGACTTTCGACGTCGTCGTCACCGGGAACATGTTCGGCGACATCCTGACCGATGAAGCCTCGATGCTGCCCGGCTCGCTCGGGATGCTGCCGTCGGCGTCGCTGGGAGAATCCGGTCCCGGTCTGTACGAACCGATCCATGGCTCCGCTCCGGACATTGCCGGCAAGGGGATTGCGAACCCGCTGGCGACAATCCTGGCCGCCGCGATGATGCTGCGGCACTCGCTTGGCCTCGAACAGGACGCCGCCGACATCGAGCGTGCCGTTGATGCCGTCCTCGACGCCGGCCATCGGACAGCCGATCTGGCCCGCGAAGGCGAGACGTCGATCGGCACCGTCGAGATGGGCCGCCTGGTCGTCGAGGCGTTGCAGAAGGCTTGAGACTCGAGTTCAGACACACGAGTTAACGGTGGCGGGACGTCGACCGGCTGCGTCCGGCGCGGCCGGCGTTCAATCGATGACCACGCTCGCCTTGCGGGGCGAGCATGCCACTCGCTCCAGGCCGCTGCCCTGGTCGTTACTGCTCCGACAGCCTCGCGCCGCGACACGGCGGTCCAATCGGCCCGCCGTCGCCGCGCGGCCGGCAACACCAGGGCGACGCGCACGCGAGTGCATTCCAAAGCATGCACCGCGGTCCACGCCATGCGGACACCGCGACCGGCGCGCAAAAAACAGCCCGAACGTAAGTCCGGGCTGTTCTTGTCTTGTCGCTGCTGAGCGGCCGAAATCAACGCTTCGAGAACTGGAAGCTCCGGCGGGCTTTCCGCAGACCGTACTTCTTACGTTCGACCATACGGCCGTCACGCGTCAGGTATCCACCTTCGCTCAGGGTGTGATGCAGTCCGGGGTTGCGGACCTGCAGGGCCCGGGCGATGCCGAGGAGGACCGCACCGGTCTGACCGGTCGGACCACCACCGTTCACCTTCACCCAGACATCAACCTTGCCGAGCGTGTCGGTCGCCTTCAGCGGCGCGAGGACCATCTCCTGATCCCGCTCGAGCGTGAAGTACTCCTTCAGTTCACGGCCGTTGATCACCAGCTTGCCGTCACCATCGGAGATACGAACCCGGGCAACCGACGTCTTACGACGGCCGGTTCCGATCGCGGTTCCGAAGCGGTCAATCTTGCCGCGAATGGTCGGCTCGGCCAGAGGAGCTCCGCCATCGCCCATCGCCTGCGAACCGATGTCCAGACCGGGGAAGGCCGGCTGAACGGCCCCTTCTTCGGGGACTTCCGGCAGCGGCTCGGCGGCGGGGGCTTCTTCCGGCACCGGCTCCGCGGCGGGAGCGTCGGATGCGACCGGTTCCGGCGTCGGGGAAACCGGTTCCTGGGCCGGGGAAACTGGCGCCTCGGCGGTGGGAGTCGGCTCTTCAGCCGGGGCCGGGGTGGAATCCGAATTCGGTTCGAGGTTTTCTGGTGTTTCCGTCGACATTTCCGGTATCCGTGGCAACTCGTTCGGGAGGGGGCTCAGCGCAGGTGCTCAGGCAATTCGACAGGCTGCTGGGCCTGGTGGGGATGCTCCGTGCCGGCGTAAAGCTTCAGCTTGCGGAGCATCTGCCGTCCCAGCTTGTTCTTCGGAAGCATCCGCCGGACCGCCTCCTGGAGGATCATCTCCGGCTTGCGTTCCAGCAGATCGGCTGCCGTGGCAACCTTGCGACCACTCGGGTAACCCGTGTAGTGGTCATACTCCTTGCGGAGCATCTTCTGGGTGAAGTACGGATGCGATTCATGAGCAAGCGGCTGGCCGGAGAACCGGACCTTATCCGCGTTGAGCACGACCACGTAGTCACCACAATCGACGTGCGGCGTGTACGTGGGCTTGTGCTTTCCCATCAGCACGTTGGCCAGCTTCACGGCGAACCGGCCAACGATCTGCCCGTCTCCGTCGACTACATACCAGCTGGGAGTCACTGTCTCCCGCTTTTCCATGAAGGTCTTCGTCACGACCGAATCCTCTTGTCCGGGGACTGAGCCGACGCCCCGCATCTTCCAGTTCTTCGCACGGTGAGCCGTAGAAACCGCCAAAGATAGCGAGTCCCTCCGATGCCTTCAACGGCGACGGACCGTGAAAGACGCGATTTGCGGACGAAGTGCAACTCGGGCCCCCACTCGGGTCTCCGTCGCCCCGTCGGCCGGGATGGTCACCCCGCTTCACCCTGCCCCAAACAGCTCAATCGTCGCCCGCGCCATCGCTTCCGGACTGTAGTTGGCACGCACATTCGTCTGGCCGGTCGCCCCCAGCGTCTTGCAGGTCTCCGGCTGATCCATCAGCTCCTCCAGAATGTCGGCAAGGGCCTCAGGATTCCGCGGCTCCACCAGTCGTCCGCCACCGGTCGCCTCAATCAGCTCTGGAAACGCACCGTGGCCCGGCTGAACGACCGGACGCCCGTTGGCCAGGGCTTCCAGAACGTACAGTCCCTTGGGCTCCTGGAAGTCGGTCGGAACTGAGAGGACGTCGACGGACCGCAGGAATCGAACCTTATCCTCGTGACTGCCAGGACTTCCGACGTACTCGAAGGCGTCACCCACCGGGCGGAGCAGAGTCTCCACCTCCCGAAAGTACCAGCGCTGCTGCGGGCCCAGGTATCCCCCGACCCGCAACCGGGCCTCCGGGCGTCTCTGATGCAGTCGACAGAAGGCCTCCGCCAAATGACGTAACCCCTTCTCCGGAGCGATCCTGGCAAAATACCCCACAGTAAACGGCTCCCCCTGGCGTTCTCCCGGCACACCGTCATGCCCGGCCAGGTCGATGCCGAGCGGCAACTGACGAAACCTCTCGGGATCGAGTCGTAGATATCGTGCGATGTACTCGCAGTAGAACCGACTGTGCGTGATGAAGCCGTCGAATTCTCCGGCCCGGTCCGAGACACCGTCGATCGCCTGCTCGCGGTAGTCATCCGGCAGGCTGTCGAGAAACACGTCGTCCCCCTGGAGGGTGCACCAGACCGGCCCGCGACAGACCCTCTTCACCTCACGGAGCGCCCCGGCCAGCAGGGCGTTCGAGAAGACGACGACATCCGGATCAAGGACGCGGACGTATTCGGCGAGTTCTGCCACTTCACGGTGGTGCGGCCCCGATTCGCCTTCAAGCATCGCCAGGGTCAGATCCCCCAGTTCCTGCGCGTCGTTGCTGACGGAAAACCGGGTCGCCAGATTGATCAGCCAGGGATGATCGAGCACCCGCGCAATGCTGCGGGGGATCCGCTGCCAGAACCGGTAACGGTAGTCGAGGTAGACGTTCAGTCCCCCCAGAAACACGCGGTCCGAGCTGACGTTCGCCTCGTCGACGCGAATCGGCGTGTACGTCGGGATGAGCGACACCTGACACCCCGCCGCCATCAGCGACCGGGCCCAGGTGTTGTCGTGCATGCAGGAACCGCAAAACATCCCGGCCCCGCCAGCGGTGATAATCGCGATGTGCGTCACGTCAGGTCAGGTCAGTCAATCCAGGGCAGGTCGGGGAACATCGTCGCCGGCCTTTGACCGGGGACCGGACTTGTTCGCAGGGAGACGATCCGAAAGACTCCAGCGGACAAACTGTCGCAGGATCTCTTCGGATTCGGTCGTCTCACGAATCATCTGGTGAAATTCGTCGAGCGGCAACCCGGCGATCCGTTCGATGTACTCCGGGTACGCCTGCACCCGTTGCACCAGGTCGGAGCAGTTGAGTTCCGGGTGAAACTGCGTCGCGTAGACCGGCGCGTCATCAAGCCGGTAGGCCTGATTCTCAACCCGCCGGGATGATGCGAGCAGCGTTGCATTGGGAGGGAGTTCGACAACCAGGTCTTCGTGCCCCATCTGCCCCTCGAACTCGTCGGAAATCCCCTTGAATACCGGGTCGGTGCGGGCGGCGTCCGTCCGGAACAACCGATGCGTCCCCAGCTCGGCCCGATTCAGATCCTTGACGACGTGCCCCCCCATGGCCCGGGCCATCGCCTGGAATCCCCAGCAGGACGCGAACGTCGGCTTGCGTTCCGAGTGAACGAGTCGAAGCGAGTCGAGGGCCTGGTCGAGCCACGGCCCTTCGTCGGTGACTGAATAATGGCCGCTCCCTCCCAGGAGCACGACGTCAATGTTCTCGAGGTGCTCAGCGGTGAGCGGCCCCCCGAGCAGATCGAAGACTCTGATCCAGTCCGGAGTTGTCCGCAGGACGCGTGCGAAGCTGCTCACCTCCTGAGATCGCATCGGATCATCGGGATTACGGACCTGCAGCAACAGGTAGCGGACTGCAGGAGGCATCGGGGCTTCGGTCACAGGGCAGTTCCAGCACGTTGGAATCGGGACAGCAACGTTGCTGCAGTTTCCCCCGTCGGCTCCCGTGCGACAAGGCGCCGGTCCAGCAGAACGTCCCGGCCCCGTTTCGCTCAGAAGACCGACAGCAGCAGAAGCTGTGCAGCCCGAGTGAGCCATTTGCGCTCCGCGACCGAAATGTTGCCGCGATCGACGATATAGCGGGTCTTCGAGTGAACCTGCGAAACAAAGAACCGCTGCATACCACCAAGTTCTATGTCCGCGTCCTTCTCGGCATCGAGCAGCAGCGTCGTAATCTGGTTCAGGGTCCGGGCTTCCTCCACATCGGGAACCTCCGGACGCTCCGCCCACTGGGGCGACTCGTCGGTATTGGCGACGGCAAGTGTCAGATCGGCGATGAAGTTCGAGACACGGGCCACCTTCGGATAGTCGATCCGGTCGGGTGTGTCCCGAGGCGTGTGGTAGTCCGGATGCTCGCCGGTCGAGAAGAAGAGGAACGGCACCTGCCGATCCCGAAACGGACCGTAGTCGCTGCGGGTGCCGATCAGGTCGACTCCCAGCCGGGCAACCTTCAAGTCGTCCGGGACCGGCGTCGATTCGAGCAGTTCCCGAACCTGCGGGGAGTGTTCGCTGCCGAGTACAAAGACCAGCGGCAGAGGCAGATCGCCGAGCGAACGCCCGATCATGTCGGCCGTGATGAACAGCTTCACCTGCTCCAGCGGCCAGGGGGGATGTGCGGCGAACCACCGCGAGCCCCACAGCATCCGCTCTTCGAGGTCAAAACCGACAAAGGCAATGCTGCGACGGGGTTTCTGTTCTGACCGGGCGAACCGGCGGGCAGTCTCCAGAAGCATCGCGACGCCGCTGGCATTGTCGTCGGCTCCCGGGTACGTCTGACCTTCTCTCACACCGAGATGGTCGAAGTGGGCGCTGATGATGATGACTTCGTCGCGCAGCTGCGGGTCACTCCCCTTCAGCAGGGCGCCGACGTTGCGACCGATCACCTGCGTGCCGGCGTTCGCATTGAGGGCCCCCGGAATCGGCTGGAGATATCCGTCTTCAAACAGCGGCTCGAGCCCCAGCTCCCGGAAGTGTCTGGCGATGTAGCGGGCGGTGCGGAGTGAATCGAGCCCGCTCCGACCACGAAAGTCCGGCCCGGCCAGCAGTTCGATGTGTGGGCGGACCCGCTCGACGGTGATCGTCGCCGCCGACGGAGGAGCCACTGGCTCGGCAGCCGGCACGGACATCATTCCGCCGAAAATCAGCAGCAGCGAGAGGGTCTGCGTTGAACGTCGAATCATCAGGCAGCTCCATTGCCGAACCCGTCGACATCCGTGCGACGTTTGGTCCGAAAGGGGTTAGGACGGTGCGGCTGTTAACGGTCACACGGAAACTGACGAAAAAGCCTGTCGGAACATGCTGGAAATTCCGATTCTCTCAGGTGTGCGAGTCGCGAACCAGCCACGGGGTTTGAGCGTTCGCCGCGCACCGCTTCGGCTGTTGCTGCAGAGGCGGACCCAACTCAAGGAGTGAGGACTCATGATCAAACGAGCCGCGCTGACGGGAATGTTCCTGTTGACGGCGATCGTGACCGGTCTGGCGATGACGCCCGGCGAGGCGGAAGCGACGCAGCCGGGGCAGCCGAACAACTGGCAACGATTCTACTACTACCCGTACGTGTACTACCCGCAGAATTTCCGGCAGGGCCCGGAAAGCTACGATCATATGTACTACCGCTACCCGACGGAACGTCGGATTCCGGTGTACAACAAGGACTGGCACAACTTCTATCCAAGTGAGCGTCCGTATCATTCCGGACACCACTTCATTCTTGACGTGTTCTGATTTCCGGGGGCGATCCTGGCAGCTGAACAGCCCGCTTCCCCATGGGGAGGCGGGCTGTTCGCGTTGCGCGTTACGACACCTCCGCCCGTGCCTCAGGCCCGGCCGCAACCGCCCGACCGGCGGAGTTGTGATTTACCGAGTGTGCGGTACACTGCTGGATTCTTCGCTTTCCGGTCCGCCCTGTGCTGCGGGCCGGTTTCCGTTTGGGAGCCCCAGCAATCATGACCACTCCCGCAATGCCCCCCGAACAGCCACAGTCGTCCCCGGGTGACCTCGGTGCCGTCGATCCACGCCAGGAAGAAGTCATTCTGGTGCTTGACTTTGGGTCGCAGACGGCCCAGCTGATCGCCCGCCGCGTCCGGGACGAAAACGTCTTCTGCCAGCTCGTGCGTCACGACCTGCCGGTCGAACGAATCCGCGAGATCAATCCCCGGGGCCTGATCCTCTCCGGTGGACCGGCCAGCGTCTACGCCGATGGCGCCCCCCATCCCGATCCGGCCCTGTTCGAGCTGGGCATCCCGATCCTGGGAATCTGCTACGGCATGCAGGAGGTCTGCCGGGCCCTCGGCAGCGAGGTCTCGCCCGGCAACTCCCGGGAGTTCGGACATACCATCTGCAGCGTCCAGAAACAGGACCCGCTCTTCGACGGCGTGCCGCCCGAGTTCACTGCGTGGATGAGCCACGGCGATCAGGTCCGCAACCTCAGCGAACACTTCACGGCCCTGGCCGCGACCGACACCTGCCCGACAACCGCGATCCGTCACCACACCCGGCCGATCTACGGTCTGCAGTTCCATCCGGAAGTGACGCACACGCAGTTCGGCACGACGCTGCTGTCGAACTTCGTCCACAAGATCTGCGGCTGCCAGGGAACCTGGCATATTTCCTCGCTGATCGAACGACAGATCGAGGCCATCCGCGAGAGGGTCGGAAACAGCCGCGTCATCTGCGGGCTGTCCGGCGGCGTCGATTCGTCGGTGACCGCGGCACTGCTCTCCCGTGCGATCGGCACGCAGCTCTCCTGCATCTTCGTGGACAACGGCCTGCTCCGCAAAGACGAGCGAGACAACGTCGAAGAGGAGTTCACCGGTCACTTCAAGACCGACCTGCACGTCGTCGACGCGCGCAAACAGTTTCTCGACGGTCTCGCCGGCGTCTCCGATCCGCAGGAAAAGCGGAAGATCATCGGCCGCATCTTCATCGAGACGTTCCAGGCCGAAGCCGAGTCGATCCCGGACGCCCACTTCCTGGCGCAGGGAACGCTCTACCCCGACGTCATCGAATCGGGCGCCAATCCCGACGGCCCCGCCGCGACGATCAAGTTCCACCACAACGTCGGTGGCCTGCCGGAACGGCTCGGCTTCGAACTGATCGAACCGCTGCGGGATCTGTTCAAGGACGAAGTCCGGCGGATGGGCAAGGAACTCGGCCTGCCGGACAAGCTGATCTGGCGGCATCCGTTCCCCGGCCCGGGCCTGGCGGTCCGCTGCCTGGGCGAAGTGACGGAGGAGCGGCTGGTGACGCTGCGGGAAGCAGACGCGATCCTCATCGAAGAACTGCACAAGGCGGATCTGTACCAGAAGGTCCAGCAGGCCTTTGCCGTGCTGCTGCCGTTGCAGACCGTCGGCGTGATGGGTGACGCCCGGACCTACGAGGACGTCATCGCCATCCGCTCGGTCGATACCGAAGACTTCATGACGGCCGACTGGTCCCGACTGCCGTACAACTTCCTGCAACGGGTCTCCACGCGGATCATCAACAGTGTCCGCGGCGTGAACCGGGTGGTGTACGACGTCAGCTCGAAGCCCCCCAGCACGATCGAGTGGGAGTGAGGGCTGGCCCCAATTGGCCTGTCCCGCAAGCCCGGCCCGAGTGAAGGCC
>ENA-ORCW01000240-ORCW01000240.1-marine-metagenome-genome-assembly--contig:-NODE-240-length-51460-cov-5.196524_pt1 | contig 51460 bp, 51 predicted proteins | sample MGYA00237784_ERZ508517 | MGnify/ENA primary metagenome ERZ508517 (study PRJEB26187, sample SAMN06268979) | marine metagenome | isolation source: Tt ae E1 feedstock associated aerobic enrichment on...
TCGGCGTCTTCGCCGGCCTGTCCTTCGACGTCACCGAGGCGACGACGTTCAATGTCGGCTGGGGCTGGGCCAAGATGGATAGCGGCGACACGCGCGACGCCGCCGACCTCTATGGCCGCGAGCTCAACCGCGAGATCATGAGCGTGCACGCCAACGTCATGTGGCAGCCGGTCCGTGAGATGCGCCTGGGCTGGGAAGTCATCTGGGCCGACCGCAAGTATCGCGACGGCGGCGGCTACGACGCGGCCACCGACACGGTGCTCGACGGCGACAACAAGAGCGACGACGCCTGGCGCGCCCAGTTCGGTGCGTGGTTCTTCTTCTGAGAACCGCTCCGACAGACAGCCTGAAATCGGCCGGTCCGGGCAACATGCCCGGGCCGGTTTTCTTTTGGGGACGCATCATCCGAAGGCCGAACCGTCCAAGGGGCCGCGGACAGCGTAAGGGGCCGTCCCGTGCCGAACGGCGGGGATCACACGCGACGATAATGCTTCCGGAAAGACGATGCGGGGCGCCCCGCCGCCGGGTCAGGCCTGGCCGCGCAGGGCCGGCAGGCCGACGCCGGTGCTCTCGAACCCGCCGTCGGACGCGACGATCTGGCCCGTCACATAGCTCGCCTTGGGCGAGCACAGGAACACGATGACCTCCGCGATCTCCTCCTCCGATCCGTAACGGTTGAGCGGGATCGCATCGTGATAGGCCGCGATAATCTCCGGCGAGTGGACGGCCATGGCGAGCTTGGTGCGCACCGGGCCCGGACAGACGCAATTGGCCCGGATCCCGTATTCGCCGAGCTCCGCCGCCTGCTGCCGGGTGAGCTGGATCACCGCCGCCTTGGAGGTACCGTAGGCGACGCGGAGCGTGGAAGCGCGAAGCCCCGAGATCGATGCGATGTTGACGATGGAGCCCCGGGAGGCCTTCAGGGCCGGCGTCGCCGCCTGGGACATGAGGAACACACCGTCCAGATTGGTCTCCATGACCCGGCGCCAGCGCGCGAAGTCCGTCTCCTCGATGGGCCCGAAATCGGCCACCCCGGCATTGTTCACCAGCGCCTCGAGCCCGCCATGGGTCCCTGCGACCTCGCCAATCGCGGCGTCCACCTCCTCAGGCTTGGAGACATCGCAGACGATGGGCAGGACGTTCTGCAGTCCCGCCGCGGCCTCCTCAAGCGCCGGCGCGTCCCGGTCGATCATCGCGACCTGCCAGCCCTCGCGCAGGAACAGCTTGGTGGTCGCAAGACCGATTCCGCGCGCCGCGCCGGTCACCAGGGCTGTTCTGAGCGTCATTCGTCCGTCCTCTGTTGAGTTGGCCTGCGATTGGAGGCCCGGGCGCCCCGTCAGGGCGCGGCATTTCCCATCAGCAATCCCATGCCGCCATCGACCCTGAGATCGACGCCGGTGATGAAGCCGGCCGCGTCGGAGGCCAGGAACAGCGCGGCCTCCGCAACGTCCCACGCCGTGCCCTGCCGCTTCATCGGCACCTGGGCGGCGCGGCCCGCGCGCACCGCCTCCGCATCGGAGGAGGTCGCCACATGGGCCAGCACATGGGGCGTGTCGATCATGCCCGGAAGCACCGTATTGGCACGCACGCCGCGCGCGGCATATTCCGCCGCCACGCTGCGCGCAAGCCGCCCGAGGGCCGCCTTGGACGCCTCGTAACCGACATAGGGATAGGGCCCGTTGAGCTCCGCGGCGAGCGTGGAAATATAGACGATGGCCCCGCCGCCGTCGCGCTCGAGCACAGGCAGGGCGGCCTGCGTCAGATGGAACGCGGCGTCGAGATTGACGGAGAAGACGCGCTGCCAGTCCGAAAACGGCGTGTTCTCCACGCCGCCCTTCGTGGAGATGCCGATATTGAAATGCAGGATGTCGAGGCCGTCGAACGCCGCCTCCGCCGCGCCGATCGCGGCTTTCGCGTCGGCCGGCACGACCATGTCGCCGACAAAGGGCTCCGCCTCGTGCCCCTCGCCGCGGATCAGCCCGACGGTCTCCATGACGGCCGCCTCGTCGCGGTCGACGGCGAGCACCCGTGCCCCCTCGCGGGCATAGAGAACGGCGGAGGCCTTGCCGTTTCCCCAGCCGGGCCCGACCGATCCGGCGCCGATCACGGCGACCCGCTTGCCCTGGACACGTCCGGTCATTGCATCACCATCTGCGGAAGCCTGAGCGCGATCTCCGGGAAGGCGATCACGAGGCCGAGGACCAGGAGCTGGACCAGAACGAAGGGCAGCACGCCGCGATAGATGTCGCGCATGGGCAGGCTGTCGCCCGCCGCTCCCTTCAGATAGAAGAGCGCGAAGCCGAATGGCGGCGTCAGGAAGCTCGTCTGGAGATTGAGCGAGACGAGGATCGCGAACCAGTAGATCATCTCCGCCTTGGCGACATGGTCGCCCAGATCCATCACCTCCACGATGGGGGCGAAGATCGGCAGCATGATCAGCGTGATCTCGATCCAGTCGAAGAAGAAGCCCATCGCGAAGATCATCGCCATGATGGCGAACAGCAGCCCCCATTCGCCGAAGGGCAGTGCGCGCGCCAGCTCCACGATGAAATGCTCGCCGCCGACCTTGCGGAAGATGTAGGAGAAGGCGGTCGCGCCCACGAAGATGAAGAAGAGCATGCCGAGCGAGCGGATCGAGCCGTTCATCGAGGCCTGCAGCGTGCCCCGGTCGAGCCTGCCGCGCAGCAGGCCGAGCAGGAGCGCGGCGGCCACGCCCACGCCGGAGGCCTCCGTCGGCGTCGCGATCCCGCCGAGGATCGAGCCCAGGACGGCGACGATCATCACCAGCGGTGCGAGCACCGATTTCAGCGTCTCCAGCCACAGGCCCCTCGCCTCCTCCGCGCCGAGCGGCGGCGCCTTCGGCGCAAGCTGCGGCTGCAGGAAGGAGCGCACGACGATATAGGCCACATAGCACACCGACAGCAGAAGCCCCGGCAGGAGCGCGGCGATGAACAGGTGGCCGAGCGAGACCGACAGGAGATCGCCCATGAAGACCAGCATCACCGACGGCGGAATGAGGATGCCGAGCGTGCCGGCGGAGGCGACGGTGCCCGCCGAGAGCCCCTTGTCGTAGCCGCGTTCGAGCATTGTGGGGACGGCGAGCATGGTGAGCATGACCACCGAGGCGCCGATGATGCCGGTGGCCGCCGCCAGGATCGTGCCCATGAGGACCACCGCCAGCGCCAGCCCGCCGGGGATCGCGCGCATGAGCCGCTGCAATGTCAGGAGCAGGTCTTCCGCGATCCGGGTCTTCTCCATGATCAGCCCCATGAAGATGAACATGGGCGCTGCGACCAGCACGGCATTGTCGATGGTGCCGGAGAAGATCCGGTTGGGGATGAGGGTCGCGTGAATGAGGCGCATGTCGCCGGTCCACACGGCGAGCAGGCCGAAGACCAGCGACACGCCCATCAGCATGATCGCCACGGGCGCGCCGGAGAACAGCGCGACGATCAGCGACACGAACATCGCGCCCGGCAGGGCTGAGGAGACGAGCTCCGCCATCGCTCAGCGCTCCCAGGGATCGCGCAGGAGATCGGGGCGCCTGAGCGCCACGACGGTCCGCATGAGGACGGAGAGTCCGCCGAGAATGGTCAGCACCGCGCCGATGGGGATCGCCGACTTGATGATCCAGCGGTCCGGCAGCCCGACGCCGCCGGGGCTGCCCTCGCCGCGCACGAAGGCCCGCCAGGTGAAGTCCGTGCCGAACCACACCAGAAGCGCCATGAACGGGATCAGGAACGCCACGATGGCGAAGATCTCGATCCGGAAGCGGGTCGCGGGCCGCATGTTGCTGGAGAACAGGTCGATGCGCACATGCGCGTTCTCGATATAGGCCCAGCCGAAGCACAGGACCGCAATGGCACCGTGGAGATGCCATTCCAGCTCCTGCAGCTTGAAGGACCCTGTCGCGAAGAAGCGCCGGCCGATCACGTCGTAGAGGATGACCGCCATCAGCACGACAAGCAGCCAGCCGCAGCCGCGCGCCACGATGCGGCACGGCGCGGCCATGAGGTCGGACAATCGCAACAGGGTCTTCATCGGATCAGTCGACGGGGCCGGTCGCCATGGCTACTGCAGATAGCCGATGTCGGACCACGTCTTGAAGTTCTCGCGGAACTTGGAGAGGCTCTCCCAGGCGCGCTTGAAGTCGGGATCGGCGGCGGTCTGCTCGGCGACCACCTCGTCCCACGCCTTGCGGAACGCGGCCATCATCTCGTCGTTCCACATGTGAACCTTCACGCCTTCCTTCTTCAGCGTCTCCAGCGGCTCGATCTGCTTGGCCTCTCCCTCGGCCGACGTCATGGCGACATTGGCCGCACAGGCCGTCTTGATCACGGCGCGCTGCTGCTCGCTCAGCCCGTCCCAGACATCCTGGTTGACGATGAAGGTGATGAGCGAGGTCTGCTGATGCCAGCCCGGGAAATAGTAATGGGAGGCATATTCGTTCATGCCCACCGATTCGTCGATCAGCGGGAAGGAGACCTCCGCGGCGTCGATCGTGCCGAGCCGCAGGCCGGTCATCGTGTCGGCCACCGGCATGGACTGCGCCTGCACGCCGAGCTTGGCCATGACCGCCGCGCCGAGACCGAAGATGCGCATCTTGATGCCCTGGAGGTCTTCCGGCTTGTTGATCTCCTTGGCGAACCAGCCGGAGGCCTCCGGCACGAGGATGGCGCAGAGCTCGGTGTGGATGTTGTAGGGCTTGGTGATGTCGGCCCAGATCTCCTTGCCGCCGCCATAGTACCACCACGCCGTATATTCGCGGATGTCGGGCCCGAAGGGGACGGCGGTGAAGATCGCCGCGGACGGGATGATGCCCTGCGCGAAGCCGGGGCTGTACCAGCCGGCATCCACCGCGCCGGTGGAGATCGCGTCCCACATCTCGTTGCCGCCGACAATGGCGCCGGGCTCGTTGAACTCGATCTTGAGTTCGCCGCCGGTCAGCTCGTCGACCTTCTCCGTGAGGCCGACGCCGCTCTCGCCCAGAAGCGGCAGGGACGAGGGATAGACACTCTGCATCACCAGCGTCTTCGCCTCGGCGGCGCAGGTCAGCGCCAGAACGGCCGCGAGGGCCGTGCAGATCCGTTTCATCATGTTCCTCCCAGTCGGTTCTTGTCGTCCGGGGCCACTGCCCGCAACACCCATTGTCCATATAATGGACAGAACGCCGACGGAAGATTAGCGACGAAAAACGGAACATGTAAGAGATAAGTTGAAATTTTTTGCGTGCCGTTGGAAATTATCTGTCGCCAGACGGCAAATCGGGAGAAATTCATCCACAATATGGATAGTGCGACGCAACATAGGGACGCCGAGAGCGGCGGGGCGCAGAGCGTCGACCGGGCCCTTGGGCTGTTGTCGCTGATCGCACGTGCCGGCGGAAAGCCGGTCCCGATCGGCGCCCTGGTCGAGCAAAGCGGGCTGAGCCGCCCGACCGTGCGGCGCATGCTGCTGGCGCTCATGCGGGCCGGCCTCATAGAGCAGGACGCCGTCACGCGCAGCTACGCGCTCGGCCCGGAAAGCTATGTGATCGGCCTCATGGCGAGCCGCCGGTTCAACCTGCTGGACGTGGCGATGGACAGCCTCATGGCGCTGTCGGCGGAAAGCGGCGACACGAGCTTCCTGTCGGTGCGCCGGGGTAACCAGTCGGTTTGCCTGCACCGCGAGGACGGCGCCTTTCCGATCCGGACCCAGGCGCTGCAGGCCGGCGAGCGCCACCCGCTCGGCGTCGGCGCCGGCGGGATGGCGATGCTCGCCTGCCTTCCCGACGCGGAAGCCGGCGAGATCATCGCGGAGAACGCGACCATCCTCGCCCGCCACTATCCCAACTATTCGCCGGACCTGCTGCACCGGCACATAGGCGAGACGCGCGAGCGCGGCTGGGCGCTCAATCCGGGCCTCTATCTGGCCAATTCATGGGCGGTGGGCATGGCACTTCATGCGCCCGACGGACAGGTCATCGGCGCCCTGTCGATCGCCGCGCTCGACAGCCGCATGCAGCCCGACCGCCAGCGCGAGCTGGCCGCCCTCATGACACGCGAGGCCCGCGCGGTGGAGCACAAGCTCAGCCGCCGGCTGAATTTCGAGAACCCCTGCACACCATAATGAGACGGTTCCCCCGGGAGGACAGGATGCAGCATGCACAGATCGTGGGCTGGGCCCACGGCAAGTTCGGAAAGTCGGAGGCCCCCGGCCTCGAGGCGCTCATGGCGGGCGTGATCCCGGAGGCCCTTAGCCATGCCGATATCGCCGCCGCCGACATAGACGGCGTGTTCGTCGGCGTCTTCAACAACGGTTTCTCCGCGCAGGCCTTCGAGGGCGCGCTTGCGGGCATGGCGCTCGACGAGCTCGCCGCCACGCCCGCGGTGCGGATGGAGAACGCCTGCGCCACGGGCTCCGCCGCCCTCTATGCCGCGATGGACTTCATCGCCGCAGGGCGCGGCCAGATCGCGCTGGTGGTCGGCGCGGAGAAGATGACCGCCGTGCCGACGGACCGGGCCGGCGACATCATGCTCAGCGGGTCCTACCGCGCCGAGGAAGGCGATGTGGATGGCGGCTTCGCCGGCATTTTCGGGCGGATCGCGGAGAGCTACTTCCAGGCCCATGGCGACCAGTCCGAGGCGCTCGCCATGATCGCGGCCAAGAACCACCGCCACGGCATGCTCAACCCCTACGCCCATCTGCACAAGGATCTCGGGACCGCGTTCTGCAACACCGTCAGCGACAAGAACCCGCTGGTGGCCGGCCCGTTGCGGCGCACGGACTGCTCGCTCATCTCCGACGGCGCCGCCGCCCTTGTCGTCGCCTCCCCCGAGGCGGCCGCCGGCATGGCGCGCGCCATCGGCTTCCGGGCGCGCAACCAGGTCAACGACGTGCTTGCCCTGTCGCGCCGCGACCCGACCGAGTTCGCCGGCGCCCGCGGCGCCTGGAGGGCGTCGCTGGAGGAGGCCGGCGTGACGCTGGACGATCTCGACCTCGTGGAGACCCATGACTGCTTCACCATCGCCGAGCTGATCGAGTACGAGGCGATGGGGCTCGCCGAGCGCGGCAAGGCCGGCCATGTCATCCGCGACGGCGTCACGACGCGCGAGGGCCGCCTGCCCGTGAACCCGTCGGGCGGGCTGAAGTCGCGCGGGCATCCGCTCGGCGCCACCGGCGTGTCCCAGCACGTCATGGCCGCGATGCAGCTCGCGGGCGATGCCGGCGACATGCAGATCGACGACGCGGAGCTCGCCGCCGTCTTCAACATGGGCGGCGCCGCCGTCGCCAACTATGTCTCGATCATGGAGCGCGTGAAATGAGCCCGGCGACAGAAAACCGCGATACCGCCCTGCCCTGGTCGACGCGATCGTCCAACATCGCGCATTTCCTCACGCGCAATGCGCGCCGCCTCGCCGACCGGCCTGCCATCGTCTGGGGCGACCGGCGCTGGAGCTGGCAGGAGCTCGACGCCCGCGTCTCCGCGCTTGCCGCCGCCATGCGCGACCGGTTCGGGCTTGAGCCCGGCGACCGGGTCCTGGTGCAGTCGCCCAACAACAACCAGATCACCGAGATCATGCTCGCCTGCTTCCGGCTGGGGGCGGTCTGGGTCCCGTCGAACTTCCGCCAGGGGCCCGAGGAGGTCGCCTATCTGGGCGAGAAGGCGGACGTCTCGCTCGTCTTCTGCGAGGCGGGCTTCCCCGGCCATGCGGAGGCCTGCGCGAGGGCCGTCCCGGACCTCGCCGGCACGGTGTGCATCGGCGAGGGCGATTTCGGCACGTCCTACGAGGCGCTGATCGCCGATCATGCCGGAACGGACGTGCCCAATGCCGATGTCGACCGCGACGATCCCTGCTGGCTGTTCTTCACCTCCGGCTCCACCGGACGCCCCAAGGCGGTGGTACTGACCCACGGCCAGCTCACCTTCACCATCGTCAATCACCTCAACGACCTCATGCCGGGCACGGGGGCAGACGATGTCAGCCTTGTCGTCGCCCCGCTCTCCCACGGGGCCGGCATGCACCAGCTCACCCAGATCGCGGCGGGCGCGGCAAGCGTGCTCCTGCCCCCCGGGCGGTTCGACCCGGAGGTGGCCTGGGAGCTCGTCGCCCGCCATCGCGTGACCAACATGTTCACCGTGCCCACCATCGTGAAGATGCTGGTGGAACACCCGGCCGTCGACGCGTTCGACCATTCGAGCCTGCGCTATGTGGTCTATGCCGGCGCACCCATGTACCGGGAGGACCAGAAATATGCGCTCGGCAAGCTCGGCCATGTCCTCGTCCAGTATTTCGGCCTCGGCGAGGTGACCGGCGCGATCACCGTCCTGCCGCCCGGCGATCACCATGCCGAGGACGGCCCCGACGCCCGCATCGGCACCTGCGGCATCGAGCGCACGGGCCTCCATGTCACGATCCAGGACGAGGACGGCCGCCACCTTTCCCCCTTCGAGACGGGCGAGATCTGCGTCACGGGCCCCGCCGTATGCGCCGGCTACTACAAGGACGACGAGGCCAATGCCAAGGCGTTCCGCGACGGCTGGTTCCGCACCGGCGATCTCGGCCACATGGACCGGGAGGGCTATCTCTACATCACCGACCGGGCCTCCGACATGTTCATCTCCGGCGGCTCCAACGTCTATCCGCGCGAGATCGAGGAGGTGATGCTCACCCATCCCGCGCTTCGCGAGGTCGCAATCATCGGTGTCCCCCACGGCAAATGGGGCGAGGTCGGCCTCGCGGTCTGCGTGACCCATCCCGGCGAGACGGTCACGCAAGCCGAGCTCGCCGCGATGCTGGAGAGCAGGCTCGCGCGCTACAAGCAGCCGCACCACTATGTCTTCCTCGACGAGATGCCGAAGACCGGTTACGGCAAGATCACCAAGAAGCTGGTGCGCGAGGAGCTTGCAGCCCGCGGCCTGCTGCCGACAGGGGAGACCGCGCCATGAGCCGTTCGCATCTCATCAGGCATCCCGGCCCGCCGACCACCCCGCGCCGCCATGTGGTCCGGGGCGTCGCCCGCGAGGTCTCCGCAGAGCTGCCCGCCGGCGCCATCCTCATGGATGCGGTCGCCGCCGCCATGGAGGAGATCGGCGCCGACTGCGCCGTGCTGCGCCTCGACGGCCTCGAAATGGGCCCCTACGACTATGTGATGCCCGCGGCCTCGCCCGACGAGGAGCACGCCGCGTGGTACAGCGCCGTCCATTCCGGCGCCGCGGCGCGCCTCGACTGCGCGACCGCCATGGTCGGCCGCCGCGACGGCGGCTGGTTCCTGCACTGCCACGCCCTGTGGGATGTGGACGCACCACAACCCAAAGCCGGCCATCTCCTGCCCGACCGGGTGACGCTCGCCGCCCCGGCCCGCATCTCGGGGCTTGCCTTCGACGGCGGCTATTTCGACGTCACCCCGGATGCGGAGACCAACTTCTCCTTCTTCCGTCCGCGCCGGACCGGACCGCCGGAGGAGACGAATGCCGCCATCGTCACGCTCGCCCCGCACGAGGATCTCTCGACCGCCATTGGCGAGCTTTCCCGCGAGCTCGGCCTTGCCGCGCCGACCCTCCTCGGCATCGGCAGCCTGATCGGGGCCGATTTCACGGACGCGCCGTCCATGCCGTCGCCCATTTCGGAAGTGCTGCTTCTGGAGGGCGCGGGCGTCGGGAGCGACGGTCGGCCCGACCTGCCGATACTCTGCGTCGATCCGCAGGGCAATCTGTTCCGCGGCCATATCGCCCCGGGCGGCGCCCCGGTCTGCGTCACCTTCGAGGTGATCCTCGCCGACCTCTGAGACGGGCGGAAACCTCGGCGGCGACGGCGGGGCGGGCGGGTCCAGATAGCTGCCCTACCGGCCGGCCTCGCGATAGTGCCTGGCCATGCGCGCAAAGTGCGTGACCTGCCAGCCCACCGTCCTGAGCTGGGAGACGGCCTGGCCGTCGGTCAGGCTGCCATCCTCGCCGAACACCGGCAGGGAGGTGTTGACCACCGCGCCGAGCGGCGTCGGCCAGCCCCTCAGCGCATGCGCGATGGCGCGCAGGGCCGAGAGCGTCTGGCCGCCCGCCTGCCAGCCGCCCGCGCAGCAGATGCAGCCGACCGCGCAGCCATCGAAATAGACCCGTTCGTCACCGCGCAGATCCTCCGTATAGTCGAGCGCGTTCTTCAGCAGGCCCGACAGCGAGCCGTGATAGGCCGGCGAGGCGATGATGACGCCGTCGCATTTGCGGAACAGGGAGACGAGCCTCGCCGCCTCCGGCGTCCGGTCGGACACGCCCGGCGCATACATGGGCAGCTTGAGATCGTCGCCGGCCACGAGGGCGGTTTCCGCCCCCTCCTCGCGCGCCGCCTCCAGGCTGATCTGGAGCACACGCTCGGTGGCCGATCCGCGCCGGCTCGTCCCGCCTATGCCGAGGATAAAGGGCTGCCGCGAGGTCGTTTCCATGACGAACGCCGTATCGCCTATGTCAAGTTGGGCTCCCATCATGCCGCGCGCGCTCCCGGAACGGGCACGCCGACCTTGCCGAGATCGCCGACGCGCTTCTCCACCATGGGAAGCACCTCCTTGCCGAAACGCTCCATGGATTTGAGGACCCGGTCCTGGGAGATGCCCGGAATGGCCATGAAGCAGCTCATATGGCTGGGCTGGAGCGCCTCGATATCGCGCACCAGCTTCTCCGCGACCGTCTCCGCATCGCCGATCAGCGTGTGCTCGACGATCTCCTCCAGCGGCGGCTCGTCGGCAGCCGGCGTCTCCTTGAGGAACGCCCCGTCGAGCTCGCCATAGCCCTGCCGCATCGCCATGGCGATGCGCCGGACATAGCGCGCGCCGTCGGCTGCCCTGAGCGCCTCGTCGCGGTCGTCGGTGACGAACACGTAGCGCTGCAGCGCGAAGGGCATGCTGGCCGGATCGCCGCCGGCGAGCCTGTAGGTCTCCTGCACCTTGGCGCGGATCTGGCCGATGACCTCCACCGTGTTCCAGCCCGTGGTGAAGAACGGCACATAGCCGCGCTCGACGGCACGCCGCTGGGTGTCGACATCGCCCGCCATGCCGGCGATGTAGATCTCCGGGCGCTTCTGGAGCGTGCGCACGGAGAAACTGGTCTCCGGCATCGCGATGTGCTCGCCCCTGAAGGTCAGCGGGTCGCCGGCGAGATAGGCATCCACGAAGTCCAGCGTCTCCAGGAAGATGTCCCGGCCCTGCTTGAGGTCGACGCCGAACTTGTGGAACTCGTACTCCTGATACCCCGTGCCGAAGCCGAGAACGATACGCCCGCCGGAGAGCTGGTCGGCCATGCCGATATCCTCCAGCATGCGGATCGGCTCGTAGAGCGGCACGACGAACACCGCCGGGCCGAGCTTGATCCGGCTCGTCTGCCCGGCCATGTAGGTCGCCATGGTGAGCGGCGAGGGGCACAGGCAGTAATTGGAGAAGTGATGCTCGGCGAACCAGGCGGTCTCGAAGCCGAGCTCCTCCACGAGCCGAACCTGGTCGGCGGTCTCCGCATAGATCTCGCGCGGCGTCCTGGAGCGATCGCGCTGGGTCATGAGGCAGAACAGACCGAAATGCATGATGAGAACTCCCTTTCGCGTCAGAATCCGACGATTGTCTCGCCGCCATTGGGGCTGATGGCCTGGCCGGTGATGAAGTCCGCCTGCCCGGACGCCAGGAAGGCCACCGCATAGGCGATCTCCTCCGGCTGCGCCCAGCGCCCGAGCGGCACGCGCTTCTCCTTCTCGCGGATCTTGTCCCAGCCCTGCACCTTCACCGGCATCTCGGTGACGACGCCGCCGGGGCAGACCGCGTTGACATGGATGTTCCAGGGCGCGAGCTCCTTCGCCCACGCCTTGGTGAGCCCGAGAAGCGCCGTCTTGGCCGCGCAGTAGTGCGAGGCCGTCTCGTGGCCGTTCATGCCCCAGATGGAGGAGATATTGACGATCTTGCCGGACCGGCGCTCCTTCATGACGGGAATGACAGCCTGCCCGCAGAAGAACGAGCCCTTGACGTGGATATCGAACATGCGCTGGTAGCGCGCCTCGTCGATCTCCTCGATCGCGGCATGCTCGCCGATGCCGGCATTGTTGACGAGGATGTCGACCGGGCCAAGGGTCCTGCCGATCTCGGCGACCAATTCGGCCATGGCGCACGGGTCGTCGACGCTGGCATGGGACACCATGGCCCGCCGCCCCAGCCCGCGCACGGCGTCGGCTGTCTCGCCCGCTTCGTCCTCAAGGACGTCGTGGACCACGATGTCGGCCCCGCGCCCGGCCATGAGCAGCGCATGGGCGCGCCCCATGCCACGGCCGGAACCGGTGATCCAGGCCACCTTGCCGTCCAGTCCGATCGGATCGCTTGGCATCGTCCCTCCCTCCTCAGTAGCCGACAATGGTCTCGCCCCCATTCGGGCTGAGCACCTGTCCGGTGACAAAATCGGCCTCGGGCGACGCCAGATAGGCCACGGCGTAAGACATTTCGACGGGCTCGCAATAGCGCTTCAGAGGCACCTTCTCCTCCTTGGCCCGGAGGACGTCCGTATTGTCGAGCTTGACCGGCCCGCCGGAGCGCACGCCGCCCGGCGCGACGGCGTTGACGTGGATGTTCCAGGGCGCGAGCTCCTTGGCCCATGCCTTGGTGAAGCCGAGCAGCGCGGCCTTGGCGGCGCAGTAATGCGGCGCGACCGGAGCACCCGCCATGCCCCAGATGGAGGAGATGTTCACGATCTTGCCGTAGCGCCTCTCCTTCATGGCCGGCAGGACGGCCTGCGTGCAGAAGAACGAGCCGCGCACATGGACGTCGAACATCCGGCCGAAGTCCTCCTCGGTGATCTCCTCCGTCTGCGCGCGCTGGCCGAAGCCCGCATTGTTGACGAGGATGTCGATGGGCCCCAGCGTGGCCGCCGCCTCGCCGACCATGGCCCCGACCGCGGCGACATCGGCCATGTCGACCACGCCGACATGGGCGCGGCGCCCCTTGGCGAGCACGAGCTCGGCCGTCTCTTGCGCGGCATCCTCGCGGATGTCGGAGACGACGATATCGGCGCCGCGCTCGGCCATGAGCAGCGCATGGGCCCGTCCCATGCCGTCGCCCGAACCGGTAATCAGGGCAATCTTGTTATCCAGCACTCCCATCTGCTCCTACTCCTTGGGGATCAGCAACGTATCCGCGGCAGGCCAGGTCAGGGTGACCGGCCGGCCCACATCGAACAGTTCCACCTGACGCTGGGAGGCCAGTCGAACCGTGACCGAGCGTGTCTCGTCCAGCTTCACGCGATAGCGCACCGTGCCGGCCGTATAGACGGCGTCGGCGACCGTTCCGCCGATCCGGTTGGAGCACGCGACCTCGCCGGTCAGCGTCCCCTCCGCGATGGCGATGGATTCCGGGCGCACGCAGATGACGTGGCTGCCGCCCCCGACCGCGCCGGCGCCGGGCGGTGCGGCCGCCTTGAGCGCGACGTCGCCCCCGATATCGACGCGCGCCAGCCCGTCGCCCGCCGGCGAGGCGGCATCCACCTCGAACAGATTGGCATCGCCGAGGAAGCTCGCCACGAAGGCGTTGCGCGGGTGCTCGTAGAGCTCGCGCGGGCGGCCATGCTGGATGATGCGCCCGCCATTCATGATGGCGATGCGGTCGGACATGGTCGCCGCCTCGTCCTGATCGTGGGTGACATAGAGGATCGTGGCACGGATCTGGCGATGGAACGCCTTGATCTCGAACTGCATCTCCTCGCGCAGGTTCTTGTCGAGCGCGCCCAGCGGCTCGTCCATCAGCAGGATCCGGGGGTCGTAGACGGCGGCGCGGGCAAGCGCCACACGCTGCTGCTGGCCGCCGGAGAGCTGGCCGATGGCGCGCTTGCCCATATCCGGCAGGCGCACGGTCGCCAGCATGCGCTCGACCCGCTCGCGCACATCCCGCGCCGCCATCTTGCGCAGCCTCAGGGGGAAGGCGACATTGTCGAACACCGACATGTGCGGGAACAGCGCGTAGTTCTGGAACACCATGCCGATATTGCGCCGGAAGGGCGGCATGGAGACGACGTCGTCACCATCGATCTCGATATGGCCGCCCGTCGGGGGGATGAAGCCGGCCACCGCGCCGAGCAGCGTGGACTTGCCGGACCCGCTCGGACCGATCAGCGAGAAGAACTCGCCGGGCTCGATCTCGATGGAGGTGGGTTCGAGCGCCGTCACATCGCCATAGCGCTTGGCGACGTCGCGCAGGACGAGGCGCGCACCGTGGTCAGCCATGGGCGCCTCCCGTGCGCCGCGCCGCCGACCATTGCAGCAGGGCCACGACCGCCAGCATCACGAGCGTGAAGGCGAAGACGAGCGTGGCGACCGCGGCGATGGTGGGGGTGAGGAAATCGGAGAGCTGTTCCCAGATCAGCCGCGGCAGCGTCCGCGTCGAGGCGCCGGTGAGGAACAGCGAGAGCATCAGCTCGTCGAAGGAGGTGGCGAAGGCGAGGATGCCGCCCACGATCACGCCAATTCGTATCATCGGAAACGTCACCTTCCAGAAGGTCTGCCAGAGATTGGCCCCGAGCGTCATGGCGGCGAGCTCAAGCGCGCCGGAATAGCCCGTCAGCGAGGCCGAGACGGTAATGAAGACAAGGGGAAACCCGATTGCGGTATGGCCGATGATCGCCGCGAAATGGCTGCGCAGCAGGCCGAGATCCAGCATGACCGGATAGAGCCCGATGGCGAGGATCACATGCGGCATCATCATCGGCGCCACGACGATGGCGGAGGCCATGCCGGCCCAGGAGAACCCGCCGCGCGTCACCGTGATGGCCGCCAGCGTGCCGAGCACCATGGAGAGGACCGCGGTCGGCACGCCGATCAGCAGGCTGTTGATCACCGCGTCGAGCCAAGCGGAGTTCTCCGCCATGCGGTGGTACCATTTGAGCGACCAGCTCTCCGGCGGAAAGGAGAGATAGTTCTGCCCGCTGAACGAGAGCGGCACGACCACAAAGGCCGGCAGGATGAGATAGAGGAGGATCAGGCCTGCAAGGCCGGCAAGCGCCACCCGCGCGATCCTGTATGCTGCGCTTTCCATGGATCACGCTCCCTTCGCAAAGCCGCCGGCAGCGCCGCCGGTGACGCGCACATAGAGCGCGTAGATCACCAGCGTGATGACGAGCAGCAGGGTCGCCAGAGACGAGGCGAGCCCCCAGTCGAAGAACACATTCGCCTGCTGCTCGATCAGCACCGCCGCCATGAGGTGCTTCGGGCCGCCGAGCAGGGCGGGCGTGATGAAGAAGCCGAGCGACAGCATGAACACCACCGCCGAGCCCGCACTGATGCCGGGCACGGAGAGCGGCAGGAACACCTTCGCGAAGGCGATCAGCGGATTGGCGCCCATGACCTCCGCGGCGCGGATCAGCGAGCGGTCGATGGCGCGCATATTGGCCACCAGCGGCAGGATCATGAACGGCAGCATGATGTGCACCATGCCGACATTGACCGCGAGCGTCCCGGGGATGAAGCGGAACGGCTCGTCGGTCACGCCGAGCGCCACGAAGGCGTCGTTCAGTACGCCCTTTCGCTGGAAGACGACCATCCAGGAGTAGGACCGGATCACCGCACTGGTCCACAGCGGGATAATGACGAAGGCCGCCATGACCTGAAGCCGCGTGCCGCGCGCCGAAGACATCACATAGGCCACCGGATAGGCGATCACGAGACAGAGCAGCGTGACGATCAGCGTCGTCTCCACGGTGTTGTAGAGCACATGGACATAGAGGCTGCTCTCGGTGATGCGCGCATAATTCTGAAGCCCCGGCACCGGGTCCGTGAAGCCGCGCGCGACCACCAGGACAAGCGGCCAGAAGAAGAACAGGGCGAGGAACAGGGCGGGCGGCACGATCAGCCAGCGATAGCCGGTCGTCGCCGTCCATGCTCCGGGCCTGTTATCTCTGTTTCTCGACAGCAACGCTCAAAACTCCCCTCGTGCCGGCAAGGCCTTCCGCCCCGCCGGCCTCACTGCCCGCCCCCGGGGTCCCGCATGGCGGCGAACCGGGGGTGCGCCATTGCCCGCGCCGTGCCCCGCACAGCGCGGGCCGCGGCTTCAGCTCAACAGCCACTCGTTGAAGCGTTCGGAGACCTTCTGTCCGTTGTCGACCCAATAATCGAGGTCGAGCAGGATGCCCTTGTCGTAGTTCTGCGGCGAGGACGGGAGCGCCTCCTTCGTCCTGTCGTCGAGCAGCGCAAAGGCCTCCTTGTTCACCGGCCCGTAGGGGATCTCGCGCGAATAGTCGGCCTGGGCCTTGGGCGACAGGCAGAAATTGATGAGCTCCATGGCCTCCTTCGCGTTCGGCGCGCCCTTCGGCACCGCCCAGGCATCGTTGACGAAAACCGCCTGGTCGAAGGTGAAGTCGACAGGCGCCCCGTCGAGCTTGGGCTGATGCACGCGCCCGTTCCAGATCGCACCGACATCGACCTCGCCGTCCAGCAGGAGCTGGGCGCCTTGAGCTCCGCGCTCCCACCAGACCAGCTTGTCCCTGATCTTGCCGAGGCTCTTCAGGCCGCGCTCGACATCGAGCGGATAGAGCTCGTCCATGGCGACGCCATCCGCCAGAAGCGCGGCCTCGAGCGTCTGATAGGGTCGCTTCCACAGGCCGATGCGGCCGTCATAGGCCCACATCTCCGCCCAGTTCTGCGGCGGGTTCGAGGTCACGTTCTCCGTGTTCCAGGCCACGTGATAGGCCGCGACATCGGTGAGCACGAGATCCTCGCGCGCCGCGCCGGCGATCAGATGCGTCTTGTCGACGATCGAATAGTCGATCGGCTCCAGCATACCCTCGCGCCCGAGGAGCAGAAGCTGCTCCGGCGGCGCCTGGACCACGTCCCATTCCACCTGCCCCTGCTCGACCATCGCCTTGAGCTTGGCCAGCGGATTGGACGTGGTGACAATCTCGATATCCGTCTTTTCGGTGAACGGCGTGAAGATGGATTTCTTGTACGCATTCTCAAGCTTGCCCCCGCCGGTGGCAACGACGAGCTGGCTTGCCTTGGCCGAGACGCCCCTTGAGGACAGAAGCGCAAGCGACGCCGCCCCGCCAGCCAGTCCCAGAGCCTGACGCCGGGTCCACCCCGGCCTGCCGATCGGTTTCAACTTCGACATGATCTCACCTCCCTTGGCTCAAACGCGTTGACATATCACCCCGGTCCCGGGCTCATCTCATCCCGAGACCCCCGTTGACCATGACGGTTTCGCCCGTCATGAAGCGATTGCCGGGCGAGGCGAGAAACACGATCACCTCGGCAATATCGTCCGGCGCCCCCACCCGGCCGAGCGGAATGGTCTTGCCGCGCTCGGCAAGATCGTAGCGTTCCACGATGCGCTCCGTGGCCGTCGGGCCGGGGGCGACGCCGTTCACCAGTATCCCGTGGCAGGCCAGATCCGCGGCCACCGAGCGGGTCAGGCTGACAACAGCAGCCTTCGCCGCGGCGTAATGGAACATGCCGGGCCTCGGCGCGAACGCGGCGTTCGAGGCCACATTGACGATCCGCCCTCCTCCGCCGTCGATCATCGCGCCGCAGAGATGCTTCATGGCGAGCCAGACCGACTTGGCGTTCGCGTCGAAAATGAGATCCCACTCCGAGACATCGGCCTCGCGAAAGGTGGAGTAGCGCCACGTCCCGGCATTGTTGACGAGCACGTCGAGCCGGCCGCCGAGCCCGGCGATCGTCTCGCCAAGGCCCGCCACCTGCTCCTCCCTGGAGAGATCGCACGCCACAGCCTGCGCCCGGACGCCGGCATCGCGGGCCTGGCGCGCGGTGGCCTCCGCGGCCTCGCCATCGAGATCGGGCAGCACGAGATCGGCGCCTTCGCCCGCGAGCATCAGCGCGACCTCTCGGCCGATACCGCGCCCCGCGCCCGTCACCATCGCCACCTGCCCGTCAAACGCACGCGCCGCCATGGCCCGCCTCACACCATGACCGTGCCGCCATTGGCGATCACGGTCTCGCCGACGACATACCGGTTGGCGGGCGAGGCGAGGAACAGGATGACCTCGCCGATATCCTGGGGCTCCGCGGCATGGCCGACCGGAATGGCCTTGGCGCGCTCGGCGAACCAGTCCTGCTGGCGCGCGGCCTCCGTCGCGATGGCACCGGGGCTCACCGCATTGACCAGGACCTGTTGCGGGGCCAGCTCGGCCGCCAGCGATTTCGTGAGGCTGACCACCGCCGCCTTGGCGGCCGCGTAATGGGGAAGGTTCGGCTTGGCGCGGTGGGCGTCCGTCGAGGCGACATTGACGATGCGCCCGTAACCGCGCTCCACCATCAGGCCCATCAGGGCGCGCGATGTCAGGAAGGGGACGGTGACATTGGTCCGGAAGGTCCAGTCCCAGTCCGTCAGTGTGATCTCGTGGGCGAGTCCGAAGCGCCATCCCCCGGCATTGTTGACGAGAATGTCGAGCCGGCCGCCATGCGTCGTCGCTATGGTCTCGCGCAGTCCGGCAAGTTCGTCCTCGTCGGCCAGGTCGATGCCGATGCCGGTGGCCTTCAGGCCGCGTCCGCGCAAGCCCTCCGCATTGGCCTCGGCCGCGGCACCGTCCAGATCGAGCAGCAGGACGTGTGCCCCACGCTCCGCCAGCATCGCCGCCACGGCCTGCCCCAGCCCCCGCGCCGCACCGGTCACCGCCGCGACCTGATCTTCGAAACTTCCGGCCATCCGTTTCGCCTCCCTCCCACGAAACATCGGAACGTTATAACAAGACGATGCACCGATTGTATCACTATGTCAAATCTTGAATCGTTTGTTGCAAAACGGTGCGAAGCCGTCTACCGTTCGCGCCAAGGTTGGTTGACAGCACCAGAACGGTTCTCTCGAGGAAGATCCTGCGCATGCACGACGCAAAGCCAGCACGGCCCGCACCGGTCGGATCCGCCGAATCCCACGTCTTTCACCGTTTCCCGAAGGTGGCGATGCCGAGGGCCGTCTCCGGCGAGGGCGTGTACATCGTCGACGACGGCGGCAAGCGCTATATCGACGCCTCGGGCGGGGCGGCGGTGAGCTGCCTCGGCCACAGCCATCCCGGCCCGATACGGGCCGTGCAGGAACAGGTGGAACGCCTCGCCTTCGCCCATACGAGCTTCTTCACCAGCGACGCCGTGGAGGAGCTCGCCGACCTCCTCGTGGAGGGCGCGCCGGGCGATCTCGACAGGGTCTATCTGGTGTCCGGCGGGTCGGAGGCCGTGGAGACGGCCCTCAAGCTCGCCCGGCAATATTGCGTGGAGATTGGTCAGCCGCAGCGCCACCGGGTCATATCGCGGCGGCAGAGCTATCACGGCAACACGCTCGGCGCGCTCGGCGCGGGCGGCAATGCGTGGCGGCGCGCCACCTTCGAACCCCTGCTCGCACCGGGCACCCATATCGCGCCCTGCTACGCCTATCGCGACCGCCGCGACGACGAGACCGAGTTCGAATACGGCCAGAGGGTGGCCGACGAGCTCGAGCAGGCCATCCTGCAGGCCGGCCCGGAAACTGTGATGTGCTTCCTCGCCGAGACGGTCGCCGGCGCAACCCTCGGCGCGGTGCCGGCTGTGGAGGGCTATTTCCGCCGCATCCGCGAAATCTGCGACCGCTACGGCGTGCTGCTCATCCTCGACGAGGTGATGGCCGGCATGGGGCGTACCGGCACACTCTATGCCTGCGAGCAGGAAGGCGTGGCGCCGGATCTCGTCTGCATCGCCAAGGGCCTCGGCGCCGGCTACCAGCCGGTCGGCGCGGTCGTGGCGAGCCGGCGGATCTATGACGGCATCGTCTCCGGTTCCGGCTTTTTCCAGCACGGCCACACCTATAGCGGCCATGTCACCGCCTGCGCCGCCGCCGTGGCGGTCCAGCGCGCGATCCGCGAGGAGAACCTTCTGGAGAACGTCCGCCGCCAGGGCGACTATCTCGCCACGCGGCTCACCGAGCGCTTCGGCAATCACCGCCATGTCGGCAACATTCGCGGGCGCGGGCTCTTCATGGGGCTCGAGCTCGTTGCCGACCGCGCCAGCAAGGAGCCGTTCGACCCTTCCTTCAGGGTCGCCGCCCGGCTCAAGGCGGCTGCGCTCGAGCACGGCCTCATCTGCTATCCGATGGGCGGGGTCCTCGACGGAAAGCGGGGCGACCACGCCCTGCTCGCCCCGCCCTTCATCGTCACTGAGAGCCACGTCGACGAGATCGTGGACAAGCTCGACGCCTCGCTCGCCTCGGTCCTGTCCGACATGTCCTGAGGGTCAGTTCCGCCCGTCGACATAGACGCCGAAGCTGTCGAGCTGCAGCTCGCTCCTGGCGATCTCCGCCATGGTCTCGTCACCGCTTTCCGACACCAGCAGCGCGACGAGCGCCTGGGCCACGGCGAAGCCCGGCAGGATGGTCGGAAACAGCGACGGCGTGGCGTTCGACACGACGATGCCGACCTCGGCCGACCCGATCACCGGCGCGACCCGGCTGTCGCTCACCGCGACGATCCGTGCGCCGCGCTCGCGCGCGAATTTCACCGCCTTCACCGTGTCCCGCGCATAGGGCTGATAGGAGAAGGCGATCAGCACGTCGTTGCTGTCGACATTGCGCAGCTCGTCGGCGAACGTGCCGCCGACGCCGGTCAGCAGCACCGTCTTGTTCATGAACATCCGGCAGACATAGTGGAAGTAGAACGCGATGGGGAACAGGCTGCGCAGGCCGAGAATGTAGACCCGGCGCGCGCCCGAGATCAGCGCGCAGGCCTTGTTGAGCCGCTCCAGGGCGTCGGCGTCGAATGTGGCGCGCAGATTGTCCTGTTCCTGCGCGACCATGTTCTCCACCAGCGTCGCGCTGGCCGAGCCGCGCGGCTGCCGGCGCAGCGTCTGCGCCCTGCCCGACCATGACGAGGACGAACCGCGCGCCATGAGCCAGTCCCGGAACCGGTCGCGGAACGGATCGTAGCTGTCGAAGCCGAGTTGACGGGCGAGCCTCAGCATGGTGCTGGGATGCACCTTGGCGCTCTCGGCCGCCGAGCGCATGGAGTTGAGCGCGATCGTCTCCGGATTGTCGATCACGAAGCGTGCGGCCTGGCGCAATTGCGGGCTGAGGCCGGAAAAACGCTGCTCGATGAGGCTTATGATCTCGCTGTCGTTCATAGCGCCCAGATATTACACGAGTCCCCGGCCCGGGCGAGACCGCAACATGCCCGCATCGCCGCTTCGGGACCGTTTTCCAGAGGCTTGTCCGCCGACTGCCGCGTCGGCCTAACCGGCCGGACTGTCGCCATGCGCCTCGGCACGGCATTCCTCCTCGCGGCCGCGCACGACCCGGCGTCCGGCGAGGTCTCCGCGCGTTTCCGTGACGACGGTGCACTGGCCCTCGGGCTCGGTGTCGGTATGGAAATAGATGACCACCCAGTCCCTGATCCGGTCAAGCTCGTGGGCAAGCCGCGTATTGGAGTAGAGCGCGGTGAACTCCCAGGCGCCGCGCCGCGTATGGAGGATCGGCAGCCAAGCCTCGCCCGACGGGTTGAAGCGCTTCGGCGCGATACGCTGGAGACGGCCGTCTTGCTGCGCCTTCCGGCGGTACTCGTCGTCGACATCGAGAATCAGGGCGACGGAGGGGCGCATGCCAGATTGAGGCCGCGCGCGAAGCCGCAGCCGCCCAAGCCTCTGGGCGAGTTCGGCATCGAGCATCCTCAGGCGCCGGTCGCCCATGCCGGCCACCCCGGCCGCCCGGCCGTCGTGAATGGCGGTCTCCAGCGCTTCCAGGCTGTCCAGATGGAGCTCCTCGTGGAGCCGGCGGGCAAGCGCCGGGCCGATGCCCGGCAGGGTCCGAAACAGGCTTTCCGGATCGAGCTGCCCGCGCACGCGGTCGAGCTGGGGCCAGCGTCCCGTGGTCAACATCTGCGCGATCGCGGCGGCGATGGAGGGGCCGATTCCCGGAAGCGCCATCAGCGCCTCCCGCCCCCCGTCCGCGAAGAGGACGGCCACCGGGTGCTCCAGATGATCGAGCAGATCGGCGGCCCGGCGATAGGCACCGACGCGGAATCCGTCGGCCTCCTGCTGCTCGAGCACATCGGCATAGTCGCGGAGCCGGCCGGCAATGGCCGCATTGCCGCTGCCCGCCTCATCCGGCGCGCTCATCGCCCCGGGTTTCCGGCTGCCGCCGGCCATCATCGCATGGCATGCTTGCCCATGAGCTTCACCGTACTGGCCTGCGGGCCCTTCTCGCCCATCTCCTCCGCGAAGGTCACGCGGGTTCCGGGCCCGAGCGCGGCCATGTCGGCGTTCAGAAGGCTGTTGCGGTGGAAATAGATCTCGCGGCCATCCGCCGTCTCCAGGAAGCCGTGATCGCCCGACGGCGCGAGCCTCGCCACCGTTGCGACCGGCGCCTGCTCGTGGGTCTTGACCTTGCCCTGCAGCTTGCGGACATGGTCCTGGAGTTGGCGCCGCGCCCGCCTGAAGGCGTCGCTGATGGCAAAGCGCACATCGGCATGGCGCTCGTCGACCTTCGGCGTCCGGCTGGTATTGACCTCGCGCCCGTCCGGCAGCGAGAGGTGGATATTGACCTCGTAGAGACCGCCCGAGCGCTGATGCTCCCCGGGGCCCTTCAGGACCACGCGGCAGGCGGTGATGCGCCCGAACCGCGTCTCCAGTTCGCCGACATGCTCCTCGATGAAGTCCTGCAGCGTCAGGCCGGGGCTCATGCCCTGATAGGCGATCTCGACCGGGGTCTCCATATCCATCCTCCGTTATCGTCCGGGAAGGCCCTTGAAGGGCTTGGTGTCTTGTACCGCCGGGACGGCGGACCCGGCCTTGATACGGATCAAACGGACAGCGGATACGCGCCCGGATGGCAGGTTGCGGCCTCAGCTCCCGCCATGTCCTTTCCGCGGCCGGGGCAAGGCCGTGTCGTCCCCGGCCTCCTCCGGCCGGTCGACGATCCCGGCGTCGTCACGGTCGATCCGGTCGCGCAGCCTGTGCAGACCCTGCTTGGCCGCCCGGACCTGCCGGACAATGGCCTCGAGGTGGGCGCGGTCCACCGGGCTGTCGCTGGTGCGCAACTCGTGGCGCAGGACCTCGAGATAGCAGTCTGCGGCCTGGAGACTGTTCGCAAGCTCGTGGAAAACTGATCGACCCGGCTTCATAACGGTCTCTCGGACCCGACATCACGGCCCCGCCCCTTGTTGGGTGAGCCTTGTCGGCATCAGGGCAATGGTAGGCAAAGCCTACCCCATGGCAAGTGGGAAAGCATGACTCCAACTGCACGCCCGGGTCCATAGGCCCCTTTCACGACGATAGGCCGACGTGTCGCGCCGATTGATCCATGTCATGGCCGCGCGACAGTGCGGCGGTCACGATGATGCGCGAGCTGTCCGGGCGCTCCATCCCGCGGAGCGCGGCGCCGGAGGCGGGTTTTACGCTGCCCGCCCGGCCCGGCAGCCGGGATGAGGAGCCGGCAAGATGAACAGGTTGCAGCCCCTGGCACTGGGCGCCGCATTCGGCATTTTGGGCGCCATCTACATGTTCTTTCTCGGCATCACGGCGATGTTCGGATGGGGCACTCCCATCGTGGAGGCCATCGCCTCCTTCTATATCGGCTACGGCGCGTCTGTCGTCGGGTCCATCGTCGGGGCGGTCTGGGCCTTCGTCGATTGCTTCATCGCTGGCTTCCTGATCGCCTGGCTCTACAACCGGTTCGCCCGGCAATAGGTGGCCCGGAGGGGCCTCGCCGCGACGATCGGGTGGGCCAACGCCTGGAGCGCATTTCGTGAACTCATGTTCACTCAATGCCCTCCAGGTCCTGGTAGCGCCGCGCTTTCGAACCGGAAAAGCGGTGTCCACTTTTCCTGAAAGCGCCCTAGAATGTGAGAAGCCACTTCCCGTTCGGATACTTGCACAGCGGTGCGGTGTAGGGGTTGCCCTGTCCGGTCAGGAACTCATGGGTGATCACGGCGCAGCGCATGCCGTCGCGCTCGAAGGTCTTCTTCAGGACAGCCTCGCCGCTGCGCCCGGTCTTGTCGAGCTGCCATTTGCTTGTCGCACCCACCTTGTAGGTCTCCAGCACCTGGCGGATGCTCTGGCGGATCAGGGTGATCTCCTCCTTGGACAGGGCGTTGCTGCCCCGCCCGAAGGGGCTGTTGAGCTGAGCCGACGCCGGAACCGCTCCGCCCGCCGACAGGACGGCGATACACGCGGCAAGGAGGACTCTGGAAAGGGTGGACATGGGCCGTCAAGCTCCCTGATCTGCGGCTGGCACCTATCGATTTCGCCCGCCACTATGCCCCACTCCGTTTTGCAAGGTAAACCGGCTTTCGCGCCATGGATGACCGACGCCATATTGCTCAGTCTGCGTCTTACCCTCTATGAATAGGTTTCCCACCGCGAGCAATTCCAAAGCGAAGCGAATGCTGGAACGATGATCCGCTACCCGAGCCCCCGAATATCCGTGCTTGTCCCGTCCGTGCTGATGGCCCTCTTCGTGCTCGTGGCGGCGACCTGCCAGGTCGGCGCGCAGGACAGCCAGCCATCGCCGCCGGAAGCGACGCCGGAGCGCGTCACCGTCGGCGTGAGGCTCAGCGCGCCCTTCGTGATAGCAGAGGGCGACGGCTTCACCGGGCTGTCCGTGGAGCTCTGGGAGGATCTCGCCTCGCGCCTCGGTCTCCAATGGGACTACAGGACCTACGACACGGCACGCGCCCTCGTCGACGCGACCGCCGCGGGTGAGGTGGATGTCGCGGTGACCAATCTGACGGTCACAGAGAAGCGGGCCCAGCGCGTCGACTTCACCCAGCCCTGGTTCGACGGGGGGCTGCGGATCCTCACACGCACCGATCAGGGAAGCAGTTTCTGGGACGTGATCGCGGGCCTGCGCGACAGCGGCTACCTCAGGGCCTATGCCTGGATCGGCTTCGTCATTCTCGCCGCCACCTTGGGCATGACCATCTTCTACCGCCGGTTCGACAACGACTTCCCGGCCCGATGGCGCGACGGGCTCGCGGAGAGCTTCTACAACGTCATGGTCGTCGTGACATCCGGCAGGATGGCCATCAGCAAGAACCTGTTCGGATGGGTCGGCCGCATCTTCCAGGGCATCTGGCTGCTTGCCGGCGTGGCCCTGATCGCCTATGTCACCTCGACCGTCACCAGCGTGATGACCGCGCTCGCGATCACCAACCAGATCAACAGCGTCGACGACCTGCCCGGCAAGACGGTCGGCGTCCTGGACGGCAGCGTCGGCGAGGACTACGCGGAGGAGGCCGGACTGAGGATCCTGGCCTTCCCCGATCTCGACAACGCCGCCGATGCGCTGCTGGACGGCACGGTCGCCGCCATTATCGCCGATACCGCAGTCCTCGAATACTATGCCAAGACGCATGCGGATCAGCCGCTCGAAGTCGTCGGGCGCATTTTCGAGCCGAGCAAATACGCCTTCGCGACGACGCGCAATGATGGCCTGCGCCGCCCCCTCACCATCGAGATCCTGAAAGCCCACGAAGCCGACGAGATCGAGGAGTTGAGGATCAAGTATTTCGGCGAGGGATCGTGACGAGGCAAGCCTGCCCCTGCAGCCCATGGCGGCATCATCGGCCGGCATGGCCGGGGGATACCGCGCCGGAAAACCAGATCGGACTTGGATTGTCAGTACACTGTGTTAGCGTTTGCCTTGCCGGCCAAGGGGCATGGCGTGCGGACCGGACGTTCGGGCGCATGCAGGGCTGGCGGATCGACCAACCGGGGAGTTCACAATCATGACCTTGTTTCGGACCCTGGCGGTGTTCGCCGCCGCATTGGTGGTGGGGGCCGTCGGCCTCTCGTCGACCGGCCATGCGCGTGTTCCCGGCAGCTATCAGCAGACCTGCCGCGACATCCGCATCGTCAATGTCGGATCGCCCGACGCACAGCTCATCGCGCAATGCCGCAAGCGCAACGGCAAATGGAACAAGTCCAGCATCGCCTACAAGCGCTGCAGGAGCGACATCTACAACGACAACGGCAAGCTGCGCTGCGACGACAGGGGCAAGCCGCTGCCTCGCGGAAGCTGGCAGGAGACATGCCGCGACGCCGACATTCGCGGCAACACCCTCACCGCGCGCTGCAGGACACGCAGCGGCGACATGCGCAAGACCAGCATCAACTATCGCCAGTGCCGCAGCGAGATCTACAATGACGATGGCCATCTGCGCTGCAAGGGTGCGGGGAGGATGCCCGGCGGAAGCTGGAAGGAGACCTGCCGCGATGCCCGCCTCGACGGCAACAAGCTTCATGCGGTCTGCCAGAAGCGCGACGGAAGCTGGAGAAAGACGGACATCAAGTACAACAAGTGCAAGAATGACCGGGTCATGAACGACAATGGCCATCTGAAGTGCGGCTGAGGAACCGGGGCGTCTGATCCCGCAGCGCACGGACGGTTTCGGGCCGGCGGTCGCGGCGTATCGCGCCAGCAGCCGCCGGCCGCCCCGGCGCGGACGCTGCGGGACAACGCCCCGCCAAATGGAAGGATGCAAGCATGAGACGGCTTCGCCCACTCCGAAACCTGCTCCTCGCAGCCATCGCGGTCGCAACGCTCGCGGCATTGACAGCCTCCGGCGCGGTCCGGGCGGACGCCCAGGGAACCAAGCCGTTCACGCTGACCGTCCTCACCTACAACGTCAACGACCTCCCTTGGCCGCTGCGCAAGAATTCGGAGCCGCAGCTCGCCTATATCGGCAAGGACCTCGCCAGGCGCCGCGCCGCCGGCAACGGACCGGACGTCGTGTTCCTGCAGGAGGCCTTCACCTCGCGCAGCCGCAAGTTGATCGAGGCGGCCGGATATCCTTACGTGTTCAAGGGCCCCGGCCGGCGCAGCACCAGCGGCAAGGGTGTCGGCGCGAAGGAGACCGAGCCGATCAGGATGCGCACCGAGCAGACCGGCGCCAACACCAACAAGTTCGTCAATTCCGGCCTCTATGTGCTCAGCCGGTACCCGATCGTCGCGCGCAACAGCGAGCTGTTCGGCTCCGACTGCTCGGGCAATGACTGCCTGGCCAACAAGTCCGTCATCCATGTGCGCATCGCGCTTCCCGAGCCCTATACGCCCTTCGATCTCGTGACCTCGCACATGGATTCCAATATCCGCTCCGAGGCCCCCGAGGAGAAGCGGCTACAGGCCCACCACGCCCAGACCGACAAGCTCGTGGCGTTCGTCGACAAGACGGTCCGTCCGCGTTCGGCCATCCTCGCCGGCGACCTGAACATCAAGGTCGCTCCGCGCTATGCCTATTTCTCCGAGCATCTCGGCGGCATCAATGCGGGCGAACTGTGCTTCAACACCGCCAAGTCGTGCACGCTGGGGCCGAACGCCACCGAAAAGTCCCTCTGGAAGAAGACGAACGATCACCAGTTCATCATCGAGGGCGACAACTACAAGATCACGCCCCTCCGCATGATGCGCAATTACGACGAGAAGCCCCAGGGACGCGAGCTCTCCGACCATCTGGGCTTCGAAGCGACCTACAGCCTCACGCCGATTTCCGCTTCGCGCGGGGGCAAGTAGCGCACCGCCGCGCACCGGGCCCTTGATGGCAGCTTGCGCGGCGGACATCTTCGCGGTTGGACTCATTCGGCAAACTACGGATAACGGTCTCGGCGCGGCAACGCCCTTGGGGGGAAAATGCCAGGTTTCCTTACGCTCTCGATCCTGAGCCGCTATGTCTCGTTCGGGCTCTGCATCGTGCTTGCGGCCGTGTTCGTCCCGCTCGGGGGGCAGCATCCCGTCTATGCCGCGCTCGCGACCGTCTTCGGCCTCCTGTCGGTCCTGGGCGTCCATGACCTCGTCCAGACCCGGCATGCGGTCACCCGGAACTATCCGGTCGTCGGGCACATCCGTTTCCTGATCGAGCGGTTCCGCCCGGAGCTGCGCCAGTATCTCTTCGAGACCGACTTCGAGAAGCTGCCCTTCTCGCGCATCCAGCGCTCGCTCGTCTATGCGCGGGCGAAGTCGGAGCCGGACCAGCGCCCCTTCGGCACGCTCGCCGACACCTACGAGAACGGCTACGAGTTCATCTGCCACTCCACGGCGCCGATCGCCATGGGGGATCCGGCGGGCTTCCGCACGACTGTCGGCAACGACCAGACGGCCCAGCCCTATTCGGGCTCGGTGCTCAACGTCTCCGCGATGAGCTTCGGCGCGCTCAGCGCCAACGCCATCCTTTCCCTGAACAAGGGCGCGAAGCTGGGCGGCTTCGCCCAGGATACCGGCGAAGGCAGCATCAGCCCCTATCACCGGCGCAATGGCGGCGACCTCGTCTGGCAGATCGCCAGCGGCTATTTCGGATGCCGCAACGAGGACGGTTCCTTCTCGGCGGAGCGCTTCGCGGCCCAGGCGGTCGATCCGCAGGTCAAGATGATCGAGGTGAAGCTCAGCCAGGGCGCCAAGCCGGGCCATGGCGGTATCCTGCCCGCCCGCAAGATCAGCCCCGAGATCGCGGCGACGCGCGGCATTTCCATGGGTGCCGATTGCGTGTCGCCGCCGTTTCACAAGAGCTTCCGCACACCGCTGGAGATGGTCGCCTTCCTCGCCGAGCTGCGCCGGCTGTCCGGCGGCAAGCCGGTCGGCTTCAAGCTCGCCCTCGGCCAGCCCTGGGAGTTCATGGCCATCGTGAAGGCCATGCGCGAGACGGGGATCGTCCCCGACTTCGTCGTGGTGGACGGTTCGGAGGGCGGCACCGGGTCCGCGCCGCTCGAGCTGACCGACCATGTCGGCGTGCCGATGCGCGAGGCGCTGCTCTTCGTCCACAACACGCTCGTCGGCACGGGACTTCGCGGGAAGATCCGGATCGGCGTCAGCGGAAAGGTCATCTCCGCCTTCGACATCGCCTGCGTGCTCGGCATGGGCGCCGACTGGGTCAATTGCGCACGCGGCTTCATGTTCGCGATCGGCTGCATCCAGTCCCAGAGCTGCCACACGAACAAGTGCCCGACGGGGGTGGCGACGCAGGATCCCCTGCGCCAGCGCGCGCTGGACGTGACCGACAAGGCCCAGCGTGTGGCGAACTTTCACCGCGACACGCTCAACGCGCTCGCCGAGCTCCTGGCGTGCGCCGGGCTGGAACACCCCGGCGAGCTGCGCCCCCATCACCTCGTCCGGCGGGTCAGCTCCAGCGAGATCCGGCTGTTCTCCGAGCTGCTCACCTATCTGGAAGACGGCGAGCTGCTGGACGAGACCATCCGCCACCCCTTCTACAGGGCGATGTGGCACGCCGCCCGCCCCGACAGCTTCGCCCGCGCCGACTGACCGGCCCGCCGCGACCCGAGCCGGAACAGGCGACCCTCGCGCCGCGGGGTTCCAGATCAGCGGACCTTCAATCGGTTCCGATTGAAGGTCCAAAAGCTGATCGGGTTCAAGGCCCCCTAGATCAGGCCCTGCTCGCTCAGGAAGCTGCCGGCGACCTCCTCGATGGTCTTCTTGTCCACGTCCACCGACGCGTTCAGCTTGCGCATGGTGTCGTCGTCCAGCTTGGCCGACAGGCCGTTCAGCACATCCGCAAGCTCGGGATTGGCGTCGAGCGTTTCCTTGCGGATGACGGGCGTGATGGCATAGGCGGGGAAGAAGCCCCGGTCGTCCTCGAGCGTCACGAAATCGAAAGCGGCGATACGCCCGTCGGTGGCGAAGACCAGCCCGACATCGACCTGGTTCTCCTTGAGCGCCTGATAGGTCAACCCGCTCTCCATCGCTTTCAGGAGACTGCGCGGATAGCGGAAGTCATAGGTCTTCTGCAGGCCGCGCAGGCCATCCTCGCGGTGCGGGAACTCCGCGTTCACGGCGAAGGAGAGCTCCTCGCCGGCCTCCAGCTTGGCCTTCAAATCGCTGATCGAGGCGATTCCCTTCTCCTCCGCCTCGCTCCTGTTCATCGCGAGCGCGTAGGTGTTGTTGGCCTTCGACGGGTTCAGCCAGACGAGCCCCTTTTCCGCGTCGAGTTCCTTGACCTTCTCGTAGGTCTCCTCCGGCGAGAGCCGCTCCTTGACCTTGTTGTAGACGACGAGCGAGGTGCCGGTATATTCCCAGTAGACGTCGACCTGGCCGTTTTCCTGGGCCTGGCGCAGCACGGTGGAGCCGAGACCGTCGCGCTTGTCGACGTCGTAACCCTTGGCGGCGAGAAGCTGCTCGGTCATCTCCGCGAGCAGGAGCTGCTCGGTGAAGTTCTTGCCTCCGACCGTGATGGTCTCGGCCGTGGCGGCGGTCGCCGTGCCGAGGGCCAGCGCGGCCACGAGGGCTACGGTGCGTGCGATTGACTGGAACATGGTGTCTTTCCCCTTTTCCGTTTCGGGAGGTGTCTCCCGTCGATCTAGCGCTGCGGATTGACGCCGCGCGGAATGGCCCAGTACTGGATCTGGGCGATGATGAAATCGGTCGCGATCGCGAGCGCCGCGGTCGGCACGGCGCCGGCCAGCATCATGCCGAACTCGTTGAGGGCGATCCCGGTGAAGATCAGCTCGCCCAGGCCCCCGCCGCCGATCAGGAAGGCGAGCGGCACGGTGCCCACATTGATGGTGAGCGCGGTGCGGATACCGGCGAAGATCACATAGAGCGCATTGGGCAGCTCGACGCGCAGCAGCATGGTGCGCGGCGACATGCCCATGCCGTTCGCCGCCTCCTTCATATGCGCAGGCACCGCCTTCAGCCCGGCATAGGTGTTGCGCACGATGGGCAAAAGCGAGGCGACGAACAGGCCGAAGATCGCCGGAACGGCGCCGATGCCGAGCAGGCTCATGGACAAGGCGAGAATCGCCAGCGTCGGGATTGTCGTACCGATATTGAACACCTGCATGACGGTTTCGGCGAAGCGCGCCATGGACGGGCGCGACAGCCAGATGCCGATGGCGATGCCGGCCACGATGGCAAGGCCGCCCGAAATCGCGACCAGCCTCATGTGCTGCACGGCCAGATATTCGATATCGGGCCAGTAATACACGAACTCGTCGATCAGCCCGGTCGCCGACACCAGGATGCCGAAGCCGAAGGCGGCCAGGAGCCCGATCCAGCCGAGGACCCGGTTGCCCACACTCTCGCGGGCGCTTGCAGCGGCGGCCATCACGACGCCTCCTCTGCCTGCGCCACGGGGGTCCCCGGCGGCGGCACGTTCGGATCGGGCAGCTCGCTCCTGTCGGTATAGGTCGCGCCCAGGTGATGCGTGATCTGGCGCTGGGTGATGTAGCCGCGGAACCGGCCATCGTCGTCCACGCAGGCGAGCCAGGTCACGTTGTGGGTGAACATCTCCGAGACGGCCGTGCGCAGATCGGCATCGATATTGACCGTCTTCGGATAGCCCGCCCAATGCTCCTTCACCGCGCCGCTGGCGTCCTTCACATCGTTGTAGTGCACATAGCCGCGCGGGCGCCCGCGCGGTCCGACGACGACGGCGTTCTGGTGCTCGTGGTCCTCCATGAGCTTGACCGCCTTCCTGATGTCGTCCTCGGGCACGATCTTCGGCGGTTCGGTATCCATCGCCTCATAGACCCTGACGAGCCGGAGCCGCTTCAGCGTGCGGTCGCCGCCGACGAAATCGGCGATGAACTCGTTGATGGGATGGGCGAGGACGTTGTCGGGCGTGTCGTACTGGATCAGCCGTCCGGCGCGGAAGATGGCGATGCGGTCGCCCATCTTCACCGCCTCGTCGATATCGTGGCTGACGAACATGATGGTCTTGCGCATCTCCTGCTGGAGCTTCAGGAACTCGTCCTGGATGACCTCCCGGTTGATCGGGTCGATGGCGCCGAACGGCTCGTCCATCAGCATGACCGGCGGGTCGGCTGCGAGCGCGCGGGCCACCCCGACGCGCTGCTGCTGGCCGCCGGAAAGCTCCTTCGGATAGCGCTTGAGGAAGATGGAGGGGTCGAGCGCGACCATCTCCAGAAGCTCAGCGGCGCGGGCGCGCGACTTCTTCTTCTCCCAGCCCAGCAGGTCCGGCACGACGGAGATGTTCTCCTCCACCGTCATGTTGGGAAACAGGCCGATCTGCTGGATGACGTAACCGATATTGCGGCGCAGCTCGATCTCGTCGACGCCGTCGGTATCCTCGCCGTCGATGAGGATCTTGCCGCTCGTCTTCGGGATGATCCGGTTGATCATCTTGAGCGTGGTGGTCTTGCCGCAGCCGGAGGGGCCGAGCAGGATCGCCGTCTCGCCGGCCGGCACCTCCAGGTTGACGTGATCGACCGCGGTGACCGGCTCACCGCCGGCGTCGAAGATCTTGGTGAGGTTCTTCAGCGTAATCATCGTGTCATCCCCCTCAGCGGGTCCCGGCGGGCGTCAGGCGGCGCTGCACCCAGTAAAGGAAGTAGTCGGCGGCGATGGCGAGCAGGCTCACCGCGAGCGCGCCGGTGATGAGCTGGCGCGGATCGGTCTGCGAGATGCCGCGGCTGATCAGCGTGCCGAGCCCGCCCGCGCCGATATAGGCGGCGATCGCGGTGATCCCGATATTCATCACCACCGCCGTCCTCACGCCCGCCATGATCACCGGGATGGCGAGCGGGATCTCCACGCGCCACAGCCGCTGGACCGGCTTCATGCCCATACCGCGGGCGGCTTCGCGCAGAGCCGGGTCGACATTGTTGATGGCGGTATAGGTGTTGCGGATGATCGGGAGCTGTGAATAGAGCAGCACCGCGATCACCGCCGGCAGGTAGCCGATGCCGTGCCCGATGAGCGACAGGACCGGGATCATGATGCCGAACAGCGCGATGGACGGCACCGTGACGATGATGCTCGCGACATAGAGCACGATATCGGCGGCGGATCTGTTCTGGGTGATCGCGATGCCGATCGGCACGCCGGTCAGGACAGCAAGCCCGACGGCCACGGCGACGATGGAGATGTGCTCCATCGTCAACTCGCCGATAACGCCGAGATTGCTCGTAATGAACGCAATGGTTTCCAAGGGTTCCCTCCCCCTTCGGTTGTACCGCCCCCTGCCCCTCTCCCCGGGCAGCGGCGGAACAGTGTTCCTGTTCTCAAACCGCGGCGGCGAACCCCTCGTGCCGCGCGGCCGCCTCCAGCAGGAGATCGCGGACCATGCGGACCGGCTCGGTCAGCACCGGCGCGACCGAATGCATCTCCACCACCACGGATCCGAGCGTGGGCATACCGTCCTCCGGCCCCAGCACGCGGCAGCCCTCGGGCAGCGCGCGCTCCGTCTTCACGGCGACGCCGAGCCCGGTCTGCACGGCGATGTTCGTACTTGTCGGATTGGCGCTGGTGAAGGCGATGCGCCAGCGTCGCCCGGCGCGGTTCAATGCGGCAATCGCCGTCGCGCGATAGACACATCCATCCGGATTGACGGCCAGCGGAATGACGTCGCTGTCGCTCGGGGCGAAATCCTTCGCCGCCACCCAGCACAGGGCCTCCTGCCCGATCACCGTGCCCCCATTGCTGTTGGGATGGCGGATCGTGATGGCGATGTCGAGAAGCCCGTCATGGACGCGCTCGACGAGTTCGGGGCTCTCGTCGCAGACGACCGCGAGCCGCGCATCCGGATACCGCGCCGTGAAGATCGGCAGCACGAACGGCAGATAGACGACCGCCTGCTCGTCGGTCATGCCGACACGCACCTCCTGCATCTCCGCCGACTTCACGATTGCCTCCTCCGCCTCGCCATTGAGGCGCAGGATCCGCTGGGCGTAGGGGACAAGGATGGCCCCCGCCTCCGTGAGCGCGACGGAGCGGCTCGTACGGTCGAACAGGCTGACGCCGATGCGCTCCTCCAGCCTCTTGATCTGCAGGCTGACCGCGGACTGGGTGAGGTTGAGCTGCTTGCCGGCGGCGCTGAAGCCGCCGAGCTCGGCAACGGCCAGAAATGTCCTGAGTAGATCGGAGTCCATCCCGGTCATGCCTCGGTCGTTAATCTATTTCGAAACGTCATTGATACTATCGCACATCATCGTTTCACTTATCAATGGACCACTTGTAGGGTCGCGCGGACAGACATCGTGACTGTCTCCAACGACACTGATCCTTGCGACCTGAATCGGGAGCGACCCCATGTCCATATCCGCCCAGACTCTTCCGGAAACCGCCCTGCCGCTCGGCGAGGTCGTCGATCTCGACCGCTACCCGATAGACCGTCTCGACACCCCCGGGGCCATGGCGCTCGTCACGCGCTGCCGCGCCCAGCTCAACGACGATGGCTGCGTCGTCCTCGACGGCTTCATCCGGCCCGACGCGCTGGAACGGCTCGAGGCGGAGACCGGGCATCTGGGCCCCCACGCCCATTACAACTCGACCGTCACCAACATCTACAACAGCGACGGCGATCCCGCCCTGCCGGAGGACCATCCGGTCAACATCTTCAACGAGCGCACCAATGGCTTCGTCGCCGGCGACATGATCCCGGACGGCACGCTGATCCGCTCGCTCTACGAGAACCGGTCCTTCCAGTCGTTCATCGCCGCCGCGATGGAGGAGCCGGAGCTTCACGAATATGCCGACCCGCTCGCCGGCCTCGTGGTCAACTGCCTCAAGCCCGGCTGCCAGCATCCCTGGCACTACGACTCCAACGACTTCATCGTGACCATGATGACCAGGGCGCCCGAAGCCGGCGGCACCTTCGAGTACTGCCCGGGGATCCGCGAGGCGGGCAACGAGAACATCGAGGCGGTGAACGCCGTTCTTGCCGGCGACCGGACGCCCGTGCGCGCCCTCGATCTGAAGCCCGGCGACCTGCAGATCTTCTACGGCCGCCTGTCGCTCCACCGCGTCGCCAGGGTGGAGGGCGAGCGCGACCGCCACACCGTGATCTTCGGCTATGCCCGCGAGCCGGGCTTCATCGGCCGCGCCGCGCGCACCCGCAAGCTCTTCGGCCGCGTCGCGCCGATCCACGAGCGCGAGGAGCGCGACGGGCTCGAGCGCACCGACACGCTTCAGGACTGAGGGCCGGTGTACCGCCGGCGGCGGAGCGTTTCCTGGACGGACAATCTCGACGGGGTCGTCATGGCCATTACGGACTTTCTGCGCGAAACCGGTTTCGGGAACATTCCCGAGACCGTCACCCGGCAGTCCCGGCTGTGGTTTCTCGACCTCGTCGGCGTCGCCGCCGCCGGCAGCCGGACGCCACTCTCCGGCCTGATCCGCGATCACGCATGCGCCCATTTCGCCGCCGGCGGCCGCGGCGCGCGGATCCTGTTCGACGGGCGCACCGTGAGCCCGCCCGGCGCGGCGCTGGCCGGCGGCATGACCATCGACGCGCTCGACGCCCATGACGGGCACCGGCTGACCAAAGGTCATGCCGGCTGCGGCGCGCTGCCCGCCGTGCTCGCCTATATGGATGCCGAGGACATCGCGGACGGCCGCGAACTCCTGATCGGCCTGATCCTCGGCTACGAGATCGGCACACGCGCCGGCATCGCGCTCCATCGCCTGGCCCGCGACTACCACACTTCCGGCGCCTGGGTCGCCGTCGCGGCGGCGGCCATCGGCGTGCGCCTGCTGGGTCTCGGTGGACCGGCGGCCCGCCATGCCATCGGCATCGGCGAGTATCACGGACCGCGCAGCCCGATGATGCGCTGCATCGACCATCCGACCATGGTCAAGGACGGGTCGGGCTGGGGCGCGATGGCGGGCGTGTCGGCGGCCTACCTCGCACAGGACGGCTTCACCGGGGCGCCCGCGACGCTCGTGGACTCGCCGGACACCGCCGATCTGTGGCGGGATCTCGGACAGCGCTGGCGCATTCTCGAACAATATTACAAGCCCTTTCCCGTCTGCCGATGGGCCCAGCCGGCCATCGAGGCGGCACTGGCGCTGAAGGCCGCGCACGGCATCGCGGCGGACGACATCGCACGGATCGAGGTGGAGAGCTTCGACGAAGCCGTCCGGCTCGCCACACGCCGCCCGCAGACCACCGAGGAAGCCCAGTACTCTCTGCCCTTCCCCGTCGCCGCGGCGACGGTGCGCGGCCGTCTGGGGATCGACGAGGTCGCCGGCGACGTGCTTGGCGACCCCGGGATCCGACGTCTGAGCGAGACGATGGCGCTGACGGCCGATCCGGCACTCTCCGCCCGCTTCCCGGAGCGGCGCGTCGCACGTGTGCGGTTCCTGCTGCGCAATGGATCCATCCTCTCAAGCGGCGACACGGAGGCCTTCGGAGACCCGGAGCGGCCAGCGACGGCCGACCGGATACGCGACAAGTTCGAGACCTATGCCGAACCGGTGCTTAGTGCCGGACGGACACGCACGATCGCCCGAACCATCGAGGCCATCGGTACGGACACTTCCGGCCACGAGCCGATCCTCGGACAGCTCCTCGCATCCCCGCCCGACGGCCTGAGCGAGCGCCTGCCGCGATGAACTGGTCCGGCCCGCCGCGCGCGCCCGCAATCCGGGCCGGACATGATCGCCGATCCTCAACCGACCCGGGCCTCCCGGTGCCGCATGGTGGCGAGGCGAACGATCTCGCGCAGGATCCGCGCGAAGCTCTCGCGCGCCCGGCCGACCGTGTGGCGCGCGCGGAGATAACCATGGACGAGCCCCCGCTCCTCGTACCAGTCCGCCTGCCCGCCGGCCGCCAGGATCCGGTCGCGATAGGCCTCCCCGTCCGACGAGAGCGGGTCGCACTGGGCGGTGAACACGACCGTGGGCGCCACGCCGGAGAGGTCCGGCTCGGCCAGGGGCGTGTATCGCGGATCTCCGGAGACATCCCGGCCATCCGTCCTGACGGCGTTGTAGAACGCGACATCGCGTGCGGTGAGCAGCGGCGCGTCGGCATGGGTCACATAGGAGCCGGCAGTCATGTCCCCGCCGAGGCTCGGATAGACCAGCACCTGGCCGGCCGGCGCGCGCCGATGGTTCCGCACCCGGTGGGCAAGGCAGGCCGCGAGCGTGCCGCCGGCCGATTCCCCGACGAGGACGATAGGCCCCCCGGCGGTCCCGGCCAGCCGTTCGAAAGCCGCCACGGCATCGTCCAGCGCCGCGGTCCCCTTGTGCTCGGGCGCCAGCCGGTAGTCGACCGAGACCGTCTCGCACCCGGTTCCCGCGCAGATCTCCGCGCAGATATCGTCATGGCTGTCGAGCCCGCCCAGCATAAAGCCGCCACCGTGAAAATAGAGCACTGCGGCGTCCCCGGGCGCATCCGCCCGGTAGGTGCGGATGGGGATCGACCGCCGGTCCGCCGGGATCGTGCCCGTCCGCGCGGTCACACCGTCCGGACGGCCAGCGGAGAAGGCGCGGCACATCTCGCCGTAGATCGCGCGGCTCCTGGCAATCGGGAGCAGATGCGCATCCGGCGGATAGAAGGCATTCGTGCGTTCGACGAACGCCCGGGTCTCGGCATCAAGGAGCGTGCCGTAATCCGCCATGTGCGCATTGCCTCCCATGGGGTGCCGCCGCCTCAGAGGAGGCCCTGCTCCTTCAGGAAGGTCTCCGCGGCCGCATCGATGGTCTTCTTGTGGACGTCCACCTCGCCATTGAGGCGCTGCATGGTGGCGTCGTCGAACTTGCCCGACAGCGTCTCGAGAATGTCCTTGAGCTCCGGATTGGCCTTGAGCGTCTCCTCCCGCACGACCGGCACGAGCGCGTAGTTCGGGAAGAAGCTCTTGTCGTCCTCAAGCAGGGTGAGGTTCATCGACGCGATGCGGCCATCCGTGGCGCCCACGGTCGACACGTCCACATCGCCATTGGCGAGCGCTGGATAGACCAGCCCGATCTCCATCGGCCGGATGTTCGCGCGGCCCGCCTTGAAGTCGTAGACCTTCTCCAGCCCGATCAGCCCGTCCTCGCGCCGCGGGAATTCCGCCGTCGCCCCCATGATCACCGGCGTGCCATCGCGATAGGCGGCCGCGAGGTCGGAGATCGTCTCCATGCCGTCCGTCTTCGGATTGTCCTGCCGGATGGCGAGGGCATAGGTGTTGTTCGCCCTGGAGGGGGCGAGCCAGACGAGGCCCTTCTCCGCGTCGAGCTCCTTGACCGTCTCGTAGGTCTCCTCCGGCGAGAGCTGCTCCTTGACCTTGTTGTAGACGACGAGCGAGGTGCCGGTATATTCCCAGTAGATATCGATCTGCCCGTTCTCCTGCGCCTTGCGCAGCACGGTGGAGCCGAGGCCGTCGTTCTTCTCGACGTCGTAGCCCTTCGCCTCCAGCAGTTGCCTGGTCATCTCCGCGACGAGGAATTGCTCGGTGAAGTCCTTGCCGCCGACCGTTATGGTTTCGGCAACGGCCGAGCCGGCCCCGAGGGCGAGCGCGATTGTGACGGCGATAAGCCGTGCGACTGGCCTGAACATGTCCTCCATCCCTTCCGTCTTTCGGGAGGCACCCGTGTGTGGACGGGCGCATACCCGACCGCCCCCTCGCTAAAGTCCCGCGTAGAGTCCTGCCGCGGTCTCGTAGTCGAAGCGCAGGGGCACCGATCCCTCGAGCCTCCACGCCTCGACCGTCTCGCCGGCCATCAGCCTGCACGCGCCCTCGGTATCGGTAACGGCCCCGCCGTAAAGCCGGTTGGCCATGTTGAGGATCGCCGTCTGGTGCATGGCGTGACTGCCGCTGCCGCAGGCATCCTTGACGAGAACGACCCTGAAGCCGAGATCGACGGCCTGCTTGGCCGTCGCCTGGATGCAGGCCTCCGTCCACACGCCCGCGACGAACAGCCATTCGATACCGTCGCCGCGCAGCTTGCGCTCCAGCGCGCCCCCGTCGAACGCGCTGGCGTCTGACTTGGTGAAGACGGTGTCGCCGTCGACAGGCCCCACTTCCGCGCAGATCTCCGACAGCGGGCTGTCCTTCTCGCTGAAGGCCGACCTGCCGTCCGGCATGGCCGGATGCAGCGGCCGCGACGCCCGCACGGTATCGTCGACGATATAGGCCGAATGGATCACCGGGATGCCGGCACCCCGCGCCGTCCGCTGCAGCCGGCCGACATTGGAGAGGAGCCGGTCGAACCCCGCCACGAGATATCTCGGATCCTGCCGATGCTCCTCCTGGAGGTCGACGAAGAGCGACGCGGCGCGCCCGGGGTCAATCGCAACAGTCCGCCGCATTCACACCTCGCTGCCCAGAAGCTCGTCCTCATAGGGGAACCGGGAGATCAGCTCCGTCCCCTTGTCCGTGATCAGGATCTCGTCCTCGAGCTTGACGCCCTGGCGCCCGCCCTTCTCGCCGATATAGCTCTCCACGCTCACCACCATGCCGGGGAGCAGGCGGCCGTCGCGTCCATAGGTCTCGTAGTCGATCGCATGGGCGATGAACGGCGTCTCGCCATGCATGCCGACGCCGTGCATGACGGAGGTGTAGCGCTGCTCGACAAACCGCTCGGGGATCGTCCAGGCCTTCTCCGCGACCTCGCGGAACTCCATGCCGGGTTTCACGATGGCGATATTGTGCTGGACCTGGTCGTAGGCCATCCGATAGAGCGCCTTCTGCTCGGCGCTCGCCCTGCCCGGCCCGCAGCGGAAAGTGCGCGAGAAATCGGAATAATAGCCGTAGCAGCCGATCGTGTCGGTATCGAGCGCGACCAGTTCGCCGGGTCTGACCTTGCGGCCGCCGGCCTCGTTGAACCACGGGTTCGTGCGCTGGCCGGAGGAGAGCAGGCGCGTCTCGATGAACTCGCCGCCCTGGCGGATCACCTCGTGATACATGATGGCGAAGAGCTCGTTCTCCGAGATGCCCGGCCGGATCGCCTCGCGCACCGCCGCGACCGCGGCTTCCGCCCCGGCCATGCTGGACTGCAGGCACCGGATCTCCTCCGGCGTCTTGACCGCGCGCACGGCGAGGATCTCGCCCTGGCAGTCCCTGACCTCGCAGCCCCGCTTCTGGAGCGCCACGGCGTGCAGATGCTGGCAGCGGTCGAGGCCGATCTTCATCGAGCCGCCGCCATGGGTCCTGAGAAGATCCGCAATCTCGTCGGCGAACGGTCCCGCGGTCTCGTCGTCGCGGCCGGAAACCGACGACCAGACGAGCTTGGAGGGCCGCGCCTCGTCCACCGTGTCGAGCGCCATCGTCACATGATAGCTCTGGGGGTACTCGAACAGGATGATCGGACCCTCGGCGGGGACGAAGAAATAGCGCGTCGAATTGCGCAGGAAATAGCCGAACATGTTGCGCGAGCCGGTCGCGTAGCGCTGGTTATAGGGGTCGAACAGCACGACCGCGCCATATCCGGCCTCGCCCATCCAGTCGCGCAGCCGCTTCAGGCGGCCCGTCCTGAGCGCATCGGTGTCGATATAGGACGGTTCCGTGTCCGACAGCCACATTCCGCCCGACGGATCGGCAAGATCGGGATGCCTCATCCGCTCGGAGAAATCGACGTCATCCACCTTGTCGGGATCGAAAACAACTATGCTCATCTGGCCCTCTCCATATCGCAGAAGAGTGGCCCATTTGTTCACTCGATAATGTTCATAATTCCGCATATTTCATGCGTAAAACCGTACATGACCGGCATGCCGGCGGAGCTGGCCCATGGCTCCGCTCGCCTCATGCCGCATCCGGGCCTTCGCTCCCGGCGATTCTGCCCGGCGCCCGGGCCGTGCCCCGGCGCCCCCTCCGGGATCGCCTCGCCTCGCTCGGCGTGTGGCCGAACCGGTCCTTGAAGGCGCGCGAGAAGCTCGACGCGCTCTCGAAGCCGCAGGACAGGGCGATCTCGGCAATCCGGAGCGTGGAATGCATCAGGAGATCGGTCGCGCGACGAAGCCGCAAGGCCCGGTAATAGGCGCTGGGCACGGTCCTGAGCTCCTGCCGGAAGGCCCGCTCCAGCTTGTCGTCCGACACGCCCAGCCGCCTGGCGAGCGCGGCCATGCTCACGCGGTCCTCCACCTCGTCCTCCATGATGGCCACCGCCGACAGCACCAGCTCGTCGCGGATGCCCGTCCGCAGGCGAAGGGGCATCATCTTCCTGTCCACGCTCGCCCTCAGAGGGCTGTGCACGTACCATTCCGCCACGCCCGCCGCGAGCGCGGCACCGTAGTCGCCGGCGATCATCTCCAGCATCATGTCGAGGCTCGCGACCCCGCCGGCGGAGGTGAACCGCTTCCGGTCGATGACATAGAGGTCGCGGCGCATGTCGAGCTCGGGGAAGGCTTCCGCGAAGGCCGACTGGCTCGACCAGTGCAGCGTGCAGGCATGGCCGTCGAGCAGCCCGGCCCGGGCGAGGAAGAACGCCGCGTCCGCGACCGCGCCGATGGAGGCGCCGGCCCTGAGGCTCTTCCTGATCCACACCAGCGCGTCGCCCGCGACGAGATGGTCGGCGTCGCCGCCCGAGCACACCACGATGCGGTCGACGGCGGGAGCGGTGCGCGCGGAATGGTCGGGCGCAAAGTCGACGCCGTTCGACGCGGTGAGCCTGCCGTCGCCCACCCCCACCGTGATCCAGGAGTAGCAGGGTTTGCCGGCGAGCACATTCGCGGCCCTGAGGGGTTCGACGACGGAGCTGAACGCCATCATCGGAAAGCCCGGAAAGACAAGGATCGCGAAGCTGATGCCCGCGTCCGGATCCGGATTTGGAGAGGTGTCCGCCATATCGAGCGACCCGGTGCCGAGAGATCGTGACCGGTATTGGCACGACATTTTCGCCGCCGGCGCAACCCCCCGCCCCCAACCGGACGCGGAGGGCGGCCCCGGCAGGGCGGCGGGCGTCAATAGGCGACGGTGAAGCGCGCCCCGCGGTGGCGCGGCCGTTCGGCCTCGTCGAGCAGCGCGACGGCGAAGTCCTCCATGGAGATGCGCGAGCGGCCGTCGCCATCGAGCAGCATCTCGTCGCCGCCGAGGCGGTAGCGGCCCGTACGGTCCCCCGGCTCCAGCAGCGCGGGCGGGCTCAGATAGGTCCAGTCCGCCCCGGTCTCCTTCCGGCACGCCTCGAACTGCGCGCAGCAGGCAAGCGCGATGTCCCGCCAGGCCGCGCCGACATAACGCGGATCGTCGACCGCCAGCCCGCCCGTGTCGGGCACGCGCAGGCTGGCCGCACCGCCGACCAGAAGCAGGCGGACGCCCGTCCGGGCGGCGCCCGCCAGCAGCGCCTCGGCCATGGTCACGAGGCTACCTTCCCGGCCCGCCGGCGGACGCGTGGCGCCGATCGCCAGGTCCTGGCCGGCGCTCAGCTCCGCGACATCGTCGGCACGCGCCGCATCGCCGGCACGGGTCTCCACGCCGGCCGGCAGATCGGCAAGCCGCGCCGGATCGCGCCCCACGGCGGTAACCTCGTGGCCCCGCTCGACCGCTTCCGCCACCACGCGGCGGCCAACGTTGCCGGTCGCGCCGAAGACAGTGATACGCATGGCTTGTCCTCCTCTTGAGTCCGTTTGAGTCTGTTGTCGCGAAGGGATTGGGGGGATGGTGTCACGACGAGGCCGCGCACCGGCGCGGCGCGGCCGGTGTCGCGGGCGGATCCACGGGCCGGCGCAGCAGGAGCGCGATCGCCAGCACGACCATCACGCTGCCCGGTACCCACTGCCAGCCCATGCGCTCGGGCTCGCCGACGACCACCAGAACCACCGAGACGAAGGGCACCAGATAGGTGTAGGCCGTGACCGCGCCCGGCGTCAGCGCCCCGGTGCCCCGCTGCATGAGCCAGTAGGTGACACCGCTGGAAAACACGCCGAGATAGGCCACCAGCAGGACATCGGAGACGGTCATGGCGGCCAGCGCCCGCGGCGCCTCCGCAGCCAGTCCCATCAGGCCGACCAGCACCGCCCCGACGACCAGGCTCCAGAAGGTGCGCACCCCCGCCCCGTCTGGCAGCCAGCCGCGCGCCAGTCCCCATTTGGTCAGCACGGGGTAGAGGGCGGAACCGAGGCAGCCGAGGAAGAACGCGGTCTCCCCGGCGCCGAGTTGCAGGTTGCCGGCCTGCCCCGCTTTCCCCGCCCAGGCGAGCGCCAGCGCGCCGGCCGCGCCCAACGCCAGAATGGCAAGCAGCCCGCCGGCACGCCGTTCCACGCCGAACAGCCGGCCGAGCCCGTAGGCAAGCAGCGGCACACTGACATAGAGCGTCGACATGGACAGCGCCGTGGCCCAGTGGGCGGCCCAGAACATGGCACCGAAGAAACCGGCCGTGCACAGCCCCATGAGCACATAGAGCACGAGCCCCTGCCGGCTCGGCCAGAAGGCGGGCGTCCGGCGCACCAGCGGCCAGAGCGCCAGCGACGCGATGGTGAACCGCATGGCGGTCAGCAAGAGCGGCGGCAGGCCCTCGCTCATGAGCCCCACCGCCGGGAAGGAGAGCCCCACGATCAACGCCCACAGCAGCATTCCGGTATGGGCGCTTCCCACAGCCTGCCTCGCCTCCGACATCGTCATCTCGCGCCTCCTCCTGGCCCGTGCGCCCCGAACGGCGCGACCGTGATCTCGAAACTAATTGGTGCCGTCTGAGGTGATAATCCGCCTTGCAATCGCAACACCGTTCACTGTCAGTAAACTAATGCCGCGTGAAGGAGGGAAACAGCGGCCGCCACCACGGTTGGGCCAGCTCCCGGTCCACATCCCGACGCGTCAGTCCCATATCGGCCAGGACGTGGTCGCTGAGACCGGCAAGGTGCTCGCGGTCCAGAACGCGCCGGTGACATCGGGCGATCAGCGCCGGGATGCGCATCGGATACCTGAACGCAGCTAATGCGATAAGCAGCGAACGCACGCAGAGCACGGCGGCCCGGCTTCCGGTTTGCGACGGTACATATGTCATCATCCACCTCCTGATGGCATGGTTGAGGCTGCTTTGAGCCGACGGAAGATTGCCTGCACCACCAATAGGCGAGCCGAGACTTGCATCACAAACGACGATTTCTCAGAATTCACCAGAGCTGAACTAATGCGAGACGCCAATGACGAGACGCCTTCCCCCTCTGAGCGCCCTGCGCGCCTTCGAGGCCGCGGCGCGCCATTTGTCCTTCACGAGGGCCGCCGACGAGCTGTGCGTAACACAGGCGGCGGTCAGCCATCAGGTGAAGGGGCTGGAGGCGCTGCTCGGCATACAGCTGTTCCGGCGCTACAACCGGCGGCTCGAATTGACGCGGGCGGGCGAGAGCTACCTGCCGCCGCTGCGCGACGCCTTCGACATGATGGCCACGGCGACGCGCCGGCTGCGGCCCGAGGAGAATTCCGGCCAGCTCAAGGTCACCACGCTCCAGTCCTTCGCCGCCAAGTGGCTGATCCCGCGTCTGGCACGCTTTCAGGAACAGCACCCCGACATCGACCCGATGATCTCCACCTCGCATCGCCTCGTCGACCTCGAGGCGGAGGAGATCGACGTCGCCATTCGCGTCAGCAGCGGCAGCCATCCCGGCCTCCATGTCGTTCGCCTGATGGACGATCTGGCCTTTCCGGTCTGCGCGCCGCGCCTGCTGGAAGGACCGCATGGCCTGCACAAGCCGGTCGATCTGGCCCGCCATGCGCTGCTTCACGATTTCTCGGTGTCGCGGGACGGTGACGCGCCGAACTGGCGAAACTGGCTGCGCCGCGCCGATGTGCGCGGCGTCGACGCCGAAAAGGGCCCCGCCTACAACGACACCGCCATGGCGCTGCAGGCGGCGGCCGCCGGTCAGGGGGTGGCGCTGGGCCGCCGCTCCCTCGTGATCGACGATCTCAAGGCCGGCCTTCTCGTCCGGCCGTTCGGACCCGACATGCCGACACGATATTCCTGGCATTTCGTCTGCACGCCCTCAGGCGCCGAGCACCCCAAGGTCCGCGCGTTCCTGCGCTGGCTTCAGGACGAGATCGCTCACGACTTCGGCGAGAACGGCCCGGAGCGTGAAGGCTGACCACCGCCGGTGCGGCCACCCGGGACCCGCCCGCCGTGACCGGAAGGTCGATCCGGCCATTCTCCGCAGGCGATCATTTGCCCATGGGCCGGTAATATGCGAACTGGACGCCGGACTATTCACCTCGGGTGAACGGCAATGGATCGCCTGACCGCACTGACCGTCTTCCGCCACGTGGTGGAGCTGAAGAGCTTCGCCGCCGCCGCGCGGCATCTGCGCCTGTCGCCGGCGGCCGTCAGCAAGAATATCGGCGAGCTGGAGGCGCATCTGGGCGTGCGGCTGCTCAACCGCACGACCAGGCGCATGAGCCTGACGGAGGCCGGCGCGCTCTATTACGACCAGATCGTGCGCGTCCTGGACGAGCTGGAGGAGGCCGACAGCTCGCTCGGCCCCTTGCAGCATAGGCCGACCGGCCTGTTGCGGGTCAGCGCGCCAATGACGCTGACGCTCGTCTGCCTGTCTCCCGCCCTGCCGAAATTCCTCGCCCGCCATCCCGGGCTCAGCCTCGATCTCCGGATGGACGACCGGCGGGTCGATATCGTCGAGGAAGGGTTCGATGTCGCCATCCGCGCAAGCGACCGGCTGGAGGATTCCAGCCTGATCGCACGCAGGCTCATGACCATGCCGCACGTTGTCTGCGGCGCGCCGTCCTATTTCGAGCGGGCCGGGGCACCCGCGTCGCCGGAGGAGCTGGAGGATCACACCTGCATACAGTTTACGCTGTCCGGCCATGTCGACGAATGGACGTTCGAGACGGCGGGACGCACGGTGCGCATACCCATCAACGGGCGCTACAGGGTGACCTCGAGCCTCGCGGTGCGCGACGCCCTGCGCGCCGGCTTCGGCCTGAGCCTCATGCCGCTGGCCTATGTCCGCGAGGACATCGAACAGGGGCGCCTGCGGACCGTCCTCGACGACTGGTCCGCGGTGGATCTCTCAGTCTATGCGGTCTACCCCTCGCGGCGCCACGTCGTCGCCAAGGTCCGCGCCTTCCTGGACTTCCTGGTCGAGGAGCTGGGCCCCGGCGGAAGCGCGTCCCGGGACTGAACCGCCATCCGGCGCGCGACGAGCCGGCGCGGCGTCACGGTCCGGTTGACTTGCCGCAAAATGGTATACAATAATCGAGCCAACGAAGAACGAGGTTCAGGGAGACGCCACGGGACCGGGCGCGGGGCTGCGATGATCGATCGCTTGCCCGCAAGCTGCCATCGCCGGATCCCGGGTTCCACCACCACCGCTTCGACGGCGTCGGAGCCGTTGCCGCCCGTGCCCGCCTCGCGGCACACGACGGAAGGGATCGCGATGACAGGCCGCATTCTGCATGAGCGACTGGACGGCGGCATCGTCCGTGTCGTCATCGACAACCGGCAGCGGCGAAACGCGATGAACAACGCCATGTGGGACGCGCTGGGCACCCTCATGCGCGAGCTCGACGCCGACGAGAGCCTGCGCTGCATCGTCGTGACCGGGGCCGGCGAGGAGGCGTTTGGCGCCGGCGCCGATATCTCCGAATTCGAGGAAAACCGCTCCACCGCGCAGAAGGCGATGCGCTTTGCCGAGCGCACCCACGCCACGCTCCGCGCGGTCAAGGGCTGCCGCCACCCGGTCGTCGCGTCCATCCGGGGCCTGTGTGTCGGCGGCGGCCTGGAACTGGCGCTGTGCGCCGACCTGCGCATCGCCGCGGAGGGTGCGCGCTTCGGCATCCCGGTCAAGCGGCTGGGCCTCGTCGTGGCCTATGAGGAGATGCAGGGGCTGGTCGAGACCGTCGGCAAGGCGAACACGCTGCGCATCCTGCTCGAGGGCGACATCTTCGGCGCCGAGGAGGCGCTGCGCATGGGGCTCGTCAATCATCTCCTCCCGGCAGACGGGTTCGAGGACAGCGTGATGGAGCGGGTCCGGCTGATTGCGGAGGGCGCGCCGCTCGTCGCCCGTTGGCACAAGACGTTCGCCAACCGCCTCATGGACGGCGCTCCGCTCACCGACGAGGAGCGCGCGCAGAGCTACGCCTGCTTCGACACGGAGGATTTCCGGATCGGCTACCGCGCCTTTCTGGAGAAGCGCAAGCCGGACTTCACCGGCACATGACGACAGCGGAGACAGCCAAGGACATGACCGCTCTAGAAGGCCTCAAGGTCATCGACCTGACGCACATCATGGCGGGGCCGACCTGCACGCTGATGCTCGCCGATATGGGCGCCGACGTCATCAAGGTGGAAAAACTGCCCGGCGGCGACGACACGCGGCGCAGCATCCCGCCGGCTGTCGGCGAGGAATCGGCCGCCTTCCTCATGATGAACCGCTCCAAGCGCGGCATCGCGCTCGACCTGCGCAGCGAGGGCGGCAAGCGTGTGCTGCACAGGCTCCTCAAGGATGCCGACGTGGTGGTGGAGAATTACCGCCGCCAGACCCTGCCCAAGCTCGGTTTCGACTATGAGAGCCTGCGCACAGACAATCCGGGTCTCATCTATTGCGCCATTTCCGGCTTCGGCCGGACAGGCCCCTACAAGGACCGCGGCGGCTTCGACCTCGTCGCCCAGGCCATGAGCGGCATCATGTCGATCACCGGCACGAAGAAGGGCGAGCCGCCGGTGAAATGCGGCGCGCCTCTGACCGACATCACCGCGGGGCTGCTCGCCGTCATCGGCATTCTCGCCGCGCTTCGCGCCCGCGAGCAGACGGGGCGCGGGCAGATGGTGGAGACCTCGCTCCTGGAGGCCGGCATCATCCACACCTACTGGCAGTCCGCGATCACGCTGGCGACCGGCACATCTCCCGGCCCCATGGGGTCGGCCCATCCGCTGAACGCCCCCTATCAGGCGTTCGAGACATCCGATGGCTGGCTCGTGGTCGGCGGCGCCAACGAGACCAACTGGCGCCGGCTGGTCGACCTGCTCGGCGCGCCGGAGCTGGCAGACGATCCCCGCTTCAGGACCAATGCCGACCGCATGCAGAACCTGAAGGCGCTCGAGACGGCACTGAATGCCCATTTCCGCCAGGCGACCACGGCCGACTGGCTGGAGCGGCTGGAGGCCGCGGGCGTTCCCGCCGGCCCCGTCTACGACATCGCGCAGATGCACGAGGACCCGCAGGTGCGCGCGCGCGACATGGTGACGGATGTCGAGCACGCCACGCTCGGCACGGTGAAGACGCTCGGCCTGCCCATCAAGTTCTCCGACACGCCCGGCGGCCCGCGCTTCGCCGCCCCCGTCTACGGTCAGCACACAAGCGAGATCCTCATGGAACACGGCTTCTCGCAGGCCGAGATCGAGGCGCTGGCCGACGAAGGCGCGATCGGCATGGCCGCGGCGGCGGAGTAAGGGCGAGCAATGGGCTACGCGCACAGACTGCCCGGATCCCCCTCACCCGACGCCTTCGGCGCCACCCTCTCCCGCGGGGGGAGAGGATTGAGTGACCGTATCGCCTCACTTCCCCTCTCCCCTCGCGGGAGAGGGAGGGGCCCGGCGCACACGCACCGGGAGGGTGAGGGGGCTTGGGCGACAGCCCCAACCCGACACGCCGGCACCTCAGGACGCCGCGGCCTCGCCGGCCTCCGCCTCCCTGGCCATGATCTCCTGCATCTTGTCCCAGGCCTGGATGACATGGCGGCGCAGGATCGTCTGCAGCGCCCCGGCGTCGCGCCCCTCCAGCGCCTCCAGGATCTGCTCGTGCTCATTGATCGCGCTCTCCCAGCGCTCGGTCTTCAGGTTGCAGATATAGCGGGCCCGGTAGACGCGGGCATTGATCATCCTGTGATGGGCGATCAGCGCGCTGTTGCGCGACATCGCGACGAGGCCCAGATGGATCGCCTGGTTGCGGTGGAAATAGCCCAGCCTGTCGCCGCGCGTATAGGCGGCGAGCATCTCGAAATGCAGGGCGCGAAGCTCCGCCATCTCCGCGTCGGTGCCATGCGCGCAGGCAAGCTCGCCGGCAAAGGCCTCCAGAACGCCGAGAAGCTGGAGCAGCTCCCGGATATCCTTGCTGCTCGGCGCCGCCACCACCGCGCCGCGGTTGGGATGGACCTCGACCAGGCCTTCCGCCGACAGGATCTTGATCGCCTCGCGCAGCGGCGTCCGCGATACGTCGAGGCGTTCGGACAGCGTGCGCTCGCGGATCGGCGCGCCCGGCGGCAGCTCGTCCTGAATGATCATCTCGCGAATGCGGTCGGCCACCTGGGCGCCCTTCGCGCCGCCGACCTTGACGGGCGAGGGACGCGCCGTGCGTCCGAGAAGGGTCGTTACTTTGCTCGTCATCTGCAATCTCCCCCTATTGCATACCACGAACGCGCCGCCTCCCGGAACCCTGCGGGCTTTCCGCCATCGGGCGGGGCGAGGATGAAGGATACACGATTATGACCATAAGCCTGGCCCTCGTCATGGGAGACCCCGCCGGCATCGGTCCGGAACTGGCGGTCCGTCTGCTGGCCGAGAAGAATCTCACGCGCCGGGCGCGCATCCTCGTCATCGGCGACGAGCGGCTCGTCCGGCAGGCCGCGCAAGCCAATGGCGTCGACCTCGAGCTGCAGACGGTCCGCGAGCGCCAGGCGGCAAGGCCGGGCGAGGCCGGGCCGATCCTCTACGACACGGCGAATGCCGACCCGCAGGCCATCGCACCCGGCCACGCCTGCGCGGAGGGCGGGCGCTCGGTACTGGAGAACCTGACAATGGCGCTCGATCTCGCGCGCGACGGCGTGGTGGAGGCGATCACTTTCGTGCCGTTCAACAAGCAGGCGCTGCGGATGGCCGGCAACAGCTTCGAGGACGAGCTGGGTTTCATCACCGACTATCTCGGCCACGAGGCCCCTTGCGCGGAGTTCAACGTGGTCGACGACATCTGGAATGCGCGCGTGACGTCCCATGTGCCGCTGCGCGCCGTCGCCGACCTGATCACCGAGGAGCGGATCCTCGCCCGCCTCGATCTCACCGTCCGCGCCTTGCGCGAGGCGGGCATCGAGACACCGCGCATCGCGGTCGCCGCCCTCAACCCCCATGCCGGTGATGGCGGCGCCTTCGGACGGGAGGACATCGACATCGTCGAGCCGGCGGTGGCCAAGGCGCGCGCCAGGGGTCTGGCGGTCGAGGGTCCCTTCCCGTCGGATACGGTCTATCTGCGCGCCCGCGCCGGCGAGGCCGATGCCGTCTTGAGCATGTATCACGACCAGGGCCAGATCGCGATCAAGCTCATCGGCTTCGACCGTGGCGTCACCGTGCTCGCCGGCCTGCCTGTGCCGGTCACCACGCCGGCCCACGGCACTGCCTACGACATCGTCGGCAAGGGCACGGCCAATCTGGAGCCAACCCGGCGGGCCTTCGCCATCGCCTGCCGCATGGCGGAAAGCCGCCGTGCGGCATCGGGAGAAAAACCTGACCGGCGTGGTTAGAACTGCGCGCCGTTAGATGGTATACAAATCCGAACAACAATAATCACGACCGCCGCGAGGGTGGATTGAACCGCCCCGCACAATCCCGGGAGGAAACCATGACCAGAGCGTTGAAACCCCTTACAGCGGCCTTCGCCGCCGGCCTGCTCGCCGCGGGCCTGGGCCTGAACTCCGCCTCCGCGCAGGATGTCGAGCTGCAGTTCGGCACGACGAGCCCGCCCGGCAACATGCAGTCCAATTCGGCGGAGGAATTCGCGCGCCGGGTGAACGAGCGCATCGGCGACTACGGCAAGGTCGACGTCTATACCTCCAGCCAGCTCGGCAACGACAAGGAGATGCTGCAGAAGCTGCGGCTCGGCACCCAGGACATGTCGCAGCCCTCCACCATCATGTCCACTGTGGTGCCGGAATTCGGCCTGTTCGACCTGCCCTATCTGGTCAAGAGCCGCGAGCACATGAAGTGCATCGCAAAGGAGATCATCTGGCCGGTGCTCGCGCCGAAGCTGGAGGAGAAGGGCTACAAGCTCATCGGCGTGTGGGAGAACGGCTTCCGCAACATCTCCAACAATGTCCGCCCGATCAACACGCCGGAGGACCTCGAGGGCGTCAAGCTCAGGACCCCGCGCGGCGTCTGGCGCGTCCGGATGTTCAAGACATACGGTGCCAACCCGACGCCGATGGCGTTCTCGGAAGTCTTCGTCGCGCTTCAGACCGGCGTCATCGACGGCCAGGAGAACCCGTATTCGAACATCTATGCGGGCAAGTTCCACGAGGTGCAGAAATACCTCTCCGAAACGCGCCACATCTATACGCCGAGCTTCCCGACGGCGAGCCTGTCGAAGTTCAACGCCTATCCCGAAGAGGTCCAGAAGGCGATCCTGGACACGGCCGCGGAGGTGCAGGACTGGACCTATGAGGAGGCCGCCCGGCTCGACGACGAGACCAAGCAGAAGCTGCTCGATGCGGGCATGGAGTTCAACGAGGCCGACCGCGACGCCTTCGTGAAGGCCAGCAAGCCCGTCTACGACACCTTCGCAGAGGAGGTCGAGGGCGGCCGCCTGCGCGTCGTCGCGGAGCCTCTTGAGGACGGCGGGAAGACCCTTCGCGCCGCGCTGCAGGTGGAGCTGGCGCCCGGCTGGAAGACCTACTGGCGTAATCCCGGCGATTCCGGCATTCCGCCGCAGATCGACTTCGCGGGATCCGAGAATGTCGCCGACGTCGCCATCGAATGGCCGGCACCGGAACTGTCGTGGGACGGCTATGCCTGGGTGATCGGCTACACCGAGGCGGTCGTATTCCCGCTCTTTCGCTCTTACGTTCAGGACCTTGATTTCCGCCAGATCCCGCATGACCCCGGGGTCGGCGAGATCTTTCTTGTACAGCGGCTGGAAACCACACGCCCCCAACGCGGCGGCAAGGCCGAGCAGCAGGACACGGCGGCCCGTTGT
>ENA-ORCW01000241-ORCW01000241.1-marine-metagenome-genome-assembly--contig:-NODE-241-length-51418-cov-4.081319_pt1 | contig 51418 bp, 41 predicted proteins | sample MGYA00237784_ERZ508517 | MGnify/ENA primary metagenome ERZ508517 (study PRJEB26187, sample SAMN06268979) | marine metagenome | isolation source: Tt ae E1 feedstock associated aerobic enrichment on...
CTGGCCTCATACGGGCAATCACCGCGCCTTCTTTGACGCTGTCGCCCGGCTCCACCGCCACGCGCATCAATCTCCCGGCAACCGGCGCGGTGACAACGAAGGGCTCATGGAGACGCGTTCGCGCTTCCTCGTCTATCGTCGTCTGCATTGGACCTCGGCTCGCCTCGCCAACTTCCACCAAGGTCGCGCGTGGCCAGAAAGCGTAAGCCACTGCCGCCACCAGCACGAGACCCCCGCCTCCCATGATCCAGAATCGTGAACGTCGTTTTGCCATGAAAACCTCGCTAATCTCGACTCTTGAGCGCGGCAACCATGTCGAGGTGATCGACATCGCGCTTCACGACCCAGCCCGATAGGAAAGCGGCGATAAGAACTGCGATTATGGCGGAACCATAGCTTGCCGGATCGAACATGACCGGGATGCGGTAGAGATCGGTGCTGAAGCCCGCCGCAACGGCGTGCGAAAGATAATAGCCAAGCCCCGATCCGATCGGCAGAGCCAGAAATGTGATGACCGCAAGTTCACCGAGGAGCACGAACGCGGCCTCGCCGCGTGTGAAACCCATGACGCGCAGGCTTGCCAATTCCTGTTCTCTTTCGGCAAAAGCGATGCGCGCGCTGTTGTAAACAATCCCGAAGGTGATGATGGCTGCGATGGCTGCCATGATGTAGCGCATCGCGCCCGCACCGGTATCGAGTAGTTTTCGCAACGATGCACGCGTATCGTCGGTCAGGCTGACACCGGCGATGGCGGGCGAATTCTTGAGCTCGCGATAGATATGATCGTTGTAGATGCTGTCCGTCCGCAGATAGCTTCCGGAGACGCGGTTCGGTTCTCCCAAGACACGGTTCAACGCATCAAGCTGGAGATAGGCCGGCGCTCCAATGAACGCTTCCGTCACACCGATCACAGGAAGTCGCAAAATGGGTCGCCGTCCCTCTCGCACCTCGACCGTGAGCGTCTCCCCCGGTTCGATGTGCAGAGTCTCGGCGAGCGCTTCTGAAAGAATCAAACCGTCTCGGCGCAGGAAAATGGTGTTCGTACCATCATCGATCGCGCGATTGAGCCTCGGTTCGGCAACACGGCCGCTTATGGCGCCTCGGTGAGCATGGAGGCCGTTGCGCAGTACGACATCCACGTCCCGAAACGGCTCCACCTCCACAACTCCCTTGATGCTTTGAAGTTCATGGACCGCTTTGCGTGACAACGGCTCGGCGAAGGTAACCGTCACATCGCTGCGGTCGACCAGGCTGAAATTGACACGCACTGTGCGGTCGAACCCGCTCATGAGCGTTAGCATCGCGACTGAAAGCGCCATGCCGGCGGCTATACTCAGCACCGCCGTCACCGACTTGCCGGGCTGTCGGATAAGCCGTCGGGCGATCATCCGGCTCGGCTGATCGAGCCATCTTCCGAGAGCCCTTACGACCCCCGCGGAGCGGCTATAATCTGCGGGCACCGGTGGACGCATCGCCGTTGCCGGAGCCAGTACGAATACACCTCGCAACACGAAGATGCCGCCGGCCGAGGCAGCCGCCACGCTGACCAGGATGCCGACAAGAAACGCAGCCGGGTCGACCCGGAACAGCAGAAATGGAAACTTGTAGTAGGTCTGGTAGAAGCCGGCCACATTGACGCCGGCAAGGATGCCAAGCAAACACCCCGCCACAGCGCCACCCACGGCGATGACGAGAATGAATTTCAGATAATGGGCGCTGACGGCTGCACTGCCATATCCGAAGGCTTTAAGCAGACCAATCTGTGAACGTTCAGATTGGATCATCCGCGACACGACAATATTGAGCAGAAATGCCGCGACTCCGAGGAAAATTGGAGGCACGCCACGGCTCGAGGCGCGCAGCGAGGTGATTTCTTCGGACAAGAACCTGTTGGATACCTGATCTTCAAGACCGTAGGCCCCGGTTCCGCCGTAACCGCGGAGAATACGGTCCGCTTGGCCGAGAACAGCCGGCAACTTAGCCCCGCGTCCAAGCGCCAGGATCGCTTCATTGAAGGCTCCGTCGAGATCGTAAAGCGCTTCAAGGGCCGGCTTGTTCATCCACAGGACAGCGAAGCGCGCGTCGTCGGGCGCCAGTTCGCCGGGTGGTGTCGTATAGACGAACTCGGGCGACTGGGCGAGACCGGCAATGGTGTAAATGCGGCGCGCGCCATTTATCGTGGCGGTCAGATCATCGCCGGGCGAGAGACCGCGTGCATCGGCAAACGCCTTTAAAAGAAGAACTTCGTTGTCGCGATCGGAATCGATGCGCCGGCCCTCGGCGAGCCGGTAGCCGTTCAGAATCGGATCGCCAGAACGCGGTAGCGATACCACCTGCGCACGAATGGGCACTTCCTGGGCGGGCAGATCGATGAGCGCCGCACCATTAACCCGACCGACGACAGCGCTGACGCCTGGAATGGCCTTGAGATCATCGAGAACACGATCCGGAGCGCGTTTGACCGGAGCAAAGACGTCGGCCAACCGGTGCCGTTCGTAATAGGTGTCTTTCGTCTCTTGCAGCGAATTGACGAGTCCATCCATCATCACCAGAAGCATCACCCCCAGCGCTATGACGGCGGCAATCGCCGTTGCCTGACCTTTTACCCTCCACAGGTCGCGCAGGAGTTTGCGGTCCAGCGGGCTCAGCATGAACTTCGGCTCCGCTTCACCATTCGATCTCCTCGGCCGAAACCTTGTGTTCGTTGATACGGACATCCCGGATCTGCCCATCGGCAAAATCGATGACACGGTCGGCCATCGCCGCCGTCGCCGCCGCGTGAGTCACGATCAGGATCGTTGCTCCGGTCTCTTCGTTGACGTCCTGGAGGACGCGCAAGACCGCCTGTCCCGTTTGGCTGTCCAACGCCCCCGTGGGTTCGTCACAAAAAACGACTGTGGGACGCTTGGCGATCGCCCGCGCGATCGCCACGCGTTGCTGCTCTCCGCCCGAAAGCTGTGCTGGAAAATGATCGGTCCGTTCCTCGAGGCCGACGAGTGCGAGGGCCTCGCCTGACGACATGGGGTCATCGGCGATTTCGGTGACCAGTTCGACATTCTCACGTGCAGTGAGGCTGGGCATCAAATTGTAGAACTGAAAAACAAACCCGACGTCGTGCCGACGATAATGTGTGAGTTCGACATCGCTCATAGCCGTCAAATCCCTGTCGAAGAAATGAACGGTTCCCTCACTCGGTCGATCCAGTCCGCCAAGAATGTTGAGGAGGGTCGATTTCCCGCTACCGGACGGGCCTAGCAATACGACGAGTTCGGATTCGGGGATGTCGAGATCGACACCACGCAGCGCGTGGACGGCCGTGTGGCCGGCCCCGAAAACTCTGGAGACGGAGTTCACGACGAAGGCTTCGTTCTTCCGTGCAGTAGGTCTCCGCGACATTGACGACCACCTCAATGCCGCCACATGGGTCTGAGCGCCCGTCGCGGCGGATTGCCTGTAAGACGATTGTATGGAATATTCGAGTTATGCCGAATTTGTCAAATATGAATATCACCGAGGTTCAACGGCGTTTCATCGAAGAAATCGCCGAGCTATTCGTGCCCTGGGGTGTTCCGCAAACTGCCGCTCGGCTTTACGGGTACCTGCTCCTTTGCCCGGAAGCGGCCAGCCTCGACTCCATCGCCGTAGACCTCGAGATCAGCAAAAGCAGCGCCAGCGTCGCCGCGCGCCTGCTCGAACGCTATACACTAGTCCGCCGACGCTCCGTTCGCGGCAGCAAGCGCATCCTCTATGAGGTTTCCGATCAGTACGACGAGATTCTGGCAGGCCAGAACCGCATGCTGCTGTCGCTGTCGGATCTGCTGCGCGGCGCGGAAGAAATCGTGCCCGCTGCTGCCACCCGTCAACGCCTGGAAGACATGGCGGACTTCTACGATACTGCGCGTCGCGCGATGGACGAAGCACGCCGGAAATGGAGCAAAAGCAAGAAGATACGTTGAGCGAAGGGCGTGTGTCGAGCGCAACAGGCGTCGATCGCGAACGTTTGAACGTCTCCCTACGCTGAAGACACGCCATCGCAAAACAGGCTCAGCATTGTTTCGAACTCGGCCTCCAGATTGGTCGCGTTGCCGCGCAACCAGCGCATAAGGGCACCGAGATACATATGCGCAAGAAACTCCGCCAGATGCTCTGCCGCAAGATCGTCGCGAAGCTCGCCCCGATCCTGCGCATGTCTGATTACACGTACAAAGATCCAGCCCACACCGTCCAGTGTGTGCATACCCTTTCCTGGCACTGTGCCTCCCAGTTCAAGAAGCCTGTAACGTAGATATGCGGGCAGATACTCCCTATTTGCTTCACACCACGCTTTGGAGATGGCCAACAGAGCTTTCATCCGTTCGATGAATATCTGATGCCTTTCGATTTCATCGAAGAGGTTTTCAGAATCGCGGGCGATTTCCTGATGAACCCAGGACGCCACGAGGGCCTCCTTGATCGGAAAATGATTGTAGAGCGTTCCCTTGGCGACGTCTGCGGTTTCGGCGATCTGCTCCATCGTGACGTTGTCGTAACCATGGCTTGAGAACAATTCCATAGCCGTCTCGGTGAGGTTTTGCCGCATTTTTTGCCGCTTTCGCTCGCGGCGGTTCGTAAGGTTGATGGTCGTCATCTCGGCTTTTATTGAACGTCGTATATTTTTATGCATAGTACTATTTATATCGTCGTTCAATATGAATGGATCGACGGTGAAGCACAAGGCAATCATGCCGTCGCGTCCGATCATTGGCCGGGAGATCCGCATTGGAAAAGATCGTCACCCGCACAGCCGAGCGAAATGGCACCATCATCGACGAACTCGCCGAACGCAGCTGGCTCGTCACGAAGCTTGATACGCTTGTGCAATGGGCACGGACCGGATCGCTGATGTGGAATCAGTTCGGGCTCGCCTGCTGCGGCGTTGAAATGATGCAGTTCGCCATGCCGCGCTACGATGCGGAACGCTTCGGGTTCGCCCCTCGCGCTTCACCGCGGCAGGCCGACGTTATGATCGTCGCCGGCACTGTGACCAACAAGATGGCACCTGCATTGCGCAAGATTTACGATCAAATGCCCGAACCTCGCTACGTCATCTCGATGGGCTCCTGTGCGAATGGCGGCGGCTATTATCATTACAGCTACTCGGTGGTCAGAGGCGCAGACCGCTTGTTGCCGGTGGACGTCTACGTTCCAGGTTGTCCACCAACCGCCGAAGCGCTGCTTTATGGCGTCTTGCTGCTTCAAAAGAAAATTCGAAGGACGGGAACCATCGAAAGGTAATCTCGACAGATGCGGGATCATCCCGCCGAGAGGCTATCGTTCCCTCGCTCGATACAGATGCGCAAAAAATCGGCTGCTTAAGGCAATCGGCTTGAGCGCGGAGCTTCAATGGAAGGGCGTCACATCTGCTTTTGGCAGCGGCGGCGCATTCGGCTTAGCTACAATACTGATGGTGCTCTGGCGGCAGTTCTGATGGCGGGCGGCGTTTCTCTCATGTCGGCGTGACCGGATCGGTTCAACCCGAGCCCCTTTCATGCTCGGACGCGAAACTTTTTCAACGGCGAGACGGACACTGGTCGAACCGCGGACGAACAGTCTCTTCGCAGGTTAACGCATTGGCACTTGGCACTTCGGAAAATCGCCATATACCGGCTTCTCAACTGATAATGGAGTCGCGTTTGGAAACTCGACCGGCGGTGTAGGGAAGCAGGGCGACGATCAGAAACACGCGCAGCACATGATGCGCGGCAACCATCGCCGGGTCGATCATCAGTGCCAGCGCCACCACGCCCAGTTCCGGAGCGCCACCAGGAAGATAAGCCAGAAAAAGCGGGGCAACCTCGCCACCTGCAAGCGGCGCAATCAGATAGGCGCCGGCGAGCGAACCAGCAGCGAACACAATGCCCACCAGAGCGGCGAGCCAGCCATCGCGGGCAATCTGGCGGAACGTGTAGTTGGCGAACCGGGCACCGACACCCGAGCCGATAACGATTTGCGCGATTATCGAAAGCGTGATCGGCACATGAACCGTGACCAAGCCCGTCGCATGCAAGATGGCTGAACTCAACAGCGGCAGCAGCAGCATAACCGACGGAAAGCGAACAAGCTTGGCAACGAACCAACTTGCAACAGCGACAAGCGCGAGCGCTCCGTGCCCGGACAGATCCAACGCCTCCGGTGCTTCGAATGCGGCCCGGTTGGCGTCCGCCAGATCGATACCTGAGATCCATTGGATCAAGAGCGGCGCCGAGATCAAAAGAACCACCAGCCGTGCCGTGTGGCAAAGCACAACCCGGTTCACTTCGGTTTTGTGCTGCTCGGCCAGCATCGTCACCACCGAGAGTCCCCCTGGCATGGCTGCAAACAATGCCGTCTGTCGGTTCATATCGCTCCAGCGCCGAAACGTCGCATAGGCAAAAAGACAAAAGGCAATCGAAAGGAGCGTCATGACGATCAGGCTTACCGCCCAGGTTCCCGATCGGGCTATCACGTCCGGTGTGAAGCCCGTCCCGAGCATCGTTCCAATTGCCACCATCGCATAGCTGCGCCACGCCGGTGGAAGCGACGGACGAAAACGGGAAAACTGCGTGACCAGCGCGGAGGCAGAAAGACTGCCAAGCACCCACGGTAAGGGCAGGTTCAGGAGGAAGAACGCCAGGCCACCCGTAGCGCCGATTCCAATCGTCGTTGCCCCGCGTGTCAGGGGCGCATCCAACAAACTCACGTTCCGGCCCGATCGTCCCTGCGCTGGCGCAACGTCTTGAACAGCGGCGCGCCGACCAAAACCAGAAGCATAAAAACAAAGAGGGCCAGCGCAATCGGCCTTTCGAGCAGGTAGTTGAGCGGTTGGCCATTGGAGATCTGCAATGTGCGCACCAACTCGCCCTCCATCATGCGACCGAGCAAGAGACCGATGACGGTCGCGGCAACCGGATAGTCGTTGCGACGCATCAGCCAGCCGAGCCCGGCGAAACCCGCAACCGTCAGTGGTCCGGCGATGGTGCCGGTGATCCCGTATCCACCCCATGCACACATCGCCAGAACGCTGGGTACGAGATAAGCAAGCGGCACACGCACCACCAGGCCAAGCACGCGCAGCATCAACAACCCGATCACCGCTAGCAGGACGACCTGCCCCAGATTGCCTAGGATGATGGAGTAAACCACATCGGTCTGATTGCGGATGAACGATGGGCCGCCGATGATGTTGTGAAAGGAGAAGGCTGCAAGCAGCACCGCCGTCGCTGCGCCGCCTGGAATGCCGAGCGCCAGAAGGGCGGTCATCGAGCCGCCTTCCGAACTGCTGTTGGCGGATTCGGCCGCAATCACACCCTCGGGCGCGCCCTTGCCGAAAGTTTCGGATGTTTCCGAAGTTCGCTTGGCCTCCCCGTAAGAGACCAGATTGGCAACTGAGGAACCGACGCCCGGAATTGCACCGATCACCGCACCGATTAGACTACCGCGAACGAGCACGCTCGGATAACGAAAGGTCTGACTGACGCCCTTGAGAATCCTGCCGAGTGAGATGTCTCGTTGCGCTTCATCCTGCACGAGGTAAGTGTTACCCCGCAGACGCAGGAGTTCCGAGGCTGCAAAAATGCCGATCATCGCCGGCACCACCGGAATGCCGTCGAGCAGGTGTGGATTGCCGACAGTGGTGCGCATGACGCCTGTCGTCGACATGCCGATTTGGCTGAGCATAAGCCCGAAGAACCCGGCCAAAAGCCCTTTTGCCAAGCTGCTGTCATTGAGCGTGGCGATCAGAGTGAGCCCCCAAAGGACGACGACGACCATCTCCATCGGACCGATTTTCAGAACCAGTGCGGCCAGTGGGTCGATCAAGAGAAGCAGAAGGATGTACCCCACGAACGCGCCGACAACGGATGCGGCAAGTCCCAGACCGAGTGCCTCATTGTGCTTGCCCTGACGAGCCATCGGATAACCGTCGAAGGCAGTGGCGATAGAGGAGGACGAGCCTGGGATATTCATCAGGATCGCCGTGACGCCACCGCCATAGGCGCCGCCGGTGAAAATCGCGGTCAGGAACAGCATCGCCTGCAGAAAATCCATACCGAAGGTGACCGGCAGGAAGACGGCCATGGCCATAGAGATCTGCAGGCCGGGTATCGAGCCGAATACCAGGCCGATCAGCAGGCCGGGAATAACCCACAACCACGGTTCGAAGCTGGTGAAGAGCAGGCTGAATGCTTGTGACAGGGCGAAATGATCGATCATTTCAGAGCACCAGCGTCAGCATAGGATAGGGGAAAAGAGAACCGAAACCCTTGACCAGAAGAACAGTGAAGAGCGCGGCGAAAAGCGGCGGCTGCCATAGGCCCCGGCCGCCGCTCATCACGACTCCGGCCCAGACAAAGACGAAGGTCGCGACATCGAAGCCGATATGCGTCAGAGCAAAGCAGAAAGCGCTGAAGCCGGCGAGCAAAAGAAGGTCGCTCCCTGCTCCGCTTTTGACATCTTCGGAAGCTGATCCACGCAATGCACCGGCAATGACGACAAGCAAAAGAACGCCAAGGACGGCAGCCACCGGTGCGACGACCACAAGATTGTCGAGCGAGGTGGACGCGGACACGGCGCTCCAGAGTATGAAGCCCGATATGGCGAGCACGATGCCGAGCAGCGCAGCGTGGGTGGCCGGGAATCTTGTCGTCATGTCCGTCCCTCGCATCTTCGGGTAGGGAGGAAGCGGAAGGCGGCGCTCCCGCTTCAAGGCTTACTCTTCGGTATCGAAGCGCTTCAAAACATCGAAGTTGGACTTGATAATCTTGGTGGTGCGCTCCGGCCCAAGCCACTCCGTACCAATCTTCTGCTCTTTGAGATTGGCGACGAATTCTTCGTCTTCAAGCACAGCCTGATAGGCTGCAACCATTTTCTGGAAAGCCTCGGGATGTTCCTGCTTGAAGGTCGCATGAGCCGCAAGCCCGCGCATTGAACCGGCCAGAACAGGGACCGTTTCGAGTCCATTCTTTTCGAGGGCTGCGTTGAGTGTGGGCGCGTCCCAATCCGCACTGGGCTCGTCGGCCGCGAGAGCGAGCGGGCGCACATATTCCGCGATGGAGAGTGTGCCATCCGCTGCGAGCACCGTCATGTCCACCTGACCGCCGGCAACGGCCGTTCGCGCCGCGCCTCCCGATTGGTAGGTCACGATGTTGACGGCGCTTTTATCGACGCCGAATGCTTCGAGGGCCAGCTCGAGATTGATTGCACCGGTCGAGCCCGGGACGACGGAAACCTTCAGTTTGCCCGGTTCGGCCTTGGCTGCGTCCATGAACTCGGCGAGCGTCTGGTAGGGCGTATCGACATTGACCGCAAACAGGTCGTGATCGTTCCACTGGCCGTTGATAAAGGCAAAATCGTCGAGCGAATAGTCCGCGTCGAAACGGAGGATCGCGTTCGAGATGTAGGGATGGATCGAGGTGGCGAGGAAGTAGCTGCCGTCCGCCGGCATTTGCGTGAAGTAGGTGTGACCGACATGGCCGCCGCCGCCTTCCTGGTTGATTACCGAGATCGGCGTGTCGAGTTCTTCCTGCAGGCGTTGCGCCAGAGCACGGGCCGTGCGGTCAGCGGAACCGCCGGGCCCAAGCGCCACGACGAACGTGATTTTGCGCGGCGGCCAGTTCTCTTGGGCAATGGCCGCGACAGGCTGCAACATAGCGGCAAGGGAAATGCCGAGCGCAGCAGCCGCAAGTGCGAGTTTCTTCATGGTCAGGATTCCTCCCCTGAAATAGCGGTTGCGTCAAATTGTAGTTCAATTTTTGAACCCAGACTGTTAACGCCCCTTGGCTTTTCATGTCAAGAGGATTGATGTCCTTGACATCAGACTGATTTTAAATGACTTTATCGGAAGGCCTAAACGGCTCTCTTCAGACTCATCACCGGCGGAGGCATTAATTGTCAACAATTGAGGACAAATCGCGAGGCATGGTCTCCGAACGCCTCGCCGACGAACTGCGTGAGGATATCCTTAAGGGTCGCCGGCCTTCAGGGGCGCGGCTGGGCGAGGTGGCGCTGGCCGAACGCTTCGCCGTGAGCCGGGGGCCGGTACGGGCGGCGCTCAACCTCCTGAGCGAAACCGGCATCGTAACGATCGTCCCCAACAGTGGAGCGCGTGTACGGGTGATGGGGCGCGCTGATGCGCGGGCGCTTTATCAGGTGCGGGCCGCCCTTGAGGCCGAGGCCGCAGGGTTGGCGGCTGCCAGGGCGGGGTCGGAGACTGCCGCGCAATTTGGCAAGCTGCTGGACCAGCATGCCGGCGAAATTGCCGCACATCCCGAAGGTGCCTATCTACAGGGTGTGGGGGATCGCGACTTCCATATGGTGGTTGCGCGGATGGCCGGGAACCCAATTATCCTTCGCTACCTCTCGCGAGAGCTTTATCCTCAATTGTCGTTGCTGCGCCTCAAGCACCGCAACGTTACCGGCCGCGGCGCCCGCGCGTTGAACGAACACATGCGGATCGCGACTGCCATCGCCGATGGCGACTCCGAAGTCGCAGGGCTTTTGATGCGCCGCCATATTCGCAACAGTTGGACCGCGCTCGAAGCACAGCTTTCCGAAACGGCAGAGGACCCGGAATGAGCCAGAAACGCATCCCGGCAGCCTTCATCCGTGGAGGCACATCCAAGGCGGTTGTGCTGAAACGTCACGACCTCCCCGAGGACGAAACCGGTTGGCCAGGTCTGTTCGCCGCCATGATGGGCAGTCCCGATCCCAACATGCGGCAGCTCGATGGTATGGGCGGAGGCATCTCCTCACTCAGCAAGGTCTGTGTAATCGGACCGGCAACACGTGAGGATGCGGATATCGACTACACATTCGCTCAGATCAGCGTTGCAAACGATGCGGTCGATTTCAGTGGCAATTGCGGCAATATGAGCTCGGCAATGGGGCCCTTTGCTTATGACGAAAGGCTCGTCGAAGGCCCGCGCGACGGCGAAGCGATGGTTCGCATTCACAACACGAATTCAGGCAAGATCATCGTGGCGCGTTTTCCGGTATCGAATGGATGTGCGGTCGTGACGGGCGAGACCTCGATTCCCGGCGTGCATGGCACCGGTGCGCCCGTCGCGCTTGATTTCCTGAACCCCACCGATACGTTCGGCCGCGGCACTCTTCCGGAAGGAAAAGCCATACATGCGCTGACCCTGAAGGACGGAGGCGCGATACGCGTGACGATGATCGACGCCGCCGTTCCCTCTGTTTTCGTCTCAGCCTACGAGGTTGCCGGGGACACACGCAGTCGTCCTGGTGCGATTGATGAAAACGCCGGGCTGATGGCGCGGCTGGAGGACATTCGTCGGCAGGCTTCGGTGGCGATGGGGTTAACGCCTGATCCTGAAGCCGCAGCGCAGCGCATCGCCACGCCGAAGGTCGCGATGGTCGGGCCAGCCGCCGACTACGAAGATCTTTCCGGAATCATCCATCCGGCCTCCGCGCAGGATCTCCAGATCCGCATGATTTCGGCCGGGCAGGCGCATCGCGCGGTCCCGGTGACCGGTGCGCTGGCTCTTGCCTGCGCCGCCGTAGTCGACGGGTCTGTCGTTGCGGACTGCATCTCACAGGGTGCCGACCCGCTGAACTTGCGTATCGGCACTCCAAGCGGGATCGTCACCGTCGGCGCCACGTGCGATCCCCGCAGCGGCGAAATCGAAGCTGCCCGCATTTTGCGCACCCAAAGGCGCCTGATGGACGGGCACATCTATCTGCCTATGCCCTCCGCCGTGCAACCTCTTGCCCAACCGGTCTAAAGAAAGAGATCCGTTTTATGCTGAACCACGAAATCAACCATGCCTTCAAGCAACGCATACTGACCGGCGCCCCCATTCTCATGCCGGGCGCGGCCAATGCGCTGGCGGCACGGGTCATCGAAGATCAGGGGTTCGAGGCGATTTATCTGTCCGGCGCGGGATTAACCAACACCTATCTCGGTATGCCAGATATGGGTTTCGTCGGCCTCAGCGAGATCGCTCAGCATACCTCGACCATCCGCGATGCGACCGAACTGCCTATTGTGGTGGACGCCGACAACGGTTTCGGCAATGCGCTCAACGTGCGTCATACGATTCGCACGCTTGAGCGTGCGGGCGCGAGCGCAGTGCAACTCGAAGATCAGAAGACGCCCAAGCGATGCGGTCATTTCTCGGGCAAGGAAGTGGTGCCACTGGACGAAGCACGCTCGCGCATCCGTGCAGCGGTCGATGCGCGCCAGGATGAAAACACGCTGATCGTCGCGCGCACGGACGCCCGCGCCACCGACGGTTACACAGAAGCATTGGACCGCGCCGCGGCCTTCGTCGAAGACGGCGCCGACATCACGTTCGTCGAGGCCCCGCAATCCATCGACGAGATGCGCGGCATTCCAGCCACCCTGAAGGGCACCCCACAGCTTGTAAATCTGGTGGTTGGCGGCAAGACGCCGATCCTTGATCTGGAAGAACTGGGCGAGATGGGTTTCTCGCTTGTGCTTTACGCCAATGTGGCGTTGCAGTCGGCCGTATACGGAATGCAGCAGGCACTCGGCCAGCTTAAGGAAACCGGCAGAATGGACGAAGGCGGCCCCGTTGCAAGCTTCCTCGAGCGCCAGCGCATGGTGCGCAAGGATTTATTCGACGAACTCGAGAAACGCTACGCGTATTAAGACGGTTTCCGCGGCTCCGACCTCCACGGGTGGGCCGATTCTCAAAGGCGAAAGTGACGTGCTACACACCGCACATTCAGGCGATCGGCTTCGTGCAAGTGCATTGTTCTCCGATCGGAAGCAAAGGCACGCCGCGCTTGCCGTTGCTCTTATCCCTGCGTTGACAGAAAATCGATAATGGCGGTCACCTGTGAGGGGGACAGGTGGCTGCCTTCCATACCCTCGATCGTTCTTAGGGTGTTCTGACGAAACTCCCTGACAGAATCAGACCGTTCCGGATGGGCTTGCCAGTCATCGAGCAGCGGAGTTAGCGCCTTTGCACCGCCTTTGGGCCACACCACGCCGTGGCCGGTCCGCCCCCTGTTCACAACGTCCGCCAGCCAGTTGGGGACTTGAACCTTGGTCTCGCCGCCTTGCGGCTGCGTAACGGTGACAGGCCTGAACTCCTGCGCATGCCTTGCGCTCAGGATCTGCGGCACCGCCTTCGGGTTGTTGCGGGTCTTGTGCGCAGCGCGCAACTCGCCGCTCAACACACGCATTATGCTGAGCGGTGTTACGGAGACCGTTTCGCGTCTTGCCGCCTTTGGATTGCCGTGTTGGATCGCCCGATAGAACCCCTCTCCCGGATGGTAGTGCGGCTGCGGCTGCAACCTCCGCGGCAGCTTTCCGCTTGCCCTTAAGCGGGTTTTCAGCGGCCAGGAGACCCGATTGAGCCAATGATCCACGGTGGGATGCCTGTTGAAGACCACGTCCAAATTCATCTGCGAGGAGTTCATCACGTTACGCCGCTGGCCTGTCAAATCGGTAATATGAACGCGTTCAGGAGCGACCTTGACCCGCGACAGACGCATACCGCTGCGCACGCTGCCGTCCACGAAGATCAGGCTTTGCTCCGCATCGTGAAGCCCATGAATGCTGGCCAGATCGGGATTGGTCTGCAAAGCCCGCATCAGACCTGCGGGATTGTCGGTGACCAGTTGCACCTGGATGCGGCTCTGCCCCAGCGCCGCCTGAACCTGCTGGACGAAGGGCTCGGAGACCCTGGCTCCCTGGGGTAGACCGCCGATCTCGATTTCCGGCCGATCCTCGAAGCCGGGTCTCAATGCGATGACCGCCACCTCAGGCGGTAGCTCCTGCGGGTTTACCAGAATTGCCGGCATGGCCGCAGGGTCATAGCCGAGCTTTTGCAGGATCATGAGCCGTGCCCAGAGCGGCAGACTGACCTTGGTTTCCGACATAACCTTGTTAAAAGGAATGCCATGGGTAAGTTCGTGCACCAGACCCCGCCGGGCACCAAAAAAATCCCTTTCACCCGGTCGAAGCCGCGTCGCGGTGCCGGTCTGCAGTCCAAGAGACACAGACAGTTCCACGACGGTGCGGTTTGAATCCTCTGCATACGCCCCGATCTCCCGCCAACTGACCGCCTCGATCCGGAAGGGCGACGCTTCTGGATACCCGGCAAGAACGGTATCGATCTCATTCTGAAAGGTGCTGGCCTTGAACTGAAATGCCTCCTGCACGGAGTATCCTGTCAAAGGGCTGAGCGGCGCGTTTCTGAATTCCCACCCCCTGTCGGATTTATTCGGCTTGCTCATTCCGGTCTTTGTTCCCACGGCTCTGCCCATGGAGGAAATCGTCGGGCCGGTAGCGACATCTCCGGGGATGGGAGCCTTGATCCTCCCGGCAACGCCTATGCGATTATCCCCAACGACGTTGCTGATCGTTTGCCGCACGCGCTTACCCTGACTTGGGGCTTCCTGCGGAACACGGTTATCTCCCTTGCCGAAGAATCTGACTTCGCCTGAATGGGGGACAATGAGATAAGTGACCTTGTTCGCTTTATCGTAGTGGATCAGCCCATTTTCGTTCTCCGGAGCCAGGCGTTGAAGCTCTCCATCTTCATTTCGCTTATAGGTGCGGTTTGTCGATTCGTCATAATGCCAGCCGGATGATTCGGAAGCTTCATGGGATACATCTCTCGGTGAGGGTTTCCAGGTGCCGATCCCATCGGTGTTGTTGCCCCTGCCAAACAGGTCAAAGCTCCCCCCCGGCTGCCGCAAGAGCGTGATGTTGGCATCGGCATTATAGTAAAGCGGGGCGTCAGCAGGAGGTTGGAGAACCTCGAAACGCTGTTGCTCGGCGTTATAGACGTATTCCCTATTGGTCCCGGGGTGAAAGACGCGGGCTCCGTCTTCGAACTTCAGGGGCGGCGTTCCGTCATATTGGGATCGGCCGAAGGTCTGGCGATTGGTAGGATTGAAAAATACCAGTTCGTTTTCATGCACCTGCGTAATGCGCACCTCGTGCGTCTCCGGCACAATATCTCGCACCGCAACGCCCCAGCTTTCGCTGACAGGCTGTATTGTGTCGTGGGGGTCGACATCGCGGTTCGCAACCTTTTGGCCGCTCCCGGTCTCCAGCGCACTATAAATGAGTACGATTTCCGCTTCTTCGCGCGTCTGCATATGTTGAGTGTCGAGACCATGCGCAGACTCCACCGTCGGATGAACCAACGAAACCTTGCCACTGTCGGCCACGGGCGCGCTGTCCTCGTCCGTCATGGGAGCGTGCGGTTCGGGCCCACCGCCCGGGTGTGGACCTGTCCCGGCTTGCAACGCGTCGTCCGCCACGTGAGCAATGCTCTCGCCCTCGATGACCGGGTGATCGGCATCGTGGAAAACCATACGGTCCGTGGGCCGGTACACTCCGTCCGAGCCTTGCTCATGCACAACCATCGGCCGACCTTCATCTCCGACGCTGATCGCGGGCCGCCCACTCGTACCACTCGGCGGAATCACACCGTCCGGCACAAGTCCGCCGGGAGTCTCTTGCTGTGGCTTCTGACCGTGCACGCCGGTTTGTCCGGATCCTGGCCGAACCGTTAGCCCCCTGATGCCCATGCCGGCGCCGAATGCGCCAGCACCGAAATTGAGCACGGCATTGGCGAACTGAACCCCATTCATGTCGCCGCCATGGACGACGATGTCGTAACCGGAAACCCCAACAAGCGGCACGGCGGCGGTGAGTGTGGTTGCGTCGATACCGTAGGCAATGCGGTTGGAGGCGGCTCCCGACTGCATGTACCGGGCGATATCGTCGGCATAAGCGTTGGTCGCTCTTGACCCTCCGATGCTCGCCATGAAGGCGGTACCGCGCGGAATGCCTGCCCGGACGAGCCCGCCCAGACGCAGTGCGCTAGAGGCCAGCGGCAAGGTCGTCGTTGCTATGCTCACGACATTCATGATCGACTGTGTGTCGGTCCAGTCGCCACCGCGGTTGAGATGTTCTTTCTGGTTGATGAATGCCCGCGTGCCAAGATAGGTGCCGCCCGCTATGGCGACCGGTGCCGCCACAGGGGCAAGCGGTGTAAACGAGGCGACAGTAGCGACAGCAGTCCCTATGCCCACAATTGGATCGACCGCCGATTCCCAGGCCGAGAGCACGCGGGCCTGATCGGCGTCAATCTCGATCTGGCCGTCCTCGCCTGGCGTCATATCCAGATTGTTGGCGTAAACGATCCGCCCATCGTCGCTGAACTGCTCGTTGTTGTGGCGAAAGTCTTCTATATCGGTGAAGCGCTTGCCCGTTATGTCGACATAGGTTGTTTCACCCTCATCGTTGCGCACGCCGAAGAGCGTGGTTTGGCTGGTGCCGTTCTCGTCGACATAGAAGATCGGGATCGTGGAGACCTCCGGCGCATCGCCGCCGAATTCTCGTATCCCTTCTGCGACGGATTCGAGAATATCGGCGTGATCCTCGTTCTCGGTATCGAGACCGAGCGATTCCTGAATGGTCTGTTCGAGTCCATCACCGTTCTGGGTGTGGAAGGCGCCGTCGAAGCCGTTCTGGTAGAGATTCTGGAATTGGAGCTGGAAGTCGGCATTCAGGACGTTCTCAGTGTCGCTTTCCAGACGCTCGTCCTGTACCGCATTCGGCATGTAATAGTCGGAGGTATCCCCAGCGGTATCACGCTGCCCTGCCGCGATGCCGTTCATCTGGTCGCGAAAGGTCTGCAGGTTTCCGATTTCGGTTTTGATCGCGACGAGGTCGAGAGCGCTCAGTGCCAGTTCCGGTGCAACCCAGCGGCTCTCGGGATTGTATTCGCCGTCATCCGGTGTCACATCGATTTGCACCTGGATCGGTAAACCGCTCTCGATGACCGCATCCAGATTGCCGGCTTCAACTTGTTCCTTAACATCAGGCGAGACCATGACGGTCTGCCCCTGCCATTCCACGCTCACGGGTTCGACACCGTCAGGGAAGGCGCCCTCGGGCAATTCGGCCGTGCCTGTCCCGTGCTCGGCAAGAGCGCTCTCAAACTGACGCTGGACGTCGGAGAGCCCTCCATTCAAGGTCTCCAGCGCGGTTTCCGCGTTCGATGCCAAAAGTTCATTCAGGTCCGCAGCAGCATTCTCGCGCGTTGCGATGAACGTATGGCCATGCGTGAAGATCTCGTACTCTGACGGAACACCCTCCGGATGCTCGTTCCAGGCGGTGTTCAACGATCTACCATCCGGGACGCCTGTTGCGACATGCTCGTTCCAGGCATTGTTCAGCGACTCGTCGATCCACGAACCCGGCAGATTGCGCGACACTTCTGGATTGAGGTCTTGATCGAACACGCTCAGCCTGATCGACTGACCGTGCCGAGAATGGTGCGCCATCGGACGGTCAGTGTTGTACTCCTCGACATAGTGTCCACGATCGTAATACACATCGATCATGGCCTGTCCGTCGGCGGTTACGTAGGCCCGAGCATACATGTCGTCGCCGTTGCTGGAGTTATGATCCAGCCATTCGTCGAACATCTCGCGCATCATCCGTGCCGAATCGGCCTCAAAGGTGCGCAAATCGCTTTCGGCGCGCAGATAATCCGCATTGGCCTGCCCCAATTCGACGCGGCTCTTTGCCAGCTCACGCAGGTTGAGCAGGTTCTGATGATCGGCTGAATCAGCGTCTACGCCGGCCTGCTCGTTGCGCAAGATCGCAAGATCAATTGAGGCCAAATCGCCTTCGGCGATAAGGCTGTTATACGCTCCGAACAACGCTTCCACTTCGGCATGTTCAGCAAGAGAATCAGCATAGTTTTCCTGCTGATAGACATCGGTATGAATGTTGGGGTCTTCTGCTGTGGCATCGGGCGCGCTGGGATCCGGAGCCGCCACCAAAGGTTCAAGCTTGCCATTCGCCTCGATGGCTTCGTCGAGTTTAGAACGCGCCTCCTCGTAGATATTCGTCACCTCGGTGGCATCATCGAGCAAGGTCTGCGCTTCGCTCAACGCTTCCTGGGCTTCCTCCAGAGAGCCATCGGGGCTCTCGAGGTCGATGGTATAGCCGTATGGGTTCAGGACACCCCTCAGCGCATCCTCGGCGGCACTTTGAGCGCCTGTATAGTCGGAGTCGAGCGCATACACGTCGCTCTGAGCGTTGGACAGATCGATGACCGCGGAAAGTTCGCTGATCGTCGCCAGCGTCTCCGAATCCGCCATCAGAGCCTGCGCCACATCGGGGTGGACCCAGCGTACCGTGCCCTGCCAATCTACTGGCACCCAGTCGGCATCCACCCCTTCAGGTCGCGCACCATAAAGGTCAAGCACCTCGCCGTCCTGATCCATCACCGGTTCTACCAGGATCCCAGGGCCGTGTTCGTTAATCGCCTCACGGGTTGCGGCCGACACTTCTCCCAATTCTTCCACGGCCTCGAAATCCAGGCCCTCTCCCTCCTGCTGAATAGCCTCACTGGCGAAAATACCGTCAAGAACGTTGAGCACGACCTCAGCCTCTCGGGCTTCCTCGGGGTCGCTGCTGTCTGGATCGATTGCCGTCAAGAGATCAGCCAGGTCGGCTTCCAGGCTACCGGCTTCGAGATCTATCTCGTAGCCATGCTCTTGATTGGTCACCGTCACGGTGCCGTCCGGATTCTCGGTCACTGTATAGCCGTTGAATGTGACCTCAACGGTGGTCCTGGTGCCTTCTTCAATGATCACCGTTTCTCCCGAATTGATTAGATCGGGGTCACGCGGAGAGGCGAACAGCTCCGGATTGCTCTCGGCAAGATCCTCCAGGGTCACACCATGGGCCTCGGCGATCTCGGTCAGGTTATCACCGGGTCGGACTTCGTAGTCGATTGGCTCACCGTCGTTCAGCGCCTCGACAACAGTCTCGGTACGTCGGCCGTCCGCGTCGACGACGATCGTCGTTTCGGTATCGTTCGTGGGATCGACGATCGTCGTGGTCTGTTCGCCACTCTCGGTGTTCCGCTCGGTGTGCGTGGTTATCCCATTGCCGTCGACCGTATCCGTCGTTTCGACATTCCCCTCAATGGTCGTCACCGAAGTCGAACCTTGGTGATAGTCGTTGTTGTAGGTAACCGTGGTTCCAGCGTGTGGGTCGGTAACGATGATCTGCAGAGTTTCGCCTGGGTTACCGTCCTGGGTGACCTCGAGACCCGCCGCGTTCAGCTCGGCGATCACCTGCTCCGGCGTGAGGTTGCGCGCCTCGGCTATTTCCTCGATGCTTTTGCCCTCGGCAAGCTGATCCTGGATCAAGGGCGCGCCCGAACCATCCGCAGTCTGTGTATGTGCGAGGGTGACTTCATCGCCGGCGACACCCGTCACGGTGGTCACCGGCAACGCAACACTGTTGTTGGGTGTTACCGTCTCCACTCTCACGTCGTTCGGCAGGACTTTTTCCACAGTGACGGTGCCGTCGCCGAGATCGGCGACGTATTTGGTGGTGATGGTGCCTGTCTCCGGGTCGACGCTGGTGGTTTCAATGCGACCAAGATCGTCGCGAACCGGCGACATAGTCGTTTCGCCGTTGGGTTCGGTTACTTCGGTGTAATAGCCGCCTCGATGATAGTCTTGGTTTTCGGTGATTGTGCGTCCGCTTCCGTCGGTAATCACTGTCGTTCGCGTATCGCCGTTAGCATGTCGTGTCGACGATGCCTCGATGTCGCCCGCGTTTAATACGGCCACCACCTCCTCGGGGCTCATACCCCGCTCCTCGGCAATGTTGTCTATGCTCTTGCCCGCTTCGATGTCGTCGAGGATCTCGTTCGCGGCCGTGACTTCCGACGGCACGCCGCCGTCATCGGCCGGATTTTGGATCGGGAGAATGTCCGGCCCGTCCGCAGGTTTCGGCGTTGTGGAAAACGCAGCCGGATCGGTCGTGCCGTTGTGTTGCGGTGCCCTCGTGGCGACAACCGGGTCGGTGGATTGCGCAGCGCTCAAATCCGCGTTGACTTGCGTCAGACGCTCGCGCGCACTCGCCGCCAAATCCCTCTCGCCCATCTTGTTGGCAAGTTTGATCTCGTGACGCAACTTCGCGGCTTCGGCTTGCAGCCTGGTAAAAAGGTCGGTGTTCGCTTTGGGGTCAACCTTGGGAGGCGGCGGATTGTAGCTTATCGGACGGATCATCGGTCCACCTGCGGAACGTGTTCAACTTTGCCATTCAGGCGCCGTTCGAGCACACCAGGCCGCAAGCCCTTCAATCCCGATTCTCGCCTGCTGGCCTCCAAGAAACGTCGAGAACTGCGAACTCCAGTTCATTGATCAGCGACGGGTTTTGACGGTAACACGCGCTACATTACCGGTTGATGACGGCTGTGGTTGATTACGGAAACGGGTGCCGTCTCCATCTAACGGACTCTGATCCAATCTCGCTGCGTAAGGAGAATGATGCCGCGCAGTTTTGGAAAGTGCCGCGAAGACTACGTGGGGAGCTTGCGAGACACTTGCTCCTGAGCGCAGTATCGTCTGCCGCTGAAAGTGAAACGGCGCGTCAGCATAAACGGAACGGAAAATTGGCCAGACTCAATCTCGATCAATTGAAAGCATTTCTGGCGGTCGTCCGTCTCGGCAGCATTTCCCGGGCAGCCCAGGCACTGAACTTGACGCAGCCGGCGATCACAACGCGGATCAGAAACTTGGAAGCCAATCTCCACGCAGATCTGTTCGAACGGCGACCTGCAGGAATCACTTTGACGAAACGCGGCGATTTACTGGTGCGCTACGCCGAGCAGATTGAGCAGCTTTCCGAAATGATTTCGGCTGAAGTTATGGATCCCGAGGGGATCGAAGGTCATTTGCGACTGGGAGTTTCGGAGACCATCGCTCAATGTTGGTTACCTGGACTTGTGACGTCGTTGCACAAAACCTTTCCCGGGATCGAAGTCGAGATCAACGTCGATATCTCGCTCAACCTGCGGCAGGATCTGTTGAATCGCGAAATCGATCTCGCCATCCTGCTTGGCCCCATTTCTGAATTCACGGTCAACAATGTCGATCTGCCAGGTTTCGAATTGGCATGGTATTGCCCGGTTTCCGAACACGGCACACATGGACCAGAACAAGATTTGTTTCGGCTTCCAGTAATCACATATGCGCGTAACACTCGACCGTTCCGGGAATTGAAAGCCACGCTGCTTGAAAGAATCGGCCCGGACGTGTCGCTTTTCCCTTCATCCTCGCTGTCTGCATGCTTTCGCCTGGTCGAAGCCGGATTGGGTGTTGCGGCACTTCCCCGGCGCATGGGGCAAGGCATAGTCGATGCCGGACAGATCACGGAATTTGACCCTGGCTGGGTTCCCAGCCCGTTGAAGTTTACAGCTTCCTATATCGCGGAACCCCGAAGCCATCTTGTCGAAACTGCTGCGCGCCTGGCACTTGAAGTCGCGGAGGAGTTCCACGCATCATAAGAAAATTTTATATTTATGGGTAAAATTGTTTAATTTGTTTTTATGACTCGACGACTCGATACTTCCCCGAAGAGGGAGCGAGCCGTGGAGAACAGCACATTTCAGAGGCTTCGGCGAAGCCAGGTTTCACAGATAAGAGAAACCATTCGTGCCAATGCATATGGGGGACATACCGCCGGACTGGCAGATGGGTTGCTGCAAGCGAACCTCGCTATCCTGCCGGAAGAGTATGCACTCGACTTCATGCGGTTTTGCCAGCGCAATCCGAAACCCTGCCCGCTCGTTGGCGTCTCGGACACCGGCAATCCTGCTATTCCGACCCTGGGTCCAGACATCGACATTCGAACAGATGTTCCCGCCTACAACATCTATCGTCGAGGCAGGCTCGAAGCCGAAGTGTCGGACATCGACACGCTTTGGAATGACGGTCTGGTGACTTTTGCTATCGGTTGTTCCTTCACGTTCGAGCACGCGCTCATTAAAGCGGGAATCTCCCTTTGGCACATTGACAACAACTCTACCGTGCCGATGTTCAGGACGAACATCCCAACGATTGCTGCGGGACCTTTCTCGGGCCCGCTTGTCGTAAGCATGCGAGCTATCCGAGCAGATCAGGTTGATCTAGCCGTTGACCTGTCGAGAAAATTTCCTCTGGCACACGGAGCCCCGATTCACGCTGGGAACCCGGCAGAAATCGGGATTAGGAATATTGACCAACCCGATTGGGGAGAACCTGCACCATTGCCGAATGGATGTGTGCCGGTTTTCTGGGCCTGCGGTGTCACACCTCAGGTGGTTATCGAGAACGCCCGGGTGCAACTTTGTATCACCCACAAACCCGGCCACATGCTCATCACCGACGTGCCGGAAGATGCTGAAATTGCCGTACTGAACCCGACGCAACCAAACGATTGTCCAACAAGGAGAAACCAATGAAAAAGTTAATCCTGATGATGACTGTGGCGATGACCGCGCCTCCTGCCTTTGCCGAAGAACTTTCGGTCGTTGGGAGCTGGTCCAGTCTGCCCCTGCATACGGAATACGAAGCGCCATTCTGGACGGAATCTCTGCCGCAAGCGTCGGATGGCCAGATCAATGTCAATCTGACGACACACAATCAGATGAACCTCGGTGTGGGCGACGTGTATCGTCTGCTCGGCGACGGTGTGTACGATGTGGCGATGACGGTTGCCGACTACGCGGTGGCTGATGCGCCGGAGCTCGAAGGTCTCGACGTGCCGCTCGTGGCATTGACTGCCGACGAGGCTCGCGCGATGGTCGACGCGGCACGCCCGATGGTCGAAGACATCTACAATACGCGCTTCAACAGTCATGTTCTGGCCATAGCGCCGTATCCACCGCAGGTCGTTTTCTGCAATCATGAGATCAGCAGCTTGGACGACCTCAAGGACTTGAAGGTGCGGGCTTCCGGCCGGATGACCGCGAAATTCCTGGAGGCGCTTGGCGCCGAAGGCGTGAATGTGAATTTCGCCGAAGTGCCCGGAGCACTTCAAAAGGGCGTGGTAGACTGTGCCATTACCGGAGCCGGCTCCGGCTACAGCGCGGGATGGTGGGAAGTGTCGAGTCATCTTCTGCCCCTACCGCTTGGCGGCTGGGATTCAGTGGTGACCGCGATCAATCTAGACAAGTGGAACAGCTTGAGCCCCGAGCATCAGTCGCTGATTGAATCGCAGATCGCCTCCGAGTTCGAGGATCCCGCCTGGGCCACCGCTCAAGGCGCGTTGGAGAACGACATTGCCTGCCTGACCGGCAAAGGCGAATGCTCGTCGGGCGATGCCCGCTCCATGACTCTCGTAGAGGTCAGCGACGAAGACTTCGCCCGCGCTCGCGGCATTCTCGAATCCGAAGTTCTGCCCGGTTGGGCCGAACGCGCTGGAGTGGAGTGGGCTGAGCGCTGGAATTCGTCCGTTGGCCAAGCCGTTGGCGTGGCGGTCGCAACCGAATAGTTCCAGAAACGAAAGAGGTACCCGATGGCACAACGTGTTTTGGATTTAATGAGATACCTCAACAAAGGGGTAGCGATGCTGATCGGCTTGATTCTGTTGCTCTGCGTCGCCTTCGTTCTAACCGAAATCGTTATGCGACAGTTGGGTACCTCTCTCGGCGGCACCGACGAGATCAGTGGCTACGTTATGGCCATTGTTACATCGTGGGGCATGGGCTTCGCCCTGCTGGAACTGAGCCATGTGAGAATCGACTTCTTGCGTGGACTTGTGAACGCGAAAGGCCGTTCCCTCTTCGATCTCTTCTCGATGTTCGTGCTTTCGGGCACGATAACCCTCATCGCCATAAGATGCTGGCCGGTGGTCGAACGTTCGCTGGCCAACTCCTCGCACGCCAACACGCCACTGGAAACTCCGCTAGCGCTGGTGCAGGTGCCCTGGTTTCTCGGCTGGGTATGGTTCGCCATAGTCGCCTGGTTAACGCTGATCGCATCGGTATTGCTCATCCTTCAGGGCGAGTTTGAACGGTCCGAAGCCGCCATCGGAACCATTGGCGAAGAAGTGGAGCTTCGCTCATGATCGGCACGGTTTCCATCGGGCTTTTAGCGCTGCTCTCACTGTCCATTCCAGTCGGTATCGTTCTCTTCCTGCTAGGGTTTGGCGTCGACTGGTTCTTCAGCCCCTTCCCGCTCACAAAAGGCCTGGGCAATCTTGTTTGGTCCACGTCCAACAATGCAACGCTCATCGCCATTCCTTTCTTTGTATTGTTGGGTGAAATACTGGTTCGTAGCGGTGTGGCCACGCGCACATATGCTGCTTTGGATCGTTGGGTTTCCTGGCTACCCGGCGGGCTGGTTCACGCCAACGTTGCCACCGCCACGATGTTCTCCGCGATCTCCGGCTCATCCGTGGCCACCGCGGCAACCGTGGCCACGGTTGCCATGCCGCAGGCGAACAAACTGGGTTATGACCCCAAGCTCTTTTCCGGTGCGATCGCCGCAGGCGGTACGCTCGGGATCATGATCCCGCCGTCGATCAACCTAATCGTCTATGGCTTCCTGACCCAATCCTCCATCCCGCAGCTCTTCTTGGCAGGCTTGCTGCCGGGGCTGCTGCTTGCGCTGGGGTTCATGGCGATAACGGTGTTGATTTGCCTTGTCCGCCCCGAAATGGGCGGTACCCGCCGCTTTTTTGCCCCCGTCGAAATGCTGCGCGCCCTGTTTCAGCTGATTCCGATTCTCCTGCTATTTGGGGCAATCATCGGCACCATCTACAAGGGCTGGGCGACACCAACCGAAGCTGCAGCAGTCGGCGTTGCCGGGGCCTTCGCCATCGCTTCTCTCTTCGGTGGCATATCGGCGGAGATGATCCGTGAAAGCATTGTCGGCACGATCAAGATAACCTCCATGATCATGCTGGTCGTCATCGGCGCGTCGTTCCTCAACTTCACACTTGCATCGGCCGGCCTTGGTCGGGAACTGAGCACGTTTCTGGAAAGCCTTGGAATGTCGCCGTTGATGACGATCCTTGTGGTCGTCTCCATCTACATCGTTCTCGGCTTCTTCATCGAGACTCTGTCTTTAATGGTGGTGACCATTCCGATCATAGTACCGCTAATTGTGGCGCAGGGCTATGATGTGGTGTGGTTTGGCATTCTCATGATCGTTTTGATCGAGATGGCGCTTATCTCGCCCCCTGTCGGGCTCAATCTCTACGTAGTGCAAGGCGCCCGCAGGGGCGGCAAGATAAGCGAAGTCATGCTGGGCACCATCCCGTTCGTGCTTATCATGTTGCTTATGGTCGCCGCATTGATCGCGTTTCCCGGGATCGCGCTCTTCCTTCCAACGGCGCTTCAATAAACGACACCGCCTCAATCCAATCTTTGGACAAAACTCTGCTGGCGTTCCTCCCGGCAAACAAAAGAGACATGCCATGTGGCCGTTCTGGGTCGATCGTGGTGGCAACGTCTAAGATGTCGTGGCGCGCACGCCAGACGGCAGCCTGCAGTCGCATAAACTGTTGTCGGAGAATCCCGAGCGCTACAAGGACGCCGCCGTTCAGGGTATCCGCGAACGCCTCGGTTTGGGCGCCGATCCGCCAATCCCGGAGGGCGCTAGCGATGCGTTCAAGATGGGGACGACGGTGGCGACCAATGCGTTGCTTAAGGCAAGGGCAGCCGTGCTGTTCCACTGATCACCCAAGGTCTGCGCGATCTACTGCGCCTCGGCTATCAAAATTGTCCGAAGCTGTTCGATCTCGAAATTCTCCTGCCGAGCTGCTTTACGAAGATGTCATAGAGGTCGAAGAACGACTGGACGCCGAGGGCAACGTCGTGCGCCTGAAAGGCAACAATGAGGCTCCGATGGCGCCTGGCGACATTTCCGTGACGAACACCCCCGGCGGCGGTTTCGGCGCCGCGAATGCCAACTGAGTGGCAAATAATCGGCGCTCGTGCCGAGGTCGAAACATTCTTCGAAACCGCAGTTCATTCAATCGGTGCTCTCAACAAGCAAGCTGCGACGATGAGGAACTGCACGCCGGTTGGCCATCGCTTCGAGTTATGTCCGTTAAGGCGGCGCATTCGATAACGGCGCCCGCCAGTTCGTCACCCGCTCTTCACCGACGCTCGACCGGAACGGGCCTGAAGCGCGGGCGGCTCTGGATGCACAATGCCTGGTCAGGGGCGCGGCCATACCATCCGTAGGGAACACGCGTTGCGCTTCTAATTAGGCGTGACGCCGCTTATCAACTGGCTTTAGAGCGACGTCCTTCCATTCAATCGTTCTTGAAAATGGATCATCAATCCGGACTCACCGGAAACCTCTTCGGTTTAAGCTGAAAACCCATACACCTTGGAAAGGCTGGTTGAGGTCAATACACTTTGAAGGGGCCGATATCGGCCCGATCGTCAATATCTGTCAGCAACATATGCCCAGGCGACTGCATGATGCAGATGTCCAGTTGGGCACGCCGCAGCGCGTCATGGGCGGTTGCACCACAAGCCCAGAAAGCAGGAATCTCATCCGCTTCCAATTCGATTGGCTCGCCCCAGCACGGTCGATCCAGATCCGAAATGCCGATGGCTCCCGGATCGCCGACATGCACCGGTGCCCCATGCGCCTGAGGGAACCGGGCTGTCACAGCACGGACCCTGTCGATATCGGCCTTGCGGATGGCACGCATGGACACCACGCATTGGCCTCCAAAGCGCCCCGCCGGTGCAACGGGGATTATGGTGCGGTACATCGGCAAGGCCTTGTATCCGCCCATCGGCCGCAATCGAATCCCTCGTGTTGCAAGAGCGTGGTCGAAAGTGTGGCTGGACCCGATAGCAAAGGCCGAAAAATCATCCCGCCAGAGCGCGCTTATATTCGTCGGCCGGCCGACGAGCGCACCGTAACGATAGACATCGTAGCGCGGTAAATCCGTGCGCAGATCCAGATCACCCAATTGGGGAACGAGCGGCACACCGCTGCGGCTGACTCCGACCAGCGGTAGCGGCTTGGGGTTTCGTTTGCAAAACTGTAGAAAATCGTCTGCGAACCGACGCGGGATAACGACCAAATTGGCTTGCAACTTCCCGGGCGCCAGCCCTGAAGTTTGCCCTCCGTAAGCGCCTTGCCGGATAATTTTGCGCAGGCTTCCGGCATCTTTGGCGCTCAGCGCTTCGTGGAACGATAACGCTTTAGAACCATGGATAAACACCACAACGCCGCCCCTCTCGGCTTATTTGCGTTGTATCGAACATCTTCCCGGCAACGGTCACTGTCAAATTTTTAGTTTTTTACCATTGCAATAGATTTTTTCTTCACCAGGGCGGCTCGGGTCAAGAATTGCCTGATCATCAAATGCAAGTCGGGCAGGCGATCAACTCGATATAGCGTGATGCATCACGCATGAAACTGATGTTTCCGTCCATGTAGTGAACCAGGAAAGACCCATACAGGACGAGAATGACACTGAAGACCAGCGCTTTTACCACCAGGGAGAGCGCGAAGATATTCAAATGCGGTGATGCGCGCGTAAGAAAGCCTAGGACAATGTCCGACAGCAGAAGTCCTACGATCAGCGGGAACATCAAAAGCACAGCCATACCAAGGATTCGATCAAGCAATTCAATGATGATTTCCGCTGCCTCGGGACCGAACTGCGGAGTGAGCTGATCCATCGGCCAGAATTCATAGCTGCGGTAATGCAGGGTCAGAATCAGCTCGAGCCCTCCAGCGGCAAGGAAGATCATCAGCATCACGATGCCCAGCAAGGTCCCGGTGGGACTGGTTTGCTGGGTCATCATGGGATCCAGAAGCGCCGCCATGGTCGAACCGCGTTGCAGATCCACGATCTCGCCAGCCGCTTCCGCAGCCCAGAAGGGAACGCCGAGGACCAGCCCCAGCACCAACCCAATCAACACCTCTTTGAACATAAAAAGTATGATGAGCGGCGCAGACGCTTCCATTTGTGGCAATGAAGCCGCAATCATTGGAATCACCGGCACCGCGAATGCAAACGCCGCACCGTTGCGCAACACGCCTGTCAGCCGTGTGCGTGTGAACAGTGGCATAATCGTCATAAGGCCGATCATACGCGCCAGCGCGAATGTCGTGGCGACGATATAGTATTCGAGACCTTGTATCGCCTCCAGAAATGGTTCCAGATCCGGCATCTTCTAGCGAGTAACGCGCGGAAACTGCTCGAAGGCGAGCGAGGCCTGGTCGGCGACCTGGTATGCCATGAATGGGCCGAAAAACAGGATCACCAGCAGAACTGCCACCAACTTCACGATCTGCGGAAGACTTTGATCCTGAATCTGGGTAAGCGCCTGCGCCAGACCGACTATTAGACCGACCGCGAGCGCGGTCACGATGACCGGGGCCGACACGAGCAGTATGACCACCAACGAAGCTTGAACTTTCGCGAGGACGAGATCACCGTTCATGATGGCGTTGTCCTAGACATAGCTCAGAATGAGCCCCTGCATCAGTCTTGACCAACCTTCGACCGCGACAAACAAGAAAAGCTTCAGCGGCACAGAAATCAGCACGGGTGGAACCATGATCATTCCAAGCGTCATCAAAATACTGGCGACCACCACGTCGACGACGAGAAACGGCAGATAGATCAAAAACCCGATCTCAAAGGCGCGCGTTAGTTCGGAAGCCACGAAAGCTGGCACCAAGATTGAAAGATCGTCGCCCTTCACATCCTCACGTGCACCTTCCGGCCAGAGCCGATTGGTCGCCTGGAGAAAGAAGGATCGTTCGTCCGGCCGCGTGAAGTTCAGGAGATGTTGCTTTAGAGGTTGGCGAATAAGTCCGGCTGCACGCTCCATATCCTGGCTTGACTGGAAGGTGATGTTGTTCTCTTCCAAACGCCCCGAAATCTCGCTTACCAAGGGCGCCGTGACATAAACGGTTAAGACAAGAGCAATTCCATAGAGCACCAGATTGGGCGGTGTATTCTGAATACCGAGTGCATTTCGGATAAGAAACAGCACCACTGAAATTTTCAGAAATCCGGTCATCGTCACAACCGCCAACGGGAATATCCCGATGGCGCCAATGGCGACCAGTATTCCCAGAAAATTGGGGGCGCTCTCAAGCATCGCCGAAAATCCGAGTGACCTGTACGCCCAGACCCTCGCCGACGCGAACGATCTCCCCGCGGCCAATTCGCTTGCCGTTGACCAGCAAGTCCACCGTCTGGTCGGAAACATCGGTAACCTTGACCACCGCTCCGGGCGTGAGCTGGGAAATATCCTTCAGTGACATTCCCACACGCCCGATTTCGAATGCCACCATCAATGGCAACTCCGCGAGTTCGGAATCCTCGAGTGCGGCTGCGTCCGGTCTTTTCGACTGATCCATGATCCATTCCCATTTCGTGGCCGCGACGGGGTTGGGCCGCGCCATCAAAAGCCAACCTTCCCCTGTTCCCCGAACCGGGGCAGTGAAACGGTTCGCGAAGATCGCTACGGCAACGTCCTCAGCCGAGTTGATTTCGTCCGGTAAAATCACGTCGCCTGGCCGCAGGTCTTTCAATTCCGCCAACGACAGGCCGATAGCACCCCGCCAGATGCTGACACTGACAGGGATATCCACGCGCGATGGCCGTGTCTTCGGCTCCAGCTCGTTCAATGCTCGCCCAAGGCGAATGGCCCAGCCATCCTCAAGGTCGAGAAGACACTCACTTTCCTCATCATCGCGCGAAAACACGAAAGCGTAAGGGAACGCCTCGACCGATGCAGGTGCGCGGTCGATGGATAACAGCGCAATCCGACAGCCGAGATATTGTTCGAGCCGGTCTATTTCGTTTTCCAGGAGACACTCCAGCAGGAGCGCCGCATGATCCGGCGCAAGGCGCTCGATATTGACATCGGGATCGACCATCGCGATCCATTCGTCAATTGCCGCCAAAGGAACAGCAAGCCGGCCGTGCGACCCATCGACGGTAAAGTCGATCGTCCCGAGCAACGCGCCTTCATCCCGAGGTGGCCAGATGACTGAAACCGAAGCTTGGTCTCCGAAAATCGTCAACTTTAAAGGCGCGCGCCAGCGATACAGCTGGTTGAATGCACGCATTCTCGGAAGAGTGATCTCGCGTAGTTTTATGGGCGAAGTGGACTCGTTCTTCTTCTCACGCGTCGCAACACGCCTTTTCGGTCGTTCAGACGTGTCTTGGACGATGCTCATGTCTTCTTGAAGGCTCCATGCTCGGCCGGCTCGTCCTCCCCGGACTCTTCGCGGACAACCTTGCCATAAACGGAATTGGACGAGAGCTTTTCCAAAACGAGATCCAGTTTTGAGACTGCTCGGGCACAAACGCGGTGCTCGACACGAGCGGCGGCCAGCTTCTCTTCGTGTCGTCGGGCGGCCGCAGACGCGCTGCTTTCGATGTCGAGCAATTGGGCGAGTTCGTCCGCGCGTTGGTGAAAAAAACCCTGGAGTTGATGTATTCTGTCCACGTCGACTTGCTGTCCAACCAAGGAGGCCAGCTGCGCCTTTTCTTCTGACGCGGCTTTCTGAAGATGCAGGGTTTTGGCCACCGAAGCATCCCTCAGGGCTTTCTCCGCACCGACCATCGCTGCATGTCGGCGAACAACGGTCTCCCGGGCGCGCTGCGCGCGCAACTGACGCAACTCACGGAGCCGGGCGATGGTCTCAGCTTCACGCATCGGCGATCTCCTGGAGGCGCTCGAACGTCGTCCTCATGGCTTCATGTGTGCTCGAAGGTTGACGCAAAAAATCATGGATGCGATCGATCTTCTGTACCGCTTCATCGGCCAAGGGGTCTGCGCCTTCCTTGTATTCTCCGACGCGGATCAGAAGTTCGACCTCCTGATAACGTGCCAGCAGATTACGCAGTTTTCCCGCAGCAAGCTTATGCTCATGGGACACAACGTCCTCCATCAACCGGCTCCGGCTGCGAAGAATGTCGATGGCGGGAAAGTGGTCGCGGCGGGCCAAATCGTTGGACAGAAAGACGTGCCCATCCAGCAATGCCTGAAGCTCCTCCGCAACAGGATCAAGCGTGCCGTCGCCCTCCGTCAGCACGCTGTAAAGCCCGGTGATCGAACCACGTTCTCCCGGTCCGGAACGCTCCAGTAGCCTCGGCAAAGCCGCAAAAAGCGATGACGGGAATCCACGTCGCGTCGGCGGCTCACCCGAAGCCAATCCGATTTCGCGCTGAGCACGAGCGAAACGGGTTATGTTGTCCATGGCCAGAAGCACATGCTTACCCTGATCGCGAAAATATTCGGCAATCGTGGTGGCCACATACGCAGCTTTGACACGCTCGATAGCCGGCCGATCCGAAGTAGCGGCAACGATGACCGTTCGTGCTTTCCCATCCGCGCTGAGTTGGCGCTCAACGAATTCGCGTACTTCGCGTCCGCGTTCGCCAACCAGCGCCACAACCGCGACATCTGCGTCGGTTCCGCGTACGATATCGGCCGTGAGCATGGATTTCCCCACACCGGGTTCTCCGAATACCCCCAAACGCTGACCGCGCGCGCAGCTCAAGAGACCATCCAGAGCGCGGATACCGAACTGGATCGGCTCTGAGATTAAAATGCGCGAGAGTGGAGGGGGTGGATATGCGTGCACGGGGTAAGTGCCTTCAATTTCGCCGGGTGGCCAGGGACCGTCGTCCAGCGGATCGCCGAGGGCGCTGATCACACGCCCAAGGAGCCCGGCGCCAACCGGAACCTGTAAATCCTTTCCTGTGGGAACCACCTCGGTCAGGCTGGAAAGCCCGGTCACATCGCCCAATGGTACGAGCACCGCCTCCTCATCAGCGAAGCCAACAACTTCCGCCTTGGCCCGCCGACCGGTCTTCGGGTCCACAAGATCGCAGATTTCGCCCAGCCTTACCTCGTCCACGGCGGCATGAATGACGACGCCGATTACCTTCCGCACACGTCCATTTCGCGGTCGCGTCGCATCATCGCGCAGCCGCTCGCGCAACCGCGGCACAATCTCAGAAAGCCGGGCGTCTAAAGCAGGCTTTGTTTCGCTCATGGCCTGCCTTCTCCTTCGGCGCCGACCACCTTCGCCAGTGCCTCGAGCTGGGCTTCAATACTGGCATCGAACACCGAAAGGTCTGTTGCAACAATGCACGCATGCGCCGCTAGGGAGCTGTCGCCATCGACTTCAACTGCACAGCCGAGCGTTTCTTCATCCACCAATGCAGCCAGTTCGCTTTCAACATCAGCCACCGAATTCGGGTGAACCGTGATACGGATAAACTTCGCTCGCCGGATATCTGCAACGGCTTGCTTCGCCGCTTGAATCACGCGCTGCTTGATATCGAGGTCACCCAGAACACGCCTTACGACGTCGAAGGCGAGCCCCACAACCTCGTTTTCGATACCCTCAAGATAGCCGTCGACTTTGGCAACCGTGTCGTAGATCAGGCGGGCTGCCTCCGCTTCTCCTGCGGCTTTTCCATCCTGATAGCCTTGCGCGTACTCACTGGCGTATCCGTGCCGGCCCCGCTCCCGCAACTGACTGGCTTCGCGTTTCGCAGTTTCGAGAAAGCCGAAGCCGCTTTGCCACGCCTGTGCTTCCGCCGGTTTGAGAACGCGTCCGGAGGGCTTCGCAGGCAGCAGGTCATGAAGAAGTCCACCTTCTACTGTTTTGCCCATGTCTTCGCCTCCCACACAGAACAGCTCAAAGCGCCGTTCGACGAACGATCGCCGGTCCCGTTTTGTAAAAGCTCTCTGGCGGCGCCTCCTGAAGGGCTGACGACAACGGCACTTTGAGGCGAAATCGCACACCAATGGCTGGATCGACGGCCTCGCACCAAGCGGCTAGGCATCGCCACCCGTCTGCTTCTATGCGCGCGCGCAACGTCTCCACCGGATCAAGAGGCTGCATCGGACCCGCGAGATCTTTGTTCGCAACCGCCAATGCACTCAGATCGGCGCCAAGTACCTCCCGCAATGCGGCTGCATTCCGCCCCAGAATGGTGCCGGCAAAAACGTTCCCCCAGTAAACCGCGCCGGCGCGCAACGCGATATCGTCGAGGCGTTCCGGGCTTGCCGCAGCAATCTTGCGATCCACCTGATCGACCTCGATTTCGGACGCAGCGGAAAAAGGGGGCAATTCGAAATGGACGTTCAGCACTTCTGACAGGCGTTCTCGCAACCGCTCACATTGCAGGAGACGTTTAGATCCTGCGAGACTGACCGCTTGATCAAAGCATTGCGCGAGATGCTCCCAGTGCGCATAGGCGGCGGGCTCCCGCAGGAAGGAGCCCCACACGTCCGGTTCGTCTAATTGTGCTTCGCGCGACTGTGTCATGTCTTCTTCGCGCGTACGGGAAGTGTGTACACACTGCGGCGCTGCCGCCAATGCTCGAAGCCGAGGCCACCCGCCAGGCAAAGAACCAGGAAACCGAGACCGTAGATCAGAAACTGCGCCCGAGCGACGCTATCCGGATGCATCCACATTCCAAGAAAGGTCGCGAATTTCGCATTATCGATCGCCGAATCCGAAACCCCTTGGGCGGGCACGAGGACCACAGAAACGTTGTCGTAGGCCAATCCGGCGACCCCGTTTGCAACGAGCATTTTAACTTGGGGCACATAGTCGCCCATTTGCGCAGAAGCGCGATGACGGATGAAGACCGAAGCGGACGAAGGCACAAGCTCCCGGCGGAGCGGATCGTTGTCGGGCAGAACCAAATGCACGCGCGCGGACAGGACACCGTCGATATCGGCTATGGTTCGAGAAAGTTCCTGGCTCAGCCCATAGACCATGGCTGCGCGCTCCTCGACCGGAGACGAAACCAAGCCATCCCGCTGGAAGACATCGCCCAAAGATTTATACTCGGTCTTTGGGAGACCAGCGTCTTCCAGAACGGCCATGGCATCGGCAAAGCGCCCTTTCCCAACCGTAACCGTCATGGCGCCATCGTTGTCGGCGCGCCGTTGAGCGGGAATTCCATGCCGCACCAGAGTGGCCACGATCTCATTCGCCTGACGTTGATCAAGGCCGGTGTAAAGTTCGACGGAGCATGCCTGCAACAGCAGCATCGCCAGAACAACGATTACGCTGCGGCTCTGGCCCAGCCATCTGGCAAATGACGCCCGTTGCAGAAAGGCTGTGTTCACGAGACGGGCTACTGCTGCTTGATCAATGTGTTTGCGGACGATGAGGCTGCTGTCATCCCGTTGACCGCCATGGATGCGTTCGCGGCCGCCCACATGACCGAAATCGCTCGGTCGAGTGTCGTTGAAAGTTCGGTATTGGCTTCACGCATACCGGATTCGCCTTGCGGCACGTTTTCAGTTGCCGAATTGTCAGCCTGCACATTCTCCGATCGAGTTGCCACGTCTTCGAATGCGTTTTTGAGCTGTTGCGCTACTCCATCGACCGTTTCCAGCGCGGAACCGAGGAACGCCGACGGATCGTTGAACCCGCCCACGACACCCATCCCCTTTTCAACTTCGACCATATAGTCGAAAAGATTCTGCTCTACGGAAACAGGAGGCTGACCCGGCTGGATCTCTGATGGCAACAATGCCTGCGAAGGGGCTATTCCCGTTGTGGCTTCCATAACCGCTCTCCTAAGCCGCCTTACAGTTCCGGCTATCCTTCGTCGGACTCGCCCTGCTGCACTTCCTTGATCGCTTCATTGGCGGAATTGTTGACCTGAGTACTCTTGATCATGGGCTGTTCGGCCATCGCGTTGCTGATCTGAGCCTCCAACGCATGCTCTTTGGATTTCACTTTCTGATTTGCCTGAAGCTGCAGATCTGTCCCAGAAGCATCTACTCGCATGTTGGTCTCCCTGTTCGTTAATTCCTGGCGGGTTCGACTTCAGCCACACTCCGCCCGCGAAACACACGAACGGTACCGGAACCCTTGTTCTTTCTGGCAACATGAGATGTCGCAGGCCCCGCCATCAGATCCAGAGCGCCCTTTACGGCACTGATATAGGCTGGTGGACCGGAAACGGAGAGAATGTTCTCGTCGCGAAGGCGGATCGGATAGCGTGGATCGCTGATACCGAGACTGCCCAGCCGCGCCCGGACATCGTGCATGTCCTCCACGGCCAGCTTCATCATCTCGGTGTGCACTTCCCCTTCCGCCGCCACATGCAGGATCGATCCGTCATAATACCAGACAAGTCCGTACCGGTCGCAAACCCACTCCAAAAACTCCTGAGCGGTTCCGCGTGGCATGCCATGGTTGAGCGTACCACGCACCTGTTCGCTTAATTCCACCGGTATGCCGACATTGCGCCCGAACTCGCGCAAAGCGTTTTCCACGGACTGCTCAATGGTAATGTACTTGTATGTACCGGAAGGCCACTCCGGTTCCGCGGCCAGGGCCGGCGCACTGATGCAAACGCTCGCGGCAATTATCAAGCCGGAAAGCCATCGAGACGGTCGCATCTTTTTATCGAAGCCGAATGCCATACTCTCGCAATCCGTGTTTGCCGGCAGACCGGCACAAAGAGATACTGTCGTGACACTATAACCAGTCGGCTCAAAAGAAAAGTCCAACTGGACTGTAAATTAGAAAAAATTCCAAATGTTGCGCGACCACGAAAACCGAATATGCTTCCGATCCTTATCGAATGGTCCAATGGGGTTCGTATGCAATTTTGCCTGGGTATAGCGCGTGACCGTTTTCGCAATTTCATTCGTGCCGCCACCGTCGCGTTTTGCCCCCGGCGATGGACCGTTGCACTGATGGGCGTGATGACGCTGACCGTTTCCGTTGCGCTTGCACAGCCAGGTGGCTACGACCCCAGAACCTGGTCTTTTGACGCGACATCGCACACCCTCGTTCAACCCGGACAGTCGGAAGACCGCGGTTCTCCCAACACGCAATCGAACCGCGTGCGGCCGACGCGCGAAGTGGTGCCGTTCAACGAGTCCGTGCCGGTCGGAACCATTGTCGTCAGCACGCGACAGAAACGCCTTTACCTGGTGCTGGGCGATAAAATAGCTCTGCGATATACCGTTGGCGTTGGGCGCGACGGTTTCAGTTGGAGTGGCCAGGACCGCATAACGCAAAAACGCGAATGGCCCGACTGGCGGCCGCCGGATGAAATGCGCCGGCGAGAAGCAGCAAAAGGCAATCTTTTGCCGGCGCATGTGGAAGGCGGACCCAACAATCCTCTCGGTGCCCGCGCACTTTATATTGGAAGCACTCTTTATCGCATCCATGGAACGAACCAGCCCTGGACGGTTGGCCAGGCAACCTCCTCAGGTTGCATTCGATTGACCAATGAGGATGCTATCGACCTTTATGAGAGGGTGGCAATTGGCGCAACGGTCATTGTCCGCAACTGACTCGGTATTCGAAAGAGACGCGCCGCGATTGTAGTCATCGGAGTTTGGATGAAATGGTCACGGCTACAGATTGTGACGTAAGGACCGCCATGATTCCCTTTAACATCAAGCAGCTTGAGACGTTCCTCTGGGTGGCCACCCTCGGCAGTTTCCGCAAGGCGGCCAATCAACTGAATACGACACAACCTGCCGTTTCCGCTCGCATTGCGAGTCTTGAGCGAGCACTGGACGTGCAGCTATTCGAGCGTCTGAGCAACACTGTTCGCCTCACCTCGATGGGGCAACAATTGCTTCCGATGGTACGACGCACCTTGCGCACGGCGGATCGTCTGCAACGAGCGGCCAACACGTTGTCGACGATGAACGGCGTGCTGCGTCTCGGCGTTGCCGAAACGATAGTGCACACGTGGCTGTCCGAATTCCTGAAAGAATTTCATGCCAGTTATCCGATGATCGACGTCGACCTGGTGGTGGATGTCACACTAAATCTGCGCAACGATATTATCGCGCACCGGCTCGACACCGCCATTCTCATGGGCCCTATATCCGAATACAGGATCGAAAACATCGATGTGCCTTCCGTCCCGCTCGTTTGGGTCTGTGCGCCGCACCTCGACTTGCCGCAAACGACAATAACACTCTGCGAGTTGATACGTTATCCGATCATCACCTATGCCCGCACGACGCGACCGTATAATGAGCTCTACCACAAACTCGGTGCTGAAATGGACGATCCGCCGCGAATGTTCCCGGCAAACTCGCTTGCCGCCTCCTTGCGCATGGTCGTCGATGGGATTGGCATTGGCGCGCTTCCCTATGATGTTGTAGCGGAACAACTGAAGAAAGGCGAGTTGCGAAGCGTCAGTTGCGAATGGCGGCCGTCGGACCTTGAATTCACGGCATCCTTTTCGATGGATCCGTACAACCCCATTGCCGAGCACGCCGCCCTTCTGGCCGCCAAGGTTGCAAAGACCTACGCGATTCGGAGGCAAGTGATGTTGCGGGCGAAGACCGCCTGACCAACTCTTTGCGCACCCATCTGCCGCGCCACGAATTTTATGCGGAAGGCAAATATATCCGGTCGCCCTCGAAGATCACGTTTGGATCGAAAATGTGATCGTTCAACATGATGGCATCGGCCGTATCGATTGATCGCTCTCGCGCTATACTGCCGAGCGTCTGTCCCCGTTTCACCTCGATGCGTTCATATTCTCCGTTCTCAAGATCTGGATTGATACGCCCCCGTTGGGTCTGTTCACCTTCTTCATGTGGCTCCACATAGTCCACGCAAACCCAGCCTTCATGCTCGTTGCCCGCCCAATCACGGCCGCGCACGGCAACCCATTCCCGACCGGTTTCGTCGGTTTCCCGTTCGCCCGTTTCTTCTATCAGGGTTCCCGGCTGGAAAGCGGTTATCCGATTTTCTCCAATCTTAGGCTCATCGCGCAGGTTGAGGCCTTCATTTGCCGTTACGACCAATTGCGGCTGTTCGTCCGGCTCCTCCGGAGCCGGCTCGGACGGTGAGGTTGGCTCGGTTGGTCCGTCGGTTTCATTGGGCTGCGGTGGTGTTGAACTCTCCTGTGGCTCTTCCTCGCTCGGCGGAGGGTTTTCCTCAACAGCCGGCTCGGCCTGATCTGCGGAGAACGCATTTTCAATCAGATAATGTGTACCAAAACCCAAAAGCCCGACTCCGACGGCCCCTGTAGCCAGCCGACCTTTTGTCGCGTCGGAGAGACCGGTACTCTTTTGTCGCGTTGCTGCTGTGGTATCTCCCGGACCCAGCCTTGCGGCGCGATGCGCGTCTATATCGGCGCGCACACCTTTATAGGCCAGATATGCCGCCCCCGAACCGAAAAGAACGTTAGGAACCCAAGCATCGGGGCCTGCCGGGACCGAGTACGTGGCCATGAGGAAGGCATTGCCCACATTCATGGTGGTCATTCCTGCATACTTCTCGACTTTGGAAGGCGTATACGCATTTCCGGTTATTGCCTGATGCGCGTTTTGTACCCCGCCCGTGTGATCGGAAATTGTATAAAGTTGATTGTAAGGTGTCCCGTCACCATAGCCGTAGGAGGATGTGTGGTAAGCGCCGTTCAACACGAAAGTGAACGCGTTCAATGCACTCAAACTGCGGCCAAGCTTCGTGTCGCGGCCCGTAAGTTTCGGTGCCAATGCAAGTGGCGTGGTTCCCACGCCCCTCAGAACAAAGCCGGCGCCGTTGCCCACCATCAGAATTTCAGGCGGAACGGTCGCTGCAAGCGTCACATTTGCACCGAGATATGGACCGTAGCGAACCGCCAGATCTTTTATTCTGCCTGACACATTCCCCGTTGTGGGTGCATTAGGCTGGCCACCTGTTTGCAGAAGTTCAGCCCGCTGCGGATCCAGCTTTGCCGATTGCGCAGAACGCATGGCGGCCCGTTGCTCGCTGTTGAATGCACGAAGTTGATCGTTGTTGAAAGAGGCAAAATGGTCAGGCGTCAGCTTTGCAACCTGCTCCGGAGTCATTGCCGCAAGCTGCTCTGGCGTGAAGGCAGCAGCCTGAGCGGCACTTAAGTTAGTAAGCCGTCCAGGTTTGATGGCCGCGATTGAGAATGGTCGGATCGCCTGTAACTGCTCGCCACTCATTGCGCGGAGCTGCTTGGGACGAAGAGCACCGATCTGGTCGAACCGCATCCGGCCGACCTGCGCGGGTGAGAATGCGGCCATCTGATCGGTGGAAAGCTGTGCAAATGCATTTGCCTCGATCGAACGCAGTTCCGTGGTGGTCAGGTTCGCGATGTCATCGGTCGAGAAGCTGCGAACCGTCTTTCCATTGAGAATAAAAGGTGGCCATCCAGCAGGCTCCGCATGGGAATGGAACGGCAGGTCGAGACTCAAGATCTCACCGGTCGAAGCATCGATCTCGACCTGTCCTCGCCAGGCATTCGGCTCGGAAGGATCACTTCGCGTTTGCGTTGCTTCGGTCCCTTCCGGTGCGATCGTCTGCCCATCGCCATCGTTCAAGGGTGGCTGGTCTATCGGCCTTGCCGGCCCGGTCGGCGGATCGCCGTCGCCCCTGCCGATCTCGCGCAGGGTCTCTTCATACTGCCGTGTCAGGGTTTTATCCTGGTCCAGCCGCTTGAACTCGGCAAGCCGGGTCCGGTCGTCCAGGAACGCCCTGGGTATCCAGCCCACCGTCTCTCCGTCGGGACCTATGATCGGAACCGAAAGCGCATGGAGCGTCCCGTCCTGAGGCAGGTTCGGCCGCAGAAGCGCATGCCGGATCTCGGCCAGAGTGCTCGGATTGCCGTCGCCAAAGGAATCCACCAGCACCGTGCGAACATCCTGGCGCCCCATGAAGGTCTGTGCCGCCTTGTTGACATTAAAGGCCGAACGCCATTCGGAAACGGGGTTACCCGCCGCATCCCTCTTCATCACCTCGCCACTCGTGATCACGAGCGGAGCAGGCGTATCCGATGGCGGCGGTACATCACCGGCAACCCGCGGCAGCCCAAGCTGATCGATCACGGCTTCGGCCTGATACTGCATCGGATCGACCACCCGCACATGATCCATGCCGCGATTGGCCAGCGCCGTTTCGACATGGCCTTTGAGCGCCGGGTAATGCGTGCAGGTCAGCCACAGAGACGTCGCATCCGCGTCGACCTTCGCCACATAATGATCGACCGCCGCCTGAACCGTCTGCTGGTCCGCGGGATCGGCACTGTCATGCATCATCCTGTTGACCAGCGTCGCCAGATCCAGATCCGGATTGTCTTTCGAGCTCGCGCCGATCTCCTGTACCTGGATCCGCCCGCCGCTCAGCCGTGTGACCTCGTTGCTGTAGGCATGGCTGTTCACCGTCCCGGTCGTCGACAGGGAAACCGGCCGCTCACCGCCAAGCTCGACCATTTTGCCGGCGGTTACGTCGACAAGATTGACGACCGGCGTATCCACGCCCCGGGCAATAACACTCGTCCCCGGAGTGCAGGCCGTATTGCACGCCATGGCGATAACGCTCGGTGAAGCCGTGCTCTTCAGAACCCCGTCAAGTGTTCTGAGTACATTGTTGGTGTTGGAGGCAATCTGGTCCGGCAGGAGGTTCCCATAGGGCGCATTCGCATGATCCACTCCGATCACGCGCTGCACCGATATACCGGTCTGCTCACGAATGATCCTGGCCAGGTTGTTGGATGCGAACAGGCCACCATTGCTGGAATCCATGACCCCCAACTGGATCGGCTCCACGCTCGTCCTTTGCGACGCATCCGCAAGCAGGCTTCGAAAGCCGCGATGTGCCTCATGATGGAAACCGTCGACGCTGGCTTCCTGAAGCCGGGTCACGCCATCGACCGCGCCCGCATCCGCCGCCGCGGCTATCGCATTATACTGCTCATTCCCCGTATGAAGCCGCACGTCCGAACGGCCTGAGAGCCGCAGCATGGAGGCTGCGACCGCTTCCGCCCCCCAGTTCGACACGCTCGCCGTCACAAGATAATCGACAGGCACCGTCGCCGCCATCGGCTCGCCGTTCAAGGCAGGCGGAATGTGCTGGCTGACATTGCCCATGCCCGCTTCGTTGCCGCCGTCGCCAATGCCCAGCGTCTCAATGCCCGGCCGTTCGTTGGCCGCAAGCACGATCTCGTCGAGCGGCGGGTTGATAATATGCGTCTGACCGTTCTCGTCCGTCTCCTGCTTCACGGAAATGCCGCGCATGTTGCGATACTCGCCATCCGCGCTGCGCGCCGGAAGCTCGATCGCCATCACCGCATCCGGCTGCACATCGTTCAGGATATCGTCCGCCGCCTGCCGGGCCGCGCTCGCCTCATGCGGGGCATCGAACACGCGTATCCGGTCTGTCGGCTGGCCGAGCGCCTCCAACGATGCCCGCAAGACGGGCGCGTTGGCACTGTCCGTCACGTAAGTGACCTGCTTGTCGAGCCCGTTCAGCATGCGCCCGAGGAGCGCCGTTCCCGGAGGGCCGTCTGTCTCCGGCATACCCCGCGCAACGTTGAACCCCGTTACGAGAACGATGTTCTCCTTCCCATGCAGGACACGGGCAGCCGATTCAACGCCTCCGCGAGCCTGGAAGAGATCGACGCCCCGTCCAGGATAGAGTGTCGCCACCTGGTGAACCTCCGAGCCCCCGGGGACATCCCGGCCCCCCAGCCGCTCGAAAGGCGCGATCCCGTCGGACCGATGCGACGCCGCTTCCGGGGTCGAGGACGAGGCGCGATGCGCCTGCGATCCTCCCCGATGCCACGGAACGATACCGGTCTCGCCCGTCTCCGGGTCGCGCACAAGAATATGCGTCTTCCCCGCAACCTCAGGCGCATCGCCGCGCAATTGCGGACCGTTCGGATGCGGAACATAAACGTCGCTCGGATCCGCCGGAAGACGCCCATAAACAGGAGCGCTGATCGTTTGACCCCTATCGTCACTCACCCGGATGAATGTTTTCTTGTCTACCCTGGCATAGGCGGCGGCACCTTGCGCTCCGAGGCCTGCGCCGGCAAAACCGGTCGTAAAGCCGGTGATCGCATCGGCAATCTGCAGCCCCGACATCTGATCGTAGTGCAGGATCAGGTCCTTTGCCGTGACATACATCAGCGGAGCGCCAACCGCCATTGCGCTCGCATCGAGCGCATGGGCGGCCAGATTAAATCCGCCCGCTGTCCGGATATAATCGTCCACCTGCCCGGTAGCGTAGGGAGCCTTGTGCCAGATTTGGCTGAGACGCCCGGCATCCGCGGCGGCATTGGCGGCGCCTGATGTGCGAACCGCCCCCATTCCGGCCAGAAATGCCTGGCCTTTTGTCAGATTAAGACTGCGCGCCATTCCGACCATTCTGAGACCGCTGCCCGCCATTGGCAGGACGGTCGTTGCGACCATCGCCATATTCATCAAGGACTGGCTCTCACCCCATTCACCGCCATGCTGCAGGTGATTGACCTGGTGCATCACAGCCCGTGTGCCCAGATAAGTCCCGCCGGCAACAGCCACTGGTGCAGCGATTGGCGCTGCAGGTGTGAACGAAAGAACGGTTGCGATTCCCGTGCCGATTCCCACCAGCGGATCAACGACCTTGTCCATTGCCGAAACGTTCCGGGCCTGAACAACGTCGAGTTCGATGTGGCCATCCGCGTTCGGGTTCATCCGGAGATCGGAGGGAACGATCAGATCGCCGTCTTCGGAATATTGATTGTTGTTGTCCTGAAAGTCTTTGACACTGTCAAAAGCCTTGCCTGCGACATCGACATAGCGCGTGTCGCCATCATTGTTTTTGACTGCAAAAAGCGCACCCTGCTGCATGCCGACTTCGTCATCGATGTAGAAAACCGGTACCACGCGGACTTCGGCGTCATCACCGCCGATATCCCGGATCTCCTCGCGAACCTTGTCGAGCGCCTCGTTTCCTTCGTCGGTCGAAGCATCGAGTTGCAGGGCCTCAATGATGAGCCCATCCTCCACCGGACGGAAGGTCTCGTCATATCCGCCTTCGTAGAGCGACTGCATTTCCAGTTGAACGCGCTCCAGCATGTCTTCCCTGCGCGTATCGAAATACGTGTGTTCCAGCTCGCTGTTGTGTTCTCGGGACGTACTGTCGTCAAAGAGCTTCAGCGGTTGCGTTTGCTGGAAGGATTGCCAATCGGCAGCCGTATCGGCGGAGGCACGGATCCGGTCGAGCCCGTCGCTCAGCTCGCGGGCCATGTCCAGAGCAATCTGGCTCTGCGCAATCTCTGGAGCGACCCAGCGCCATTCATCCGCCTTACCATCTTGATTGATATCGATTTGGATGGCCACCGGTGCATCGCCGTTCAGCGCCTCGAGCCCCCGTGCCTCATAATCGGCGGCAACGTCGGGGTGCACTTTCACCGGCGTTCCATTTATATCAATCTCAACCGGATCGACCCCATCTGGAAGCGCACCCTCCGGCGGCTCTATGCTGCCCAGGCCGTGCTGTTCGAGAAGCTCGTTGTATTCCTGTTCGAGTTCTTCGATCTGGCCGTTTATATCCTCGATCCGGACATTCAGTTGCTCCTCGAGGGTGCGATTGACGGTTTCACCTGCCTGAAGCTCCGCAGTCCTCAGCGCCGCCGGCTGATTCGGCGCGCAGACAGGGGCTCCGGGATCCGTCTCACCTGTTAGCAGCGCATTCCATTCATCATTCAGCTCGTGATAGCGGTAGCTTTCGTCCCCATCGACAACCCCGAGATCGAACGTCAGCTGCTGCCGCGTTTCACCATCGGAGAATGTGTTGACGACCCAAAGCTGTCCATCTTCTTCAATCACCTCCTGGCTTTGAAAAGTGCCGAGATAATCACCGCCTATGGTCGAATGTTTTTTACCCTCCTCGGCCAGGTGTTCATTCTGTTCGTTATAGGCATCCAGCAATCGATCCTTGATATCGTACGCTTCGAGTTCGATCCCGGCGCGATCGCTTCTGGCCTGATAGTAGTCAGCGTAAGCAGCAGTAATCTCCAGTTGCTTGTCGTATGCGTACAGTTGCTCCTTGAATTCAAGCCAGGAAGCGGCCTTCGCGCCGCTCACCCAATGCCATTCCGCTGAACCGTCACCATCGGCGTCAAACTGTATCCTGACAGGCTGTCCGCCCTCGGAAAGAGCCAATAGGCCTTTATCTTCAAAAGCCTCGGCAACGTCCGGCGCGACTTCGACTGTCTGTTCACCGATTTCGATTTCCACCGGATCCACATCCTCCGGCAATCCCTCGATCGAAAGATCGAAACCGTTCTCGATATCCGTGACAATTGAGGCCGTCAGTGTTCTGTCCCCCAGAAGGGACTGGGCATCGGCTTCATAAACGAGCGATTTGAATTCGGCGAAATCCTCGTCGTACTCTTTTACGACTTCTTCTATGTCGAAACCACTGCCTGGTTCGGTTGCATACTCGCCATTCGGATCCGGACGCGACAAGGGCATTTCACCGCGCTTGTCGATAGCCTCTTCCATGAGGCGCTCGGCTTCCTCATAGGCTTCCAAAGCGTCGCTGGCCTCTTCTACACCGGCTTCGGCATCCGCCAGCCGTTCCCGTGCATCACCGAGGTTCTCAGCCTGCGCTTCTGGCCGACGCCAGGAATAGCGTTCCCCGAGCCCTTCGCGGAAAACCTCGTCGAGCTTGTTGCCCGCCGCGTTCCAGGCGTCTTCCGAATCCGGATCAAGCATCCAGACATCAATCTGCGCGTTCAAGCGCTCGACTTCTTCCTGGTACGAGATCAATTCACCGAGAGCCACTTTTTCAGCCATGATGGCTTCGGCAACTTCGGGATGCACCCAATGCCAGGTGCCCTCGATCTGAACCGGTACATGGTCGACATTGGGATCCTGTGGCGGCTCTCCCTGGAAATCGATGATCACCACATTGCCGTCTTCGTCGACCTCCGTTACGGGAGTCGCTTCAGGCCCCAACCCGTGTTCTTCGATCGCGGCGTCGGTGGCTTCGGCTGCTTCTTCAGCATCACCTTTGATCTCCTCATGGGTATCGCCGGCAAGCATGCCTTCGATGACGGTTTTGACGATCGCATCTTCCTCGGCTTGAGCCGCGTCATCACTGTTTGGATTGATGGAGATCAGGGTGCGCGCCAGCGCTTCCTCCAGACTTCCGGCCTCAATCGCGATCTCCGTGCCGTTGTCGTGATTCTCCAGCGTCATCTCGCCGTCAGGACCCGTTTTCAGCGTATGGCCGTTGAACGTCTCCTCGACGGTGGTTTCGGTGGCACCATCGATAATGATCTTATCGCCCGGATGGATAACGCCGCCTTGCTCTTCGAGCAGTTCCTCGTTCTGCTCTCTCAACTCCTCGACGGTGACATCGTATTTCTCTGCAATGGAGTGCAACGATTCTCCCGCACCCACGTCGTGCTCAACGGGCTCGCCACCATTGACAGGCGTCGTGCTGGTAACGGTCTCCCGCCCCTCAGAATCAGTCACCGTTTCGTGTATCGAGCCATCGTCGTGTTCGACTCGCCTGACATGGTCGCCATCCTTGTTCACATATTCTCGGATGGTGGTGCCATTGCGGTAGTGCCGGAAAAAACTGGCCTCAACGTCGCCGGATTCGGCATCGCGAACTTCAATTTCACGGGATATCGGGAAATCTTGGTCCGGGTCTGAAATTTCGACCTCGTATCCAGCGGCCTCGAGCTGCGCGATAACCTGTTCACGCGTCAAACCACGCTCTTCCGCGATCGTGCCGATGCTTTTGCCGTCGACCACATCGTCTAGAATGTCCGCCGTACCTCCGCTTGTCGCGTCCTGATCTGCGGTGAGTTCCGTCTCCTCTCCGTCCGAGATAACGACCGTCGTCGTCTCGCCCTGTTCCGTGGTGGTCTCTCGCACCACCACCCCGCTTGGCAGTTCCCGTTCCTCGATCACCGTGCCAGAACCCAGATCGTCTTCGTAACGGGTCGTTGTCACGCCGGTTTCGGAATCGTGAGCTTCTTCAACCTTCCAGCCGCGCTCATCACGAACCGACGACAATTCCTCTTCACCGCCTTCCTCCTGGACGCCGGTGTGGTACGTGCCATCACTCTGATTGCGGTATTCCGTTACGGTGCGTTCGCCGTCGGGATCGGTAATTTCTGTCGTATGAACGCCATCTTCCGTACTCTCTGGCCCCGCCGTCTCGACGGAATAGCCGCCGGCTTCAAGTGCCTCGACCACCTGATCGCGAGACATCTCCTGATCCTCGGCAACGGCATCGATGCTGTGACCCGCTTCAATCTCCTCAAGGATCGTGTCAGCTGTTTCCTGGGCGGCCTCGGAGGGCTCGTCTCGAAGGGGACCGTCTTCGAAGGTCACGGGCGTGAATATAGGCCGCATGTCCGGATCGTTGCCGGGCACAGACTGATCGTTATTCGATGGTGTCCAGCTCGCTGGCGTTGCACTGGTCGGTTCTACCCCGTTTGTGCCGTTGGCAGAACTGTCTCCACTCGAAGGGCGCGTCACTTCCCAGGAAGCCGGCGATGACTGCTTCATGGCCTCTGCCTGCTGACGTTGGAGTTCCGCAATAGCCGCTCGGATAGCGGCCATGGCTGCCCAAGGTGCCTTCATCAGTGGCGAAATCCGACCTACCGGCATCAGCGTTCCCTTCCTCAATTCGAGCCCGAAGGACGTCGCCAACCGCTTCCTCCACGGCGGGCAAACAGTCTCAGCGCTTCCAATAGACCTCGAAGGCAGCGAGTTCCTTCTTCGCGCGGCTCAGAGCGCCTTCAACATCGATTCCGCGCTGGTCGGCAATCAAGCCGGCCAGCAATTCAACAGCCGCGATGGCCGGTACCACACTGCAGAATCCCGATTGCGAGCGAGCGGTAACGATGAGGCTTTGGTGCGCCGCCCGCGCGAGTGGCGAAACAGGGCTATCCGTAACGGCCACAAGCGTGACACCGAGATCGACTGCCTTGCGTGCGACCTCTACCGTTACCCGTGCGTAGGGCTCGAGTCCGATGACAAGGATCGCATCGCCTTCACCGGCATGCCGGAGGGGTCCCACTCCGGTTCCTCCCCCAGAGTCCAGCAGCGCTACGTCTTCTCCGAGAAGCGAAAGCGCATGCGCGAAATAATGTGCGGCGGCATGTTCCGCCTCGACACCGAGGCAAAAAAGGCGGCGCGCTCCGGCAAGCGTATCCCCCGCCGCGAGAAGCTGCTTTGCACTGATGTATTCGCCCAGGCTTGCAACCTGCGCGGCAAGTGTATCCGACATGCTGCCGACCCGGGAGAAGACCCCCTGCTCAACGCCCTCGATACCGATTGGCGTTGTAAAATCCGCCTCGGCATGAGGATTGCGCAACTCTCTGGCGTAAAGCGCCCGGATGTCCTCATAGCTTTTCAGACCCAGTGTTCGCGCCAGACGCATCATGGTGCTGTGCGAAACGCCGGCTCGATTTGCTTGCTCGCGCATGGATATCAACGCAACATCGTCCGGATGGTCGAGGACGTAACGGCTCGCCATCTGCAATTGCCGCGGCATCGTTTCGAAACGCTCGATCAAAAGCTCTGCCAATGGTCCCTGTTTCATCGCTGTCTCTTAGCCCCTTGCCCAGTTGAAGATTACGGTCACCTTCACAAAAATGCAACATTTGGAACGATTCTTATAAAAAATTCCAAATGGACTTTCATTCCCGCCGCCGTTATCTTACACTCTCTTTGTGCACACACCCACTTCATCAAGGGTGTCTGCACATCAATGAACCTGATCCATCGAGGGAGTGAACAATGAGCGACTCATCACCCGGCGCCATTTCCAGCGCGTCGAGCAATGATGGAAATCTCGACAAGATGATTCAGCACCAGAAAGAAATGTTCAATCTGAGCATCAAGGCCGAAATGGCCAAGTCGGAGCACGACTACAACATGAGCATCTCGCGCAAGATCGGCGAGGCAGGCCAGAAGGCCTAATGCAACATGAGTCGGGAATGCGTGTCGCGGCCTCGATGCGACACGCGTTTTCCCAAGCTACGAGAATTTCAGCCGAGACGTTCAAGCATATCGCAAGTCGTTGAGAGGTGCGTCTGAATGATGGCGGAGATGACCCCAATTGTTGACCGCGTTCGGGACACGGCCCTTGTCCGGCGGATTTCCCAAAGCATTCCCGGTCTGAAAAAACATGCCGATGCCGTTCCGAGCGGTGAGCCTTACGTCGACTTCGAAGTAACTGCCGGCCTTCACTCGGGTGCCCGGTTGGATTTTGCCGAGTCGACATTCACCGTAGGGTCGAGTGTCGAAGCCGACGTTGTCCTGAGTGATCCTGAGATCGCAGACATCCACGTGCGCCTCCGTATCGAGGGCGACCGCGTATATCTGGAAGCGCTTGGCGGAATGGTTCGGATCGTCGACGGAGACACTATACCTGAAGGCTATGGCCGGCGCTGTCGTCTGCCTCTGGAGATTTCGCTCGGCGGCGCAAATCTGCGCCTGCTCGACACACGCCCACCGCGCCCTGCAAAACTGCCTTTTTCGAACCGCTCGTTCATGATTGCGGTTGGCTTGGCAGCCGCAGTCTTCGCCGTTCCAGTCGCATCCAATACGCTTTCTCCAGGCAATCAGGAAAGTTCGGACAGCGGGACGGCTAGTCTGGCGCTCGCGGATACGTCAATGCGAGATGGCCCTGTGCGTGAGCAGCAAGCGCTTGGTGCGTTTGAAGCGCAGATGAAGCAGATGGGCCTCGACGGTCTGTCCTTGACGGCTGAGAAAGGTCGCCTCGTCGTCTCCGGCAATATTCCCGACCATATGGCCGAGAAATGGAGGTCGATCCAGGCCTGGTTCGACGAAGTTCACGGCGGCCGCCTCCTCTTGAAGTCCAATGTTGTGATTGGTGACGCCAGCGACGTGCCGCGGCTTCCACTGCGAGCGATCTGGTATGGGGAACGTCCTTATATTATTACGGCCGGCGGCGCGCGCTTCCACGAAGGAGCTTTCGTCGACGGCGGCTGGATCATCAAGGAAATCGGGGACGAGCGACTGCTTCTGGCCAAAGGCGGAACAGAAATGGCCATTGAGTATCGATGACAAGACGCATCGAAGCACTTCGAATAGATACGTCCAGTATTCATTCGAACGCCCGTTCCACGCAAAATTCAGAGGCGCAGCGTGGTGACGCCGCACGGCGCGAGCAGATCGACAAAGTCGGGCTCCAGGCGAACCGGACACAGGAATCGCACACGTCGCAAGGAGCCAATTTTCAAGACCTTGCTCCTTCAGCGCCCCCTGATCGGAAACGCTCACCCGACGAGCTCCTTGCCGATTTCGTGGCACCTGAAACACCGAATGTCGAAGTTCTCGAGCGGTCCGTTCCCATCCTGGAGCATTTTGTAACCGAGATGGTGCCGGAGTTGAGAGGGGGTAAAGAGCTCCACGAGATGGCCACCACCTTGTTGGCGGAGGAAATTGAACGTCATCAGTACCTTCTCAGAAGGATGCAGGGGGGAGTGGAACCTGATTGACGCGCGTGACACGGTGCATCTCCTGCATGTTCTCGGTCACCTCTATGGCAGTCACGGACAGGTGAAGCGAGGGGTGGCCTATTTGCTAATTGCAATTCAACTTGCTCCCGGGGATTCCGGCATCCTGCGCACTCTCGCGCACCTTCTTATTCTTGATGGCGAGGCGGACAAGGCACTGGTCACGATCGAGCGGCTGGAGACAATGGAAGACACTGCCCGACATCCCGCCCTCGCATTGCTGAAGAGCCGCGCATTGGCGCTTGCCGGTCGGACGGAGGAGGCACGTAACTCCTTCCGTGAGTTTCTCGCCGAACAGGAGAACGAAACCCGTGCTTGAGCGGATTTTGCCGGTCCTGTCGAAACTTTCCCGGCGCAGCGATCTGGTCGTCGCCGTTCTTATGCTTGTCGCCGTGACGATGATGTTGATCCCGCTGCCGACCTGGCTCGTGGACATCCTCATTACGGCCAATATCGCATTCAGCGTGCTGATCCTGCTCGCCGCGCTCTACGTTGCGCATCCTCTGCAATTCTCGTCGTTGCCGTCAGTCATCCTACTGGCGACGCTCTTTCGCCTCGCGATTACAATCACCACGACACGGCTTATCCTCCTTCACGCCGACGCAGGCGAGATCGTGACAGCCTTTGGTGCTTTCGTCGTCGGTGGCAGTATCGCAGTCGGGCTCGTCATATTCCTCATCATTACGGTTGCTCAGTTCGTGGTCATCGCAAAGGGTGCGGAACGGGTTGCCGAAGTGGCTGCGCGTTTCATGCTGGATGCTTTGCCGGGCAAGCAGATGAGCATCGATGCGGAGCTGCGCAATGGCGATATCGACCAGGCCGAGGCACGACGCCTGCGCAAACAGCTCGAGCATGAAAGCCAGCTCTATGGCGCAATGGATGGCGCCATGAAGTTTGTCAAAGGCGATGTGATCGCCGGCATACTTATCATCCTGGTTAATCTGATCGGCGGCTTTGCGGTTGGAACGTTGCAGCAAGGAATGTCGCTCGGCGAAGCCCTGCAGACCTATTCGCTTCTGACAGTGGGGGATGGTCTTGTCGCGCAAATTCCAGCACTACTGATTTCCGTCGCTTCGGGAACAATGATCACGCGGGTCACAGGGGCAGAAGATCAGAGCGACCTTGGTCGGCAGATCACCGGACAGTTGCTGCGCGACGCCCGGACCCTCACATTCGGGGCTGTCATTCTTGTTGCCTTGAGCCTGGTGCCCGGCTTCCCTTCGCTCGTGTTTCTCACACTCGGGACAATCCTGGGCATTGGCGCTTATGGAATCTATCGGCGGTCGGGCGAAACCAAGCCGATCGATATTACCTCGCCGACTGAGGATCAGACATCGACAGACAGCGAAACCCGATCGCTGCAGTACGAAAAGGCCCCCAGTTTATCGGCACCGACCCGCATTGTTGTGCGGCTCGGCAACGACCTCGGAAACCTGGTGCCAAAAGCGGAGCTTAGCGCACGGTGTGAACAGGTCCGGGCTACTCTCAAGGCCGATCTCGGCATCGAAGTTCCCCCCATGGGTACGTATGTAGACGATGGTATCGAAACCCATCACCTACGGGTGGATCTTGAAGGCGCGCCCATTCTCTCCGCAGAGGTGCCTCACGATCAAGTGCTTGTCACCGCAAACCCTACGGATCTGGAACTTCTGAATGTGCCTTTCATCACCGGGCAATCGGTGGCGGGCCGGCAGAAGCCGGTATGGGTTGAAAACCGTTATCTCGCAGATCTCGCAAAGGCGAATTTGGAGTATCTTCAGCATGCGGAATTTCTTGGCCAGGTCATTGAGCATGCATTGCGCGGCTATGCAGATCATTTCATAGGCATTCAGGAAACACGAAAACTGCTGTCTTCGCAGGAAGACGAATACGCCGATCTTGTCCGTGAGGCGCAGGAAACCGTTCCGCTTCAAAAACTATCGGAAATCCTTCGCCGGCTCGTCGTTGAAGACATCCCGATCAATCATACTCGCATCATACTGGAAGCCCTTATCGAGCAGGGTCAGCACGAGAAAGATGCGGCACTTTTGTGTGAGCATGTACGCATCGCCTTGAAACGACAGATCAGCTTTCGCATGGCCGACCGCGACGGGATCATTGCCGCGTATATCCTGCAACCTTCGGCGGAAGAAGCACTGCGAAACGCAGTTCAGAATACATCTGCCGGTGCATTCATCAACGTTAGCGATGAGGAGGCGCGGTTCATCGCCGGACAGATAGAAGAGACGCTTTCAATGGCGACGGCCGGAACCGCTCCGGTGGTTCTGACGGGCGCGGACGTGCGGCGTCATGTCCGCAGTCTGCTAACGCGCCAGAAAGTGAAACTACCCGTGCTTTCCT
>ENA-ORCW01000242-ORCW01000242.1-marine-metagenome-genome-assembly--contig:-NODE-242-length-50945-cov-3.623673_pt1 | contig 50945 bp, 48 predicted proteins | sample MGYA00237784_ERZ508517 | MGnify/ENA primary metagenome ERZ508517 (study PRJEB26187, sample SAMN06268979) | marine metagenome | isolation source: Tt ae E1 feedstock associated aerobic enrichment on...
GCCGGCGCCCACATTGTGAACGATGTATGGGGGCTTCAGCGTGAACCCGGCATAGCTCAGATCGCAGCGCGGAGCGGTGCCGGGCTTGTCGTCATGCACACCGGCCGGGAGCGGAAAAAACTTGCCGACGTGATCGCCGATCAGTTTGCGTTTTTGCGCCATTCGCTCGAAATTGCCCGTCAGGCAGGCGTACGGGACGAGCAGATCATGCTGGACCCCGGCTTTGGGTTCGCCAAGGACACACACGAAAACCTCGAGATCATGAACCGTTTTGAAGAATTGGCCGGGCTCGCTTTTCCGCTTCTTGTCGGTACGTCGCGCAAGCGCTTTGTCGGCTCTGTCACGGGCCGCGAACGTGCCGAGGAGAGGGATGTGGGAACCGGTGCGACAAGTGCGTTGTTACGAATGAAAGGTGCGGCCGTTTTTCGGGTGCACAATGTCGCAATCAACAGGGATTCCCTTAGAGTCGCAGATGCTATGCTTACGGCGCGGAGATAGGCCGGTGAGACGATGATGTATGTAATTCGGATGAAGAATTGCGCGTTCTTCGCGCGGCATGGCGTGCACGATGAAGAAGAGCGGTTGGGTCAACGCTTTTATGTGGATGCGGTGCTGACCGTGGCGCCCGGTCGCGCGCTGAGCGATGATTCGCTTGAGGGCACGGTCGATTATGGCGCGGCCTTCAAGGTGATTGAGGAGATCGTTGCCGGTAAACGCCGGTTTTTGATCGAGGCGCTGGCCATGGAGGTCGCCAAGACACTCGCATCTCGTTTCCCGCAGATAGCCAGTTCCGAAATTACGATACGCAAGCCCAATGCCCCGGTTCCCGGTGTTCTGGACTATGTCGAAGTTTCGGTGGTCTGGCCGCAATAGCATGCACGACGTCTATCTTGGCCTGGGTGGTAATATTGGTGAGCCACGGCGGGCGATGCAGATGGTGCTGCGGGCTCTCGATGCCAGGCCCGACACGGCTGTGGTCACCGTCTCTTCGCTTTATCGAACACCGCCATGGGGCAAGCTCGATCAGCCGGATTTTCTCAACGCGGTTGCCTTGGTGCGCACCAGCCTGGATCCGCGGGCGCTTCTTGAACAATGTCTTACGATCGAACGCGCCCTCAAGCGCGTTCGCGCCGAGCGTTGGGGGCCGAGGTCCATCGACGTGGATATTTTGCTGTACGGCACACGCACTGTCGACGACGAAGGTTTGACGATTCCGCATCCGCGGATGAGCGAACGCGCCTTCGTTCTGGCACCTTTGGCAGAGATTGCGCCGGCGCTTGAGATTGCCGGGCGAAACGTCGAAACGCTCCTTGAGAGCCTCGACCGGTCCGGCGTGGAACGCATCACGCCGGATGGTGAGTGGTGGAAGTTCGAAGAAATCACGAAAGGCGGCTGAATGCCGCTTTTCGTGCCTGGATAAAACATTTGACACGGTCTGAGGAACGCGTCGAGCCCGTCCCGGTTACTGGCGGGCGATGGCTTCGATGCCACCCGAATCTGTGCGTTTCAGCTTCATACCGATAACCGGAACCATATCGTCGTTCACCTGTACCGAAATGGTGATGTGCATTGTGTTCTTGTCGCTGATGCGCGCGCGCATCGCGCCGCTAAGCGAAGAACGGTGGAGTGCAAACACCACATCGTTTCCGATCACTTTACCGCCGGTCACGTCGAGCCCTTTTCCGGAAGCTCCATCGAGAAACGTTCCGCGATAGCCGCCATTTCCGCGTACGACGCTGGCTTTCATCGGCTGTGTAAAAACGCCGACACGGCAACTCCCGTCAAGCGCCATACCGATCTTCTTGTCGGGCGTGCCGCCATCGAAATTGCAGACGAATTTGGTGCCCTTGTACTTGCCAGCGACAATCTCGCCGGGGCCGGACCAGCTTCCTTCTACGGACTGAAAGAAGCGTCGCTCTTTTTCGGACGCTTCCACCGGACTGGCCAGACCGGAAATCGGGGCTGCTGCAACGGCCAGAAGAGCGAGCTTGAGCGCGAATTTCAGCATGAGCAAAAGAAACCAGATCGGGTTGAAACAGAAAGCTGACCGAAATCCTGCCGGAGATTGGTTAAGGCTTTGTCTACCATATCGAACCGATTCGTTGCAGCTGCCATGCGCATCAAACCTGGCTTTCGGATCGACATGTTTGGCATGTGTGTCTTTTTGGACTCATCTCAACGGCGGAAAGGCTTTTGATGTCGCGCATGTCACTCTTAATCGCTCGGACGAGCCTTCTTCTCTTTTTCGCTTGATGCGAAGCTCGTGAGAGCTTTCAGGAAATCGCCGATACCGGGGCGTTGGACCGCGTTGAACGGCAGCGGTCGCGCCGCGTCCATGGCAGCAATGCCGATGCGCGCGGTCAACATCCCGTTGACCACGCCTTCGCCTAGTTTTGCCGAAAGGCGTGCTGCAAGTCCGTGACCGACCACCTGCTGCACCAGCGTTTCGCCGGCGGCCATGGATCCGGTAATTGCAAGATGGGTGAAAATGCTCCGAACCAGGCGCATGAAACCTAGGAAGCCCGGTCGGCCTCCGTAGAGATCGGCAATCCGCCGCGTAAGCCGCGCTGCTTCGAAAAGCACATAGACGATATCGACCAGAGCCCGAGGAGAAACCGCAGTCACCACCGACACCCGCTTAGCCGCATTCAGAACCTGGGTACGCGCCAATACGTCAAGCGGCGCGAGCAGTTCCTTTTCGGCAACCGCCAGCAGGTCCGCGCCGTCGATAACGTCGTCTTTCAAGCCTTCCAGCGTGCTGCGCCCGGCCGCCGTTTGCGGTTTGCGGGCCAGTAGATCCATCAGGTGCTCCACCGTCTTTCTCGCTTCTTTCGTATCGTTACGAAGGATAGCGTCCGCTGCATCCCGGCGCATTGCCTCAATAGAAGCAAGCCGCATAATCCCGAGCGCCTCGCGGATGAGAATCGTCACGAATGCCAGCAGCGCGATTGCGGCCACTGCGAGCGCCAGCCAGCCCAGCCAGTCGGCACGGCTGAACAGATCCCGGATCAGTTGATCGGTCCACAGGCCGATCGCCAGTGAGACAAGAATGCCGAGGGCTGTAAAGAACACGCGGCCGAGCATGGAACGACGGCGTGGCGGAACCGGCGGCGGATCGGTGAGCGCCATATCCGGCTCCGCGAAATAGTCGTCGCTTTCCGCCACGACGGCAATTGCCTTGCTGGAGTCCATTGCTTGCGGTTTTCGTCTGCTCGCCGGCTTTTCGACCTTCGCGGGTTTAGGCGGGTCGATCCGGAATGAAGCGGGCGCTCTTTTCATGCGAGGTGATCTCCGACAAGAAACTGGAGGGCCCGGTCGAGCCTGATGTGGGGCAGGGACAAGGTGATGCCTTCCGCGGTGCGTTCGAGCCGGGGAGGGCGAAAGCGCACGAAGCGGAGCGATTGCTCGGGAGGCGTTCTGGAGCCGCTGTCTTCGTTTTTCTTCTGCTGGAAGATCAGGCCGGGCTTTTCTGGCAGGTCGCCCGGAAAGATTGCCGTTTCGGTATCGCCATTGAATGTTTCCCCGGCAATGGTTTCGCCTTCCAGCGGGGTCCCGATGATGACCGGCAACGTGTCCTTGCCCTGCTGGACGGTACCCTCGCGTGTTGCCCGCACGGCCGCCATGGCGAGCACGTCCACCGCGGCGCCAGAAAAATCGGCGCGTGAAATGGCGCGATCGGCCAGACGCCGCACGATCGCTTGTAGCCGGTCATGGCTTTCATGATGAATGTGATCAGCCTTTGTTGCCGCGACGAGAATCCGGTCGATGCGGTGCGCAAAGAGGCCCGTCAGAAGGTTTCCGCGACCTGGACGGAAACAGGACAGGATTTCGCTCAGCGCCCGTTCGAGGTCGGTCACTGCTTCGTTGCCGGCATTCATGGCCTGCATGGCGTCGACGAGTACGATCTGTCGGTCGAGCCGGGCGATGTGCTCGCGAAAGAAAGGGCGAACCACATGCGTTTTGTAGGCCTCGTAGCGTCGCTCCATCATGGCATGCAGGGAGCCGGGCTTGCGCTTGGCGTCCGGCTTGATGTTTAGCGGGGCGAATGTGAGCGCTGGTGAACCCTCCAGGTCTCCCGGCATCAGAAAGCGGCCGGGTGGCAGCGTGGAAAGCGCCCGGTGATCGGCCTTGCAGGCGCGCAGATAGGAAGAGAACGCCTCAAAGAGCTTGCGCGCCGTCATTTCGTCGCCAGGGCCTTCCGGATCGACCCCGGAAGTCAGTTCGCGCCAGTCGGCCGACAGATCGGCGCGGGCGGGCAGAGTGGCCAACTCCAGCGCTTCCCGGCTGAATGTATCGTAATCCTTCGCGAGGAGAGGTAGATCGAGCAACCATTCGCCAGGATAATCAACAATATCGAAGGACAGCTTCCCACGTGACAAGAGGCGGTTCCAGGCTGAAGCAGATTCGAACTCCACCGTCAGGCGCAGTTCGGAGATGGCGCGGGTGGATTCGGGCCAGATACGATTCTCGATAAGGGCGGCGATGTGATCTTCGTACTGGAACCGGGGCACCGCATCGTCCGGTTGATGCTCGAGATAGGCCTTGGAAATACGGCCTGAACTCTGGGCATCGAACAGTGGCAGACGTCCGCCATGCAGCAGATTGTGTACGAAGGCGGTGATGAATACGGTTTTGCCTGCTCGCGAAAGTCCGGTTACGCCAATGCGCAGCGACGGCGAGATCAGGCCGGTTGCGCGACCGGCCAGCGTATCGAGAGCGATCCGCGCTTCGTCCGTGTATGTGGTCAATGAAGCCAAAGGGCGAAATCCTCAAAAATCGCAAGGTCTTGCATATAGGATATCAAAGCGGTGATTGAAGGCCGGCGCAGCGACGTTTCATCAGCGCGTCGGTTTCAGGAATGCTTCCAGCCGCCCACTTTTGCGCCGTATATTGGCAAGTGAACTGGAAAAGCCGATCACGGCGAGGCCGCATGTGGGAAAGCCGGATGCTGCGTTTTTCACTGCCTCGTCATCTCCGGTGGCGGGAAGTTCGAAGGCAAGGTCCTCCATCATCGGATTGTGACCGACCACCAGAAGCGTTTCGACCGATGGGGCTTCGCGCACGGCATGCAGGTAATCGATTGCATCCGAATTGTACAACTCGGCGAGGTAACGCGTTTTCGGCGACCCCTGGAAGAGTGTGAGAGCAACACCGTCCAGCGTTTCGACGGCGCGTTTCGCTGTTGAACACAGGACCAGGTCGGGCAAGAGATTCGCTGCGCGCATGCGTTGGCCGAGCGCTTTTGTGTCGGCTCGACCTGATTGCGTGAGCCCGCGGTCGAAATCCGCCATGCCCGGAGCCGCCCAACCGGCCTTGGCATGGCGAAGCAGGAGAAGGCGCGGCATCACCAAAACTCGGGAAAAAACGCCGGAAACGTTCCAAAAAGGGGACGCTTTGATCGCAAAACGCGCGTATTTGAATGCATTTTACCCTCCAAAAATGCCTCGGATGCCTCAACGAAGACTATATCCATCACGCTTTCGTTGTAGGAGATATCCACTTTTTCCGCTGCTTTTAACAAAAGCGTGAAGCATGTGGCCTTTGCGCTTGTGGTTGTGGGGGTGCGTGAATATATAGGCGCGGGCGTCAAAACATCTCAGGGTGACTCGATGAATGAGCTCAGTAATGCCGAATATGTGCCCACCGAGGACGAACCCTTCATGAATGAGCGCCAACGCTCGTATTTTCGTGCGAAACTGCTGCGTTGGAAAAGCGACATTCTTAAGGAAGCGCGTGAGACCCTCGAGGCGCTGCAACAAGAAAGTGCAAATCATCCGGACCTTGCCGACCGCGCGTCGTCCGAAACGGACAGGGCAATTGAATTGCGGGCGCGAGACCGTCAGCGCAAGCTGATCTCCAAGATCGATGCTGCCCTCCAGCGGATCGAGGAAGGAACCTACGGGTATTGTGAAGAAACGGGGGAGCCGATTTCGTTGAAGCGGCTCGATGCTCGCCCGATTGCCACCTTGTCGATCGAAGCACAAGAGCGTCACGAACGTCGCGAGAAAGTGTATCGCGACGATTGATGGCTAAGACGGGCTTCGACAGGCCTAAACTTTTTGCTTGCGCCATGCCTGAGGGCTGGCGCTTTTTTTTGCCTGCTGCTGCAGATATTCGCCCGATGGAAGCCTGCGTTCAGCGCTTCTGTTCGGAAAGCTCTTCAAGCAGACGACTCATCTCGTCTTCAAGCGAGTGCTCGCTGACGGATTCGTTTTTTGCGGTCGGTTCGTTTGGTCCTGACGTCTCAAATTCAACCGTTGGCTCGTGGCGCGCTTGCGACGGTTGGGGCCCGGTCGGCTCGGTCGCCGGAGCGCTGGCATGACTTTCCTGCGGATGTTCCTCGGGCATCGATTCTCGCTTCTCTGTTACGGAAGCCGATGGTGAGAGCGAACCGAAGGACGCCGCTGCAACTGCAGTTCGAGGCGTACTGGCCGGCGTGGAGCGCTCAAGGTCGGGCTCCGGTCGCTGGGACTGCGCTCTCGTGCGGTGCGAATACCGATGTGGGGGCGGCATGGGGGAGGCCGAGGCACGATTTGCAACTTGTATGGCGGGTTCGGCAGGTGTTGGTCGTTGCTCGGATCCCGGCGTTTCTGGCGCTGCCTCAGGGGGCGGAGGCCGGGTCTGTTCTGTCTCAATTCTGGGCTCGGGAACGTTTCTGGCCGGGACCTGCCTCGGTGCGGCCGGCTCTTCCGCTGCGCCTGGATGCGTTTCATCAAGCGTTGCGCGGCTTCGCCCGATACCGCTTTCGATCACAATGTCGCTTGGACCGCCGATGAGAATGAGGTGTTCCACATTGTCGCGGCGCACCAGCACAAGCCGCCGATTGTTGTCCACCGGCGTGGCGTCGGTTACGGCCAGTCGCGGTTGCTTGCTTCTGGAGCCGGAGATAAACGTGCCGGAGGTGAACCGTCGGTTCACCCGCAGGAACACGAGAAGAAACAGGGCGATTGCTAGCAGAACAATCGTCCACAAGGCCGCGGTCGCATAAGCTTCTCCGAATATCCCCACGAGCCAGTCGCGCATTCGTTTACTCCAGTCTGTGTCAGGTCAGCCAAAATATGCATCTCGCCGCGCGGCGGCAACCCGGGACGAATTTCCAATCGGGACTGTCGTTTTTCAGCAGCACAATTCGGGCAAAGAAAGGCGATTTGCGGTTCGATTACATGTGCGCGCTTGCAGATGCCGGGAGCCCTGATATATCCCGGGGAGGCTGGGTTCGCGTGGAGCCTGGCAGGAACTGGGCGCGACAGACGGGAAACGCATGGCCAAGCAGACCGGGGGAGAAATCCACGCAGCACCGATTGTCGACCAGAGTTCGCGTCCGGGCGCCATAACGCGCCTGATCATCTTCATCGCCATACTAACCCTTTCTGCGGTGGCTTTTTCCGTTTTCCGCGACCGGGTCGGCGACCCCTTTCTGTTGGGGCTTCTGGGCATTTTGGCGATGATCGGCGTGGGCTTCCTCTTCGCGACTGCCATCGGTTTCGTGCAAGTCGCGCCGCGTTCGGCGGGAAGTGAACTCTCCAGGGCCTTTGTCGATTCCATGGAGGAGGGCCTCGTGGTTGCGGACACCAAGGGCCGTATCCTTTATGCAAACAATGCTTATGCGCAAATGACGGGAGCCACCTCGGTGGCGGACGTGAAGACCGTCGACGGTCTACTGTCCGACAACCCTGAAGCGGCTCCTGTCGTGGAAAAATTGTCGGCGGGCCTGCGCGATGGACGCGCCGGCGATGGCGAGTTCCGCCTTGCCCGCTCCATCCGGCCCGGTGGTGCGCTGGGCGCGCGCTGGTACAGGACATGGGCAAGAATTTTCAAGCTGCCGGGCTATCGCCAGCCGGTTTCCGCCTGGCAGATTGCCGATATTTCCGAGGAACGCGCCGAGCAGGAGCGTTTTTTCCTCGACCTCCAGAAAGCGATCGACCATCTGGATCATGCACCGGCCGGTTTTTTCGCCGCCGATCCCGACGGGCGTGTAACCTATATCAACGCAACACTGGCAGAGTGGCTTGGCATCGATCTCGCGAACTTCGTGCCTGGAGCAGTGCGTTTGCCGCAGATCGTCGCCGGGGATGGCATGGCGTTGATCAATGCCGTAAAGGCTGATCCCGGTACGGCCCGCAATGCGATGATCGACCTGGATCTATCGACTATGAACGGTGAGGTTTTGCCGGTTCGCTTCATGCATCGCGTAACGGCCAGCCGTGAGGGTGCGCCAGGAGCGACCCGCACCATCGTTCTAAACCGTCAGGTCGGTGAAGACGCGTCAGCGGATCTGCGCGCTTCCGAAGTCCGGTTTACGCGTTTTTTCAATTCTACGCCGATGGCCATCGCCTCGGTGGATCATCAGGGACGGATCCTGCGCACCAACGCGCCGTTCCTTTCGTTGTTTTCGCGGGTGGTCGACAGCGACGCGCTGGAGCGGAACATCCGGCTCGACGCCGTGATTCACGACAACGATCATGATGCGTTTGCGGCAGCGCTTGAACGAGCGAAACAACATCAGGCGGAGATCGCGCCCATCGATACCGTCCTGCCGGACGATGCCGAGCGGCATGTGCGCTTTTATGTGAACCCCGTGGTCGATCACGATGGTGGTGAAGGTGTGGAGGAGGCGGCAATCGTCTACGCCGTGGAAACCACCGAACAGAAAGCGCTCGAAGCGCAGATGGCGCAGAGCCAGAAGATGCAGGCTGTCGGCCAGCTGGCCGGTGGCATCGCGCACGATTTCAACAACGTTCTGACGGCCATCATCATGGCCTCGGACCTGCTTTTGACCAATCACCGTCCGTCGGACCCGTCTTTTCCGGACATTATGAATATCAAACAGAACGCCAATCGCGCCGCATCGCTGGTGCGCCAGCTTCTGGCATTCTCGCGTCGGCAAACATTGCGTCCGGAAGTGCTCAATCTCACGGACGTTCTGGCAGATCTGCGCATGCTTCTCGCGCGTCTGGTCGGCAACGAAGTTTCACTTTCCATCGAGCATGGACGGGATCTGTGGCCGGTCAAGGCCGATATCGGTCAGTTCGAGCAGGTCGTCGTCAATCTGACTGTGAACGCGCGCGATGCGATGCCGGAAGGCGGAAAACTGCAGGTGCGAACGCGCAATATCACTGCGGATGAATGCGCGCAGTTCTCCTACCGCGAAATGGCGGCTGCCGATTACGTCGCCGTCGAGGTGAGCGATACGGGCACGGGAATCGATCCCGAAACTGTCAAGAAGATCTTCGAGCCGTTTTTTACCACCAAGGAAGTGGGCAAGGGCACTGGTCTTGGCCTCTCCATGGTTTATGGCATCGTCAAGCAGACGGGCGGCTTCATCTTCTGCGATTCCGAGTTGGGTGAGGGAACCACCTTCCGCATTTTCCTTCCGCGCCACATTCCGAGCGAGGCGGAAAAGTCCGCCGAAGAGGCCGCTGCACAGGGGGAGAACGGTGCAGCGAAGGCGAAAGAAGAGAGCCGGGACCTTTCAGGCTCGGCGCGCGTGCTTCTGGTTGAGGATGAGGATGCGGTTCGCATGGGCAGCGTGCGCGCGCTCTCCTCGCGCGGCTACGAGGTGCACGAGGCGAGTTCCGGAGTCGAGGCACTCGAGATATTCGATGAGCTTGATGGCAAGGTCGATATCGTCGTCTCCGACGTTGTGATGCCGGAGATGGACGGACCGACATTGCTTGGCGAATTGCGCAAGGTACAGCCCGACATCAAATTTATTTTCGTCTCCGGTTACGCCGAAGACGCATTTGCCAAGAACCTGCCGGAGGATGCGCAGTTCGGTTTCCTGCCGAAACCTTTCTCGCTCAAGCAGCTCGCGACAGTGGTCAAGGAAATGTTGGAAGAGGTCTGACGGCTTCAGGCTTTTTGCAAAGAAACGGACGGGACTGGACGTGAATGCCCCGCCCGTCGATTGTAACGCCGGAAAGTTTCAGACCGATACGGCGCGGCGCATACGATTTTCGGTGCCGAAGAGCTTGATATAACGCTCGATTTCGTCGGGATCGCCCGTCGCCTTTTCCGGATTGTCCGAAAGCTTGACAGCCGGTCGGCCATTGGCGTCGCTGACCTTGCAGACCACCGAGATCGCCTTAAGGCCATCCACTTCCCGTGGAGCGCAATCCTCGAAATCATTGGTCAGGTTGGTGCCCCAACCGAACGCCATGCGAACCTTACCTTCGAAATGACGATAGGCGGCTTCGATGGTGTCGACATCCAGACCGTCGGAGAAGATCAGCAGTTTATCACGGGGGTCCTTCCCGTGCTTGCGCCAGAATTCCATGATGCGTTCGCCGCCTTCGATGGGCGGGGCACTGTCGGGTCGGAATCCCGTCCAGTCCGCGACCCATGGCGGGGCGTCGCGCAGGAAGGATTCGGTGCCGAAGGCATCGGGCAGGACGATGAGAAGATTACCGCCGTAATAGCTCTGCCAGTCCTCGAGAACGCGATAGGGCGATTCCAGAAGATCCTCGTCTGTCCTGGCGAGTGCGGCCAGTACCATCGGCAGTTCGTGCGCGTTGGTGCCCAGAGCTTCCAGGTCCGTGTCCATGGCAAGAAGCACATTGGAGGTGCCGGTGAAAGAATCGCCTATGCCTTCCTTGAGCGCTTCGACGCACCAGCGCTGCCACAGGAACGAGTGACGGCGCCGGGTGCCAAAATCGGATATCTTGATGTCCGGTAGTTTTTTCAGGCGCTCGACCTTGGCCCAGACTTTCGCTTTGGCACGTGCGTAAAGCACGTCGAGGGCAAAGGGCCCAAGCGAGCGCATCGCTGCTCTCGAGCGCAACTCGTTGATGATGGCGAGGGCGGGAATTTCCCACATGGTGGTTTCCATCCATCGCCCGTGGAAATGCAGCTCATATTGCCCGTCACGGCGGGTGAGCTCGTATTCGGGTAAGCGAAAGTTCGCGAGCCAGTTAAGGAACTCTGGTTGAAAGATCTGCTTGCGCCCGTAGAACGTGTTGCCGGCCAGCCATATCATCTCTTTCTTGGTGAAACGCAGATCGCGGGCATGGTCCAGTTGTTCGCGCAGTTCACCTTCATCGATTTCCTCGGCGAGCAGCACCGATTTGTTGCGGTTTATCAAAGAGAAGGTTGCGTTGACGTTTGGATACAGTCCCCAAATCATCTGCAACATGAGAAGCTTGTAGAAATCCGTGTCGAGCAGGCTGCGACAAATGGGATCCAGCTTCCAGGTGTGGTTGTAAACGCGGCGCGCAATATCGGTCTTTGGCATGGTGTGCGGGTGTCCTGCGAGTTTAAGCCACCGGTTCGCGGCGTTCATTCGGCGGGCAGAGCACACCGGCAGGCCACGATTGTCAACGATTACGTGAGGCGGGATGGCAATCGCCACCCGGAAAGCAAATGTCAATTCCAAGGGAAGGTGTCGACTGCCGGACAACCCAGTCTCGACGTGGTTAATCTTTCGTTAACGAATGGGGTGAAGACTGAACCTTGGGAGGAGCCCCGAGGAGGTGACGTTGTTCAACTCTGGATCCACCCAACACGGTCTGACGATGGCCGGTGTGTTTTCCCTGATATGCGTACTTCTGGCTGTTCAGTGCGCCGGCGCTCACGAGGCAGAAAGCGGCTGGCGCTATCCCTATGCCTGCTGCTCGGACAGGGACTGCCGGGAGGTGACGGATGCCGCCGTTTCCGAAGGACCGCAGGGTTACATGATCAAGGTTACGGGGGAGATTTTACCCTATACAGACAAACGGGTGCGCAACTCCCCTGACGGTGTTTTCCATTGGTGCTCGGTGGCCGGTAAGAACGACACGCGGACAATCTGCCTCTTCGTGCCGCCGCGCAGTTTCTGAGGCTGCGCCGGGATCATTTCATTTCGACAGCGACCGCCTGCAGATCGAGCGCGGTCAAAGTGGAATGTTGTCGTGTTTTTTCCAAGGGTTCTGAAGATCCTTGTTGCGCAGCATCCGCAGGGCACGCGCAATCCGCGGCCGTGTCGAGTGCGGCATGATGACCTCGTCCACATAACCGCGTTCCGCCGCCACGAAAGGCGAAAGGAACCGATCCTCATACCTCTTGGTATGGTCCGCGATTTTATCGGGATCGTCGATATCCTTGCGGAAGATGATTTCGACCGCGCCCTTGGCGCCCATGACGGCGATCTGGGCGGAGGGCCAGGCGTAGTTGATGTCGCCGCGCAAATGTTTCGACGCCATAACGTCGTAAGCGCCGCCGAACGCCTTGCGGGTGATGAGGGTGATCTTCGGAACCGTGGCCTCGGCGTAGGCGAAGAGCAGCTTGGCGCCGTGCTTGATCAGCCCGCCATATTCCTGCGCGGTACCGGGAAGAAAACCGGGAACGTCCACATAGGTCACGATCGGAATGTTGAAACAATCGCAAAAGCGTACAAAGCGCGCTGCCTTGCGCGAGGCGTCGGAATCCAGAACGCCGGCCAAGACCATGGGTTGATTGGCGACGAATCCAACCGTGCGGCCTTCAACACGCCCGAACCCCGTGACGATGTTTTTGGCGAAAGATGCCTGGATCTCGAAAAAATCCGCTTCGTCGCAGGTTTTCATGATCAGTTCGCGGATGTCGTAAGGTTTGTTGGCGTTGTCCGGGACCAGCCGATCGAGTGAGTGGTCGGGCTCGGAAACGGACTGAAAGCATTCCACCTCCGGCAGGTCTCCTGTGTTGGAAGTGGGCAGGAAGTCGATCAGGCGGCGCATCTGCAGGAGCGCTTCCACATCGTTGTCGTAGGCGCCGTCGGCGATGGAGGATTTGACGGTGTGGACAGAGGCTCCGCCGAGTTCTTCGGCCGTTACCGTTTCGTTGGTGACGGTTTTGACCACATCCGGCCCGGTGACGAACATGTAGGAGGTGTCGCGCACCATGAAGATAAAATCGGTCATTGCCGGGGAATAGACGTCACCGCCCGCACAGGGGCCCATGATGACGGAAATCTGCGGGATGACGCCGGAGGCGAGAACGTTGCGCTGGAAGATTTCGGCATAGCCGCCGAGCGCAGCCACGCCCTCCTGAATGCGCGCGCCGCCGGCATCGTAGAAACCGATGACGGGGGCGCGGTTTTTCAGCGCCATTTCCTGAACTTTGACCACTTTTTCCGCATGCGCTTCGGAAAGAGACCCGCCGAACACGGTGAAATCCTTGGCGAAAACAAAAACTGTGCGGCCGTTGACCGTGCCCCAGCCGGTGACCACGCCATCGCCTGAGATGCGGGTTTTTTCCATGCCGAAATCGGTTGAACGATGTTCGACGAACATGTCGAACTCTTCGAAAGTGTCCTCGTCGAGAAATGCTTCGATGCGTTCGCGCGCGGTCAGTTTACCTTTGGCGTGCTGGGCGTCGACGCGCCGCTGGCCTCCGCCTTCGCGTGCGGCCGCGCGGCGGCGTTCCAACTCCAGAAGGACCTCTTTCATGTGTGTCTTCCCCCCAACGGCGATAAACGGCTTTTCTGCTGTTAGCATGGGCGGGCGGACAGGCAAATACGCCGTGCGCTCCAGATCGCGCACGGCGCGTTTGCAGATTTACCAGCTTCCGGTGTTATCCATAGAGGCCCAGGGCTCGGTCGGTTCTTTTGCGCCGCCCTTCTGTAGAAGCTCGATGGAGATGCCGTCGGGTGAGCGGATGAATGCCATGCGGCCGTCGCGGGGTGGTCGGTTTATCGTGATTCCGGCTTCCATAAGTTGGTCGCAGAGCGCGTAAATGTCATCGACCTCATAGGCGAGATGGCCAAAATTGCGCCCACCGTCATACTCTTCCGGGTCCCAATTGTAAGTGAGCTCGATCAGTGGCGCCTGTTCCTCGCTCGCGCGTGCCGCGTCTTCGGCGGCGGACAGGAAGATCAGCGTGAAGCGGCCTTTCTCGTTATCGGAGCGACGAACCTCGGTCAGTCCAAGCTTGTTGCAGTAGAAATCGAGCGATTCATCGATGTCTTTTACACGGACCATCGTGTGCAGGTAACGCATGTTTTCTCTCGCTTGCTGGTTTACGTATACGGTACGGGGTTCCTACCCGCTCTATTCGGCAATGTTGCACGTTAACCGGTTGTGCCGCATCGCCGAAATCCCTCAAATCCGGCTGTTTTCACCTGCTGTTGAAAATCAGAAACTGGGTCTTGCTATGCCACAAAGCGCCAATGCTATCTTTGAACTACACAGTGAGTCGGGCGGACTTGAAAAAAGGCTTGATGGGATGGACGACAAGTCCTCGACAACCAAGATGCACGAGGCTGGCGATAAGGCGCCCAAGGCGGATGATGCCACGGAAACCGGTGAGCTGGTGGAAATCTCCGGCGCCATCAAATGGTTCGACGTGGCGAAGGGCTATGGCTTTATCCTCCCGGACGATGAAGAGCATGGGGATGTGCTACTTCACGTAACCTGCTTGCGCAAGGATGGGTTCCAGACGGCGCTCGAGGGTGCACGCGTTGAATGTCTCGCACGTCAGGGCGACAAGGGGCTCCAGGCCTTCAAGGTGGTGTCCGTGGACCTGTCGACCGCGGTTCATCCGAGCGAGGATCAGGCCCCGCGCACGCATGTCTCCGTTACCGCCGAGAGCGGACTGGAGCGGGCCCTGGTCAAATGGTTCAACCGCACCAAGGGGTTCGGCTTTCTGACCCGCGGCGAGGGAACAGAGGATATTTTCGTCCATATGGAGACCTTGCGCCGCTACGGTGTGACGGAGCTGCGCCCCGGACAGGTGGTTCTTGTGCGTTTCGGGCGCGGCGAAAAAGGCCTTATGGCTGCCGAAGTTTACCCCGATCTTGGCACTTTGAACGCCGCGCACTGACATTTGCGCGGCCCTTTGTCCTGAGAAAGTGCCGCCGATGCTGAGTGTCCCGTTTTTCCGGTCCTGTTGGTTTCTCCGCCTCCGTTCACTCGGTCTGGTCGCATCCTTCCTCTTCTTCGCGGTGGCGGGAGTTTGGGCACAAGGTTCGGTGATGCGTCTGCCGGTTGATCCCGAACCGCTGGTTGCCGTAACGGCGACGGGCGAGAAGAATGTCGACATAGAGATCGCCGACGAACCGCAGGAGCGCCAGCGCGGCTTGATGTTCCGTCAGTCCATGCCCGAGGATCGCGGCATGCTCTTCGTCTTTCCGGCGGAGCGCCGACAGGGCTTTTGGATGCAGAATACGCCCTTGGCGCTCGATCTGCTTTTTATCGGTGCGGACGGTACGGTGCGGGCGATCGCTCCAGGGACGCCGTTTTCCACCGCATCCATATCGCCGGATGTGGAATCCCAATTCGTGCTTGAACTGCTCGCCGGAACCGCGCAGAAGATGGGGATCGAGGTCGGCAACCGGTTGCGCCACCCGCGCATCGCGACCGTCGACGCACAATAGTCGTTAATGGCGTTTTTCAGAATATGCAGTTTTTCACACATGACGGATTCGAGCTCGCCTTCGTGGATGAAGGTCAGGGCGACCCCATTCTTCTGATCCACGGCTTCGCTTCGACGCATTACGTCAACTGGGTGGCGCCTGGTTGGGTGAAAACCTTGCGTGATGCGGGCTATCGCGTAATCGCGCTGGACAATCGCGGACATGGCCGCTCCACCAAGAGTCATGACGAGGTGGATTACACACCGCACCGAATGGCGGGGGATGCGGCGGCGCTGCTCGACCATCTGCATATTTCTCGGGCGCATGTCATGGGTTATTCCATGGGTGCGCGCATTTCCGCTTTTCTGGCGCTGGAGCATCCATCAAGGGTTGCCACTCTCATCCTCGGCGGCTTGGGCCTCGGCATGATCGAGGGCGTCGGCGAATGGGATGAAATCGCAGAGGCCCTGCGTGCCGACGATCCGGACACGATCGTCTCGGAACGCGGACAGATGTTCCGCAAGTTCGCCGACCAGACGAAGAGCGATCGCGAGGCGCTCGCCGCATGCATCGCGACCTCGCGTGAACTGTTGAGCGCCGCGGATGCCGCGAGGATCGATGCGCCGACACTGGTGGCCGTGGGTACGCGCGACGACATTGCCGGTTCTCCCGAAGGACTGGCCGGTTTGTTGCCTAACGGTGCTGCATTTGCGATTGAAAGACGGGACCACATGCTGGCAGTCGGCGACCGGGCATTCAAGGCGCGTGCACTGGCATTTCTGGAGGAACACCCTCTTGATCGAGCGTAAGGCGATTTCATTCCTCGGGGCCGAAGGAAACGAACTGGCCGGCGACATTTGGGATGGCGGCGGGCAACCGGTGATTTTTTTGCACGGCGGCGGACAGACGCGCCGCGCCTGGGACGCTACGGCACTTGAAGTCGCGGAGCGCGGCATGCGGGCGATCGTTGTCGATCAGCGTGGCCATGGCGAAAGCACTTGGGTGGAAAGTGGTCACTACGGTTTTCATCACTACGGCGATGACGCGGCGGCGATCTTTCGTCAGGCTCACGAGCGTTTTCGCATGAAACCTTCGGCTGTGGGGGCTTCGCTTGGCGGGCTTGCCTCGCTGACGGCGGAGATGCGAGACGGACCGCTGCTCGATGCGCTTGTGCTTGTCGATATTACGCCGCGCCTTGACTCCGCTGGCGTCGACAAGATCCAGGGGTTCATGGGCGAGCGAATGGAGGAGGGTTTCGCTTCGCTAAAAGAAGCCGCAGACGCCATCGCCACCTACCTTCCACATCGCGCGCCACGCCGCTCTCTTGAGGGATTGCGCAAAAATCTGCGGCAGGACGAGGATGGCCGTTACCGCTGGCATTGGGACCCGGCCTTTATCAAGGGGGCGGAGAACATCAACTCCGGCGCTCAAGCGCTGATGCAGGAATTGATGGCCGGCTTGCCGCAGCTTCATCTTCCCGTGCTTTTGGTGCGCGGAATGCGCTCGGAGCTGGTTAAGGAAGCCCATGCGCGGGAGTTCGTCTCACTCGCTCCGGCTGCGTCTTACATCGATGTCGGTGGTGCGGGGCATATGGTCGCCGGTGATCGCAACGATGTGTTCGCGACCGAAATCCTGAAATTTCTGAGCCGCGATCAGGCCGCTTGATCTCTTAATCGCCCCGGAACCGTGCCGGCCGACGCTCGCGGAATGCAAGGCGACCCTCAGCATAGTCCGCGCTTTCGAACGTGATATCGCCGAGATGCTGCGCTCGCGCAAGATCTTCACCGTCGCATGTCAGGGCCGCGGCGATGGAGGCTTTGGAGGCGCGGATCGACAAAGGTGCATTGGCAGCGAGCATGGCGGCAATCTCATTGGCCCGGCTGATCAGAACGTCGGTGGGCACGATCTCCAGAAGAAAACCGCATTCGCGGGCGCGCGCTGCACCGATGCGCGCACCGGTAAAGGTAAGATAACGCGCCATCTGTGCGCCGGCGGTTGCAACGATGTCGCCCATCGCTTCGACCGGATAGGCGAGACCGAGGCGCGCCGCAGGCACTGCAAAGAGCGCATCGGGTGTCGAAATCCGCAGGTCGCAGGCAGCGGCCAAACCAAAGCCACCGCCGAAGCATACGCCGGAAATGGCAGCCAGGGTGGGAAGACGCGTGTTACGGATGGCGGCGAACGTCTCGGCATTGAGCGTTTCATAAACGCGCGCTGTCTCCGCGTCCCGGCGTACACTCTCAAATTCCGAAATGTCTGCGCCCGCGCAGAAATTGTCGCCCGCTCCCCGCAAAACGATCGCCCGGGTCGTCTCGTCCGCATCGATTTCGTCGATTGCTGTAATCAGGTTGCGCCACATTGCCTGGGAAACCGCGTTCATCTTTCCCGGCCGCGACAGGAGAATCGTCGCCACGCCGTCGGTGCGGGAAATGCGTAAAGCTGGCTCACTGTGATGGGCTGGCACCGTCATTCATCAATTTTCCTGTAGCTATGGTCGCGGTTTTTTGCTGTTCAATTACTATGGCTTCTGACGTATGTTGGCGCTCAAGGCAAGTTTACGCCCGCCGTGGAGAAATCCCATGAACGCACGCAATGCAATTCGTGAACGCAGTTCCGGCAAAAGCACGCCGCAACCTGTGGACCCGATCTGGTATGCGGTGCGGGAGGAGGCGGAGGCGGCTGTGGCTAACGATCCGCTGCTTGCGGCGTTTCTTTATGCAACCATACTCAATCACGATGATCTGGAAAGCGCGGTTGTTCACCGGGTTGCCGAGCGGCTCGATCACCCGGACATGGGGGCTGATCTGATCCGCCAGACGTTTCACGCCATGCTCGAGGCCGAGCCGGACTGGCGCACGACGGTTCGTGTCGATATCCAGGCCTATTACGACCGGGATCCGGCATGCGACCGTTTTTTGATGCCGGTGCTTTATTTCAAGGGATTTCACGCCATCCAGACGCATCGGCTGGCTCATTGGCTTTGGAATGAAGGGCGTCGGGACTTCGCACTTTATCTGCAAAGCCGTTCCTCCTCCGTCTTTCAGACGGATATCAATCCGGCTGCGCGTATGGGTAAAGGTATTTTCATCGATCATGCAACCGGCGTTGTGATCGGCGAAACGGCCGTCGTCGAGGACGATGTATCTCTTTTGCATGCCGTCACGCTCGGAGGTACCGGCAAGGAAACCGGTGATCGCCATCCAAAGATTCGTTATGGCGTTCTGATCGGTGCCGGAGCGAAGATTCTTGGAAACATCGAAGTGGGCCATTGTGCACGTGTGGCTGCCGGGTCGGTGGTCTTGAACGACGTGCCCTCGGCCAAGACAGTGGCCGGTGTGCCTGCGCGTGTGGTTGGCGAATCCGGGTGTAGCGAACCGTCCCGTTCGATGGACCAGATCTTGCATGGCGAAGCCTGACGCCGGTCCCGAAATTCTCCTTACCGCACTGTATGAGGCGATCAACGCCGGGTAAGACCGGGTGTGGAGAATATCGCTTCTGTGGAAACGCCTGTTGACCCGCCAGGGCTTTGCGGCTGAAATCCGGGTTTCAGGGTTTACAGTGGCAATGGGCTCGTGCCAGAAGCGCGCGACCGCAGCAGCGTCGTCAGTCAGCCTTCAGGCTGAACTGTTGGCCCTGCACGAAATTTGAGGCTGCGCATCAAGACTTCCCGAAGGAAGTTCGATCCAGACGATGCGCGAGGCAGTGGAGATGTTTCTTGAATCCCGAGGAAATCAGAAAGCTCGAAGCGTATTTCAAACGCACCTTCAACAATCCCGCCCTGAGTGTGAAGGCGCGTCCGCGCAAGGACGATTCTTGCGAGCTCTATCTTGGGGACGAGTTTCTCGGCATCATCTTCAAGGATGAAGACGAAGGCGAGCTGTCATACAACTTCTCGATGGCCATTCTCGACATCGATCTTTGAAACCTCCTGCATGCCGGTCGACATCGAGCCCACGTGCTGCAGCACGTGGGTTTTTTGTTTGTCTGCAGGCGCAATAGCTGCCGATCAGTGCGGTGCGTTCAAAAAGCGGGAGACTTTCCGTTTGATAGCTTCATCGAGCATTTTCCATTGCCCGAGCAGAGAGGCAGGGAAACGGTATGTCATGCTCAGACGGTTTCCGACATTGATATCGCGCTCACAGGGCGCCAGCGCTTCACGCGCTGCGGCACCGGTCAGGCATCGGGCCACGAAAGGTGGCATCGGCGTGGTCGCTTGCGCGATAGCCAAGACTTCGCCGGCATAACCGGAATCCTTCTTGAAACGATGGAAGCGGATGTCGCCAGGTCCAGCGATCGACCGTTTCTCGATAACCTGGCGATAAACCGGCTCTAGCCGGTCGCTCATGTCGCGCGACATAGTCTGTTCCTCGAATGTCAGAAACACGATGTTTCGCGAGCCATCTTCATGATTGAAATCAGCGCGTCGGTGCAGCGTGTAACCTTCAAGTTCAGGCCAGGTCAGATAGAGATCCAGACGCAGCGTCACACCATCCCTGCGCGCGCTTCTAAAACGGATCGTGTTTTCGGGAACCGTGAGGACATTGTTGCGAATTACGATTTCCCGAAGTTGGTTCGATGCGGTGTGGCCTCCATTCGATAGGGTAGCGCCGTACCAGCGTCCGAGAACCAGGATGCCGACCGACAGAAACAAGAGAACGAGGCAGAACTGGAATGTGCGGATCGCAAAGCGATTGCGCCGCGAAACGGGCTCCGCTTTGGAAGCCGGTGTGGTTTGGCCCGTCGCCAGTTTCATTCCCTCACGGCTTGCCTGCCAAAGGAGCAGGGAATCGGTTTCGGTGTGTGATTATCAGCGAAACCTTGGCTCGACATGGTAAATGGATGGTAAATTCGCGTGGCCGCATTTCGGCTTATGGGCAGTTGGAAAAGCGGTCGTGCAGATCCGGAATTCTTCTTCGTCACCGTGTGTTGTAGGGTGCCGGCATTATCGATCTGGGAGTGTTTCATGCCGATTTATGCATTGGCGGGTGCATCGATCATCGGGCGGGTGAGTCTCGGGCGCAATGCAGGCATCTGGTTCGGTGCCGTGTTGCGTGGCGACAACGAGCCCATCGAAATTGGAGCGGATTCGAACATCCAGGAACATTCGGTGCTGCATACGGATATGGGGTTCCCGCTGATTGTCGGGCGGGGCTGCACTGTCGGTCACCGAGCGATCCTGCACGGTTGCCAAATTGGCGACAACAGTCTTATCGGCATGGGCGCTATCGTTCTGAACGGGGTGCAGATCGGCAACAACTGTCTCGTCGGGGCGGGGGCGCTGGTGACGGAGAATAAAAAGATTCCCGACAACTCTCTGGTTGTAGGAGCGCCGGCCAAGGTGGTGCGGACGCTGGACAAGGAAGCCGAGCGCGGCTTGAAATGGTCGGCCGATCATTATGTGGAGAACGGCAACCGTTTCATGACTGGCTTGAAGACCCTCTAGTGTTTTTAAAAAGCGGAGCCGGCCCATGGGGTGGGCCGGCTCCTGTACCCGGTCGTTGGGGACGGGGAGGTGGGGTCTCGACCGGGTATTCCGCAACGGAACCGGCTGCGCGGAGGTCTCGAGCGCAGCGCTGTCCGTTGGATGTCAGTCTGTCATGGGTGCGTCCCGTCCTTTGCGCCCACGAGTATGGAATGGATTAGCGGTTCGATGCAACGCTGCCGACTGCGATGGCCCGCCCGTCATTGATGGTGACCCATTTGCCGGAGTGAGACGCCGACTGCCGTTTCAGATAAGTATAATCGGTATCGGTCCAAACCGAGACGCGTGCTTCCAGATTATCCAGAACATAATCGCCCATATTGGTAACGACCGTCAGTACCGCATGTCCATCGCCGTTGGGCTGGCGAACCACTGTTATGAGAAGGTTGCCTGCCGGAACACCGGCCTGCATCAGGCGGCGGCGCTTCTCCAGGACGTAATCCTCGCAATCGCCATAGGCCTGCGGATAGGACCAATACTCTTCGATGCCCCACATTTCCATGTCGGTGCGCGGCATGACGGTTGAGTTCACCGCATTGTTGATGTCGATCATCACCTGCCACAGCTTGCGCGTGAGCTGCATCGGTCGCGGACGCGCTGTGGTCTGGCGGCATTCAACCGGCTCGCGCTGGCACAATTCGTAGTGACCGATGGGTTGGCTGGTGAGGCCACCGATCTTCATGAAATTGGGTGTGGCGAAGGCCCCCGTGGTGAATGCTCCGAGAGCCAGTGCTGCTGCGGCGATGAGCCGTGCGCCTCTTGCGTGCCCCATTGTCTTGTCTCCCCGTTTGAGGTGACAATGGCACAGGGGAATTTATTCCCGGCAAAATCGCGAAGTATAAATCGCACTAAATTCTATCTGTATTTGAATCAAATAAATATAAATTCTGAGACAAATTCGATTTTTATTTTAGGAAAATTTATCTAAAATTGTAATGAAATTGGAAGGCGCGTTTTGTGGGTCCGCGAGGTGTTTTAGACGTTCGAAGAAATTGGCCGAGATCAAGAAGAAGAAGAAGAAGAGCGCGCGTGCTTCGGTGTCCGATGTGTTCGACACTGTCGTGGTGGTGTGGCGGCGTTGCACCGACGGTGAGCGACGCCTTATACGCTGTAGAGACGCATGGAGCTTAGAAATTTTGCCGACGCATGGCGTGTACGTTGCCAGCCATCAATGCAGACGGTTCGAAGCAGCGACCGTTTTGCGTTCTTGATCGATGTGTTGCACCGGGAGAATCCGGAGACGACCTTGCGGGAGACGGGGGTGATCCGGCGCCGATTGCCGCAAGTGAACTCGATCCGTTCAGCCGCGCCCAAATTGGCTTTTCGCACAACAACGATCTCACGGGTATCCGTGCCTGTGCTCATAGACGAGTATTGCTGGCGCGTGCGGAGGAACGCGGGGAGGGAGAAGGACGGCTGATTGCGCTTCCAAGGTGGCTTGGACGTGAGTGCGAAGGATTTCGGGGAACCGGCGAAGCGCTTGGGCGTCGAGCTCGACCTTGCTCTCAGCTTTCGGTCGGCAGCGAAAACTCCGCTTCCAGGGCTTGGCGGTTCTGGATGCTAGCGAATTCGATTGCGACGCCGTCGTCGAAGAGGCGCACCACCTGGCCGCGCATCGTACCAAGATGTACCTGGGTGCCCCGTTCGGGCCTGACCTCGCTTTCGACGGCAGCGCCCGAAAGCGAAAGGTCGATGATGCGGCAGCGATATTCGCGTCCGTCTGGCAGGCGCAACATGCTGATAGGATTGCGCGGCGCGATGCGCTCGTGGCGGCGGTCTTCCGGCAGGTCCAGCTCATGCTTGTTGGCAAGCCATGTGAGCTGGGCGGCGAGCTTGTCGCGCTTGCGCTCCGAGGCCACCACCGTCATCGCAAATCCGTCTCTATTCACGCGGATGATTTCGCCCTCGATGCGACCGATGTGATCGAGATAGGCAATCACGCGCTCGCCCTGCCTGCCCGAACGCTGGGTAATCATGCACACATCGCCGGGCGACATATCGGTCACCCGGCAGGCATGCTCGCTACGATCCTCCAGCATGAAACGGCCGTATATCGACACTTTGACGCGCTGAAAGCTGCGCCGCTCATCATCTAGGGAGGACAGGTTTGTCGCCACTGACATGGTGGTATGCGCTCTTCGCTCTGGCGGTTCGGACTGCCCTGAAATGGCAGCGCAACCCTACGCCCAAGCGGTTAACAACCGGTAAGAGGCCCTCATGTGTCTCGACCGCCATCAAAGACCACAAGATGCCGGAAGCGCCGACCCTGTCCGGGCTCGATCAGACTGTTTGTGATCGAGCGTCGTTCCGGTACAAGCGGCGGAACCTCGACCGCTGGACGGTTTTTGAGAAGAAGCGGTTCTCGATCGGCGTCGATGAGGCGCAGCGAGGCTACCTCGCAGGCGGTAAGGGCCTCGATGCCCAGCCAGAAAGGTTTTTCGCACGCCAGAAGCGACCCCATGGCGCGTGGGCTTTCCATACCGCCTTCGAGAGGCAACAGCAGGAGCTCGAAGGATGCCGTGTCGCCCGACTTGTTTTTTCCGATGAAAGACAGGGCCACGACGGATTTCATGTCGAAGACGCTGCGCGCTAGCTTACCGACGACCGTCTGATCGCGGTCCGCCCAAAGCGAGGCGAAAGACAGCCCCTTCAATTCCTTTCCGAAAGTGGCACATAAGCGGGTGCCGGCAAGGCGGAACACGGCCTCGCCGCGCGCATCCTTTTCTAGGATGAACGTGTCTGCCAGCAGGGTTTTGATCTCTGCGGGCTCGACTTCCGTGCGTTTGGGGGCCGGACGGTTGCCGCGCAACCTGTTCCAATATTGGAACAACGTCACAGAACCATCGTGTTTCATGCCTCTTGGCTCCTTACCTTCGGCCCGGGCCTGTCCCATAGGCGGACAGGTACGGGCATTTTCAATAGCGACATGTGGATGGCTGCAGGATGCGTGCCAAAGCGGCCGCGGTTGTTCACGCGGCCGTTTCGTTAAGGTTAAAAAAGAGTTTCGTTTGCGCGGTTTGCGGGCCGCTGACACTGTTCGGGCACCAGCAAGACCGAATCATCGGGAAGACGGGCAGGGCCGAGTTTCAAAGAAGAAAAGAACCGGCAGGGGGGCTCGACAAAGCCGTTCAGGACGACCGTTACGGTTTCACCTGAGCGGCTTTTTTCTTTCGCACACGTCTGCTACGCAAAATCATGGAAAGAAATGAAGAGCGTGCGATTCCGACCGAGGAATCCGAAGGACCGCGGCGCGGCGGTGATCGCGGCCACGAGCCCGTATTCAATCTGGCGCCCGCGGTCACGCTTGTCGGCCTGATATGCATGGCTATCTACGCGGTCGAGGTTTTCTGGCTGGATCTGGATCAACAGCTCTGGCTGATGGTGCATTTTGCGTTCCTGCCCATCCGCTATACGGGCCAGTTCGCATTCGATCTCCCTGCGCTTTTCAGTCCCGTCACCTATTCCGTTCTGCATGGAAGCTGGGGCCATCTTCTCGTGAATATGATCTGGCTGGCGGCTTTCGGTTCACCCCTTGCCAATCGCATCGGCACCTTGCGTTTTCTGCTCTTCTGGATTGCCGGTGCTCTTGCGGCGGTGGCCTTTCATTTCATCCTGTACCCTTTTTCGGCGGTTCCTCTCGTGGGAGCTTCCGGTTCGATTTCTGCCATGATGGGCGCGGCCGCACGCTTTGCTTTCCAAGTGGACCGCAGCGCACCGAAACCGGCATTCACAGGGCCGGTTCTGCCGGTTTTGCTGGTGTTGCGATCCCGGACAGTCTTGACTTTTCTAAGCGTGTGGATGGTCGCCAACCTTGTGACAGGCGTTTTCAGCGGTACGGTAGCCAACGAGCCGCAAATCGCCTGGGAGGCGCATATAGGTGGCTTTCTGCTGGGCTTCTTTTGCGTTCAGGCGTTCGATCGGCGGCCTCGTCCAAAGGATCTCTGACGTCCGACAGCACCCGGAAAGACCGCCAATCCACCACTTGCAAAGCATTTGGGCTCGGCGCAACATTGGTGCGTTGCGAGGAGAAGGAGATTGCCATGACGGTGAAAGCCATTCTGGATGCCAAAGGGCGCAACGTGGTCACCATCGGTCCCGACAAAAAGTTGGCGGATGCGGCACAACTTTTGTCGGAACGCGGTATCGGCGCAATCGTCGTGACCGAGGCGGACGACCGCATAGCGGGCATTCTGTCGGAGCGCGACATCGTTCGCGTGATCGGCAGGGATGGTGCCGGCGCACTTGAACAGACCATCTCCAAGGTCATGACCTCCAAGGTGCAGCGCTGCCATGAGCAGAACACCATCAACGAGGTCATGCAGATTATGACCACCGGACGTTTTCGCCATCTACCTGTCGAGGAGAGTGGCAAGATCGCCGGTATCATCTCCATCGGCGACGTCGTGAAGAAGCGCATCGAGGAAGTCGAGCGCGAGGCGGAGGACATCCGCAGCTACATCGCCACAGCCTGAAGAAGAGGAGGTTGCCGACCGGCAGCCTCGCTCCATTTCAACGGTTGTCGCCTTGTGAGCGAACCAGTTGCAGACCGCGTCGTGTAATGCGGTATGGGCCGCCATTGCGCGATTGGATCGCGCGTTTGCGTTTGATTTTTCTGAATAGCGGCATGTCGAGGCCGGGGAAACACCAGCCGTCGCGTGTGACGCAGTTCAGTTCGAGAATTTGGCCGCGCTCGTCCTTTTCGATGTCGATGCGACCGCCCTGCGCCATTATATGCAGGATGCGCTGTTCTGCGCGTGAAATATCCATGTCTTGAAGTCCTGGAAGACCGATAGGAAAACCGCTGACCCGATGGCCAGCAAACATTTCCGCGTCGACATGCGACGACGCGGGGTTGAAGGTTTTCATGCCCCGATCCTGCGTTGGTTCAGGTTCGGGGCTTCACCGGGCCTCAAGGCTGTTGGACATAAAAACTCCGTTCGATGCCGCGTTTCATAAAGCAAACTGCGGCTGGAATAAAGCACTTGGCTTGCCACGCGGGTGGGTTTGGTCTAGCGAATGCGGCGATCCAATTTGAACCATCCGACTGCACGGCACCGTGAAACCATGACAATCATCGATACGCGCACGCCCGACCCCAAGCGTTTCATCTCCGGCGCGACCGGCGACTGGGAGATAATCGTCGGCATGGAGATCCATGCCCAGGTTACATCCCAAGCCAAACTCTTTTCCGGGGCCTCGACGTCTTTCGGTGCCGCCCCCAACGCGAATGTTTCTCTCGTTGATGCGGCCATGCCCGGCATGCTGCCGGTGATCAACGAGGAATGCGTCAAGCAGGCGATCCGCACAGGCCTGGGTCTGAAAGCGCAGATCAATTTGCGTTCGGTTTTCGATCGCAAGAACTATTTCTATCCGGATCTGCCACAGGGCTATCAGATCTCGCAGTTCAAGCAGCCGATTGTCGGTGAGGGGAAGGTAACAGTCTCCGTCGGTCCGGCAAAAGACGGCTCGTTTGAGGAGATCGAGGTCGGCATCGAGCGCCTGCATTTGGAGCAGGATGCTGGAAAATCGATGCACGACCAGCATCCCACCATGTCCTATGTCGATCTCAACCGTTCAGGCGTCGCATTGATGGAAATCGTTTCGAAGCCCGATATCCGGTCGGCGGACGAAGCCAAGGCATTCTTGACCAAGCTGCGCACGATCCTGCGCTATCTGGGCACTTGCGACGGCAATATGGATGAAGGTTCGATGCGCGCCGACGTGAACGTGTCCGTACGCCAGCCGGGTGGAGAATTCGGCACGCGCTGTGAGATCAAGAATGTAAACTCGGTTCGTTTTGTCGGTCAGGCCATCGAGTCGGAGGCGCGCCGCCAGATCGCCATTCTCGAGGACGGCGGCTCGATCGATCAGGAAACTCGCCTGTTCGATCCGGCGAAAGGAGAAACCCGGTCCATGCGCTCCAAAGAAGAGGCGCACGACTACCGTTATTTCCCCGACCCGGACCTGGTGCCGCTCGAATTCGATCAGGCCTTCGTGGATACGCTCGCCGCCGACCTTACCGAACTGCCGGATGATAAGAAGGTACGCTTCATAGAAGCTTTCGCACTGTCGGAGTACGATGCCTCGGTTCTGATAGCGGAAAAGGCAACGGCGGACTTCTTCGAGAAGGTGGCCGAAGGGCGCGATGGCAAGAGCGCCGCCAACTGGGTCATCAACGATCTTTTGGGTGCCTTGAACAAGGCTGGCCAGGAAATCGAGGATACAGCTGTAACGCCTGAACAACTCGGCGCGATAATCGACCTGATCAAGGATGGCACGATCTCCGGCAAGATCGCCAAGGATCTTTTCGAGATCGTGCTCAACGAGGGCGGCGATCCGCGCGTCATCGTCGATGAGCGTGGCATGAAGCAGGTGACCGACACCGGCGCCATTGAAAAGGCTGTCGATGAGGTGATCGCGGCCAATCCGGACAAGGTCGAGCAGGCAAAGGCGAAGCCGACGCTGGCCGGCTGGTTTGTCGGACAGGTGATGAAAGCGACGGGTGGCAAGGCCAATCCGCAGGCGGTGAACGCGCTGGTGAAGGAAAAGCTCGGTATCGATGCCTGACACAGGGACTTTCTTCCTACGCACGGCGAGCGAGCGGGACTTGCCTGCCTTGCGTACGCTTCTTGTGGAAACCTGGCACGACACATATGACGCGATCTATGGTCAGGCGCGGGTGAACGAGATCACCGATGTCTGGCATTCCCTGGCCGCGCTCGGCGCGCGCTTGAAACAGCCGCATTCGGAATTCGTTCTGGCCGACAATGGCCGGAGGATCGGCGGAATGGCATTTGCCGCAGCCGAGAACAAGGGCCAGGAGGTCAAACTTCGACAACTCTATGTGCATCCTGAATGCCAGGGAATAGGCATAGGCAAGGCGCTCTTTGCCGAGATCGCACAGTGTTTTCCGGAGGCGCGCTTCATTACGCTCGAGGTGGACGAAGCCAACAGCGCAGCGCGTGCCTTCTATGCGCGTTTGGGTTTCGAGCAAACCGGGCGAAGCGAGGACTGTGGCGAGGCAGGCTTTGATATTCCGGCTCTCGTCTATCGCCGGATGCTTTGATGACTTCGGATGAAGGCCTGCGGACCGGGGCGCCATTGATTCGAATCGCGCAACGGTATGACGTCGCAGCCATCGTCGCGCTCTTCGCGGCTGATGCCGACGGTGGACATGGAGACAGCACCGATCCAGAAGTGGCGGACGACTATCTTGCGGCATTCGAGCGCATATGCCTCAGCCCAAACGATACACTCTACGTTGTCGAGCTTAACGGCGTGGTCGCGGGAACCTTCCAGACGACGCTCATCCCCGGCATCACCGGGCGTGGTGGCGCCAGCTTTCAGATACAGGCCGTTCAGACCCGCGAGGACCTGCGTGGTATGGGGATAGGCGCTTTGATGATTTCCCATGCGATTAATCAGGCGAGGGCGGTGGATGCCCGCCTCGTTCAACTTATGTCGAATATGACACGCGAGGGCGCGCATCGTTTCTACGAACGGCTCGGATTCAAGAAATCCCATGCCGGTTTCAAGATGAGACTGAAATGAACCTGAAGCATTGGGCTGGGGGCCTTGCCTTCTGGCCAAGCGGACGCCATAACGCAGTTCACGAGCCATCTCTGACGATGATAGCGAGCGACTTGAGGACGCCATGAAGAAGTTCCTGCTTCAGTTTTTCACCTGGTGGAATGGCCAGACGCTGGGCACCCGCTTCCACACCTGGCGCAAGGGAACGCGCGTCGGCGAAGACGAGTTCGGCAACGTTTATTATGAAGGCGGCAAGGATTCGGAGGGGCGCACGCGTCGCTGGGTGATCTATAACGGCATTTCCGATGCATCGCTGGTGCCGTCCGGTTGGCATGGTTGGCTACATCACCGCGTCGACGTTGCGCCGGTCAACGAGAATTATACGCCGAGTGAATGGCAAAAACCGCATCAGCCGAACTTGACGGGGTCGCCGGCTGCGTATCGCCCGAAAGGGTCTATCGCGACGGCCGAGGACCGCCCGCGCGTGACCGGCGACTACGATGCGTGGACGCCTGGCGGCTGATGAAGTCGCTCGCTGTTCTCGCCACAATTGCGCATTAATCGTAAGCTTTGCCATGGGTTAGGCGATTCCGCCGGGCTCTCTCGGGTGACAAGCGAACAGAACGGGTGTCGAGCCAAATGAAATCAGGCCAGAAGAAAAACGCCGGTGTCGTTGGGCTCATTGCGGCATTCGGACTGGCTGTGCTGGTCGTCGGGCCGGTGCAGGCCGCGCGCATCAAGCATCCGGTGGCCGAGTTCACCGGCATCGACAAGATCACCGGCCGGATCATCTCTTTCGATGTCTATATGGATGAAACTGTGCAGTTCGGTGCGCTCCAGGTCACGCCGCGTGTCTGCTACACGTCGGAAGAGACCGAAGAGCCGCGCACCGACGCGTTCGTCGAAGTGGACGAGATCACGCTCGATCGGGAGATTCGCCGTATCTTCACTGGCTGGATGCTCGCTGAAAGTCCGGGTCTCAACGCTGTCGAGCACGCGGTCTACGATGTGTGGCTGAAGGCCTGCAAGGAAGAGACCGAAGTTCCCCCGCCGGAGACCAACTGACGATCCGTTTCAGGAACTGAAGCGTGCTTCGCCGCTTTGCAGCGCCTCCTGCAAAAGCTGCTCATAACGGCTTCGCGGGACGTCGATTGCGCCAAACTGTTTCAGATGCGGTGTCGTGAATTGCGTGTCGAGGAGGGTAAAGCCCCGCGCGCGCAGGCGTTCGACGAGATGCACGAGGCAGACTTTCGAGGCATCGGTGCGGCGTGAGAACATGCTCTCGCCGAAAAAGGCACGGCCCAGCGTGACGCCGTAGAGCCCACCGACAAGGCCTTCCTCCGTCCATGCCTCCACGGTGTGGCAATGCCCATTCTCGAACAGAACGCCATAGGCTTCGCGGATCGGTGCGTTGATCCAGGTTTCGTCGCTGTCGCGGCGGGCTTCGGCGCAGCCTTCGATGACGCCATCGAAATCCGTGTCGAAGGCGATGCGGAAGCGAGAGCGGCGCAAAGCCTTGGCGAGGCTCTTTGGGATGTGAAATGCGTTGAGGGGAATGACACCGCGCATTTCCGGCCGCACCCAAAACACCTCCGGATCGTCGGCGCGCTCGGCCATCGGGAAAACCCCGGTGGCGTAGGCGCGCAAGAGAAGATCCGGAGGGATCTGAAAACCAGGTGCAAAAGGTCGTGCCATCGTGCCCAACCGGCGAGGTTGCCGGAAAATCACATGGGTGCCGAGCCTCAGCTCGTTCTCGCCAGGTAATTCTCCAGCCAGTGAATGTCGTAATCGCCATTGGCGATGTCCGGATTGCCGACAAGATCCTGGAACAGTGGCAGCGTGGTCTTGATACCGTCCACGACGAACTCGTCCAGGGCACGGCGCAGGCGCATCATGCATTCCACGCGATTGCGGCCGTGCACGATCAGCTTGCCGATCAGGCTGTCGTAATAGGGTGGAATGCGATAGCCCGAGTAGACACCGGAATCGACACGAATGCCGAGACCGCCGGGCGTGTGGAAATGCGAGATCGTACCGGGAGACGGAGTAAACGTCCGCGGGTCTTCCGCATTGATGCGGCACTCGATGGCATGGCCCTCGAAGCGCACCTCGTCCTGTGTGCAGGAAAGACCGCCGCCCGAGGCGACGCGGATCTGTTCGTGCACCAGGTCAATTCCGGTGATGGCCTCCGTAACCGGATGCTCCACCTGCAAGCGCGTATTCATCTCGATGAAGTAGAACTCACCGTTCTCGTAGAGAAACTCGATCGTGCCGGCGCCGGAATAGCCGAGATCGGCGATGGCCTTGGAGACGATCTCGCCGATGCGGTTGCGCTGTTCGACATTGAGGGCGGGTGAATTCGCCTCTTCCCAAACCTTCTGGTGACGGCGCTGCAGCGAGCAATCGCGTTCGCCAAGATGGATCGCCTTGCCGGCACCGTCGCCCATCACCTGAACCTCGATGTGGCGCGGTTTTGCCAGATACTTCTCGATATAGACGGCGTCGTCGCCGAAGGCTGCTCCGGCCTCCGAGCGGGCGGTGGAGAGCGCCTCGGCGAGATCCGCTTCGGTGCGCGCGACCTTCATGCCGCGGCCGCCGCCGCCGGCCGACGCCTTGATGAGCACCGGATAGCCGATTTCGGCGGCGATGCGCTTGGCTTCGGCATCATCCGTCACCGCTCCATCGGAACCGGGAACGACTGGAATGCCGAGCTCTTTCACCGTCTTCTTGGCGGTGATCTTGTCGCCCATGATGCGAATGTGTTCGGCCGAAGGGCCGATGAAGGTGAGGTTATGTGCGGCCAGAATCTCGGAGAATTTGGCGTTCTCCGATAGGAAACCATAGCCCGGGTGCACGGCGTCGGCGCCGGTGATCTCGCAGGCGGCCAATATCTGATGGATGTTCAGATAACTGTCGCGCGAGGGCGGCGGCCCAATACACACGCTTTCGTCGGCGAGCCGCACATGCATCGCATCCGCGTCCGCCGTGGAATGCACGGCCACGGTCTGGATGCCGAGCTCTTTGGCGGCGCGCAGCACGCGCAGCGCGATTTCGCCGCGATTGGCGATGAGAATCTTGTGAAACATGCGCGCCTGCCCCGGACTATTCGATGACAACCAGCGGCTCCCCAAACTCGACCGGCTGCGCATCCTCGAACAGGATCGCCGTCACCGTGCCGGAGCGGGGGGCAGGAATCTGGTTCATGGTCTTCATTGCTTCGATGATGAGAAGCGTCTGGCCTTCCTTGACCGACTGGCCGATCTCGATGAACGCACTCGCGCCGGGCGCGGGCGCCTTGTAGGCCGTGCCGACCATGGGAGAGGGAACGGCGTTCTTGGAATCCGCCGGGTTGGCTGCTGCCGATTCTTCTTTCGCGGCTGCGGGAGCTGGTGCCGCAGGGGCGGGCGCCGGAGCAGGAGCGGCGTAAGTCTGCACAGCGGCCGCGCCCTGTTTTGCGACCCGGATTCGCAGATCGTCCTGCTCGACTTCGATTTCCGTCAGATTGGTGTCGTTCAAGATCGTTGCAAGCTCGCGAATGAGTTGCTGATCGACCCCCGTCTTCTTTGTCGACATATTCTTTGTCCTGCTTTGTTCTCAACCGGGCCGGTTTGCGGCCAACGCGTCTAGCGCGAGTACATAACCGATTGTGCCCAAACCGCAAATCATGCCTTTCGCAGCAGGGGCTATCATCGAAACGTGGCGGAATGTTTCGCGCGCGTGAATGTTGGAAATATGCACCTCGATGACCGGCAACGGACTCACGGCACGGATTGCATCGTGCAAGGCGATCGAGGTGTGCCCGTAGGCACCGGGATTGATGACGATGCCGGCAGCGCCGTCACCGGCTTCGTGAATCCAGTCGACGAGGTCGCCTTCGTGGTTGGATTGGCGAAATTCGATATCCATTCCCAGTACTGAAGCTTTTTCCCGGCAGGCCGCTTCGATCCGTTCAAGGGTCTCGCCGCCGTAAATGCCGGGCTCCCGCCTGCCGAGCGCATTCAGGTTGGGTCCGTTCAGAATGAAGACTGTTTTCGCCATAAACTCGCCCCATGACCCTTTGCAGCACGCTGATACGCTCCTCTATAGAGGGCTTAGACCGTGCCGCAAAGATGGCAAGGGGCTTCTTTATCTGTCCACAGAGCGCTTGACGCTCCAATCAGTTGTCTTGTGTGCGTGCCTGGTCGATCTTCTCGGCCAGAACGTCTTTGCCCAGCGCGCCGAACACAACTTCCTCGCCGATCACATAGGCGGGCGTCCCGGTGACGGCAAGCTGATTCGCCAGATCATAGGTTTCGGCGAAGACCTTCTGAATTTCCGGATTTTCCATTTCCTTGCGCAGTGTGGATTCATCGATGCCTGCCTCGGTCGCGATTTTCATGGCAAGCTCACCGTTGGCACGCGTGTCGGCACCGAGAAGTTTCTGATGGAAATCGGCATATTTGTCTGGCGCGATGGCATGAACCGCCATGGAAACGACGTGGGCTTCGCGCGATTCAGCGGAGAGAATGGGGAACTCCTTGAGGACGAACCGGACATCGTCGTTCTCCTCGATCAGCGCCTGCATATCGTCCATGGCGCGTTTGCAGTAACCGCAATTGTAGTCGAAGAACTCGACCACCGTAACTGCCGCGTCGGGATTGCCGACCACACCGTCATACGGGCTGTTGAAAATCTGCTCTTTCTTATCCTTCATGACCGTCTGTTGCGCCAGTTTCTGCTCTTCGCGCTGCTTGCTTTCCAGCGCTTCCTGGACCTCGAGCAGAATCTCGGGATTGTTGAGCAGGTAGTCGCGCACGATCTGCTCGACCTCCGTCTTGCCGAGCGGGGTGGTGGCTTCGGCCTGCGCCGCGGCGCCGTGGACCGTCACCGGTACAAGCAGAGCGACCGTTGTCGCCAAGGTGCGGATCTTTCTGGAGAAGGTCATATCACGTTCCGATTTTATCTGATTGGTGGACGAGTGCGATCGTGAGTGCCAATGCGGAGACCAAAGGTTCACGCTAACCCGGCTTCTTGTACTGAATGATATCCTGAGCACGCAGCCAGCCTGGCGTTCCACGCTTCAGGCGCTTTTGTGCCCTGGTGGCGAAAATCTTCGCATCCTGATACTTGCCAAGGTGAAAATAGCCTTCAGCGGTCGCCAGGTCCGCTGCCGCGACATCGCCAAGTTGGCCATATGCTTGGGCAAGGTAGCGATAGCCGTTGGCAAATTCGGGCTCCCGGGAAAGCCCAGTCTGCAATTCCGACGCTGCCTTCCTGATCAGGTTTGGCTTACCGGTCGCGAGAAGAGCTTGCCCGTACCCCACCTGCAGCAGGCCGGGTGTGCCCGGTGCCAGAGACAGGGCCTTGGCATAGGCATTGGCAGCCTCTTCGGCACGATTGCCCTTTATCAGTATGTCGCCGCGCAACTCCTGCAAGTAGGGATTGCGCGGCAATTGGGAGACGAGCACGTCGACCTTTTGCAGAGCCGTGCGTGGGTTGCCCTTCAGATAGGTAGAGATCGCATCGCCGTAGCGCGCTGGAATGCCGCGCGGATCATCGCGAAAGAGGCGCTGTACGGCCTGACCACCTTGCATATAAGCCGCGATCTTGGCCCGCATCATATCGTGACGCAATTGCAGTTGCGGAGGATCCTGGCGTTCGAAATAGGGGCTGTTGCGGGCGAGTTCCTCTAGGTTTGCGATGCGTTCCCGTGGCATCGGATGGCTGATCTGGTAGGGATCGACATTCACCCCGGCAAGTGCCATGCCTCCGGCCAGGCGCTCGAACGTCTTCAGCATGCCGTTGGCCGACTGTCCGGTGCTGTTCAGATAGTCGATTGCTGTGCGGTCTGCCGTGGCTTCCTCGGAACGCTGATAGCCAAGAAGGCTACGGCGTGCCATTTCGGCACCGCCAGCAGCCATGCCGACGCCGGCCGTCGCTAGGCCGCGCGAATCGGATGCTGCCCCGGCAACGCCCGCACCGATACCGATCAGGGCGGAGACGATAGCCATCGTCTGGGCGCGCTTTAGCTGCTGGCGCAAACGCTCCTGGTGCCCGCCGGCAATATGGCCGGCTTCGTGGGCGATGACACCGATCACTTCGTTCGGAGTATCGGCGTCTGTCAGCGCGCCTGTGTGGATGAAAATTCGGCGTCCGTCGACGAACGCATTGAAACTGCGATCGTTGACCAAAACGATGTCGATTCCTGACCGGGAAAGACCCGCCGCTTTCAGGATCGGCCGCGCATATTCCGAGATCAGTGCCTCGATTTCCGCGTCGCGAACAACGGTGACTCTGGATTGAGCCAACGCTGCAGGGGCTGAAACGGCGTTGAGATAAGCCGCAAGCAGGAAGAGCGAAATGGTTCGCGTGACAGTCGTGTAAACCATGGTGTTTCTCTCAAGCATTGCGGAAGTGGTAGACGAGCATGAGGGCAATGGAAAGGCAGAAACGCCTGCGATCATAGAGTTTTGATCATCTGCAAGTATGCCTCTAGAATGCAAGAAGTCGGCGCTCAGCGCCGGCTTCTCGTTATTCATGAAGGCTCTTGCGGGTGGCTAAAAAAAGCTTTTCCGCTGCCACCACCCGGTCTTACGGGGTCTGTCTTTCTCGGCCGGTTCGGACGAAGAGACCACCGGCTCGGTCGCTGCGACGGCTTCCTCCTTGGCGGCGGCTTTCTTTTCGTCCGGCTTGGCTTTGGTCGCGCTGCGACGCGCTGATGCCCGACGCTTCTTGGGAGCCGGCGTCTCAACCTCCGAAAGGGTATCGTTCTCAGCAGGCGTTTCTTCGGACGGTTTTTCGCCCGATGGTGGGTTTGCTCCGTTCGTTGCATCGGCCTGTTTGCTATCGTCCGCAGCCGCAGCGGCCGTCTTGCGGGTACGTCGGCGTGGTTTCTTGGCCGGTTTCTCATCCTGGGGCGTCATCTGGACTTCGTCCGTGGCCCCGGTCTGAGGTGCATCCTGCGTTGCGGCTTCAGCCTCGACCTTATCGTCCGTATCCGCCCGTTCGGCCGCCGCCAGTACCGGATCTCCTTCGCCGTTGATGGTTCCGGAGGGATCGGCCTGTTCTTCCTGCGCCTGATTGTCGCGACGATTCTTGCGACCGCCTCGCTTGCCCCGATGACGCTTTTTGCGCTCGCCATCGCCGCTTTCAGCAGCCGACGTATCGGCTGTGTCTTCGGAGGTGGCTGCCGCTTCGTCATCTGCATTGGCCGCGACATTTGTGTCGCTTGCAGGGCCTTGTTCGGCGTTCTCGTTCTGGTTCTGCTCGGCTGTCGCTTCGCTCGCATTGTTGCGGTTGCGTCCACCCCGGCGCTTGCGCTTGCGCCGGCGTTTGCGCGGCTCGCCATCCTCGCTGCTGGCAACTTCCGGCGTTGGAGCTGCGGGCTCGGCAGGCTCGGCGGCAAGCGCCTGAGCCGTGGGGGCGGGCTGCTCCATACCGGATTTGTCGGCAAGTTGCTGCTTGGCGATGGCGAAATGCTGAGCGCCCACATCGTCGTCGGCTTCCACCATGATGTTCACGCCGAAGCGGGTTTCCATCTCGACCAGGTTGGAACGTTTGTAATTTAGAAGGTAGAGCGCGGTTGGGGCAGGGGTGCGCACTGCGATGTCATTGCGCGAATCCTTGAGGAGATACTCTTCGATCGAGCGCACCACAAAGAGCGCCACCGAAGAATCGGAGCGGATGTGGCCGGTTCCACCGCAATGGGGGCAGGGCTGCATTGTGCTTTCCAGCACGCTTGCCCGAATGCGTTGACGCGACATTTCCAGAAGGCCGAAATGCGAAATGCGGCCCACCTGGATGCGTGCGCGATCATTCTTCAGGCACTCCTTGAGACGCTTTTCGACCGCACGGTTGTTCCGGTTCTCCTCCATATCGATGAAGTCGATGACGATCAGGCCCGCGAGATCGCGCAGGCGCAACTGACGTGCGACTTCTTCCGCCGCTTCCAGATTGGTCTGGAGCGCCGTATCCTCGATGGAGTGTTCCTTGGTTGAGCGCCCGGAGTTGACGTCAATGGCAACCAGCGCCTCGGTCTGGTTGATGATTATATAGCCGCCGGATTTCAACGTGACCTGCGGCTGTAGCATTCGATCGAGCTGGGCTTCGATGCCGTTGCCGGCAAAGATCGGCGTGACATCGCGATATGGCTGTACGGCCTTGGCATGACTCGGCATGAGCATGCGCATGAAGTCTTTGGCCTCGCGATAACCTTCCTCGCCGGCCACAAGGACTTCACCGATATCCTTATTGTAGAGATCGCGCACCGACCGCTTGATGAGGCTGCCTTCTTCGTAGACGAGAGCGGGAGCGGTCGATTCGAGCGTCAGGCTGCGCACCTTTTCCCAAAGGCGCATCAGATAATCGTAGTCACGCTTGATTTCGGCTTTGGTACGGTTGGCGCCGGCAGTGCGCAAAATGACGCCCATGCCTTGTGGCACGTCGAGCTGCTTGACGACATCTTTCAGACGCTTGCGATCCTGAACATTGGTGATCTTGCGCGAAATGCCGCCACCGCGCGCCGTGTTCGGCATCAGAACCGAATAGCGCCCGGCGAGCGAAAGGTAGGTCGTGAGTGCGGCACCCTTGTTGCCGCGCTCTTCCTTGACGACCTGCACAAGCAGGATCTGGCGGCGCTTGATGACTTCCTGAATCTTGTAGTTCTTGCGTGCCGCACGGCGTGAAGGCTGCGCTTCCTCAAGCGCATCGTCGGCACCGACGGTGTCCACATTGTCGTCTTCGCCATCGCCGTTGCTGTCGTCGTCGGAGCGGCTGCGGCGGGAACGCTTGCCGCGCGGCTCTTCCGAAACAACATCGCCGGCGGCATCCGCCGCCATGGCGGCCGATTTCTCATCGTCCTCGGTGTCGGCGGAATCGTCCCCGGGCTGTTCCTCGCCGTTGTTGTCATCAGCGGCGGCATCGTCGTGTTTCGCTGTCTTTTTCTTGGTGCTGGCGCGCCGGCGTTTGCGATTCCCCTTCTGGGCCTGGCGCTGCTCGACTTCGTCTTCGTCGTCATCGGCCTTCGCTTCCGCAGCCTCGGCTTCGAGAAGTGCCTGACGATCCGCGACCGGAATTTGATAGTAGTCCGGGTGAATTTCACTAAAAGCGAGAAAACCATGTCTGTTTCCGCCATATTCGACAAAGGCGGCCTGGAGAGACGGTTCCACGCGCGTTACGCGCGCCAGATAGATGTTTCCTCGAAGTTGCTTCTTATCTTGGGATTCGAAATCGAATTCTTCGATGCGATTACCGCGAAGGACGACAACCCTTGTTTCCTCCGGATGGGAGGCGTCTATTAGCATTTTGTTCGGCATAAATTCTTGTCTCCCCGGCAGAGATCGATTGTCGGGCCGAGCTCTGCGGGTGTCGCCGCAAGCCATAGTAACAATCGGTGCCGGATAATTTGAGGCTCGCCGGCGTTGAGGGCTGCGCGAAATTGGGCCGGACCACCGTTTGAGCGGTGTGTTTTAATCCGGATCTATTTCCCATCGCGCCTGAAGCCATTCCATCGCCTGGCAGAACCGTTTCAACCAAGGCCCGGTTTTGACGGGCCAGCTTTTGCTCACACAGAGCCGGCGCGGACGTTTCTTAAGGTCCGGCCGTTTCCTGAAGCCAGAGCCTCCATCGTGGGGAGGGCTCTGGAAAAATTCCTCTGAATCACCGCTCGTTCCGGTTTGCGGCGGCGGAAAAGGTTTGCCCCGTTGCTCATCGCCGTTTGTCAGCAGGGACTCAAACCAAGGACGCTTATCGCGATGATTCAAAGATGCTTTTATGATTTGACAGTTGTATTGGCAACCCTGATTTCCATTTGCCGGGTGGAAGGGCATGCATCAAAGAACAGGTTGCTTATTTGCCCACCGGGCTCGAAAAGCGCATAAAAAAGGACTGTTTCCGGGCGATTCGTAAGAAAAATAGCCATCTTTGTTCGTACGGATTGTCGTTGACCCGAAGGAATTTCGCATAACGCAGCGGAGAGAGGCGGTTTTGCACAGACCAGCGCTTTTGTTGACGGTTGTTCTCGCCGTGGCTGTTCTTGTTCTCAACAACGCCTTTGGCGCGGTGCCCGCGCTAAAGGCGCACGACTACAAGATGGCGGGAGACGCCCAGTACACGCGGGTCGTCATCCATTTCGACCGCAAGCCCGATTTTCGCTGGTTCTTGTTACGCGATCCCAGTCGCTTGGTGATTGACCTTCCTTCGACCGAGTTTTCCTTCGATCCTCTGGAATTGCGGCCACGTGGACTGATCGCCGCCGTGCAATATGGCGCAGTCGATGCGCAACGGGCGCGAATACTATTCAAGGCCGAGGGGCCGTTTGCCGTCGAGCAGGTGGACGTGATGAAGAACGAAACCTCCGAAGGTTTTCGTCTCATCATCGAGTTGCGTGCCAGTTCAAGCGAAGCGTTCGATACAGCGCTGCGTGCGAGCATCATGAAGCCCAGTGCCGAAGGTGGACGTCCTGAAACGGTCAAACCGATGAACGACCGCTTCACGATTGCGCTCGACGCCGGCCATGGCGGCGCGGATGGTGGCGCGCGTGGCGTCAACGGCACTGTCGAAAAGCAGATTACGCTCCTGTTTTCGCTCGAACTGGCCAAGAAAATCGAGGAAACCGGGCGTTATAGGGTCGTTTTGACCCGCGACGACGATCGTTTCCTGCGACTCGACGAACGTGTCCGCATTGCCCGCGAGAAAGGAGCGGACCTCTTCGTCTCTGTGCACGCCGATGCGATCGCCGTTCGCGGCGTGCGCGGCGCGACCGTCTATACAGTTTCCGACAAGGCTTCCGATGCCGAGGCGGCGGCCACTGCCGCGCGCGAAAACCTGTCCGACGAGATCGCTGGAAAGGTCGCCGAAGAGGAGCAGAACGAGGTCGAGGACATACTCGTCGATCTTATTCGACGCGAAACCCATGCGTTCTCCATTCGCTTTGCACGTACGCTGATCGGGAAGTTGTCCGATTCCATTCAATTGGTGAAGAACCCGCATCGCTATGCGGGTTTCCGTGTCTTGCGAGCGCCAGACATACCCTCGGTGCTTCTGGAACTCGGCTATCTTTCGAATCCGAAAGACGAGGCGCAGCTCCGCGATCCGCAATGGCGCGCGACCACCATGGAGGCAATCATCGACGCCATCGGTTATTTCGCAAAGGCGAACGGCGCAGCGGGGGGATGATGACGATTTGTTGCAAGTCTGCAACGCTGGCATGGATTAATGTCGTTCGTTTCGGGTTCGCCTTAATCGCCGCATTTTGCCCACAAGGCTGAGGCAATAGGGGCAAGCGTATGATTTTCCGGGCAACCTGGCTGTAGCGGGCGGAATATCATGAGAAAAAGTGGTACGATAGAATCGCTTACAACGAAGATGGGCGGACTGCGTTGCGGTTGCGATGCACGTTCTTCGTCGTTCCTCTTCGTGATGCGGACAGAATCTTGAAAGGCTGCTCCGTGCAGTCTGTGCTCTTGCATGGATAGGCTACGCGGGGTGTGAATTGGAGCGGGCATGGTACGTCTCATCGGGTATTTCTTTGGCGTGGGCATCGTGCTGGCGCTGCTGGTGGCTGCGGGTATTGCGCTCTATGTCGGCGATCTAACGAAGGATCTGCCCGATTACGAAGTGCTGGCGAAATACGAACCGCCTGTGACCACCCGGGTTCATGCATCCGATGGTGCGCTGATGGCTGAGTTCGCGCGGGAGCGCCGCCTGTACCTTCCCATCCAGGCCGTTCCGGACCGCGTCAAAGCGGCCTTCCTCTCCGCTGAGGACAAGAATTTCTACAATCACCCGGGTGTCGACGTCACCGGTCTTGCCCGTGCGGTGGTCACCAACATACAAAATCTGGGTTCCGGTCGCCGCCCCGTGGGCGCGTCGACGATCACGCAACAGGTGGCCAAGAATTTCCTCCTGACGTCAGATCAGACGATCCAGCGCAAGATCAAGGAGATGGTCCTCGCCTTCCGCATCGAGCAAGCCTATTCGAAGGACAGGATTCTCGAGCTCTATCTCAACGAGATTTTCTTTGGCCTCGGCTCCTACGGTATCGCCGGCGCTGCGCTGACCTATTTCGACAAGTCGGTCAACGAGTTGACGCTGGCCGAGTCGGCCTATCTCGCCGCGTTGCCCAAGGGGCCGTCCAATTACCATCCCTTCCGCCACACCGAGCGCGCCATCGAGCGTCGAAACTGGGTCCTCGATCAGATGGTCGCCAATGGATACGCTTCCCCCGAAGAGGGAGCGAAGGCGAAGGAAAAAGGGCTCAACGTGTCGCCGCGTCGTCGCGGCTCCTACCTGTTTGCCGGCGAGTATTTCACCGAGGAAGTGCGCCGCGACATCATTTCCCGATACGGCGAGGACGCTCTTTACGAAGGTGGACTTTCCGTTCGCACGACGCTCGACCCGCAATTGCAGCTCTATGCCCGCAAGGCCTTGCAAAACGGTCTGCTTCGCTACGACACGCTGCGCGGTTATCGCGGTCCCGTCACACAGATCGACGTTTCCGGCGACTGGGGTGTGCCTCTTGGCGAAGTCGATGCTTTGAGCGATGTGCCGGAATGGGAACTCGCCGTCGTTCTGGGAACCGAGGATGAAAAGATTTCCATCGGTCTCAAGCCGGAACGGGTCGTTTCCGGAGCCCTTTCGGAAGAGCGTGAAACCGGAACCATTGCGCTTGACGACATGAAATGGGCAATGCGTCACGTTGTTGACGGCAAGCGTTTGAAGGCAAACAGGCAGTCGGACGTTCTGAAGCCCGGCGACGTGGTATTTGTCGAGAAAAAACCGGACGCAGAGCGGGCCTGGCAGCTCCGCCAGGTGCCCGAAATCGAAGGCGCGCTCGTCGCCATGGACCCGCACACCGGTCGTGTCCTGGCGATGGTTGGTGGCTTTTCCTACGCCGAGTCCGAGTTCAACCGCGCAACACAGGCCTACCGTCAGCCCGGCTCGGCTTTCAAACCCATCGTTTACGCCGCCGCGCTCGACAATGGCTATACCCCTGCATCGGTCGTTCTCGACGCGCCGGTTTCCATTCAGGTTGGCGACGAGGTTTGGGAGCCGAAGAATTACGGCGGCAAGTTTGCGGGTCCGTCGACATTGCGTGCGGGCATCGAGCGCTCGCGTAACCTTATGACAGTGCGCCTGGCCAAGGATATGGGCATGCAACTGGTCGCGGATTATGCAGAGCATTTCGGCCTGTATGACAAGATGCTTCCCGTTCTGGCCATGTCGCTCGGCTCCGGTGAGACCACGGTGATGCGTATGGTTTCGGCCTATGCGGTGATGGCGAACGGCGGTAAGCAGATCGTGCCGTCGCTGGTGGACCGAATTCAGGACCGCTACGGCAAGACCGTCTACAAGCACGATCGCCGCGAATGTGTCGGTTGCGTTGCCAGCGAGTGGACCGGTCAGGCCGAACCCGAAATCATCAATGATCGCGAGCAGGTGCTCGACCCGATGACGGCTTACCAGATCACGTCGATGATGCAGGGCGTGGTTTCGCGCGGAACCGCTGTGACAGTTTCCGAACTCGGCCGTCCGATCGCCGGTAAGACCGGTACGACGAACGACGAGAAGGATGCCTGGTTTGTGGGCTATACGCCGGATCTCGTTGTCGGTGTCTTCATGGGCTACGACACGCCACGACCGATGGGCCGGGGCTCCACAGGTGGCGGTCTGGCGGCTCCGATATTCAAAGAGTTCATGGCGAGTGCCCTGGAAGATATGCGCCCGGCGGATTTCCAGGTCCCTGAAGGGATGAACGTCATCCCCATCGATCGCAAGACGGGAATGCGCGCCGAGGCGGGCCAGCCGGGCGTTATCATGGAAGCCTTCAAGCCTGGCACGGGGCCGGCCGACAGCTATTGGGTCATCGGTATGGAAGACCTGGAAGGCGCAGGCGGCCCCCGAGTGATCTCTCCGCAGGCCAATCGCGCCGTCAATTCAGGCGCGGGCGGTCTCTACTGACAATGTTGCCTTAATTGTGGATGTGTCCGCTTTACACGAGCGGACACGCTCCATATGGTCCGTCGCGATTCAGGCGAGGGTTCCTGACATATCCAACACAACTGAGGTGTCGATCTGCAATGCGTGCGGAAACCGAAAATCTTGTCGACGAAATCAAGCAGGCCATTAGCCTGCTGAGGAGGCATCTTTGACTGGGATGAAGCGGTAAAGAGGCTCGAATATCTAAATTCGCGCGCCGAAGAGGCCGATTTGTGGAACGATCCGCAAGAGGCCCAGAAATTGATGCGTGAGCGACAGATGCTCGAAGAAAACATCACTGGCGTCCGCAATCTTACACAGGCGCTCGACGACAATGTCGGGTTGATAGAGCTTGGCGAGGAAGAAGGCGACGCAGATGTCGTCTCCGAGGCGGAGAGCGCTCTCAAGGGATTGAACGAAGAGATCGCGGCCCGCCAGGTCGAGACCCTTCTTTCCGGTGAGGCGGACGGCAACGACACCTATCTGGAAATTCACGCCGGCGCAGGAGGCACCGAAAGCCAGGACTGGGCGCAAATGCTTCTGCGCATGTACACGCGCTGGGCAGAGCGTCGAGGCATGAAAGTGGACGTGATGGAAGTCCATGATGGCGAAGAAGCAGGTATCAAATCGGCCACCCTGCTGATTAAGGGACGCAATGCCTATGGCTGGTTGAAGACGGAATCGGGCGTTCATCGTCTCGTGCGGATCTCGCCGTACGACAGCAATGCGCGCCGCCATACGTCTTTCGCCAGCGCCTGGGTTTATCCGGTCATCGATGACACCATCGAGATCGATATTCCCGATTCCGACGTTCGCATCGATACCTATCGTGCGTCTGGTGCAGGTGGTCAGCATGTCAACACGACGGATTCGGCTGTGCGCATTACACACATTCCGTCAGGCATCGTCGTGCAGTGCCAGAAGGAACGCTCTCAGCACAAGAACCGGGCAACGGCCTGGGACATGTTGCGCGCGCGTCTTTATGAAGAAGAACTGAAAAAGCGCGAGGATGCTGCCAGCGCCACCGAAGCGTCCAAGACAGATATCGGCTGGGGGCACCAGATCCGCTCCTACGTCCTGCAGCCCTATCAACTCGTCAAGGACCTGCGTACAGGCGTTGAAAGCACAAGCCCTCAGGATGTTCTCGATGGCAAAGTCGATCCGTTCATGGAAGCTGCCCTGTCGCAACGCGTGCATGGAAGCGACGGTACAGATGTAGAAGATCTGGCCTAGGCGAGCCATGCGCGGGAAAATGAAGCGGGTGGACGTTCGAAATCCACCCGTTATTTCATGGCTCGTTCTTCATGTATTTGGCGATTTTTCTCCCTGCAGCGATGAACCGGGAGGGATTGATGGCGGTGCCGGCTTTGCGCACCTCGTAGTGCAGGTGTGGGCCGGTGGAGCGGCCGCTTGAACCGACTTTCCCGATTTGTGTGCCGGCTTCGACTGCCTCACCTTTCTTCACGGTGATCTTGCTCATATGCGCATAGCGTGTCGTCAGGCCGTTGCCATGATCAACTTCCACCATACGACCGTAACCGCCGTTCCAGCCGGCCTTGATGATCCTGCCGGCCCCTGCAGCGTATATCGGTGCGCCGCGGCGTGCGCGGAAGTCCATCCCCGAATGGTGTGCCAACCGGCCCAGAAACGGGTCTTTGCGTGAACCGAAACGGCTTGAAACCTGAGATCCGGGAGAGGGGCTTGCAAGGGGAAGGCGTTTTGCCTTGGCCCTCACTTCATTCAGGTGGGCCAGCGCTTCATCGAGCTCCCGAACGTGATCGTCGAAAACCGCTACGGCGGTTGAGGCGATAAGTGGGCCGCCGACATTCGGATCCTGGTGGCCGCTCGGGATAGCCAGCCCCACATCTTCCAGCGTACCGGCAATCGCATCCGCCGTCTGATATGCATCGTCGGCGAGAAAGCGCACGCTGTCGATCTGATCGGTCTCGATCGTCTCCAGCGCACGGTTGAGTTTGACGAAGAGGTAGTCGGCCTTGTCGGCGGCAGACAACGGCCGATTTTGAGGAGATTCTTGTGCACGAAGCGGCCAAGGTACCGTACTCGTTGCCGAAGGTGCGAAAGAGGCAACGGCAATGCTGCCGGTCTTGGTTGGATCGAGCAGAGGGGTGGTGTCCGCCTTGATCTGCGGTCTTGGTTCCGGCACCGGAGCCTGCTCGGGAAGCAGTTCGGCGCCGGCACGGTTTAAAACCGGAGCCAAGCGGCTTTGGCGTTTGGTCAGCTGATCCTGCCGTGCAAGCAATTCACCGACCTTCTCCTGCATGAACTGCTGATCGAGAAGTTGCCGGCTTGTGACACGGTCGAGTTGAGCGCGTAAGGCCGAAATCCGATCTTCATAGGCCTGCTGCAGGCGCGCCTGCCGCGCCACGCTCGCGCCTATCAGATCGTCGCGCAGAACGAGATAGGACGTTGCCAGAACATAGCCTATTGCAAGAGCAACGATGGCGGACCCCACCGTGGCCGCGATCCACGGCCGAACTGTAAAATGCCGAATCTTCTCGCCCCGCGCGATAATGATCGTGTGAGGCTCTTTACGTTTACCAAATACCGCAGATTGCTGTGGGCGCATCGAAAATCGAACTTATGTTCAAGGGACTATGTTCGATGCCGATTACACTTGATTAGGGTTAATAAAGCTTTTCGCGGGGCGTTCGCAGGCAAACAAAATCGAAGGTTCGGAAACCGAAATCCGCTTCGCTGATCGACCCTGTCGCACGGATTCCGGATTCGATCTGGGCGCTAATCGTTCTTCTTGAGCGCCTTGGTCGCGTCGAGCACCGCTTGCGCATGACCGGGAACCTTCACCTTGCGCCACACTTCTGCAATTCGGCCCGTTTCGTCGATCAAGAAGGTCGAGCGTTCGACGCCCATATATTTGCGTCCATACATGCTTTTCTCGACCCAGACACCGTAAGCCTGCAGCGTCTCTTTCTCCTGGTCTGAAACAAGGTTCACGGTAAGGGCGTGCTTGTTCTTGAATTTGTCGTGGCTTTTAGGGCTGTCGGGCGACATGCCGAGCAGAACGGTGTCAAGCACGTCGAATTCGGGTTTGAAGGCCGTGAAGTCGATGGCCTCAGCCGTGCAGCCGCTCGTATCGTTCTTGGGATAGAAAAACAGGACGACCATCTTGCCGCGAAAATCCGAAAGTCGGATTTCGCTACCGCCGTCGCCAGGCAGTGTAAAATCCGGAGCTTCGCTTCCTTTGGCGGGTTCTGTCATTTTCTTTCCCCTGTTTGTGGATAGGCGATGGAAGGGAGAGATATAATGATGTCGGTGGATTCGTCCATGGCTGCTGAGTGTCGACAGGAACGGTTGTGGATCAGGAAGGCTCTTCACAAAAAAAAATCAGGTTCAAGCGCGGCGAGATAGCGGCGCTGGAGACGTACCCTTCCTCGCATGGCAAGACGCGACGTGTTTTAAGGCGCTCGGTTTTCTGGCTCTGGTGCAGGCGCTGTGTTGCCGGCGTGGTTTGTGCGATCGCACTTCTTGTCAGTGTTGGACTTGCGGTCCAGTTCTTGGGAACCGGCTCCATAGGCCAGGACAGATTGCGTTCGGCCGCGCAACGGGCGCTGACAACGCTGGCGGGATACGAAGTCGAAACGAGTATGGGCGCTCTTCGGCTTGTTTTGAGCGATCGTAGCCTGATCGCGCTTGAGATACATGACGCGCATTTGACCAAAGCGGAGACGGGCGAAACCCTGATCGATGCGGATATCCTGCGTTTTGGCTTTCGGCTTCTGCCAATGCTCAGGGGGCAGGTGCAAGTCGGGAGTGCGGAGATATCCGGTGCCCGGGTGCAACTCGTCGGCCTCGCCTCGCGCCCCGATGAAGTGGCTGCCGTGGCGCGATGGCAAAAGCCGGTCGATCCCGGGCTGATCGAAAACAGTGTCTTCGATGGTCTCCGGCGTGTTTATGCCCTCACTGAGCGAACCGGTACGCGATATTTGCGGCTGCAGGATGTCTCGGTGGTACTCGATGCGGAGACCCAGCGCAGCGTCGACGTCGACGTCAACGCTTCGATGGCCCCATCGGGTAAACTGGATTTCAAGGCGAATGTAGCGCTCGATGACCGCGCAATCGAGATTACGGGCGGGGCTCTGCGTCCGACGCCCAAAGGACCGATCAAATCGTTGGATGTCGAGATCGCGGCACCGAAACCGACTCTGCTGCAGGCGGCCCGCACGGTGACAGGCAGAGGAGAACCGGTAGGCGGCCTTCTGGACGCATCAAGGATTTCACTACAGGGTGGGGAGAGCGAGATTGGCAACGGCCGGCTGCAGTTTGAGCTGGCGTTGCAAGACGCTCCCCTCGACCTAGGCAAAGACGGGGTATTGAGCGCGACGGGCCGGATACGCGCTGAAGTCGGCCAAGAGACGAACACGGTCGTGATCAAACAGGCAAACCTCGTCGTCGGACGCTCGACCTTCAATTTTACCGGCCGAATCGCACCGGTCAAAAACCCAAATGCCAAGAGTGCGATCTATGCATTCGACCTTGTGAGCAGGAAGTCGACGGTCGCTCCCGTTGATTCTCCCGAGGCTGCTGTGTCGTTTGTTGCCGGTGTTTCGGGCAGTATCGACACAGGCAGTGGTCGGATCGTCGGAGATACGGTCCGAATTGCCACCGCCTCCGGTGTGATCACGGCCAGCGCAGCCGTGACGATCGAGGCGGGCAAAACGCCGGGACTGTCGCTGGCGGTTTACACTGAGGGCATGCCGACGCATGAGGTAAAACAATTCTGGCCGTGGTTCGCCGCCTCCGGCGCGCGGCAATGGGTGCTGGAAAATCTCTTTGGTGGGAGGGTCGTCGAGGGCAATCTGCGCCTGCGTGTGCCGCCCGGCCGTTTCGGCAATGGCAAGCCGCTCGACAATGACGAGGTCAGTGGGGCTTTCGAGGTGGCCGACGCTCGCTTCGACATTGCCGGTCGTATTCCGCCGGTACGCGATGCCGTCGGCCGTGTCGGTTTCCGGGGGGCAGACATCGATATCGGCATTGAGGCGGGCACCGTCTTCATGCCGAGTGGCCGCAAGGTGGCGGCGAGCAAGGGGACTCTGACGGTCCGCGATGCGCATGTCAAACCGCGTATCGGCAAACTCGAGATCGATGTCGCTGGCAGGGCACCGGCAATCGTTGAACTGGCTTCCTACGAGCCGATTGACGTTTCCGATAGGATCGATCTTGGGCCGGAGGATGTGACTGGCGATGTCAAAGGTCATGTGAAGGCCGATATTCCTCTGAGCGACGGCATTCCACGCGAAAGTCTGGGCTGGCAGGCAACGCTCGAATACGAGAACCTTTCCATTGCCAAACCGTTCGACGGGCAGACGGTCGCCGATGCCAGCGGCGTCTTGATGGTCGAGCCGGGAAGAGCGGATATTTCCGCCTCCGCGACCCTTAACGGTATTCCGGCGCGACTAGAATTGGTGGAGCCGCTCGGCGGGTCTGAGCTGACGCGGTCGCGCAGGATCGAGCTTACGCTGGACGATGCGGCACGACGCAAAGTGGTGCCGGGCCTCGACGATATTCTGTCCGGTCCCATGACGGTCGATTATTCCGAGCTCGATGACGGGCGTAAGGCACTGACGGTCAAGTTGGACAAGACGCGCCTTACGCTGCCCTGGATCAACTGGAGCAAGGGAGCGGGCATACCCGCGACGGCTTCCTTCGTTCTCGAAGAGAAGCCGTCATCGATGGACCTGACAGACTTCAAGCTCTCGGGCGAGACGTTTTCCGCATCGGGTCAGCTTACCATCGCAGACGGAAACCTCGCCTCCGCGCGCTTCGACAAGGCCCGGCTCAATCGTGGCGACGATTTCTCCGTCTCGATCGATCGTTCTGGCCGGAATTACAATGTGGCTGTTCGAGGCGCGGCGGTCGATGGTCGTGCGCTGGTCAAACATTATCTCGGTGCGGGGCAGGGGCGTTCCGGAAGTGCGGGAGGCGAGACGGGCGAGACCGGCGTGAACCTCGACGCAACACTTGCGCGCGTGGCGGGTTTCGGCGGCGAGATGCTGAGCGATGTTTCGCTGCAATATACGTCGACGGCCGGCAGAACCGGGCGCCTGGATCTGTCGGCCACAACGGAGGCGGGGGGATCCGTATCGTTGGCGCGCGACGCAAGCGGCATCGAGGCCAATTCATCCGACGCTGGTGCGGTGATGCGCTTTGTCGATTTCTACGACAACATGGAAGGCGGTCAGATGAGAGTCGCCCTGAACGAGGGCAATGGCGGTGCGCTGAGCGGCCGCGTCTCGGCCGAAAACTTCTTCATCGTCAATGAGCCGCGTTTGCGTTCGCTGGTGGCGGCCACCGAAAACAATGGCGAGGTGGATGCCACCAGAATCGGTTTTGAGCGCGGCTACGCAACGGTCTTGAAAGGCCCGGGCTATCTGGAACTGAAGGATGGCGTGCTACGCGGTCCATTGATTGGCACGACATTTCAGGGAACGTTGTTCGATGCCAACGACAACATCGCAATCACCGGCACCTTCATGCCGCTTTACGGTCTGAATCGCATTTTCGGCGAGATACCGGTGTTCGGCGAAATACTTGGCAATGGTCGTGACCGCGGCCTGATCGGCATCACTTATCGGCTTTACGGAAAATTGGCTGAACCGCAGATGGAGGTTAACCCCATTTCAGCCATTGCGCCGGGTATATTCCGGCAGATTTTCGAGTTCCGCTAGCACCTGGCATTTCAGCGTATTGAAAAGGCGTGCACCCGGACGGGACACAGGCCGTTGGTTCAAGCCGGTTCTGGATGCCCAGGTCAGACCGGGCGCAGAAGCACATGCTTCTTCTTGCCAAGCGACAGCTTGACGACGCCTTCCTTAGTCAGATTGGCAAGGGTTATCGCTTGCCGATCGTCGCTTACAGGCTGATCGTTGAGGCGCACCGCACCGCCCTTTACGTGCCGACGCGCTTCGCCGTTGGATGTGGCGAGACCGGCGGTTACGAAGAGTGAGAGAAGCCCCACGCCTTCCTCTAGTGCCGATCTTTCCACCTCGACGGTGGGCAGGTTTTGTGCCAGCGCGCCTTCCTCGAAGGTCTTGCGCGCCGTTTCGGCCGCCTCTTCGGCGGCGTCTCTGCCATGCAGCATTGCCGTCACTTCGGTGGCGAGGATTTTCTTGGCCTCGTTGAGCTCGGCTTCCTGCAGCGCTGCAAGGCGGGCGATCTCGTCAAGTGGCATCGTCGTATAAAGCTTCAGGAAGCGCTCCACATCGGCGTCTTCCGTATTGCGCCAATACTGCCAGAAATCATAGGCGCCGAGCATGTCCGGGTTGAGCCACACCGCACCATCGGCGCTCTTGCCCATCTTGGCGCCTGACGCGGTGGTCAGAAGCGGTGAGGTGAGGGCGTAAAGCTGCGGTGTGCCCATGCGATGGCCGAGATCGATGCCGTTGACGATGTTGCCCCACTGGTCGGAACCGCCCATCTGCAGGCGGCAACCCAGCCGCCGGTTGAGCTCAACATAATCGTAGGCCTGGAGGATCATGTAGTTGAATTCCAGGAAGGACAGCGATTGTTCGCGGTCGAGGCGCAGCTTGACCGAATCGAAGGACAACATGCGGTTGACCGAGAAGTGACGGCCGACATCGCGCAGAAACTCGACATAGTTGATGTCCAAGAGCCAGTCGGCATTGTTGACCATCAGCGCTTCCTGCGGGCCGTCGCCAAAGGTCAGATAGTTTGAGAACACCTTCTTGATGCCAGCGATGTTGTCGGCGATCGTTTCCGGGGTCATCAGTTTGCGCGCCTCGTCCTTGAAGGACGGGTCGCCGATCATGCCGGTGCCACCGCCCATCAAGGCAACCGGGCGATGGCCGGTCTGCTGCATCCAGTGCAGCATCATGATCTGGATCAGGCCACCGGCATGCAGACTGGGTGCCGTCGGATCGAAGCCGATATACGCCGTAACCGTCTCGTTCCGGAACAGCTCATCGAGACCCGCATCGTCTGAGGTCTGGTGAATGAACCCGCGCTCGCTGAGCGTGCGCAGGAAATCGGATTTGAAGGCGGTCATGATCTTTCGGACTCTTTGACTTTGGCGGATGCGCTCCTGTATGCGGCGTCCGCCGCACAGGCTATTTCAGGCGTTTGGGGCGAGGTTCGGACAATTCCCCGCGCAAGCGGCGGTCCAGATAATCGGAGCATTCCCCGATCAGTTCGTCGACGTGATCGGTATAGAAGTGGTTCACACCGGGCATCGTCTTCTGTGTGATGGTGATGCCCTTCTGCGACTGCAGCTTGTCCACAAGGCCCTGAACGTCAGTCGGAGGCGCGACTTTATCGGCGTCACCATGAATGATGAGGCCCGATGAGGGGCAGGGCGCCAAGAAGGAGAAATCGTAGAGATTCGGCTGTGGCGAGATGGACATGAAGCCCTCGATCTCCGGGCGTCGCATCAAAAGCTGCATACCGATCCATGCGCCGAACGAATAACCGGCGATCCAGCAATTTTTCGAATCGGGATGCAGCGACTGCACCCAGTCGAGCGCTGCCGCGGCGTCTGACAATTCGCCTGTGCCGTGGTCGAAGGCTCCCTGGCTGCGGCCGATGCCGCGGAAGTTGAAACGCAGCGTCGTGAAGCCCCGGCTTTGAAACATATAGAAAAGATCGTAGACGATCTTATTGTTCATCGTGCCGCCGAAGTGC
>ENA-ORCW01000243-ORCW01000243.1-marine-metagenome-genome-assembly--contig:-NODE-243-length-50850-cov-3.453292_pt1 | contig 50850 bp, 39 predicted proteins | sample MGYA00237784_ERZ508517 | MGnify/ENA primary metagenome ERZ508517 (study PRJEB26187, sample SAMN06268979) | marine metagenome | isolation source: Tt ae E1 feedstock associated aerobic enrichment on...
GGGCGACAGCGATCAGATCGTCTTCGGCGGTGGCACCGGCGGCTCGAAGTCGATGGTCGCGGCAACCACGGCGATCGTCGCTGCGAGTCAAAAGCTTGTCGAACAGGGCAGGGCGCTGGCCGCCTGGGCGCTGAACAGCTCGCCCGAGAGCGTCCAGTTTGCCGATGGGCGCTTCACCGTCGAAGGGACCGACCGTTCCATCGAGGTGATGGCGCTGGCGCAGCGCGTCCGTGAGGTCCAGTCGCTTCCGGCGAACCTGCCGAAGTCGCTCGACGTCGAGTTGGTCGTCGACGAGGCGAAGGTCACCTTCCCGAACGGCTGCCACGTCTGCGAGGTCGAGATCGACGAAGCGACCGGCGTGACGGAGGTCGTCCGCTACACCATGGTCAACGACGTCGGCACGATCATCAATCCGCTGCTCGTCGAAGGCCAGCTTCATGGCGGCGTGGTCCAGGGCATCGGTCAGGCGCTGCTCGAAAATGTCGTCTACGACGACGACGGCCAGCTGCTCAGCGGCTCTTTCACCGACTACTGCATGCCGCGCGCCGACAATGTTCCGGGCTTCGCGATCGAGCATCGGCCGGTCCCGACGAAGACCAATCCGCTCGGCGTCAAGGGTGTCGGCGAAGCAGGCTGCGCGGGCTCGCTGACCAGCGTCATGAGCGCTGTCGGCGATGCGTTGGCGCAGGTCGCAGCCGGCGCAACCATGCTGGACGTAAACGCCGGCGTGACGGCGGTCGACCCCAACGCCACCGAGCCCGGCCTCCTGGTGCAGACGCTGGAAATCGTGCAGGAACTGGTTGACGTGCCGCTTTCGATCGACTCCTCGGTTTCGGCCGCCATCGAGGCAGCTCTCAAGGTCGCCAAAGGGCGGCCGCTGGTGAACTCGGTAACAGGCGAGATGGAAAAGCTGGAAGCCATCCTGCCCCTGATCAAGAAGTACGACGTGCCCGTCGTCGCCATCTCGAATGACGAGACCGGCATTTCCGAAGACCCGGATGTGCGCTTCGAGGTGGCAAAAAAGATCGTCGAACACGCCGCCGATTATGGCATTCCCGCCCATGACATCGTCGTCGATCCACTGGTGATGCCCATCGGTGCCATGGGTACGGCGGGACAGCAGGTGTTCCGGCTTTTGCGACGGCTGCGAGAGGAATTGAAGGTGAACACCACTTGCGGGCTCTCCAACATTTCCTTCGGCCTGCCCCATCGGCACGGCATCAATGCCGGTTTCATTCCCATGGTGATCGGGGCCGGCATGACGAGTGCCATCATGAACCCCTGCCGCCCGCAGGAAATGGAAATGGTGCGCGCGGCCAATGTACTGAACGGCACCGATCCCAATTGCTACCACTGGATCATGACCTATCGCGACCACCAACCCGCAGCCGAAGCGACCTCGGCAGCCACTGCGCCATCCTCGACCGGCGGGCGCCGGCGCGGCGGCCGCGATGCGCGCCGCGCGCGGGGGTGAAAACCGGTCTTCGCCCTCACCCACAATCCCCGCCTGCGGCCGGTCTTCCCCACCAAACGGGCCTCACCATGAGCGACGATCCGCTCGTCCTCTTCATGCCGTCCGGCAAACGGGGACGCTTTCCCCGGGGGACGACCGTGCTCGACGCCGCACGACAGCTCGGCGTCTATGTGGAAAGCGTGTGCGGCGGGCGAGCAACCTGCGGGCGCTGCCAGATCGAGGTGCAGGAAGGCCATTTCGCCAAACACAAAATCTCATCCTCCCAGGAGCATATTTCCGCGGTCGGCGCCAGAGAGGCGCGCTACGCCGAAAAACGCGCGCTGCCGGTGGGACGTCGCCTTTCCTGCTCGGCCACCATCGAAGGCGACCTCGTCGTCGACGTGCCGCAGGACGCCGTCATCAACGCGCAGGTGGTGCGCAAGGACGCCGACACACGCGTCATCGAACGTCATCCGGCCATCCACCTTTGCTATGTCGAGGTGGAAGAACCCGACATGCACAAGCCGCTGGGCGATCTCGACCGACTGAAGACGGCATTGCAGAACGACTGGGGTTTCGGCCGCATCGAGGCCGACGCGTATCTGCTGCCGCAGGTTCAGGCGATATTGCGGGCCGGCCAATGGGCCGTTACGGCCGCTCTGCATCAGGACGCCGACAACGATATTGCCCGGCTGGTCGCGCTGTGGCCGGGGCTGAAGAACGAAGCCTACGGGCTCGCCTGCGACATCGGCTCGACCACGATCGCCATGCATCTCGTTTCGCTTCTCTCGGGCCGCGTGGTGGCGTCCGCCGGCGCTTCGAATCCGCAAATTCGCTTCGGCGAGGACCTCATGAGCCGGGTCTCCTATGTGATGATGAATCCGGACGGACGCGAGGCGATGACCCGTGCCGTGCGCCAGGAAATATCGAAACTGGTGCAGAAGGTGGCAGAGAACGGCGGCATCGAGCGTCACGACATTCTGGACGCCGTGTTTGTCGCAAACCCGATCATGCATCATCTGTTTCTCGGGATCGACCCGACGGAATTGGGCGGCGCGCCCTTCGCCCTCGCCGTTTCCGGCGCGGTGAAACTCAGGGCCGACGACCTGCGGCTGAAGCTCAATCCCGGCGCGCGAACCTATCTTTTGCCCTGCATTGCCGGGCATGTGGGCGCGGACGCAGCCGCCGTGACGCTATCGGAAGGGCCGCACCGGCAGGACGATATGATGCTGATCGTCGATGTCGGCACCAATGCCGAGATCGTGCTTGGCAACCGGGCACGCGTGGTGGCCGCCTCGTCGCCCACCGGTCCCGCTTTCGAAGGCGCGGAAATCTCGTCCGGCCAGCGGGCGGCCCCCGGCGCGATCGAGCGTGTGCGTATCGACCGGGGCACGCTTGCGCCGCGCTTCCGGGTGATCGGCAGCGACATCTGGTCGGACGAACCGGGCTTCCCAGAATCGCTTGGCGAAACCGGCGTCACCGGTATTTGCGGCTCCGGCATCATCGAAGTGATCGCGGAAATGTATCTGGCCGGGATCATATCCGAAGACGGCGTCGTGAACGGAGCCTTGGCGCAAGCGAATCCGCGCATCGTCGCCGACGGGCGCACCTTCGCCTATGTACTGCGTGAGACCGCCCCTCGCATCACAGTCACCCAGAACGATGTGCGCGCGATCCAGCTCGCCAAGGCCGCGCTCTATGCCGGCACGAAGCTCCTGATGGAGAAGCAGGGGGTGCAAACGGTGGACGCGATCCGCTTCGCCGGCGCGTTCGGCTCCTTCATCGACCCACAGTACGCCATGGTTCTGGGGCTTATCCCCGATTGCGACCTCAGCAAGGTTTCGGCCGTCGGCAATGCAGCCGGCACGGGCGCGCGCATGGCCCTGCTCAACCGCAACCATCGTCGCGAAATCGAGGAAACCGTGCGCCGGATCGAAAAGATTGAGACGGCGCTCGAGCCGAAATTCCAGGAGCATTTCGTGTACGCCATGGCATTGCCCAACAAGGTCGACCCCTTTCCCAAGCTGGCCGAGCAGGTGCAGCTTCCGCCACGTGCGCTAGCGCCAGGCGTTGCCGCAGACGAGGGAGCGGCACGCCCACGCCGGCGTTCACGCGAGGAACGCGCCGCGCGACGGCGGCGCGACTAACCCACGACTTTCAGCATGTTCTCGGTGATGGATTGGCGCCACTCGGCGGTTTCGGCCCACGGATCGGGTGCCGCGAGCCGGTCGTCCATATCCGCCAATGTAAACAGATTGGATGCGGCGAGACTTTCAAGTTCCGACCAAGAAACGGGTGTCGCCACCGGCGCACCCGGTTTTGCTCGCGTCGAATAAGGGGCGATTGCCGTCGCCGCGCGCTCGTTGCGCAACCAATCGACAAAAACCCGCCCTTCCCGCTTCGTTTTAGAGGCTTCGGCCAGAAAGCGCTCGGGCTCGTCCCGCGACAACCGCTTTGCGAACCCCTTGGCGAAATCCTTCACGTCTCCCCACGTCCGACGGCGTTCCAGCGGCGCAACCACATGAATGCCCTTGCCTCCAGTCAGAAGCGGGACCGTTCGAAGGCCGAGATCGGCCAATCGCTCGCATACCGTGAAGGCGGCACGACGGACAGCACCAAAGTCGAGTTCCTCATCGGGATCGAGGTCGAAGACCAATCGGTCCGGCGCGTCGAGCCGATCAATACGCGATCCCCATATGTGGAACTCCAACGTGCTCATCTGCACGGCAGCGACGACACCGTGAAGGTTGTCGATATGAAGATACTCGTCCCGCTCGCCGCCTTTCTCTGTTATTTCCATGCGCGCGACGGCATCGGGAAACCCCTTGCCGCCGTGGCGTTGGAAGAAACACGGTTTTTCCCGTCCGTCGGGACAACGCACCAAACTGACCAGGCGCTTTTCCAGATGCGGGAGCATGCGCGCACTTACGCGTTCATAATAACGCGCCAGGACACCCTTGGTGACGCCTTCCTTCCCGAACAGGAGCTTGTCGGGACTGGACAGCGAAACGCCGGCGACCTCCAATCGCTTTTCCGAACTCATGCCAGACGGCCTCCAGGTTTTCCGCCCCGGAACGCACACTTTCCGATCAGAGCCGACCGGATTCGTTGAACATGTCGAATGTCGAGCGAATATGGTCGGCCGCGGCCTGCACCGGCGCCGAGGCATCCGGAGAAACGATCATGCCTATGTGATAGTTGCAAAGCTTGGGCAGTCCGTCCTTGGGGCCGAGTTCCAGAAGATCGTCGCGCAGGAAGGATTTGGGAAGCGGTGCAATTGCCAGATCCGAGAGAATGGCCGCTCTCTGGCCGGCCGTATGGGCGCTCATATAGGCGATGCGATAATCGCGCCCGTCCTTCTCCATTGCCGATAACGCGCCGGAGCGCCAGGCGCATCCCTCTTCCCACAGCGAAAGCGGCAAAGGCTCGCGCAGATGCGCACAACCGCCCCGGGCCCCCGCCCAGACGATCGGCTCGGTGAAGACGATCTGGACGCTGCCGTCTTCAGATCCTTCGGTGCAAGTAAGGAGGGTGAGATCGAGCTGCCGGTTGGCCATTCGCTTGCGCAGATTGGCGCTCTGATCGATGACCACATCGACGGCAATGGCCGGGTGGGTTTGGGCAAAGCGTTTGAGAACGCTGGGTAATATCCGTTCTCCGTAATCGTCCGGCGATCCTAATCGTACGATGCCGCTGATATCAGGCATGACGAATTTGGACACCGCTTCGCGGTTCAGTGCCAGCAATCTGCGCGCATAGTTCAATAATAACTCGCCATCGGCGGTCAGCGACACGGAACGTGCGTCGCGCTGAAAAACAGAACGTCCAAGCATTTCCTCCAGTTTCTTAATCTGCATGGAAACGGCGGACGGGGTGCGGAACACCGCATTGGCAGCGGCAGTGAAACTGCCAGTCTCGGCAATCGCAACGAAGGTGCGCAGGACATCCAGCTCCAATAAGGGCATGGGATGATTGAGGGGAGCGTTCACGGCGTTCTCCATTCAATAATCTTGAATAAAAAGATCATTCGATTGTGTTTGATTGAACATCAACCTTGCGGCATAGTCAACAGCGTCAGGCGATGACGACTGACAAAACGGCAGACAAAGGAGAAGGATTATGTCTGTTTTCACACGCATGAATCATTATGTCCGCCATTATCGGCGGTCTCTAAACCGCCGGCGCACCGAACGGTTGATCGGCACGCTTCCACCCGAAATCCGCAAGGATATCGGCTGGCCCACTCACTACACGAGCATCCAGTCGGACGGCCGGGACAACCGCAGTATCTCGCGGTTCTGAGCGGACATTTCAGGCAAACAGGAGTGCGTTCAATGATATCTCTGACAAAAACCCTCAAGGCTATGCGTGATTTTGCGGTTGAGTTCGACGCAATGACGCATCATGCGAAGTACGGCACCAGTCCAAAGAAAAAGCCCCGGCCGGCGGCCAGGTGCTCGCATTGATATGACGAAAGCCACGCGCTTATACGCAGCCCCCCGAACACCCATCTGACCCCGGCCCGATGCCGGGGTCTTTTCTCTGCAAAACACCGCTGCCTCCGCGGAAATGTCGCTTTTTCTAAGGAGCACTTCGCATTTTCCACCGCGCGATCGGCACACACGCGATAGTTTCCGGCCATCGAACGAGCGACCCAACTTCATCACGAATGAGAAGGCGCTCGGTGAGAGCCGATTGTCTTTCGATTTTGACTGTTTATTGGAGCGCAAAATGAAGCTTTTCGCACGCTTTATACGCCGCCAGCGGAGCTCGAATCCGAACACGGTTTTCGCCCGTCAGCGGCTTGGCAAGACAATGCCCGGCGAGACAGGCGCATTGGCTGGATCCCGTTTCGGCTTCCTGGTCAACTGATCGGTTTGCCCGCAAGCCCGGTTCACCCGCCGCATAGAACCGTCGATGCGGTGAGGTCCGACGCGTGCGCACGGCGCCGCACCGGGCCACGGCATGCAAACGCCTGTAAAACCGTTCACCGCGTTCCCGAGCGGATTGACAGAAAACGCAAATCCTGATGACGCTTTGACGACAGCGGCATGTTCGGAAGACGAATGTCATGCGCGATCGGGAGGCACCATGTCGGGCGAAGTGAGCTGCAAGCGGTCGATCGTTTTCTTCCTCATTCCCGATTTCACCATGATGGCGTTCTCGGCAGCACTGGAACCCCTGCGCACTGCCAACCGCATGGCCGGATACGACGCCTATACGTGGCGCCTGGCAAGTATTGACGGCGCGCCAGTCCGCGCGTCCAACGGTGTCGAGGTGGCTGTCGGCGCTTCACTGAGTGACGAGCGGCGGAAGATGACCGGCCACGAACGGCCCTCGATGGTCATTGTCTGCGGCGGTCTCAACATCGAAGATTACGGCAACAAGACCGTCTTTGCGTGGCTGCGCGAGGAGTACAATCGCGGGGTGGCGATCGGCGGGTTGTGCACGGCGGCTTATGTGCTGGCGGGAGCCGGGCTGCTGACCGACAAACGCTGCGCAATCCATTGGGAGAACCTGCCGGGTTTCGCGGAGAAATATCCGCGCGCCAACGTGTTCGCCGATCTCTTCGAAACCGAGGCGAACATCTACACATGTGCCGGGGGTACCGCGGCAATGGACATGATGCTCAAACTCATCGGCGAGGATTTCGACGAAAGCCTGATCAACCGCGTGTGCGAACAATTGCTCACCGACCGGGTGCGCAGCCCTTCCGACCGCCAGCGCCTGCCGCTCAGAGCACGGCTCGGCGTGCAGAATTCCAAGGTCTTAACCATCATCGAATTGATGGAGGCCAATCTGGCCGAACCGCTTTCGCTGGTGCAGATCGCCGACAATGTCGGGCTCTCGCGACGCCAGATCGAGCGGTTATTCCGGCAGGAGATGGGGCGTTCGCCAGCCCGATATTATCTTGAGATAAGGCTCGACCGGGCCCGCCACCTCCTGATTCAATCCTCTCTGCCCGTGGTGGAAGTCGCCGTTGCCTGCGGCTTCGTCTCCGCTTCCCATTTTTCCAAATGCTACCGCGAACTTTATGCCCGCTCCCCCCAGCAGGAGCGCGCCGACCGCAAGCAGCTTCTCGTCGCCTGAGAAAATTACGCTGGCCTGTCGGATCGCGCGCGCGCCATTCGTTTTAACAGCACAACCGAACATTGGGAGACTTTGCAATGAGCACCACCATCGACGTCGCACCGATATCCGAGAACGAACTCGTTCTGGCCCGCATCATCGATGCGCCGCGCGAGAAGATCTTTCGCGCCTGGACGGATCCGAACATCCTCAAACAATGGTTCGTGCCGAAACCCTGGACCATCGCCAAAGCTGAAATCGATGTGCGCCCCGGAGGCTCGAGCCTGATCGTGATGAAGGACCCGGACGGCAACGAGTATCCCAATCGCGGTGTCTTTCTCGAAGTGGTCGAGAACGAGAAGATTGTCACGACCGACGCCTTCACCGAGGCATGGAAGCCGTCGGGAAAGCCCTTCATGACCATGATTCTCACGCTGGAAGACGCAGGCGAAGACAAGACCCGATACATTGCGCGGGCGCTGCACTGGAACGCTGAAGATGTCGAAGCGCACAAAAAAATGGGCTTCCACGAAGGCTGGGGCCAGTGTGCCGATCAGCTCGAAGAGATTGCCGCCAAGCTTTGACCCCACTTAGGGATCGCGCCACATCCACGAGCGGTCCCGCCACATCTTCTCGCCGACCAGACAGTCATAGGCGCTGTGAAACTGGACGAGCCTCACATGCGGCCGGCGCTCGTTCGCTCCTGCAAGCTCCAGAACCAGCTTGCGGCGAATGGCTTCGGGAAATTGCGACCACTCGTTGACCGGTATGACGAATGCACCCGGCCCGCCAATGACGCAGTTGCGGTAATAGGTGTCGAGATCCTTGACGTCGAAACTGGTCGTCAGTCCGCCATTGGTCATGAGCGGCAAGCCGTTAATGGTGATGCCCGTGCTCGCAAGCCGGTCACGGGCCTCAACCACGGGACCGCCCTGATTGTTGGGGCCGTCGCCAGAAACGTCGATCACGCGTCGCAGCCCCCGGAAATCGCTTTCGGCCAGCAGATCGCCGGCAAAATCGAGCGCACCGGAAATGGAGGTCCGGCGGGCGCTGCTCGGCGGATTGGCCGAAAGCCGCTCGGCGACGCGTTGCGCATCCTCGACCGAGGCGATCCGGGTCCAAGGGACGATAATGCGCTGTGAAAAATTGCCCGCCCATTCGAAATACGTCACGGCGATCTTGCCATGCATACCACTGAGGATGGCGTCGACGACCTCGTCATGGACCAGCGCCTCGGCATAGCCGCGACGCTGGATTTCCAGTTCGCCCGCCGACATGGAAAGGGAAACATCCACCGCCAGAACGAGCTGGACGTCGACGATTTCCTGCGCTCTGGACGGTTGCAGCCCGGCAAGAAAAACACAACCGATCCCCGTTAAAGCAGCCAGAACACTGCCTTTGGAAAAACATCGACCATTTTTCGACCTGGACATGCCCCAGTTTAACGCATGTCTGGCCGACCACAAATCACGCAATTGGGAACAACGCGCAGACGCGTGTGGAGCGAACGTCGTTCGTGCACCTGCGCTCAGCCATCGCAGCGCAACGCGGCATTCTCGGGATCGAACGGGCTTTCGCCGATCACTTTTGCCGGATGATGCTTGCCGAGGATCTTGATCTCGAGCTCGGTGCCTTCGGCGGCATGCTCGGGACGCACCATGGCAAGCGCCAGGCTCTTCCCAACCCGCCAGCCATAGCTGCCGTGCGTGGCGCGGCCCACCAGTTCGCCGGCCTTGTAAATTGCCTCGTTGCCACGCGCATCCGCATCGGTGATTGCGCCGACTTCCAGCGTAACGTATTGCCAGCCAAGACCCGCTTCACGCTGCTTGAGCAGCGCATCGCGGCCGATGAAATCGCCTTTGTCGGGATGGACGAAACGGTCGAGCCCGCTTTCCCAGGCCGTATACTCGATGGAAAGTTCGCGCGGGATCAGGCGATAGCTCTTCTCGATGGCCATTGCCGTCATGGCGCGAATACCGAACGGCTGGATACCGAATTCCGCTCCGGCCCCCATGACGAGATCGAAGATCAGGTTCTGCTGTTCGATGGGATGGTGCAGTTCCCAGCCCAGCTCTCCGACGAAATTCACGCGCAGCGCATGCACGCCGGCGCGACCGACAGAGACCGGCTTTCCCGAGAGCCAAGGGAAAGCCGCGTTGGAAAGCCCGGTGCGTGTGAGTTTGCGCAACACGTCGCGGCTTTTTGGTCCGGCGAGAACGAAAACGCCATATTGCTGCGTAATCGGCCGCAGGACGACCGAGCCGTCATCGGGCAGGAGCTTGAACAATACGTCGTGATCGTGTGCCTCGAAGGCGCCGGCCGAAACCAGATAGAAGCGGCCTGGTTTCCACTCGTAAACCGTAAACTCGGATCGCACGCCGCCATTCTTCGTCAAAAGATGACACAGCGCCACCCTGCCCCGCTTTGCAGGGATACGGTTGGCGAGAACGCTGTCGAGCCAGGCCCTCGCACCCGGCCCCGAAACCTCGATTTTGGCAAAGGCCGACATGTCGAGCAGACCGACATTCTCGTGAACGTTCCTCACCTCCTTACCGACATGCTCGAAATAATTGGAGCGGCGGAAGGACCATTTTTCCACCACGCGACCATCTTCCAGCGCGGGGGCGTGGTTGTGCCCGAGAAGCACGTCGGCGCCGACGCCAAGCTCGGTCTCGGGCACCTTGTAGCCCTCGGGCGCGAACCAGTTGGGCCGTTCCCAGCCATAGACGGAACCGAACACCGCGCCGAGCGCCTTCATACGGCCATAGCTCGGCGTGGTCTTGAGCGGACGGGCGGCGGAACGCTCCTCGTCGGGATAGTGGACGGTGAAGACGTTGGCGTAGGCCTCCTCGTTCTTCTCACGCAGATAGCCCTCGGTGGCATAGGGACCGAAGCGGCGCGGATCGACCCCCATCATGTCGATGGAGGGTTCGCCCTCGACGATCCATTCGGCGAGCTGCCAGCCCGCGCCTCCGGCCGCCGTGACACCGAAGGAGTGACCCTCGTTAAGCCAGAAATTCTTAAGACCGGGCGCCGGACCGATGATGGGGGAGCCGTCGGGCGTATAAGCGATCGCACCGTTGTAGATTTTCTTGATGCCCACCTCGCCGAACGCCGGCACGCGAGCGATGGCCGTTTCGACATAGGGCATCAAACGTTCCAGATCCTCCTGGAACAACTCGTACTCGCTGTCGTCGGCCGGACCGTCCACATAGCAGCACGGCGCGCCGACCTCGTAAGGCCCAAGCAGGAGGCCGCCGTTCTCTTCGCGCATGTACCAGGAGGAATCGCTCTCGCGCAGCACACCCATTTCGGGCAGCCCCTCCTTCTTGCGGGCGACGATGGCCGGGTGCGGCTCGGTGACGATATATTGATGCTCCACCGGGATCACCGGCACGTCGAGCCCGACCATGGCGCCGGTCCTGCGGGCGAAATTACCGGTGCAGGAGATGACATGCTCGCAGGCAATTTCACCCTTGTCGGTGGTGATGGTCCATTGCCCGGTGTCGCCTTGGGCGATGGCCGTCACCGCCGTGTTGCGGTAGATGGTTGCACCGAGATCGCGCGCGCCCTTGGCAAGCGCCTGGGTGAGATCGGCCGGCTGGATGTAGCCATCGTCCGGATGCTGAATCGCCCCGAGAAGCCCTTCCGTTTCGCAAAGCGGCCAGGCCTCCTTGACCTGCTCGGGCGTGAGAACATTAACCGGAATGCCAATGGTTTCGGCGATACCGGCGTAGTACATGTACTCGTCCCAGCGATCCTTCGTACGCGCCAGGCGGATGTTGGAGCATTGCGTAAAGCCGACATTCATGCCGGTTTCTTCCTGAAGTTCCTGGTAGAACTTCACCGAGTATTTGTGGATCTGACCGACGGAATAGCTCATGTTGAACAGCGGCAAGAGACCGGCGGCATGCCAGGTGGAACCCGAAGTCAGTTCCTTGCGCTCGATTAGGATCACGTCCGACCAGCCTTTTTTGGCCAGATGATAAAGGGTCGACACCCCCACCACGCCACCGCCGATGACAACCGCCCGCGCCTTCGTCTTCATGCCTCTCACTCCCTCGGTTGCTTCTCCGGTCAAACCGTGCAGGCAGGCTGGACGGCACCCATGATCCAGGACAATCTAGTCTGGCGAAGTCTTCACTTCTTTGCCTGAATGCGACATCGCCGAAGCGGCGCGCGCCATTAAGCAAAACGGTCGATTGAAGGCTCAAATTAACTTCTTTTGACAGCCTATCCTGTAAAACGAGCCGCAACGGCACGACATGTGTTTTCAGGAGCATGATATGGCAACGGCAGTCGAACACGCGGCGGCGGCAAAGCGGCGCACGCGCCTGACGAGCCCGGTAACGATCCTCGCCCTGACGGCGCTTGCCATGGCCGTTATCCTCGTCCTGCCGCTCAACGTGCCGATCGGTCCCATGTACTGGGATCTTTTCATCTATTTCGATGCCGCCAACCGGCTCTTTTCCGGCCAGGTGCCAGCGACCGATTTTTTCGCACCCGTGGGGCCGCTCGGCTATTATCTGTTTGCGGGCGGGATAAAGCTTTTTTCCAGCGCGCAGCCCCTGCTCCTCGTGCACTGGTCGCTCTTTGCCGTGACAGCGCCCTTGATGGCAATTGCATTGTGGCAGGTGGATGCAAGATCACGCGGGACGGCGCTGGCGCTGCTTCTGCCCTTCCTCGCTTTTGCGATACTGCCGTTCAACACCCGCGAATTCTATTCGTTTCCCGGGTCCGACGGGTTCGGAATCTACAACCGGCAGGTCTGCCAGCTTCTCTATGTATTAACGGTGGCGCTCGTCTATCTGCGCGATCAGCGGCTTCTACTCATCTCCATCGTGGCCGGCATGACCGGCCTCTTCCTGACAAAGATCACCGGCTTTGTGTCCGGCGGGCTGTTGTGCGCCTTCGCGTTTGCCGCCGGACGTGTCTCATTGCGCTCCGCGGTCGCTTCGATCGTCATCTTTCTCGGCATTCTCGGCGTCCTGCAAATATGGAGCGGCTTTACGCTCAACTATCTCAGCGACATTCTTGCGCTTGTCGTCATGAACGAAGGAAGCCTGCTGCCGCGTTTCCTGCAGGCGGCCTCGCACACATTCGGCATCGTCGTACCGGCTGGCCTGTTGGCGCTCTTCCTCATCTATCGGGATCGCAAGGCGCTTGCCGCCAAGCTGCGTACGCCGAATTTGGCGGCTGTTGCAGTTCTGCTCGACCACGACGCGTTCTGGATCATGGCGGTGCTCGTAGCCGGTGTCTTCTTCGAAACGCAAAACACCGGAAGCCAGGCGCTCATCTTCATCTGGCCGGTGCTTCTGCCCGCCATCATCCGGCTCTGGACGGCCGAGACGGGACGTCATGCATTTTTGATCGCAGCCGCCCTTGCCTCGGCCGCCGCCCTGCCGCCGCTCGTCAACACGATGGAACGCGCCGCGCGCACCTATGTCGGCGCGATCAAAAACGTGGCGATGCCAAGCAAGAGCCTGAAAACGCTCGGACGGCTCAACATGCGGCCCGAAATCCTCGCCCGTTCGGAGAAAATGCTGGATTTCTATGTCCGGCACCGGGAAACCTATACAGACTTCATCCGCATCCAGGAACTGCCGGCCTATATGTACTATTCTGAGTTCGACTTTCAGGCCGCGCACCTGATGGCCATCGACGGAGCCATCGACGCAATCCGCGAACTGGAGGAAGAGCGGGGCATCGAATTCGAGACCATCCTCAACCTCAACTTCGTCAACCCGTTCCCCTGGCTTCTCGACCGGCGGGCGCCGATGCATGTGGCGATCGGCGCCGACCCGACGCGCGCCGTTCCTCCGCCCGACGCAGAGGCGCTTGAAGCGGTGCGGCAGACCGATCTCATCCTTCACCCCACCTGCCCGCTCACCACAGCGAATGCGGATTTGCTGAAGATTTATGCGCCCGCCATGCAGGACCGCGAGCGCATTGCGCTCAACAATTGCTTCGACGCCTATCTTACCCCGCAGATGGCTGAACGCATCGAATAGGTGCCGCGGCTTTTGCCGTCGACGCTCGCACCTCATCCGCTTGCGCCGTCAAAAAAGAAGGCCGGGACAAGCCCGGCCAATTGTCGCGCGAGAGGCGCTTTTCAATCAATCTTTCAAAGCCCTGTGAGGCGAACCCGACTCAATCTGTCAGATCCCGCTCTCTACTTCACCTGGCTTTTGACGAAATCTTTCACGATGGCAACGACACCGCGCCCGAGCAGAGCGTCCAGCGAATCCACCAGCTGGTCCACATGCTCCTTCTGCATGATGAGCGGCGGCAGCAGCCGGATGACGTTGCGATTGTACTCGGTGAAGGCCACCAACACATCGTAATCGCGCAGGAGAAGCGCGCCGACGAAGCCGGAAAGCGATCCTTTCAGCTTCTCGTCCAGAACGCCGACCATCGGACGCAGAACCGCCGGAAGAGTCTGCGAAAAATCGTGGAATTCGAGCCCGACCATGCAGCCCCTGCCGCGAATGTCCTTGACGATGCGCGGATATTTCTCCTTCAGCGCGTTGAGGCGCTCGACCAGATAGGCGCCGGTGCTTTCGGCGTTCTCCATCAGCGCCTCGTCATAGAGCACATTGGTGCCCTCGATGGCCGTGGCGCACGCCTCGCCAATGCCGCCGAACGTGGCCATCGCGTGGATCATCGCCGTTTTGGGCGAGCCATAGGCCTTCATGTAGATGTCGCGTTTGGCGATCATGGCCGCCATGGCCGCCTTGCCCGCGCCCAGCGACTTGGCGAGCGCGGTGATGTCCGGCACCACATCGTAGTGCTCGAAGGCATAGAAGCGGCCGGTGCGCCCGTAGCCGCACTGCACCTCGTCCGCCACCCAGATCACGCCATACTGGTCGCAAAGCTGGCGCAGCTTCTGCCAGAATTCGCGCGGCGCCTCGTTGATGCCGCCGCCACCCTGGACGGTTTCCAGCACGATTGCGCCGATCTGCGGATCGGTGCGGAAGGCATGTTCGATGGCGTCGATATCGCCGAAAGGCACACGCACCGTGTTGTCCGTCAGGCGGAACTCGGCGCGGTAGAGACTGCCATCGGTGATGGTGAGAACGCCCTTGGTCTTGCCGTGAAAGGAGTTTTCCGCATAGACGACCTTCGGACGCTTGGGACCGGCGGCGCGTTCGGCGAGCTTGACCGCCGATTCCATCGCCTCTGACCCCGAAGAGCCAAGAAACACCATGTCGAGCTCGCCCGGCGAGCAGGCCGCGAGATTGGCCGCCAGCGCGGTTGCATATTGCGACATAAAGGCGATGGCGATCTCGTGACGTTTCTCGTCCTGAAATTTCTTACGGGCCTTGAGAATGCGCGGATGGTTATGGCCGAAGGCGAGCGAGCCGAATCCCCCGAAGAAATCGAGGATCTTTCGGCCGTTCTGGTCGATGTAATACATCCCTTCGGCACTCTCGATCTTGATCTTGTGAAAGCCAAGCAGCTTCATGAAGTGAAGCTGGCCGGGGTTCAGGTGCGCCTTGAACAGATCGGTCATCCGCTCGACGCTCAGACCCTTGGCATCCTCCACGGTCAGGAGGTCGGGTTTCACGATCGTCCCGGGTGCGAGTTCCGGTGCATTCATCACGGGCCTTGCCTCTTTCGTCTCGGTTTTCGTCACGACGGTCATGGCGACCTCCCTACTCGGCCGGAACCTGGTTGGCATCGACAGCCTGACCCGATTTCTTGGCGCGGTACTCGTCATAGGCGGCGATCAGCATGTCGCCGTCATTGTATTGCGGAATCCAGCCGAGGTCGCGCTCGCCCTTGGACACATCGAGCACGCACATCTCGTCGGCGATCAGATACTGCTCGGGATCCATGATCGGCATGTTCATCCAGTCGAGCAGATCGAGCGTGCGTTTCACGGCCCAACCGGGCGTGGGCAGAAGAAAGGACTTCGAGCCCGCATGCTTGACAAGATCGCCAAGCAGCTTGCGCACCGGCGGCGGGTTGAGAGATCCCAGATTGTAAGCCTCGTTCGGTACGCCGGCTTTCCAGGCAAGGCGCGCGGCCTCGGCGCAATCGAACACCGAGATGAACTGATACGGATTCTTGCCCGCACCGATCATCGGCACCGGCAGGTTCATGTCGACCAGCTTGAAAAGCTTCTCGAGGATGCCCAAGCGTCCCGGCCCGATGATGAGGCGCGGACGGAAAAGCGAAATATTCATGCCGCGCTTGCGCCACTCGGCCGCCAGAACCTCGGTGTCGAGCTTGGATTGTCCATACTCTCCGAGCGGCGAGACAGGATGGTCCTCCGTCATCGGATAGGCAACGGTATGCCCGTAAATCATGTCGGTGGTGAAGTGGACCAGATTCTTCGAACCCGCCTTATCCATCGCCTCGATGATGTTGACGGTGCCGTGGTAATTCACGGGATAGAAGAAATCGTGCCGCTTGGCGCGCACCTGGATCGGCGAAAGCATTTTGGCCGATAGGTTGTAAACCATATCGTCAGCCTTCATGCCGACCGCCTCGGTCGCCGAGAAATCGGTGACATCGCAATGGACAAACTCGACTTGTCGGTAATGCGGCAGATCGCTCTTAACGATGTCTGCGACAACGACTTCTTCGCCGTCCGCCACGAGCTTGGGAGCCAGATGACGACCGACAAAACCGTCACCGCCAAAAATGATATGTCTCATTGGATCGTCGACCTTTCGGACTGAAGTTTGTCTTTGGCGAGCCCCGCTTCCTCTCCAGGCGCGTCACGACCGCTCTGGGCGATCAGCACGGTGCCGACGCATATCAGCGCGATGCCGGCAATGCGGTAGGCATTCAAATCTTCCTTGAAAAGCAGGTAGGCAAAGACCGCCACCGCGACATAGGCGAGGCTCAAAAACGGATAGGCGAAGGACAGATCGACCTTCGAAAGCACATAAAGATGCGAAGCCATGGAAATCACGAAGACGCAAAGCCCGGCGAAGATCCACGGACTGAAAACGATCTGAAGAATTTTCAGGATCGGATTGACGCCCGCGAAGCTCAGTTCGCCCAGCGTCATCATGCCGTATTTCAGCATGAGCTGCGCGGCCGCGTTGGTCATCACAGTAAAGAGTATGAAGGGTATGTATTTCATCTTGTCCCGCCCGTCCCTGTCATAGCGCCTTCTTGCAAACAAAGCGTGAAGCGCAGGGTGTAAATTGCATCATTCGCGTGGGTGTCCGGCATCACTCCGGATCGAAGCCAATCATTCGGCAGCATGTCGCGCCCCTGTGCTCCCGGCCGGCAGTCGCAGCGCCGTGCGCCGCCAGAAATCGGAAAGGAAAGCCGGATCGCGCAACGCCTCGAGGTCGCGCCAGCGCGGAAAAGAGGCGTCGAAAAGCGCCGGCCCCATACGGGCATCCTTATAGGGATTGACCGCCCCTCCGGCCTCGACGGTCATTCGGTCGAGACGCTCGAACAGAGCTTGCGTGGCAGCACCCCCGTTGGAAAAATCAAGCGTCAGCGTATAGCCCGGCCTCGGAAACGAGAGAATGCCCGGAGACGCGATGTCGCCGAACCGCTTCAGGACCGTCAGGAAAGACGCCTGCCCTGCCTCGCGGGCGGCGATGAGCATGGCCGGAACGATTTCGCGCGCGGCCTCGAAGGGCACCACGCTTTGATGTTGCAAAAGTCCGCGCGGGCCGTAAAGCCGGTTCCAGTGGCGCACGGCATCGAGCGGGAAGAAATAGCTCTCATAGGTTGAGCGCCGGCCCCCCTCCACCTTCGCCTTACGCCAGGCAAAAGCCCGGTTGAACAGGGTGAGCGACCAACGGTTCAAAAGATTGACCGGAGGCCGGAAGGGAACCGCAAGACGACGCTTGGTCGAGGGACGGAACACCGGGCCCTCCTCGGCATGGTTGGCGGTGAGCAGGAAGCCGCTTCCCACACGTGTGCCGGAAGCAAGCTGGTCGAGCCAGGCAACGGCATATTCGTTCTCGGCGTCGGCATCTTCGGCCAGGTCGAAATATTCACCGAGTCCGGAGAAGCCCCGCACGCGCTCGTTCACGTCGACGGAGCCGACTTTCATCAACCGGAAGGTGGCCTCGAGGATAAGGCCCGTCAGCCCCATTCCGCCGATGGTGGCGCAAAAAAGCTCCGCGTTCTCATCCGCGCTGCAACGGCGTATCTCGCCGTCGGATCGCAAAAGCGTGAAAGACAAGACGTGGCGGCCGAACGTGCCGCGGCGATGATGATTTTTGCCGTGCACATCATTGGCGATGGCTCCGCCCAGCGTGACGAATTGCGTGCCCGGCACAACAGCGGGAAACCAGCCTTTCGGCCCGACATGAGCGATCAGATCCGACAGCATGAGGCCGGCCTGCGCGGTCACAAGCCCGCTTTCCGGGTCGAAAGCGGCAATGCGGTTCATAGAACGCATATCGATCAGCGCGCCGGTGTCGTTCAGGCAGGTGTCGCCATAGGATCGGCCATTGCCGTAGGGCAGTATGGAAGATGGCAGTCCCCTGCCCGTCTTGAGACGCTCGATGGCGTCTTCGGCCCCAATAACCGGCGTGGCACCAGCGCGAACCAATCCGAATGCGGAATAATCGGCCATGCTTCATAGCCCCGCTGCGATAAGTAGCACGGCACCCAGAAGACCGAAAAGCTGGCTGCGCCAGTCGCTGATGATGAAAACGATGGGATCGTCATGCATTTCGTCGCGACGGGCCAAAATCCATATGCGAATAGTGATGTAGAGCACAATGGGACAGAGCGGCCAGATAAGCCAGGGCATCGCGTAGAGCTCACGTACGGCGCTGCTTTGAATGTAAAGCGCCAGAACCATCGCCGAGGCGAAGGCGGACGCCATGCCCGCCTGGGCGATGACATCCTGATCCTCGGTGCGATAACCCCGTCCCGCGATGCGTTCTTTCGCCGGCAGCACAGTGGAACGCAACTCGACATAACGTTTGACCAGCGCCAGGGATAGGAAGAAGAAAACCGAAAAGGCCAGGAGCCAGAAAGAGACACCGATCATGGTCGCCGCACTGCCGGCAAGAATGCGCAGCGTGTAAAGACCGGCAAGCGTCAGCACATCGATGAGAAGCATGCGCTTGATCGAAAGGGAATAGGCAGTCGTGGCGATCAGATAGGCCCCCAGGACCAGCCCGAAGAGCGGCGGCAGAAACAGCGCAGTGATGCCGCTGATCGCAAGCAGGCCCAGCATGGCGGCGAATCCGAACGGGATTGAAAGCACACCGCTGGCAAAAGGACGGTTCCGCTTGGTCGGGTGACGCCGGTCCAGTCCCAGATCGAAGAAGTCGTTGAGAATATAGATCGCAGAAGCTGCCGTGCTGAAGGCGACGAAAGCCATAATGCAAAGCGCCAGCAACTGCATGTTGAAATATTCATGGCTCAGGAACAGCGGCACGAAGATCAGGCTGTTCTTAAGCCACTGATGAACCCGCAACATCTTCACGTAAGTCTTGAAGGTCGGTTTTGGCGCTTCGATGATCTCGCCGCCATTGGCGGCCTGCCAGCGACTGGCGGCACGATCCGGCGCAACGATCATGGCACCGCGCGCGGCGTCGAAGACCGCGACGTCGGCCCGGCTGTTGCCCGCATAATCGAAACCGCCATCACCGAACGCCGCGATCAGCGCATCGCGCTTCATTTCCGAAGCCATGTTGCGCCCGGGTTCGGTGGATATAACCTCATCGAACACGCCCAGATGTGCGGCAATCGCGTCGGCGAACTTTTTGGGCGAAGCCGTTGCCAACACGATGTGGCGACCGTCGGCCTTGTCTTCCTGGAGGCGGGCGAGCAGATCCTGCCGATATGGAAGCCCTGCAGCATCGAGTTCGACATGCGAGGCGATCTCGCATTTCAGCCGTGCCTTCCCGCCCAAAAGCCACAACGGCAGAAGGAAAACGCAAAGAGGCTTTCGGCGCAGAAGAAGGAACAGACTTTCCCACAAAAGATCGGTCGCGATCAGCGTGCCGTCGAGATCGACGGCCAATGGCACCGCATTGCGTTCAGATCGCGCATCCATAAAAGCCCCCAGACATGACCTGCTCTCGAAAGGGCCTTACGCGAAAGGAGCTTCTGAATTCTGAACTTCAAAGCACCAGGGCGGGACCTACTGCAAGAAATAATGGTCAGGCTTAACAGGCCGATAACAACCTAAGTAAAAAGCGACGCTTCCGCACAGCTTTCTTACAGAACCCAGAACGTAAACTTTCGAGTGTTCATGTCAACGTACACGACCGCGGCCTTCGGAAATTTCGACGGTTTCGGAGCCGGTCAGAACCTCTCGGTCGCCGTTCGGCATGGTCACGAAGCAGCCGGCAGAACAAAACTCGATGGTTTCACCGGCGCCGACCACGAGTTCCGACTGAGAGCCGCCCTCGGTCACCACCAGGGTCTGGGGTTCACTGTCGCGGTTGACGACACTGGCCGCGAAGGCCGCGCTACCAGCGGCAAACAGCGCCACGGCTGCAAGAGTAAGAGTTTTCATTGTTTTCATCGGTGCTTTACCGCCCCTGTAACAATGGGGCATTTCGCCCCTTTTTCCGCCTCGGTTATAGAGATTTCAATCTGAACGGCAACTGAACGGCGCGTTCAAGCTCGCCACACCTACTCCGGGTCGACCTTTCGGCGCCGCCTGCCGCGTCCGGCAGGGATCGGTGCCTCATCATCCGCATCCGCCGGATCGTCCGCCTCGTCTCCATCGTCCATTGGCGTGACAGGATCTTGCATCTTGAAGTTCCCGGAGCGCACATGAATGTCGCGTTGCGGGAACGGAATTTCGATCCCCTCCGCCTCAAACGCATCGACAATGGCAAAACGGATGTCATTTTGCACATTCAACTGCATGAGAATGTCGGAGAGATAGACGCGTATCTCGAAATCGAGAGAAGAATCGCCGAAGCCGGCAAAAAGCACGAAAGGTTCGGGGTTCTTCAGCACCAGTGGATGCGCCTTGGCGATTTCCAGCAATATCTCGTGGACGCGCCGCACGTCGGAGCCATAGGCGACACCGATCGCTATCTCCATACGCCCAAGCTTGTTGCGGTGGGTCCAATTGCCGACAGCAGCGTTGATCAGCTCCGAATTGGGCAGAATGACCGACTGGCGCTGGAAGGTTTCGATCTCCGTCGCGCGCACCGAAATCTTCTTCACCGTGCCCGAAACGCCACCGGCGACGATCCAGTCGCCCGCCTTGAAAGGACGTTCGGCAAGGAGGATCAGGCCCGAGACGAAGTTGGACACAATGTTTTGCAGGCCAAAACCGATGCCGAGAGAAAGCGCGCCGGCGACCAATGCGAGATTGGACAGGTTGATGCCCGCGGCCGAAACGCCGATGAGAGCGGCGATCACCAGTCCCACATAGCCGATGCCGGTGCGGATCGAATTGCGCACCCCCGAATCCATGCGGCTGCGCGCCATGACCTTCCCGTCAAGCCAACTCTGGAACCAGCGCGTGACGAAATAGCCGACCACGAAAACCAGAATGCCGGTCAGAATGCCGATAATGGAGAACGACAGAGAGCCGACCTGTATCTGCCCGGCAATGCGGTAGCCCCAAGCCGTCAGGTCCGCACCGCGAAAGCCCCACTGCAATAGAATGAGCGGCAAACCGATCAGAAGGACGAGGACATTGATAACCATGCCGGTAACGAGACCGAGCTGGTCGAGCGCGGTTTCGTCGAACGCAGTGTAACGTTCCAGCCGGCGTGCCAGCCACGAATTGGCGAAAGCGCCCTCGGAGGTAATCGCACCCGCCGTCAAAAAGCCGATATACATGGTGGCGACGATCGCCCCCGTCACCACCGCCTGCTGTGACAGGAAACGGGCAAACCCGATATAGCCGAGCATCGCGGCGATGATGATCGCGGCACCGAGGGCGAACAGAAGATAGCGGAACTTCAGGGGCCACGGTTTCGGGTTGCCCTCTTCATCGTCCAGAGGGCTCACACCGCCTATCGCCATGATGAGCAAGCCCACGATCACCGTGGCCACCAGGCTGGTGGCGACCGTCAGCGAAAGCTGCGAACCGAAGAGCGAATAGACCTGATCCATGAAATGGTCGAAACCGGTCGAAATCGCCGTGAAGACCGCAAGCATGAGCAACCATTGCGCGGCCTGTGAACGAACGGGCAGAAGCCGCCAATTGGGCCGTCTCGGCGCAAGAATGGCGCGTGCCAGACGGTAAACGAAATAGACCAGAATGATGACGGAGAAGAGCGCCCCGAGGAGCGGTGCTATATCGCTGCGCAGCAGGCTGAAATAGTCCAGGAAATAATAGGACAGCGCAAGAAAGACGCCGATCGAGAGGGAGGGAATCAGCGTTGAGAAAAGTGCCAGAGAAAGGCGGCTGAGATAGGTCGGTTCCGTCTCGGTCGGGTCCGGTTCGATAAAATCGCCGAACAGGCGTCGTCCGCCGAACAGGAGCGTCAGTGCGGCAATGGTGGCCAGCGCGGTGGCCAATAAGAGCGATTTCAAACGGTACTTGAAGACGAAGTTCAGCCAGGCGGAGACCCGCGTGTAGACGCGTCCCACCTCCTGCGTGAACTCGCCGGCCACATCGGCGCTCAACGCGGACGAAACGTCGTAGCGCCGCGACAGTGTCTGTGTAAACAGATCGCGCCGCAGTTCCGCGATCTCCTCGACGATGCTGTTGATGCGCACCGAGAGCCGTTCGGCATCGCCGATCAGAACATTGAAGCTCGCCTTCTCATCGAGAAGCCGCGTGCGCTCCTGCGTCACCTCCTCGGGTTCGGCCGGTTCACCATCCTTGCGCGGCTCACCGAGCTGCTCCAACCGCGTGTTGATCTCCGAAAGGCGCGGGCGAAACGCCAGGCTCGCGTCGAAAACCTCGCGCGCCAGCCTTTCCAGCTCCACACGCACCTCGACGAGTTCGCCGTCATCGGTGGACTGATCATCGATTTCCTTTTCCATCCCGTTGACGGCGGATTCGATGTCGGAAATCTTCTCGCGCTGCGTCTGCAAGAAGCTTTCGGGTCCCTGAGCGGCTGTCGGCAGGATCACCAGAAGCTGGAAAATCAGACACAGGAAAACCGGCAGGGCGCGAAGCTTCAACAACATTGCTGTCAGTCTTTTCACAGAATCAGGGGCATTCGGACGTCAGTTTCAGCGCACAGACATTGCCTGAGCGACGCTCGTCCAGCAAGCATATCGACGCATTGGGTCGGGCCTGTGAAAAGCCATGGCGCTTTATTTGCCTCCGAGGTGGGGGGTGTCCTATAGCTTTAAACCTCGTTCTGGCAAAAAAGAATGGCGGCGCATGGCGGAGTATTCAGCTTTTTCGCTTCTGAAGAATGCCTTTTCGGGAAATCGCGACTGGAAACCTGCCTGGCGCAAACCCGATCCCAAACCGAATTACGACGTTATCGTCATCGGTGGGGGCGGACACGGTCTGGCGACCGCCTATTATCTCGCTGCCGAACACGGCATTACCAACGTGGCGGTGCTGGAGAGGGGCTGGCTCGGCTCCGGCAACATCGGACGCAACACCACAATCGTGCGTTCCAACTACCTGCTGCCGGAATCCGTTCGCTTTTACGAGCATTCGATGAAGCTTTGGGAAAATCTCTCCCACGAGCTCAACTACAATGTCATGTTCTCGCAGCGTGGCGTGTTGAACCTCGCCCATAGTCCCGGGCAGGCCGACGCCTTCATTCGCCGTGGCAACGCTATGCGTCACGGCGGGGTGGACGCCGAATGGCTGACACCTTGCGAAATCGGCCGCAAGGTGCCAGGGCTCGATATCTCCGGCTCGGCGCGTTTTCCCATCACCGGCGGCCTCCTGCAGCCGCGCGCCGGCACCGCCCGCCACGATGCGGTGGCCTGGGGCTATGCACGCGCCGCCGACCGACGCGGCGTCGATCTGATCGAAAATTGCGAGGTGACGGGCTTCCTTCGGGATGGCGATAAAATCACCGGGGTTTCCACCACACGCGGCGATATCCGTGCGAAAAAGGTCGCGCTGGCGGTAGCCGGCAGCACGAGCCGCGTGCTCGAGCGCGCCGGCATCGACACCTTCCCTATAGAAAGCCACGTTCTCCAGGCTTTCGTTTCCGAAGCTTTAAAACCCTTCGTCGACTGCGTGGTCACATTCGGCGCCGGACATCTTTATATGTCCCAGTCGGACAAGGGCGGGCTGGTTTTCGGAGGCAGCCTGGATTTCTACAATTCCTACGCGCAGCGCGGAAATCTGCCCACCGTCGAAGACGTGACAAGCGAAATCTGCGCCATGTTCCCAACCGTCGCCAGACTCAGATTGCTGCGCTCATGGGGCGGTGTGATGGACATGTCGATGGACGGGTCGCCGATCATCACCAAAGGCCCGCTACCCGGCCTCTATCTCAATTGCGGCTGGTGCTATGGCGGTTTCAAGGCCACCCCGGCGTCCGGCTATTCCTTCGCCTGGACCATCGCCAAGGACGAACCCCACACCATCAACGCACCGTTCACGCTCAAGCGTTTCGAGCGCGGCGCGGCGATCGACGAAACGGGCCATGGCCCCACGCCAAAACTGCATTGAGGGACATGCCATGCTGATCGACTGCCCGCATTGCGGCGCGCGCGACCTCTCCGAATTCTCCTATCAGGGGGATGCGACACGCACGCGTCCCGACCCTGCCTCAACCGACACGAAGGCGTGGATCGATTATGTCTACAACCGGCCCAACCCAGCAGGAAAACACCGCGAATACTGGCAGCATGCGGGAGGATGCCGCGCACATCTGGTGATCGAGCGCGATACGCTGAACCATGAAATCCGTTCGGTTGCCTTGGCGCGTCGCGACTATAACGGCGGAGACGCTGCATGAGTCCGCGCCGAACCGCCAAAGGCGGGCTGATCGACCGCGCCCGCACGATCCGTTTCACATTCGACGGCGAAAATTATGTCGGCCATGCCGGGGACAGCTTGGCTTCGGCACTTCTCGCCAACGGCGTCTCGCTAATGGGCCGCTCGTTCAAATATCATCGCCCGCGCGGTGTCTTCAGTGCGGGCGTGGAGGAGCCGAATGCTCTGGTGACCATTCTGCGCGAAGGCGTGCGCGAGCCGAACATTCCCGCCACGCAGATCGAACTGCATGACGGGTTGAGGGTGGAAAGCCAGAACCGTTTCCCTTCTCTCGCCTGGGATCTCGGCGCCCTCAATCAGCTCGGCGGCAGGCTCATCGGCGCGGGTTTCTACTACAAGACCTTCATGGGACCGGTCATGGGACCGTTGAAGGGCACACGCTTCTGGATGATGTGCGAGCGCGCGATCCGCCGCGCCGCGGGCCTTGGGCGCGCCGATTACGAACCCGATCCCTCCCGCTACGAACGAATGAACGCTTTTTGCGACGTTCTGGTCGTCGGTGGGGGCATTGCCGGTCTGATGGCGGCTGAAGCGGCGGCGAACACCGGCAAACAGGTGGTTCTCGCAGAACAGGAACCGTACACTGGAGGTTTTGCCCGCTGGTCGGGCGAGATCATCGGTGGAGAACCGGCCGACACGTGGGCGGCCGCAATGACGGCTCGGCTCGCCAAACTCGACAATGTGCGTCTTTTAACCCGCACGGCGGTCTGGGGCTATTATGACAGCAACACGCTGGCAGCTCTGGAACGCGTCAACGACCATCTGGCCCGAACGCCGAAGGGCCATGCTCGCCAGCGCCATTGGACAATCCGCGCGGACCAGGTGGTGCTGGCGACGGGGGCACTCGAACGCCCCATCGTCTTTTGCGGGAACGATCGACCCGGCATCATGCTGGCAGGCGCAGTGCGCCGTTATGTTGCAGAATTTGGCGTTCTACCCGGAAGCAAAACCGTCATATTCACCAACAATGACAGCGCCTACGAAACCGCCGCCGTCATCCGGCGCGCCGGCGGCCATGTGGCCGCGATCGTCGATGTGCGCCCGCAGATCGGAGACGAAGCGGCAGCACGCGCCACCGAGGCCGGCGTGGTGGCGCTGACCGGCCATGCCATCGTCGGCACAAGGGGCGGTAAAGCCCTCTCCGGCGCGGTGGTTCAAGCCTTCGACGCGGCCACAGGCTCGCTTTCGGGTGAAGCGAGACCGATCGACTGCGACAGTATCGCGGTTTCGGGCGGCTGGCAGCCGCTCATCCATCTGGCGAGCCAGGCCGGCGCGAAACCCGTCTGGCGTGCCGAAAAACAGGCATTTTTGCCGCCCGAGCCGACGCAGCGCTGGGTAGGCGCCGGCGCCTTCCTCGGCACGTTCGGCACAAGGCAAGCATTGTCGAGCGGTCGCGACGCTGGCCTCAAGAGTGTCGGCAAACGCTCTTCCCGGGCAAAACTGCCAGAAACGCCTGCCACCGAACTCGATCTCACCCCCGCGCCGGTTCTCGAGATCCGCGGCAAAGGCAAAGCGTTTGTCGATCTTCAGCACGATGTGACGGCCGACGACGTGCGTCTCGCCCATCGGGAGGGTTTCGTCAGCGTCGAACATTTGAAGCGCTACACGACACTGGGCATGGCAACCGATCAGGGCAAGACTTCGAACGTTCCGGGACTCGCCATCATGGCCGATGCGCGTGGCATTGCGATCCCCGAGGCCGGCACCACGCGTTTCCGCCCGCCCTTCTCGCCCGTCGCCATCGGCGCCCTGGCGGCTGAGCGTTATGGCGAGTTGAAACCTGAACGCTTTACCCCCATGCACGATTGGCATTCGGAGCGCGGCGCCGAAATGACACCGGCGGGCCTCTGGCATCGACCGCTCGCCTATGCAAATGCCGGCGAAACGGTGGATCAGGCCTATATCCGCGAGACCGCCGCAGTGCGCCGTTCAGTCGGCATCGTCGATGTATCCACGCTTGGGAAAATCGCCGTGAAGGGACCGGATGCGGCCGGGTTGCTCGATCGGGTTTACACCAACACCTTCTCCACGCTGAAAGTGGGCAAAGCGCGCTATGGGCTGATGCTGCGGGAGGACGGCCTCGCCTTCGACGATGGCACCACCTGGCGCCTTGGCGAAACCGACTTCCTGATGACGACCACCACCGCGAATGCAGGGCCGGTAATGCAGCATCTGGAATATTGCCTCGACGTTCTGTGGCCGGACCTGAGAGTGCATCTGACCTCCGTAACCGACCAGTGGGCAGGTGCGGCGATTGCAGGGCCGAAGGCGCGCGCGGTGCTGGAACGTTGTGTATCAGGCACGGGTGTGGACAACGGAACACTTCCTTTCATGGGCATCGTGCATGGCGAAATCGACGGCGCTCCCGTCATGATCTGCCGCCTCTCCTTCTCCGGTGAACTGGCCTATGAGGTCTACTGCGGTGCAGGCCACGGTCTGCATGTATGGGAAGCGCTGATTGAGGCGGGCGAACCCTTTGCGATGACGCCCTATGGCATGGAGGCACTCGGCGCATTGCGTATTGAAAAGGGACATGTGACCGGTGCCGAAATCGACGGCCGCACCACGGCGCGCGATCTTTATCTCGACTGGATGCTGTCGAAGAAAAAACCGTTCATCGGCTCGGGGCTGATGGACCGCCCTGCCCTGATCGACAAGAACCGAGCGAGATTGGTCGGTGTGGTTTCGCTCGATGGACAGCGGCTCGGCGGCGGCGCTCATCTGGTGGAGCGTGGCAATCGAGACGAACCGGGCGAGAGCATCGGCCATGTGACGGCTTACTGCTATTCGCCCGCTCTGGAAAAGTACATCGGCCTTGCGCTGGTGAAAGGCGGCAAGACGCGGCATGGCACGCGGGCGTTCCAATCCGATCCGCTACGCAAGCGCTTCGGTCAGGTGGAAATCGTCAGCCACCATTTCTTCGATCCGAACGGGGAGCGTATGCATGGTTGAGCGCGCATCGCCACTGGGCAACGACTTTCGCCCCGGTTCCTACGGTGATTTCGCCAACGGTGCGGACGTTGCGATCTCGGAAGTTCCGAAAGCCGCCATTGTCGAAGCGCGCGCTTGGCCGGGTAAGGAAAATGCCCTCGCGGGGCTTGTGTCGAGCACCTGCAAGCTCAAGCTTTCGGCCTTGCCGAACAGCGGCGCCGCCAACCGCGAGGGGGTGTGCGCCTTCAATATCGGCCCTGGTCGGTTTCTCGTCAGTGGTGCGCGTGAGGCGTTGGCGGGAGACATTGCACAGGCCGTGGATGAAGAAACCGGCACCGTGACCGATCTATCCCATGGGCGGACAGTGCTCGCTATCGAGGGAGCGAAGGTGGAATGGGTTCTGGCCAAGCTCTTCGCACTTGATTTCAGCAACAACGCATTCCCCATCCATGCAGGCCGGGCAACAGCCCATCACGACGTGTTCGTGCAGATTCAACGAAGAGGCGAAAAGCGGTTCGAACTCTATGTATTCCGCTCATTCGCAAGAGCCTTCGCCAAATCTCTTCGCCGAGCGGCGCAGGACGTAGGCTATACAATAAAATAGGTCCGGCGCGGCGACACCGGACCTATCCACCGGCTCACTGAAACGCTCGTGAACCAGCGCAGTCGTCTGGAAGACGTCTTGCGCCTTCCGCGATATGACGTCAGCCGTTGTCGGCGTCGGGCATTTCTGCGGGCGGCTGTCCCGGACGCATTTCGCCACGTGGACCGCCCTTGTGGTCGCGCATGCGATGCATCTTCCCATGACCGTGACGTCCGCCGCGTTCGCCTGCCATCTGCCGGAAACCGCGGCGCATTTCACGCTGGTCGAGCGTGCCGTCGTCATTGCTGTCCATCAGCGCAAAGCGCTTGGCCTGCCGGCTTTCAATTTCCGCTATGGTCACGGTGCCGTCGCCATCGACATCGAGACGCCGCGCAGCACGGCGTGCCTGCCGCTCGATCATGCGCTGCATGACCATTTCCTGCAATTCCTCTTCGGAAAGCGTGCCGTCGCCGTCAGTGTCGGCGGCCTTCAGGCGCTCAAGGCGCATGCTGGAAAACTCTTCGACCGTGATCGTGCCGTCGCCATCCGTATCAAGACGGGCGAAGCCACGCATCTTCTTGCCGCCTTTCATCCGTTCACCGCTGGCCTGCGGCACTGCTTCATCGGACGACGTTTCCTGAGCAATGGCAGCAGAACCGGCAATCAGGCTCAGAGCCATCGCCGACAACAGGGCCTTGTTCTTCATGTCTTTCTCCTCGTAGGGGCGCCGCCAGACAAGTGCGGCAGGGTACGAAGAGACCTTGACCGATCCAACATTACCACGACCTTGCCGGGAAATTACAATTTCGTAAGCAAGGACCGGTCGAGGAAACGGATGTCAGCGCACGAAAGAGACGAACTCCTCGAGCGGGGCACGCTCGCTGCGCAAAGCGTTTTCCGGCTTCGAGGCATCCTCATAGCCAAGCGCCATGCCGCAAACCACGATCTCCTCGCCGGGAATACCGAGGATCGGGCGGATCTGTTTGTGATAGGGAGCGAAAGCGGCCTGCGGACAGGTGTGAAGATCGCGCCCGCGCGCGGCGATCATCACCGACTGCACGAACATTCCCAGGTCGATCCAGGAGCCCTTGTTCAACCGCCGATCAATGGTGAAAATCAGGCCGACAGGCGCATCGAAAAAGGTGAAATTCCGGTCGTGCTGCGCGCGCATGCGCTCCACTTCGCGCCGGCCGATGCCCAAAAGGCTGTAGAGCGCGTAACCGACCGCGCGGCGACGCGCAAGATAAGGTTCGAAGAACTTGTCGGGGTAGTATTTGTATTCGTCCCACTCGATTTTTTCCGGTCGCACGCCCGAGGACAGGATCGCATCGGAAAGCGCCTGCTTGCGTTCGCCGGAAACCACATAAACCTTCCAGGGCTGCATGTTGGTACCGGAGGGCGCACGTGCGGCAACGCGAAGAATATCCCTGATCGTCTCTTCATCGACGGGGTTCGGCAAAAAGGCACGCACCGAGCGGCGCGTCAGCATCGCCTCGTCGACAATCTCCGGAATGGACAATTCATTCTTCTTTTCGGGGGCCAACATGCCGCTATCCTTCCTGACAATCCTCAACGACGCGCGATAATGCCCCCTGCATCAATACCACCATCCAACCAGGACCAACTGTACCGCGTCACTGCGCTGTTCTCACCTCGGCCCATTTGCTAAAAGGCCGACCGATGCGCCGGTCCTCGTAGTCGAAGGACCTCCCTTTTTCAAGTCGAATGCCAAGAGCCCCTCAATGCCCAAGCCCTCCTCACGCATTTCCGGCATCGTTCCCTCCGGCAAGAACGGTTGGGAAATCCACTTTGCCGCAATGACCCGCAAGCAGGCAGGTGAAAACGTAATCATGCTGTCCGTCGGCGATCACGATTTCGACACGCCCAGCGAAACGGTCGAAGCCTGCGTCCAGGCCGTGCGCGGCGGCCATCATCACTACACGCAGCTTCCGGGACTGCCACGGTTGCGTGCCGCACTGGCAGCACTGTCCCAAGAATGCACCGGACTGGAAACGGACGCCGACGAAATCATGGTCACCATAGGCGGCCAGGGCGCGCTTTATGCGGCCTTCCAGGCCGTCCTCGACCCGGGCGCGCATGCGGTGATCGTCTCACCCTATTACGCCACCTATCCAGGCACGGTGCGCGCCGCCGGCGGCCGCTACACCGAGATCGCAACACACGCGGAGAACAATTTCGAGCCCAGCCTCGAGGAGATCGAAGCGGCGCTCGAGGCCGATACCCGCGCCATTTTGATCAACTCACCGAACAATCCCACCGGCGCGGTCTATTCGCGCCAGACAATCGAGCGGATTGCCGAAATCTGCCGCGAACGTGACCTGTGGCTGTTGTCGGACGAAGTCTACTGGACCATCCGCTCCGACAAAGAGCACATTTCGCCACGCATTCTGCCGGGAATGAAAGAGCGGACGCTGGTCATCAATTCGCTGTCGAAAAGCCACGGCATGACCGGCTGGCGCGTCGGCTGGTTGACCGGTCCCGCCGAGATGATCGCAGTCATGACCAATCTCAACCTCGTCGCGACATACGGTCTACCCGATTTCACCTCGCATGCAGCCATCGCCGCCGCCGAAAACGCGTTTGGCGTGCGCGAGATCGCCGAGCTTTACGCCAACCGCCGCGAAACCTTTCTCAGCGCGGTCCACGGTATGAACGGCATCATCGTGCGCGGCTCTGAGGGCGGTATGTATGTCATGCTCGACATTCGGGCCGTCGAAGAGGATTGCGAGAAATTCGCCTGGGAACTCCTCAACGACGAAGACGTCGCGGTCTTGCCGGGCGCCAGCTTCGGCGATGCGGCCAAAGGGCATATCCGCATTTCCATGTGTCAGGACGAAGAGACGCTTCGAGAAGCGGCCAGGCGCTTGCAACGCTTTGTTGCCGCCAGACTGGGTGAGCCAAGCCAAGGCGTCGCCGCCTCCTGAAACATCGCGAGGCGCGGCTAAGACGCGCCTCAGTCCTTCTCCTCCGGCAAGCCTTTGCGGCTGGTTTCAGCGAGTTCTTCCAGTTCCGCCTCGCTCATACTCTCGTACATCTCCCGCGACGCACCCTGAAGTTCGGACTTGGGCATTTCGCCGCGTTTGGCCGCCAGGGCAGCCCCCGCGGCCTTCTGCTGCGCCTTGGATTTTGCAGGCATTGTCGACTCCTTTGCTCTTCTATACAGAAGAACAAGCCTGCACCGGCGTTCGGGTTCCCTCTCCCTTCAGCTCACCGGCAACTTCATCCAATGCGGATCGGGGGCAAAGCGGTCGCCATACTTCTCCTGAAGGCGTTCGAGCACCGCTATGATCTCCGCGAAACCTCGCGCGCGGGCATAATGCAGCGGTCCGCCGCGAAACGGCGCAAAACCGGTGGCGAAGATCATCGCTCCTTCAAGCGTTTTCTCATCGGCCACAACACCTTCGCGCAGGCAGGTCACGCATGTGTTCAACATGGGCAGGATCAACCGGTCGGTCATGGCCGGGTGCGGCGCCAGACGTTTTTGGCTCTTTTTGGGGCGCCCCTTATCGTCATACGCGTAGAGCCCCTGCCCGGCCTTGCGACCGGTACGCCCCTCGGCCACCATCTTCTCGAGCCATTCGGGCACGTCCGGCTGCGGCGTGTCGAGACCGGCTTTCAATGTGCGAGCCACCTCCAGACAGATATCCAACCCAACGCGATCGGCAAGCTCGATGGGTCCCATGGGCATCCCGAACGATTCCGCCGCCTGGTCGATGGTTTCCTTGCGGACCCCCTCGTCCAGCATCACGAAAGCCTCGCTGAGATACGGCGTCAAAACCCGGTTAACGAGGAAACCGGGCGAACTCTTTACCGGCGCGGGAAGACGGTCAATGGAACCGCAAAACGCCGCCAGACGCTCCCGTGCATTCCGCGAAGCCTTGTCGTGCGACACAATCTCCACGAGCTCCATGCGCGCCACCGGGTTGAAAAAATGCAGCCCGATCAGCCGCTCGGGAAACGGAACGGCCGCACACAGCGCATCGAGGGGGATGCTCGACGTGTTTGTCGCCAGTATCGCCTTCTTTTTCATGAGCGGTGCGACCGCCTTGAAAACCTTGCGCTTGATATCGGCCTTTTCCGCCACCGCCTCGATCACGAGATCGGCCTGACGGGCACCGTCGCCCGAGAAATCCATAATCAACCGATCGAAGGCATCGCGGCGGTCCATGTCGGAGTGCAGGCGCTTATCGAACAAATCCCCGGCGCGCCGGTTGGCCGCGGCGAGCGCCGTTTCATTGAGATCGGTGAGCGTCACCCGCAACCCGCGCGCCGCACACCAGGCAGCAATGTCACCGCCCATGGTGCCTGCCCCTATAACGTGAACATGGGCAATGCCGCTGTCACCCTTGCCCTTGGCCTTCAGAGCTTCGCGCAGGAAAAAGACGTGAATCAGGTTCTGGGCCGTTTCGCCGGTCAAAAGACTTGCGAAGGAGCGGATCTCCTCCTTTTGCCTCAAGGCCTTTTTCCTGCCGCCATGCCGCTCCCACAGATCGATCAAGCGATGAGGTGCTGGATAGTGCTCTTCCGGCGCGCGTTTTGCGGTCGTGGAACGCATCTTGCGCGCCGCGATGCCACGAAGCGGTTGCATCCCGCGCAACGCCCCACCCCCACGGCGCCTCCCGAACTTGCGTCCCAGCAGCGTCCTGACCGCATTGTCGACATGCCGTTCCTCGACCACGGCGTCGACCAGGCCCAGCTTTTTTGCCTTTCCGGCATGAGCGGATTTGCCGGTCAACATCATCTTCATGGCCTCGATCGGATCGATCAGTTCCGGCAGGCGGACCGTGCCTCCCAATCCCGGATGAAGCCCCAAAAGCACTTCGGGAAAGCCGAACATCGCTCCCTCGATGGCGATCCGAATCTTGCAGGCAAGCGCCAGTTCGAGACCGCCGCCGAGACAATGGCCATGAATGACCGCCACCGTCGGCATGGGCAGCGCCTCCAATCGATCGACGATTTCGTGGGCGCGCGTCATCCGGGCTTCGACCGCCGCGGTCTCCGTAACTCCGGAAAAGTCCCGGATATCGGCACCGGCTATGAAGCCACCCGGTTTGGCGGATCGAATGACGAGCGCTTTTGGCTTCAAAGCGTCGATTTTCTCAAGCAGGGTTTCCAGTTCGGCCATCACCTCCTCGGAAAGCGTGTTCGTGCTTTCCTCGGCGCGGTCGAGCACCAGCCATGCGATGTCATCCGCATCCTGTGCCAACGTCCAATGCGTGGTTTTCTGCACACGCTTGGTTCCGGTACCCAGCGCGAGCAGGCGATGGGCCAGATATTCACCGGCCGGCGTTTTCCGATCAGCCATCACACCACCTCCACAAGCATGGCGCCGCCAAGACCGCCACCAATACACTCGGTCGCGACACCGCGCTTTTGTCCGCGTTTGCGCATCGCGTTCATAAGATGAAGCACGATCCGGTTTCCACTGGTGCCCACCGGATGCCCGAGGCTGATCGCACCTCCATCCACATTAAGGCGATTCCGCTCGATCCTCCCGAACGGCTTGTCCAACCCAAGCACCTCGCGGCAGTAATCCGCATCTTCCCAGGCCGCCAGACAGGCGAGAACTTGCGCCGCAAAGGCCTCGTTCAGTTCCCAAAGATGAATATCTCCACGTGTCAGTTCGTGGCGCTGAAGCAAAGCGGTCGAGCACAGCGTGGGGCCCAGCCCCATGATCGAGGGATCGAGCGCCGACCACTCGCTGTCGACGATCCGCGCCAAAGGCGTAAGCTTGTGCTTTTTCACAGCCGCCTCGGATGCCAGAACGACCCAGGATGCACCATCGGTGATCTGCGAGGAGTTCCCGGGTGTCACGCGGCCATAAGGGCGCTCGAATGCCGGTCTGAGCCTGGCAAGCCGTTCAATCGACGTGTCGGGCCGAACCCCGTCGTCATGATCGTAGAGTTCGCCGTCACGGGATACCGCCGGAACCACCTCTCCGCTGAGCGCGCCGTTCTTCTGTGCCTTCGACAGACGCTGATGGCTTTCCAGCGCATAGGCGTCCGCCGCCTCGCGGGATATGTTGAAGATGTGGCCGATTTTCTCGGCCGTCTGCCCCATATTGAGCTGGGTAACCGGGTCGGTCAGCCCGCGCTCGAGACCGATTACCGGTTGTAGCATCCGCATCTTGAAGGCCCGCAATGCGGCGAGCTTTTCAAACCACGTCTTGGCGAAAGCGAATCGGCCGAACCAAGCCGCTCCCTCCTGTGGCCAGACCAGCGGCGCATGCGAGAGCGCTTCTGCTCCACCGGCAAGAATCAGATTGGCTTTCCCGGACTGAATGGTGCGAAATGCCGTGTCGATGGACTGCATTCCCGAGCCGCAATTGATCTGCACCGTGAAGGCCGGCATCGCATCCCCCATGCCGAGCCGCAGTGCAGCCACCCGTGCCGGGTTCATCTCGTCAGCGATGACGTTGACGCAGCCGAGAATGACCTTGTCGAAACTGTCCGGAGAGAATGGCTGTCGCGCCAAAAGCGGCCGGCCACACTGGACGGCCAAATCCACCGGCGTGAACGGTCCGGGCTTTCCGCGCGCTCTCAGAAACGGGGTTCGCGCACCATCAACGATGAAGACGGGCCGCCCCGATGCCCCGCCGTTGCGGGCTTTTTGCGGTCGTCGCGAGGGCGTTCTTCCATGTCTTGCAGCGGGGGACACTTCAGACGCAGCCGCCGCGCGCTCTACAGCCTCCGCTGCCTGCGAAGATGCTTTCGCATCCTGCTGCTTGCCGGGATCGGACTCTTGCTGTCGGGATCGTTGTGCCCTGCGACACGCACCTCATTTTTACCAACCAAACGATCATCGATTGTTCAGCGTCGCTCCCCTGTCGGAGCGTCATTGTCTTCGCTGAAACAACCGTTCACTTCCTTCCTAGTTCCAGATTCGGCTTCATTCCCAATAACGCCAGCTTTAAGCCATATTTGTCGGGCCAGACCTTTGAGCTGCATTGGCCGCAACCGTGGTTTGTGATTTAACCGCACTGTTTGCAGCATAGGGGCGATGAGCGTTAACGTCACGGCAAGGCCGATGACCGACACTTCGTCTTGAAAATGGGAGACGGGTTTGAGTGAAATCGACGTGAGACCGTCGATGTGTCGGCGTTTGCACGGGCCATTAGCGCTCGCCCTCATGCTCGCCTTCTCGAACGTCTCCGCAAACGCCTTCGAACTCTTCGGGATCAAGCTCTTCGGCAAGGACAAAGCCGCAGAGGAGCCCGACACGATCGGCGAACCATGGAACTACACCGTTGAATTCGTGCTTCCCCACGGGGCCGACGATACCGAAAAAAAGCTCAAGGGTGCCTCCTCGGTATGGGCGGATCGTGAAAAGCCGGCTTCCGGCGCCGCCGGCCTGATCGTCAAGGCGCGCAGCGACTACCGCCGCCTGCTGAACACGCTCTACGGATCGGCGCTTTACGGCGGCTCGATCAGCATCACCATCGATGGGCAGGAGGTTTCCGACCTGCCGATCGATGCCGCCATAGCGAATCCCGCCAGCGTCCGAATCGTCGTGGATCCCGGCTCGGTTTTTCATTTCAGTCAGGCGCGCATCGTCAATCAAGCGCCACCGCCGCTGAAGCGCAATGACCGGGTGGAAGATCCCGCGAAAGAAGGTTTTCGCACCGGCGAAGTCGCGGCCTCTGGAACCATATTGAAGGCCGGCCGCCTCGCCGTCGAGGCATGGCGACATCAAGGACACGCAAAGGCCGAGGTTGTCCAACGTCGCGTCACGGCCGCACACGAGACCGACACGGTTGACGCGATCCTGACGGTGGAGCCCGGCCGCCGTGCCGCCTATGGCCAGGTGTCCGTCAGCGGCACCGAGCGCATGGACCCCGAATTCGTGGCGCGCCAGACAGGTCTGGTGCCCGGCCGCGAATACGATCCCGACGATCTGGAACGCGCCCGCCAACGCCTGTCGAAGCTGGATGTCTTCCGCTCCGCGCGAATCGAGGAAGCCGACGAGATCGGCGAGGGCGGCATTCTGCCGCTCGCCGTCATCGTCCAGGAACGCCTGCCACGCCGTTTCGGTGTCGGCGGCACCTACTCCACACTCGACGGGCTCGGCGTCCAGGCCTACTGGATGCACCGCAATCTGTTCGGTCGCGCGGAGCGTCTGCGATTCGAAGGACAGGTTTCCGGCATCGGCAACACGTTCAAGCCGGAGGATCTGACTTACCGGGTCGGCGCAACCTTTATCAAGCCGGGCGTATACACGCCCGATACCGACTTTCAGGCCTCGATCTTCGGCGACCGCGAGGTGCTGGAGCGGTACACACGGACCGCGGTCACCGCGGAGGTCGGCTTCCGGCATGAGTTCAGCGAAGAATTCTCAGGAAGCCTTTTCGCCAATGCGGGCCGCGCTCGCTTCGAGGACGATTTCGGCACACGCGACTTCACGACCGTCGGCCTTGCCGGCACATTGACCTATGACAGCCGCGACAACCCGGCCGACGCCACGGAGGGGTACTTCGCCGAATTGTCGCTCGAACCCTTCTATGAGATGGAATACCGCAATCTGGCCGCCCGCATGCTGCTGGAAGGCCGGGCCTATTACGACTTCGGCAGCGAGGGTCGCTTCGTCATGGCGGGACGCGCCAAGATCGGCGCGCTGGTCGGCGCTCCGATTGCCGAAACGCCGCCGGACAAACTGTTCTTCGCAGGCGGCGGCGGCTCCGTGCGCGGCTATGCCTACCGCAATATCGGCGTCGAAACGCCGAACGGCATTGCCGGCGGGCGCTCGCTGATGGAGGCCTCGGCCGAATTGCGCGCCCGTGTGACGGGTTCGATCGGCGTTGTCGGTTTCATCGACGCCGGCACGGTGGGGGCCGAATCCTTCCCCGATTTTTCGGAGGATGTCAGGATCGGTGTCGGCGCCGGCTTGCGTTATCTTACTCCCTTGGGTCCCGTGCGCCTGGATGTCGCCGTGCCGCTCGACCGGCGCGACGGCGATCCGAGCGTCGCCTTTTACGTCGGAATAGGACAAGCGTTTTGATCCGCTTTTTCGCAGCTCTGACTCTTCTGTTCGTCCTGCTGCCCGCAATGGCTCAGGACACGCCCAGCGAGAACACGCCCGAACAGGAGCGCTCGTTCTTCACCCGGCTCCTGGAAGAGCAGCTTTCCACACCAAACCGGCAGATCCGTATTTCCGGCATCCAGGGCGCGCTCTCGTCGCAGGCGACCATCGGTCAGATCACCATTGCCGACCGCGAAGGCATCTGGCTGCGCATCAGCAACGCCTCCATCGACTGGAGCCGGTCCACGCTCCTGCTGCGGCAGCGTCTTGAAGTCCAACGCCTGGCAGCCGAAAGCATCGAGGTCGAGCGGCGCCCGCTGCCCGATGAGGGCCTGCCGGCACCCGAATCGCGCTCTTTCCAGGTTCCCGAACTGCCCCTCGCAGTCAATCTGGCCCAGTTGGAGATCGAAACGGCAACCTTTGGCGAAGGCGTCTTCGGGCTTGCCGCCCAACTCGCGCTTACCGGCGCGTTGAAAATCGACGGCGGAACGCTCGACACAAACTTCGATGTCAGACGGCTCGACGGGCCCGGCGGCCAGTTTGCGCTCAATGCCGCCTTCTCCAATGAAACCGAAGAACTCGATCTCGACCTTGTTCTCGACGAGCCTGCGGACGGCGTTGTCGCCAACCTTCTCAACGTGCAGGGACGTCCGCCGCTGAAACTGACCATCGCCGGCAGCGGCCCGCTCAGCGCGCTCGATGTGAAACTCGCGCTTGAGGCCGACGGCGTTCCCGCCTTCGGCGGCACGGCACGATTGCGCGAGCGCGACGAGGGGCTCGGCTTTTCGGCCCGCCTCGCCGGTTCGATCGGCCGCCTCGTACCAGCCCAATTCCGCGATTTCTTCGGAGCCGGAACGCGAATCAACGTCAATGGCGTGTCGAAGAATGGCGGCGGGGTGCTGCTCGAAAACCTTGAGGTCTCCAGCGCCTCCATGCGCATCGAAGCCGCCGCGGAAACGGGCAGCGACAATTTTCTGACCGCCCTTTCCCTGCGCGCCAACGTCGCCGATCCCGAAGGCCGGCGCGTGCTGCTGCCCATTGCCGGTGGCGAAACGTCGCTGCAGTCGGCGAATTTCAACGTCACGTTCGGCGAAGCGGGATCGGAACGCTGGAACGGCGGTCTCGAAATGGACGGGCTGCAAACGGCCGAATTCGCGGCCGGAAAAACCACGCTCACGATGGGCGGTCTGGCCCAAAACCTCACCGATCCGGCACAGCGCCGGGTTAGCTTCGAGATCGACGGCGGGTTGACGCAGATCACCGCCAAACAGGCCAAAATCGCCGAAGCGCTCGGCGATGCCCTGACAATCGCCGCAGCGGGTGACTGGCGGGCAGGAAACCCTGTTACCGTCGACAATGCCAGCATCTCCGGCAATGGCCTGGAAACGGCCCTCAGCGGCGAGATCGACGAATTTGCTTTCACCGGCGACATCACGCTGAGCGCCGCCGATATCGCACCCTTCTCCGGCCTTGCGGATCAGGCACTGGGCGGCGCGGTCGACCTCACGGCGAGCGGCACGGTGCGCCCCGTCAGTGGAGCATTCGATCTCAATCTCGATGGCACGGCAACCGATTTGCGCATCGAGAATGAAGTCGCCGGAAACCTGCTTGCCGGCACCACACGCATCGAGGGCGGCGTTGCCCGAGGCAGCGACGGGCTGACCGCCCGCAATCTTCGGCTCGGCAACGACCAGTTCAACCTGCAAGCCGACGGCACCTTTGCAACGGGCACCGCGAATTTCCGCTTCGATGCAGCGCTTGAAAACATGGCGCTTCTTTCGGAAAACGCATCGGGCCGAGTGACGGCAGCGGGCCGTGCCGAGGGGGCGGACGGGCGCATTAACCTGACCTTCAAAGCGGACGCGCCGCGCGGCACCCTCTCCGGCCGCGACCTGAGCGACGCCACGCTCGGTTTCGACGGCCAGCTCGAAAAACAGGTTCTGACCGGCGCCATCGACGGCAACGCTTTTCTTGCAGGCGAACGCGTCGACCTGGCCAGTCGGATTGTGCTTTCGCCCGAGCAGCGGCAATTGACGGAATTCGCTTTCCGGGCCGGCGGCGCGACCGCGAGCGGCAATCTGATCCAGGACGTGAACAAGAACCTAATCGACGGGCGCGTGAATCTGGAAGCGGCCGACATATCGACGGCGGCGGCGCTTTTCCTGCGCGAAGCAACCGGCAGCGTGGAGGCCGATGTTTCCCTTTCTCCAGTCGATGAACGTCAGATCGCCGACGTCAACGCCACCATCCGCAATCTGGAGATCGAAGAGACGCGTGTCTCCAGCGCCACGGTTGCGGCCACCATCGAGGATCTGTTCGGGGTCCCGGCTGCCGTCGGTTCCATCACGGCGCGGGATGTCAGGGCCGGCGGAATCGCCATTACCCAACTCGACGCCAATGCGCGGCAGAACGGCGACGCTACGGATTTCGAGAGCTCGGCGCTGCTTAACCAGGGCACAAGGCTTGCAACCGAGGGCGCCCTGGCTCCCGAAGGCAATGGCTATCGCGTACGGCTCAGCCGCCTCAGCCTCGATCAGGGCACGGTCCGGGCACGTCTCGTCCAACCCACATCCCTGCTGGTGGAAGGCAATACGTTCACGCTCGATCCCTTGGAGATCGACGTCGCGGGCGGGCGCATCACCGCCGGCGGCAGGGTGGCCGACACGCTCGATCTCGCCGTCAACCTCCGGCAGGTTCCGCTGTCCATCGCCAACACGATCCAGCCCGACCTCGGTCTCGGTGGCACGCTCCACGGCAGCGCCGACATCAAGGGCACACGCGACGAGCCAGCGGTTGATTTCGACATCGAGGGGCGAGGCATCATCTCGACCGTTCTCAAACAGGCGGGACTGAGCGCGCTGACGGTAGACGCAAGCGGCACCAGCGACGGCAACCGGCTGACTGTCGATACCAGCGTCACCAGCCCTGAAGGGTTGAACGCCAGTGCGCGCGGCATCGTACCGTTCGACGACAGCCAGCTTTCCATGGATGTGGCCCTGAACGCGTTCCCGCTGGCCGCCCTCAACCGCGTTGTCCGTGGCCAGGACCTTGCCGGCCAGGTGACAGGCAGCGCCCGCGTAACCGGCACCCTCACAGCGCCGCAAGCCAGCTTCGACGTTCGCGCAAACGGCTTGCGTGCAGCGCCTTTGACAAATGCCGGGCTCGGCCCGCTGCAACTCGCAGCCAACGGTCGCTACGCCGACAACGCCGTGCAATTGAGCCGTCTGACCGCTGATGGCCCCTCCGGCCTCGGTGTCGAAGCGAGCGGGACGATACCGTTTTCCGGTTCCGGTCTCGGCATCAATGTGGCGGGCACCGCTCCCCTTTCCATTGCCAACCGTATGCTGGCCGACCGCGGCACGCAGCTTTCCGGCACCGCCACGGCCAATGTCCGCGTCTCCGGAGCGCTGGCCAATCCGGTCATAAACGGTACGATTTCCACCGCCAATGCGGCCGCCGTCGATCCGCTGACCAATCTGCGCATCAGCGATGTGCGGCTGGGGGCCACCGTCAATGGCGAACGCGTGTCAATTACAGAGGGATCGGCGGCGCTGTCGGCCGGCGGGCGGGTTTCGGTGTCCGGCACGATCTCCACCAATGCCCAGGCCGGTTTCCCGGCCGATCTCAGGATCGGGCTCGACAACGCCAGGCATACCGACGGCGAGATGGTAACGGCGACCGTGAACGGTGCCCTGTCCCTGACCGGTCCCCTCACCCGCGACCCGCTGCTCGCCGGCGAGGTAAACATCGAACGGGCCGAAATCATCGTCCCGGAAAATCTCGGCGGCGGGGCCGCGGCCATCGACGTACGCCACATCGATCCGCCGCCTGCCGTGCAGCGCACACTCGAGCGCGCGCGCGCCGACGATGGCACACCGATGCCGTCGTCGCGACCAAGCGTTATGAGACTCAACGTCAATGTGACCGCACCCGCCCGCATTTTCGTGCGCGGACGCGGCCTCGACGCCGAACTCGGAGGCTCGGTCCGGCTGACAGGCCCCGTGACGAACATCCAGCCGGTCGGCGGCTTCGAGCTCATCCGCGGACGCCTTTCCATCATCGGCCAGCGCATCACCTTTGACGAGGGCGAAGTGACACTTGTGGGCGATCTCGACCCACAGCTTGATTTTGTCGCCCGCTCGCGCGGGAACGACATCATTGTCTTCATCACTGTGCGCGGTCGCGTTTCCGATCTCAATATTGGCTTCTCCTCACAGCCGGAACTGCCGGAGGACGAAGTGCTGGCGCGCCTCATCTTCAACCGCGGCATCAACGAATTGTCGGCGGTGCAAATCGCGCAATTGGCAGCGGCGGCGGCCGAGCTTGCCGGCGGCTCCAACACATCCCTTCTGGGCTCATTGCGCGACGCGACAGGCCTCGACGATCTGGACGTCGTCACGGACTCAGAAGGCAACGCAGCCGTTCGCGCCGGGCGCTATATCCAGGACAATATCTATCTGGGCGTCGAGGCGGGCGCGAAGGGAACCACCCGTGGCACGGTCAATCTCGACATTACCGACGAGCTGAAGGCGCGGGGCGCGGTCGGATCCGACGGAAATTCAAGCCTCGGTATCTTCTTCGAGAAAGATTATTGAGTGGGTCAAAAGAAAGCCGGCCAGTCTCCTGGCCGGCAAACGGCGCGCTTGGTTCGGGTCGGGGGGATGGTGGGGGCGCGCCTTCAGCAAAAACACGCGCGGACGATAAAGGTTCCACACAAGGGGCTTTTTTTTCGGCCCGAAGGAATGTGCCGAAACATGTCCTATCGCCGCCAGCCCTGCGCGCCAATTAGCGGCACGAAGGAGACCGGCGCCAGCACCTCCGTGCGATACGTCTCGTCGTCCTCGCGAACGATGCAATTGAGCTGCTGCGGCCCAGAGGCCGAACCGACCGGCATGACGAGCCGCCCACCCGGTGCGAGCTGCGCACGCAGCGCCTCCGGCACACGCGGTCCCGCCGCTGCAATGATGATTGCATCGAATGGCGCCTCTTCGGGCAATCCCAGCGTACCATCGCCAACGGAAATGCTGACATTGTCGAGATAACCGCCCCTCGCCAGACGCTCGCGGGCTGAAATCGCCAATGCATCGTGCCGCTCTATGGAGAAGACATGGCCGACGAGCCGCGAAAGGATGGCTGTCGAGTACCCCGATCCGGTGCCCACTTCCAGAACGCGGCTCCTGTGTCCGAGATCGGCGGCTTCCGTCATCAAGGCAACGATATAGGGTTGAGAGATGGTCTGCCCGTCACCGATAGGCAACGCACCATCTTCATAGGCGAGTTCGACAAGGTGTGCCGGAACGAATAATTCGCGCGGCACCTCCGCCATAGCCTCAAGCACAGCGGCGGACGCGATGCCGCGCCGCTTCAATGTCGAAAGCATTTCGTTTCGACGGCTTGCCTCCCCATCCATGTCGTTCTCGCTGCTCACACCTGCCCGGCTCTATTGTTAGAGAACATCGAGCCTGCATAATGCCGCCAAAAGGGGCTGACCGTCCATCCTCGATACCAAGATGTGATGCAGGCAAACACGCCAAATCGTGGGTGCGCGCCTGCAAACTCATGATGTCTGTGAGGAAGATGGTGGGTGATACAGGGCTCGAACCTGTGACCCGCTGATTAAGAGTCAGCTGCTCTACCAACTGAGCTAATCACCCGACCGTCTGGCGCAGCGAGAAGCTCACCGCCAACCGAATGTCCGGCTCCATAAACGGTTTCGCGCATGCATGCAAGACACTCCGACATGAGTTTGTCACTTATTGCTCAAATGAACAGCCGACCCTCCGCAACGCGCACCGCATGACCACCGATGCGGACAGCGTCGATCGCGCCGCCATGCACGTCGACCTCTAAGCGTATGCTCGAAGGGCGGCCCATTTCGATACCCTGCTCGATCAGGAAACCGTGCGAACCGTCAACGGGTGCGTCGTATTGCATGATGGCCCCGGCAAAAGCGGCGGCGGCCGAACCCGTGGCCGGATCTTCGGCAATCCCGTCGTCAGGCGCGAACATGCGCACATGAAACGCGTGATCGTGATTCACCGTCTCCCTACAATAAACGTAAGGAAAGGGAGCCGGCCCTTCCAGTTCGGGCATCAGCGAGCGCCATAGCGCCGCGTCGAGCCTAGCCCGCCCGGCCACGTTCAGATCGGCAACCGGAACACAGACATAGGGCACACCGGCGCTCCAGGTGCTAATCGTATGATTCTCGAAGCCGATCTCGTGGTAGCCGAGCCCCAGGGAGGCTGCGACAGCTTCCGGCTCGATCGAAACGGGCAGCATTTCGGGGAGTCGCGGGAGGTCGAACTCGGCATACGCCGCTCCCTTTCCCGCAGACACGGCGCACCGCACCGCGCCTACCCGTTCCTCCAGCATCAATATCGAAGTCTGCGCGGTGCCATCACCGGTTCCCTCGTGCTGCACCAGCGCCACGGCCGCTCCCACCGTCGGGTGCCCGGCGAACGGCAATTCGGTCCGCGGTGTGAAAATGCGCAGCCGGGCGGTGTGGTTCTTCTTTTCGGGCGGCAGGACGAACACGGTCTCGGAAAGATTGAACTCTCGCGCGATGCGTTGCATCGCACCTTCATCTAGCCCTTCGGCATCGAGCACGATGGCCAGCGGATTTCCCGTTAGAACGCTATCGGAAAAAACGTCGTAAATATAATAGTTTCGTCCAGACATCTCGCCTCTCGCAAAAACCCTCGCCGATCCGGAGAAAATGGCGATCCGGCGGCAGTCTCGCCATTTTTTATCCACTTTCCTCATAGCACGTCACCGGAACGGGGGCGCGCTGGAAACAACCGAGCATCCATGAAAACGACAGCCCGCGAACCGGACGGGTTCGTATCGACAATCGCTCAAGGCTCCAGCCCCACAGCCAAGCCTCCTCGAAAACGCCGCTGCTGGCCGCTTCTGCTGCCGGTGGGAGGCCTGCTGGCGGCAGGAATCTGGTTCTTTTCGGGCATTCAGACGGTTCAAACGGGTGCGACCTATCAAAGCCGTCCGGTGGAGCGCGGGAATCTCGTGATCCGTGTGGCGACCACCGCGATGCTGCGGCCACGCACCCAGATCGAGATTTCAAGTGAACTCAAGGGGACGGTGCAGCGCGTACCGGTGCGGCAGAACCAGCGTGTCAGTCGGGGCGATGTGTTGGCGCAACTCGATGCCACAATCTTCCGGCATCAGGTCGACCGTGCGGCAGCTCTGGCAGACGGAGCCCTGGCAAGCCTGGCGGATGCACGGATCACGCAGGGTGAAGCGGAACGAAAGCTTACGCGGGCAAAGGCGCTCAGATCGAGAAATGCGCTCAGCCAACAGACGCTGGAAGACACGCAGGCCGAGTTCGATCGCGCCGTCAATCGCGTCGCCGCCGCGACGGCCGATCTCGCCGCCAAACGAGTGGAGCTCACACTTAAACGCTTCGATCTCAACCGTACGACAATCCGCTCACCGATCGACGGTGTCGTGCTGGCACGCAAAGCCGAACCTGGCAGAACCATTTTTGCCACCTCCGATGACGGCGTGCTTTTCGTCCTCGCCGAGGATCTGGAACGTATGGAGCTGATCGCCAGGATCAACGAAGCCGACATCGGCGCGATCGCGAAGGGGCAGCAGGCCACCTTCACAGTGGACGCCTACCCTGACCAGATTTTCAGTGCGACCATTCGCGATGTGTCCTTCGCCCACATCCGCGAAAACAACGTGGTCACCTATGAAGCCAATCTCGATGTCCGCAACGGCGACCTGAAACTACGTCCTGGAATGACGGCCTCTGTTTCCATCGGGATCGGCGAAGCGAACGAAGCCCTTCTTATTCCCGCAAGCGCGCTGCGCTATCGACCGCATGCGTTCCGTGAAGACCCGACCCAGGATGATTTTGAGGGAACGTGGGACACCGGTCTCGTCCATGTGCTCGATAAGGATGCGCCGAAGCCCGTGCGCGTGCGGCTCGGTGCGCGCGACTGGGAAAAAGTCGAAGTGCTTTCAGGCCTCGCGGAGGGTCAGAAAGTGATCACCGGCGACACGGCCGACGAGGCGCTCCAGTGACTGCGCCGTGCAAGGCCTCGACACTTCTCGCGTTCGACCGCGTATGGCGCAGCTACGGAAGCGGGCACACAAGCGTCGATGCGCTGGCGGATGTGAGCTTCGAAATCGTGCAAGGAGCTTTCGTCGCCGTGACCGGACCCTCCGGTTCGGGAAAGTCCACCGCGATGAACATTCTGGGCGGACTCGATGTTCCAACCCGTGGCGCCTATCGCTTCATGGGAACAGGCGTAAGCGCTTTCGACAAAGCCGGCAGGGCCGAACTGCGCAACAGGCATATCGGTTTTGTCTTCCAGGGCTACAATCTCCTGCCCCGCACAACCGCGCTCGAAAACATCGAGCTGCCGCTCGTCTATCGAGGTCTGTCAAAACGTATGCGCCGAGAAATGTCCAGAAAGGTACTGGATCAAGTCGGGCTCGGCGGACGCGGACACCACACACCGGCCGAACTCTCCGGTGGCCAACAGCAGCGCGTGGCGATCGCGCGGGCCTTGGTATCGGAGCCAACAGTGCTTCTCGCGGACGAACCCACAGGCAACCTCGACACCGAGCGAAGCCTCGAGATCATGGCACTTCTGACCGCGCTCAACCGAGAGCGTGAACTTACCACCGTCATGGTGACACATGAGGCTGGAATCGCTGCCTTTGCGGACCGGCGGATCGGCTTTCGCGACGGGCGCATCGCCTTCGATAACGATACGGCGCCGGGGATTTGATGTTTCTACAATCGGTTCATCTGGCACTGCGTACCATCGCGCGCAACAAGTTGCGCTCGGTTCTGACGCTTCTGGGCGTGATCATCGGCGTTGCCGCCGTGGTCGCGCTTGTAACCATCGGCAGAGGTGCCAGGGAAAGAATCCGCTCGGAATTGGCGGGCATGGGCACACATCTCATCTTTGTCTTCGCGGGCATGGTGCCCGACCCCTCATCGCCGAGCGTCGTCGAAGCGCAGCCGTTGACGAACGAACAATTCAACGGTCTGGCCAAAATCCTCGGCGCCCGAACTACGGTCGCGGCTCTGGCGGCAAGCCGTTTGCGCGTCTCCCATGGCGGACGAAGCATTTCTGCACCGGTCACGGGTGTGAACCAAAGCTATTTTGCATTGCGGGAGTGGACGCTCGAACGTGGTCGCCTCCTTTCCCCGTTGGAAACGGCAAGCAATGCAAGTGTCTGCGTGATCGGCAGTAAGGTGGCAAAATCTCTCTTCGGGCAGGAAAACGCAATCGGCGCGCGCATTCGCGTCGGACAGATTCATTGCCGTGTCGTCGGGGAACTCGCGGCCAGAGGAGCCACATTTTCCGGTGGACAGGACACGCTGGTGCTTCTGCCTCTTGGCCTGTTCCAGACCCGGCTCAGCGGCAAAGCCTATGTCGATCAGATATTGATCGGTTTGCACGGCGACGCGTCGATCGCGCCGACCAAGCTGAGGGTGATGGAGGAAATGCGCCGCCTGCGCCGCATCGGCCCAGCCCGCAACGACGATTTTCAGGTCGACGATATGACCGAATACATGCACCGGGCAAGCAGCGTCATAGACAACGTCACCGCGCTTCTAAGCTCAATAGCCGCGATCAGTCTTCTTGTCGGCGGCATCGGCATCATGAACATCATGCTGGTGTCGGTGAGCGAACGCACCCGCGAGATCGGCATCCGCATGGCCATCGGTGCGCGCGAGAACGATATTCTGGTGCAGTTCCTGACCGAGGCTTCGGTGCTGTCGCTACTGGGCGGATTGATCGGCATCGGGTTGGGCCTGACCGTTGCCTGGGCCGCGACCGTATTCATGGAGATAAGCTTCGTACCCGACCTTAAGGCGATCGCCTTTATCACGGCGATATCCATTATGATCGGAATGATTTTCGGTCTCTTCCCCGCCCTGCGTGGCGCACGGCTCGATCCCATCGAGGCGCTGCGGCATGAATGACCGGGCGCGAAACGCCGAGCGATGCCGTCAGGACAAACCCACCAGGCAATTAGACCCGACCAATCAGGCCCCACCAATTACGCAAGGTCGAGTTGAACGACGACCGGGCAGTGGTCGGAGGCCTTGGGTCGATCCCAGCCAATGCGCGGGAAACGGGGCACGTCCTGTTCAGGCGGAAATACGGTGCGCCAGGGTTGGCCTGCCCGGATGATGTCGGGCACCGTTCTGGCGTTTCGCCGCGCCAGCGCCCGGGAAGCGAGCAGATAATCGAGCTGGCATAGATGACGTTCTTCGGGACCACGCGTGTGATAAAGCGTCCAGCGGTCCATCTCGGGACGGCGCTCAACGAGATTTTCACAGAAACCGCCATCCGTCAGCGTGTTGACGCTGGAGAGAGATTCCTGCACGGGCTCGAACCGGTATCCCGCATGCGCCTCTCCAGAAATGACGACGCGTTCGCGATAGTCGTTCAGATCGCCGCAAACGACCCAGCGCTTATCGGCCGCCTTCTCGGCGCCACCGAAACGATCCTCGATTATCCGCCGGACCGCGGCCGCCTCCGCCATGCGCACCGGCATGGAGGCCGTGCGCCCGTCCAAACCGTTGCGCGGCGGGCTCATGGCTTTGAAATGCACGACATAGAGGGTCATGGGCCGGCCGCCTACCTTGATGTCGAGTTCCAGACAATCGCGGCGGAAAATGCGCTCCTGCGGCTCGATCTTGAGTTCGGCCAGCGCCTCGTTGTGCAAGTCGAGATCGGCGAAAGTCAAATGGGCGTGGCTGGTCATACGCACGAACTCGATCGGCTGGCCGTGCGCGGGTTCCGGCCGCATCATCACGGCCACATCGATGCCGCGTGAATCGTTTCCCGAAGCGGAATATTTCTCGCGGTAGCCACTGCCTATCATTTTGAAAAGATAGCCATATTCGAACGCCTTGAGCGCGGCGAGATTGTCGACCTCCTGAAGACACAGAATATCGGCGCGTGTCGCGGCGATGGCGAGCGCGGTCAATTGCCTGGCGTCGTCCGTCAATGCGACGGCGCGTGCCTGCTCGAGCGCACGGTAATGCGCCTCGTCCTCGATCTCATAGAGAGACAGGGCACGATCCCGGCGCAAATCGTTGCGATAACCGGAAAGATCGAACCGGTTCATCAGATTTTCGACGTTGAAGGTGGCGAGCCGGAGCGACATGCGAGCAGGTTTAACCGGCATAGCCGGGAATACAAGCCTGCGTTTCGCTAACCGTGCCGTGCAACGCTTCCATTCATCACACGTTCATGGAGAATATGATTGGTTTTGATACTATAAGCATAGATGACATCGCTTGAACGAAGGGATGAAGGGGCATCTCGGGGGTCTGGAAACCAGGAGACCATTATGAAACACGGACTGACTAAAATCGCCTGTTCGGGCCTGCTCGCCTTAGGCTTCGTTTTCGTTGGCGCGCCCGCAAACGCCAATGCGCTGGGTATCGCCAGCGGCGCGGCATCCAATGCGGTGGAGCGTTCGGCATCGGAAACACCGCTGGTTCAGGTCGACCGTCGCGACCGCAGGAAATGGCGCCGCCATCACGAGCGCCGCAAATGGCGCCGGCATCGCCCGCGCGCGGGCTTCTATCTGGAGTTCGGCCGCCCTGCTCCCTATTATCAGCGGCCCCGTTACGTTCGCCCGCGGCCTGTCCGGCCCCATTACGGCCGTCCGATGAGGCTGTCGCGAGCCCATGTGCGCTGGTGCTACAATCGCTATCGGTCGTACCGCGCCGCCGATAACAGCTTCCAACCCTATCATGGCCCACGCAGGCCCTGTATCTCACCCTATTACCGATAGGCGACTTCTGACTTGATCAAAATGGCGCGGCTCGGCCCGCGCCGTTTTTTCATGAGCAAAAGATCGCCAATCCGTCAAATTGCAAAAACTCTTACGACAATTGAACTTTTAAAGCCGGAACAAGCAATTACTCTCCAGAATTTCTATCTGGAGTTGCATAACATGTATTACTTGAAATTGCTTCCAATCGCCGCCCTTCTTCTGCTCAGTGTACAAAGCTCCGCCGCCGACGGCTTTTATCGCGTGGAGATCGATCGAACGTGCTCCGTCGGCTGGAACGAGCGCCGCGCGATGCGGAAACTTTTTCCCGGCCGGATGCAATTGACGCTAGGCGACATGCATCGCCGCCACTGGCGTGAACGCTGTCTGGCGCCCGACAGGCTACCCGAGCGCACAATCCCCTCCTGGTCGCGACGGTACGATCCCCATGGCCGCTTTGCGGGCTATTTCTACGGTTTCAATGACATTTACGGCCCGGGACGACCGATCCTGAGGCCGCGTTACGGCATACGGTCGTTTCACTGGCGCCCCGAGCGCAGACGCATACGCAAAAAGGCCGCCTCGCGCATCTACCCAAGCCACGATGCACGCGCAGCGCATCTGGCCTGGTGTCACAGCAAGTATCGCTCCTTCCGTGCGAGCGACAATACGTTTCAACCCTATCGCGGTGCGCGCAAACGATGCGTTTCGCCCTATGGCCGATAAGGTGCGCCTGTTCGCCAAGAAAGCCGGTCAGCCACGAAAAAGTGCCCGATAGGCACGCGGGGTCATGCCCCGAAGGGCCTTGAACTGACGGTTGAAATTGGCCAGGGCCCTGTAGCCGACCGCTTCGGCCACATAGCCGATCGGCTGGTCGCCGGACGAAAGCCGCGCACAGGCCTCGCCGATGCGCAGCCGCTTCACGTAATCGGAGATGCTGGTGCGCATATGGCGGCGAAACAGGCGATGCAGGCCGGACGCACTGAGCGCGGCGATCCCGGCAAGGTCCGCGTTGACAATCCCCGTGGCATAATGCGTGTGGATATGAACAAGGACACGGTCAATACGCTCGCGGTCCGCGCGATCGAGGTAGCGGGCGGCAACCGTGCTCGCCAGCGGCGTGGCTTCTCCATCCTCGGCCAGGACCAGAAGCACACGGATCAGCGTCAGAAAGCGCTCGGCGAGATCGGCCTCAAAGAGCGCTTCGATCATTGGCCGGGCGCGCATGGATGCCTGCGGCGAAAACGAAAGTCCGGCTTCCGCCCGCGCCAGAAGCCCGGCAATGGGCCGCAATTCGGCAAACCCCTCGCCCAACGTCTCGGCCCATTGGTGGTGAAACCACATCACCAGCGCGATATGGGGTTCTGCCGGATCGGGCCGGGCGCGCGAAGCCCAGGTGTGCGGCAGGTTCGCGCCCACCAGAACCAGATCGCCGTCACGGTATTCGCCCACGTGATCGCCGATGAAGCGCTGGCCCTCGGAATTGAGTGTCAGCGTCAGCTCGTATTCGGGGTGGTGATGCCATTGGAAAGGGATGCCGTCTTCTAGACGGCGGTTGAGCATGCTCCAGGATGCTCCCGGAACAACCGGCAATTTCTCGAGAAAGGGCCTCATACAGCGCCTTCTATAATAAGAACGCCATAATAATATCGATATTGGCCATGTCAGTACAACACCGCCCCTCGCAGACACGCTAGGGTTTTCGACAGGATCATGCATAATATCCGGGAGGAAACCATGCAGGAAGCAACCGTCAAACGCGACGCGCACCCGTCGTCCACGAAGGTCGGGGCGCAACTCAAGGACATCGAGAAGACCCTGCCGCTGCGCGTTCTGAGCGAGGGCGACTGGCAGCATTGGGTCACCAAAGGATATGTGATCGTACGGCAGGCGGTTCCACGCGAAAATGTCGAGCGGCTTGTCGACCTCCTGTGGGCGTTCGACGAGAAGGACCCGAACGACCAATCGACCTGGTACGCTCCACAGCGCCGTGAGCACAAGATGAAGGAGCTCAACAACACCGGCATGCTGGAGATCTACAATCATCAGTATCTGTGGGACAACCGCATGGCGCCGCGTGTCTATGAAGCTTTCGTCGACATCTGGGACCGCGAAGACCTTTGGGTGACCATCGACCGCGCCAATCTCAACGCGCCGAAGAAGAACCCG
>ENA-ORCW01000244-ORCW01000244.1-marine-metagenome-genome-assembly--contig:-NODE-244-length-50489-cov-4.193129_pt1 | contig 50489 bp, 39 predicted proteins | sample MGYA00237784_ERZ508517 | MGnify/ENA primary metagenome ERZ508517 (study PRJEB26187, sample SAMN06268979) | marine metagenome | isolation source: Tt ae E1 feedstock associated aerobic enrichment on...
CCGGACGCGGCGGGTGGGCTTTCGTCGAGGGTGTCGGGCCGGCTATTGCCGGCCGTTGGTGTGAGGTGTGAGGCGGCCGGTTGGAACCGGCCCTACGGGGCTCACGCCTCAAGCCTTCCTAGTGCCGGAAGTGCCGGCGGCCGGTGAACAGCATCGCGATGTCGTTCTCGTTGCAGGCGGAGATGACTTCGTCGTCGCCGCGGGAACCACCCGGCTGGATAGCGGCCCGCACACCGGCTTTGGCTGCTTCGTCGATGCCGTCGCGGAACGGGAAGAACGCGTCCGAGGCGATGACCGCTCCCTGGGCCCGGTCACCCGCCTTGAAGGCCGCAATGAACGATGAGTCGAGGCGGCTCATCTGTCCGGCTCCGACGCCGACCACCATGCCGCCACGGGCGAGGACGATCGCGTTCGACTTCACGTGCTTGCAGACCTTCCATGCGAAGTCGAGGTCGCGGAGTTCCTCTTCGCTGGGGGCCCGTTTGGTGACGGTCTTCCACTCGCCGGTCGGTTCGGCCTGATCGTCTCGCTCCTGCACCAGCAGTCCGCCGGAGAGCGTCCGGAAGTCGATCGCACTGAGGCGGTCGAGCATCGCCGGGCACTCCATCAGGCGGACGTTGTTCTTCCACTTCGGCTTCGTGGTGAGCAGTTCGAAGGCTTCTTCGTCGTAGCCGGGAGCGATAATCGCTTCGATGAAGCGGCCTGGCTCGCACAGGCTCTGTGCGGTCTCGGCGTCGACCGGCCGGTTGAAGCCAAGGATCGAGCCGAACGCACTGACCGGGTCGCCGGCGTACGCCTTTTCGAAGGCGTCCTTCTGCGTGTCGGCGATGCCGCAGCCGCATGGGTTGGTGTGCTTGATGACGACGGCAGCCGGGTCGGAGAACTCACGGGCGATCGCCAGGGCGGCATCGAGATCGAGCAGGTTGTTGTACGAGAGTTCCTTGCCGTTGAGCTGCTTTGCCGAGGCGAGTGTTCCCTCGGCAGGGGCCCCTTCGACATAGAACGCCGCGGCCTGGTGCGGGTTTTCGCCGTAGCGGAGGGTGCTTCGCCGCTGGTACGTCGGGGTGAAGGTCTGCGGGAAGCGGGCGTCGGCTGCGTCGTCGGTCTGTTCGATCGAGGCGAACCAGGCCGAGATGGCGGTGTCGTAGCGGGCCGTCATCTGGAAGGCAGCACCGGCCAGTTCGCGGCGGAGGCTCTCGTCGAGAGGACCGGCCTTGAGTGCTTCGAGGACGCGGTCGTACTGGTCCGGCCGCGTGACGACGCCGACGTAGGCGTGGTTCTTTGCCGCCGAGCGGATCATGCTCGGCCCCCCGATGTCGATGTTTTCGATCGCTTCGGGGATGGTGACGCCTTCGCGGGCGACGGTCTGCTCGAACGGGTAGAGGTTACAGACGACCAGTTCGAAGGGGACGATGCCGTGCTCGGCGATGGCGGCTGCGTCGTCGGCCAGGTCCGGGCGGCCGAGGATCGCCCCGTGGATCTTCGGGTGCAGCGTCTTGACGCGGCCCTCCATGATCTCGGGGAAGCCGGTGTAGTCGGAGACGTCGATGACGTTCAGACCGGCCTCCTTGAGGAACCGGCTCGTGCCCCCTGTCGAGAGGATTTCGAACCCCAGATCGGCCAGACCCCGGGCGAATTCCGCCAGACCGGTCTTGTCACTGACACTCACGAGGGCCCGACGTGTGGCTGCTTCACTCATCTCACTTTGCTCGACTGGTTTGAGGCGCTATGCTGGCGGCGTGCCGGAGCGAATCTACCGGAGCATTCGCGCCCGGTCAAATCCCTCCTCCCGACTTCCCCCGACGGCAGAGAAATCGTACGGCCCGCCATGAACCGATTCACCATTCTGGGCGATCAGCTTCCTCCCCACCTGGTTGAACTGCTGGGGGACGATGTGGACGTCGTTCCCTGGACCGATGCCCCCAGTGACGAACAGGCCGGACAGGTTGTGGGAATCGTCACCTACGGGCATCCCCGGGTGGACGGGCCGTTGCTGGACCGGTTTCCCAACGTGCGGATCGTCAGCAATCACGGTGTCGGCGTAGATCACATTGACGTGGCGGCTGCTGCCGAGCGGGGGATTCCGGTCGGGAATACTCCGGGGTGCCTCGATCGGGCGACGGCCGACATGACGATGGCACTGCTGCTGGCGGCGGCCCGGAATGTGGTGATCGGCGATCATTACGCCCGCAGTCCGGAGTTCACGCACTATGATCCGTCGATTCTGATCGGCCACGAGGTGAGTGGCGCGACGCTGGGGATCATCGGTATGGGGCGGATCGGTCAGCACGTCGCCCGGCGGGCAAAAGCCTTCGACATGAACGTGATCTACTACAACCGGAATCCGAACGCTGCCGCGGAGGAAGCCCTGGGTGTCGAATACGCGGCCCTGTTCGAGATCCTGGAGACGAGTGACTTTGTGTCGCTGAACTGTCCGTTGACGCCAGAGACGGAGGGGCTGATCGGCGATGCGGAGTTCGAGCTGATGAAGTCCAGTGCGATCCTCGTCAACATGGCCCGGGGGCCGGTCGTGGATACGGACGCGTTGTACCGGGCGTTGACGACGGGGCAGATTGCTGCGGCGGCGGTGGACGTGACCGATCCGGAACCGTTGCCGCGGGATCATCCGCTGCTGGGGGTGAAGAACCTGGTGATCACGCCGCATCTGGGGAGTGCATCGGACCGGACGCGTCGTCGGATGCTGGAACTGACGGCGGAGAACCTGCGTGCGGGGCTGCTGGGACACCCGCTGCCGCATCAGGTTTCGACGTAGGGCCGGCTATTGCCGGCCGTTGGTGTGAGGTGTGAGGCGGCCGGTTGGAACCGGCCCTACGGCCTGCTGCAGCCACCGGCACCCGGTCGGCAAACTACCGGCGGGAGCGTTTGCGCTTCTTGTTGCCCTTCTGGCCGCGGGAAGCGTTGCCGGAGGTGATGGTGCCGGCCGGCTGCTGCTTTGCCTGGTCGGCGGCTTCCAGGAGGCGTTCGAGCAGTCCGGGTTTGCGGGGCTCTTCCGGCGCGTCCTTGTCACTCTTGCGGCCGGCGTCGGCGGGGGGATCGGTCGGCTTCGGGGCCGGGGCGAACTTCTCGAGGAGCTTTCGTTCCGCGATGCCCCAGGTGGAGGAGGCGATGAAGTAGATGCATAGTCCCGCGGGAACGCGATAGAACAGCGCTCCCATGAAGACCATCATGTAGTTCATCATCTTCTGCTGCAGTTCCTGCTCCTCCGTCGTGGCGGGCGGCATGAACATCCGCTGCTGCACCAGGAACAGGCCGACCGTGATGATCGGCAGGACGTTGAATTCCGTCCAACCGAGGAACGGCACCGTAAAGCCAAGCGGAAACAGGGCGTCGGGGGCGGCGAGATTGTCGATCCACAGGAAGCGGGCCATGCGGAGGTCGACGGCGTTGTAGAGTGCGTTGTACAGACCGATGAAGATCGGCAGCTGCAGCAGGGCCGGCAGGCAGCCAGAGAGCGGATGGTAGTTGTGCTTGCGGAACAGCTCGCCCTGTTCCTTGAGGAACTTCTCCGGTTCGTTGGAGTACTTCTTCTTCAGCTCCTGCAGCTTGGGCTGAATCTCCTTCATCTTCTGGGCACCGATCGCCTGCTTGCGGGAGATCGGGAACATCGCACCGCGGACGATGACGGTCAGCAGGATGATGGAGAGGGCATACGGCAGGTACAGCTGGTAGTGGAAGAAGTTCATCAGCTTCAGCATCGCCACGCTGATGAACGGGAACCAGCCGAACGTAATGATGCCATCGGCACCGAATGGTTCGAGCAGCTTCGTCCGCTTCGGTCCCAGGTAGACCTGAAACGTGTCTTTGACCGTCCCGCCGGCAGCCAGTTCGATCGGTCGGGAGGTCATCACGACGCTGATGTCGCTGCGTTCCTGCTTGCCGGCCTTGCTGATCAGGACCGGGCGGGCTTCGGTGAAGTACTGATTGGGAATTCCGTCGCCGTCCGTGTCTCCCAGCTGGTCGCCTCCGGGCATGACAAGGGCGGCAAAGTACTGGACGTCGACCCCGATGTACTTCAGCGGGTCGCGCCAGACATCGACCGCCTTGGGATCGTTGTTGGCGCGTTCTTCGGCAATCTGATCCGCGACCGAGTCGGCCGTCAGGGAGATGGAGGTGACATCCTCGGGATCGCGCGTGTCTTCGAGGGCACCGACCTTGATTTCGATGAAGGTGCGGGCGTTGTCGACGTTTTCGAGCGGCAGCCCGACCGGTCCCTGCAGGTCATAAGAGGCCTGTGCCCGGTCGTCGCCGAGGTTCTCGATCTCGATGTCGAAGTCGAGGAGATAACCCTGCGGATTGGAGTCGCGGGTCTCGGGGTCGCCTTTGGAGAGCCGGTAGTGCTTGCGGACGACGAGTTTGCCGTCGGGTGAGGGGTACTCGAACGTCACGGCGTCGTCGGTCCGGGATCCCTCGACGATCTTCCAGTCGACGGTTTCGAGCGTCAGCCCGTGTTCGCGAAGCAGCGTGTCGAACTGCGGGATGGCGGTCGCCAGGGTCCGCAGTGTCGTTCCGCCGTTGTTTCCGACAATGCTCAACGGGCCGTTGTCGCCGTCCAGCGTCCGGTAGCGGGGGTCGTTGAGATTGACGGACTGGACAGCGGCCCCTTCGGAGGTGAGGACGACCTCCATGTAGTAGCCGGATTCGGGATCGAGCGAGCCGAGCTTGACGGTCTCGCGGGGAAACTCGGCGAAGGACTCTTCGGCCGGTTCGACAGCTGGTGTGGCCTCGGCATCGCCGGGGGCGGCGTCCGGCGCGTCGCCGTCGGCGTTATCGCCTGCGTCGGTCTTGTCTGCGACGGGATCGTCGTCGGGGGCATCGGCCTGATCGTCAGCGGGTTGCTGTTGCGGCGCGGGCCCCTGGGCCATCTGGGGGAAGAGCATCGGTGCGACGCGCATCCAGCCGAAGACGATGGCGGTGGAGACGACGATGAACAGAATGTACCGTCGCTGTTCCATGGTGTTCTGCTACTCCTGATGCCGCTGCCATCCGGTGACAGAGCCTGGTGTGTGGGCCTGATGTCAGGCTGGCATCATTGAACATCGGGGGACCGGACGGCCTGTGCGTTGGCCGGTCCCCGTTGGGGAAATCGTATCGGAGGCGTCGGCGTCGTCGGGCTGTCATCAGACAGCGGTCGTGACGCTCACCCGCCGAATCGAGAGCGGGCTGGAGTCAGCGACCGTCGCGCAGCCGGTCGCCGAGGAAGTTGTCCAGCTCGGCAATGTCGTAGATCTTGGAGATGGTCTTTTCGAAGTCGTAGGCGACGCGGCGGAATTGGACCGTGACGGGTCCGCTGCCGGCGTCCGGAGTGCCGTTTCCACTGTCCCCTTCGTCGATGACGACGTAGGCGGCCCGGTTGTCGCCGTCACGGGGCTGTCCGACCGAGCCGACGTTGACGAGGACCTTTTCGTCCCCGAGTTCGTACTTGTAGTCGATTTCGTCGGGGGAGTGGAAATTGAGGTTCTCGGTGAACACCCCGGGAATGTGGGTGTGCCCCTGAAAACAGTAGCGATCGACCAGCGAGAAGATCCGCTCCATTTTCCGCTGATTGTAGACGTCTTCGGGGAAGACGTATTCGCTCAGGGGGTTGCGGGCCGATCCGTGGACGAACAGAAGCTTCGGCTCTCGCCGCATGCGGGGAAGTTCGCCGAGGAACTCCCAACGTCGCTCGTTGCCGTCCGGATCACCGGTTTCGAGCATATGGCGGGTCCAGAAGATGGCCCGCTCTGCACCGGCATTGAATCCTTCGGGGTCAAACAGGGCAGCCTGGTCGTGATTGCCGAGGATGGTCACCTGGCAGGCCTTCATGACCGCGTCGATGCACTCGCGCGGATTGGGGCCGTAGCCGATGATGTCTCCCAGGCAGAAGACGACGTCGATTCCCTGTTCGCGGATATCGGCCAGGACCGCCTCGAGTGCTTCGAGGTTGCCATGGATGTCGCTGATGATCGCTCTCAACTGCTACCTGCTCCCGCGGTCCGCTGATGCGGGGACGAATGTTCTTAGATCGCTTCCCCAAAGGAGTTTAGCGCAGCCGAAGCAGGCCGGTCAAGCGCCCTGACGTGATGGCGTCCCGGGAAGGCCACATCGCGGCCGGGTGTGATCGACCTTCGGGTTGTCCGTATTACGGAGCCGGATCGTGTCGATTTCGCAGGACAGACGCGAATGTCGGGCCGGAGTGTGACGGGGCGACCCGTGGGGGATGGACGTGTGAACATGCCTCCGGCACGCTGGCGTGGTACCCGGTGGCCCGCCGGGCACCGCCGGTGGGCTTTCGGACCGGATTCGTTCCCGATGCCGTTCGGGATTCGACCGACGATTCACTCCGCTTCGCCCCGTTCGCGGCGTTTTTCCGCCTGATAGAGGGCTTCCATCTCTTCCAGCGACGCCTCGCGGATCGTCTTGCCCGCTGCGGCCAGGCCGGCCTCGATTGCCTGGAAGCGGCCGGCGAACTTGCGGTTGGCCCGGCGGAGGGCTTCTTCGGGATTGATGTTCCAGCGACGGGCGATGTTGGCCACGACGAACAGGACGTCGCCCAGTTCCCCTTCGATCCGGTCGTGGCGGTCGGGATCGTCGGTCGGTTCGTCCGGCACGGGAGGCATGTCGACCGCAGCGGGAATGTCGGGGACGTTGCCGTCGGGGTAGAGCTCCTGCTGCAGTTCGTCGATCTCCTCTCGCAGCTTGTCGAACAGCATGGCGCGGTGGGGAAAGTCGTACCCGACGCGGGCGGCCTTCTTCGTGATGCGGGCGGCTTTGGCGAGAGCCGGCAGGGCATCCGGGATGCCGTCCAGGGCAGACTGGCGTTCCTGCTTCTCCTGCGACTTGGCTTTTTCCCAGTGTGTGCGGACGTCGTCGGCGGTCTGGGCGGATGCGTCGCCGAAGACGTGCGGGTGCCGGCGGATCATCTTGTCGGTGACCTGCCGGATGACGTCGACGATGTCGAAGCGGTTCTCGTCGCGGGCGATCTGGGCGTCGAGGACCACCTGCAGCAGGACGTCGCCGAGCTCCTCCTGGATGGCGGCGTTGTCGTCGGAGTCGATCGCTTCGAGGAGTTCGTAAGTCTCTTCGAGCGTGTACGGCTTGATGGTCGCCATCGTCTGCTCGCGGTCCCACGGGCAGCCGTCGGGCGAGCGAAGTCGGGCGATCACTTCACAAAACCGGGCAAACGTCTCGCGGACGGCCTGGGCATCGGGCGGGGTTCCCTGGGGCCTGTCGGGGGAGTCGTGGTTCTGGCTGGAATCCATGGCGGCGATCGTCATTGCTGCTCGTGTGGAAGCGGTCCGGTCCGACAGGCGGAGCGTAACGAATCGACCGAGAGGAGCACACCGCCGCGGGGTTTGGCTGCGGTGCGCCGTGGAGTACGATGACTGGGGCTGTTGCGACAGGCGACGGGGATTCCTGGCGCACGATGTCCATCCGATCAGGAGAGCGAAGCTATGCGACGTCAGGCAATGATCCTTTCACTGGTGGGGATCGCTCTGGTCTCCGGGCGGGGACTGGCAGACGATGCGGCCACGCCGGCAACACAGGAGCAGCCGTCGGCCGTCGAAATGAACGAGCAGGAGACGGCATTCCAGGAGCTGCTGAAGGATGCCGTGCTGGTGGGGACATTCTCGGTGGATGGCCGGAACGGCACGCCGAAGCCGGAGCGGTACACGATTGGCGGCGTCACCAAGGTGGCCGGTGACCGGTGGATCGTTCAGGCCCGGATCACGTACGGCGACACGGACATTCCGGTGCCGGTCCCGGTGCAGGTGAACTGGGCGGGCGACACGCCGATGATCTCGGTGACGAACCTGTCGATTCCGCTGTTGGGGAGCGAGTTCACTTCGCGGGTGCTGTTCTACGGGGACCGGTATGCCGGGACGTGGCAGCACGGTAAGGTGGGCGGACACATGCGGGGCAGGATCGAGAAGGCGGCGCCGGCCGAGAGTGAATCGTCGACCGACGAACCGTCTGATCGCTGAGTTCCCGTTGGCAGATGAGTGAGACCCTTCCTCTGGAAAGACCGGGGCTGATGCTGAAGCAAATGCGAGTGTGGCGGTTGTGGTGTGCTGTGCTGCTGGTCGGGCTGGCGTTGCCGCCAGCGGCAATGGCCGACGAGCCGGCGGTTCCGGAGCTGAAAGTCCGAACGGTCGTCAGTACGAAGGACGGCGAAAAGCAGCCGGTTCGGGTCTGGGTGCCGGAATCCGCCACGTCGCAGCCGACGCCTCTGCTGATCTCTCTGCATACCTGGAGCGCCGACTACCGTCAGGACCGCTCGCCGTGGGTGCGTGAAGCCGTCAAGCGGGGTTGGATCTATGTGCAGCCGAACTTTCGTGGCCGCAACGACAATCCGGCTGCATGTGGATCGGAGCTGGCCCGGCAGGACGTGATCGATGCCCTGGACTGGGCCAGGCGGACCTGGAAGGTGGACGACGAGCGGATTTATCTCGCGGGCGTTTCAGGTGGCGGTCACATGACGATGCTGATGGCCGGATACCATCCGGAGCGGTTCTCGGCGGTGTCGGCGTGGGTGGGGATCAGTGACCTGGGTGAGTGGTATCGCTTTCATTCCCGGAACGGGGAAGTCGGCAACTACGCCCGGATGGTGGCGGCCTGCTGCGGGGGAGCACCAGGGGCGTCGGCTGCGGTCGATGCCGAGTACGAGGCCCGATCGCCGATCAACGTCATCGGGCGCGTTGGCGATCTGCGGGTGGACCTCAATGCGGGGGTGAAGGACGGCAAGACCGGTTCGGTGCCGATTCATCACACGTTGCGGGCGTACAACGCGATTGCGTCGGCAGGTGGGCATCCGACGATCAGTGATGCCGAGATGGATTATCTGTGGGAGCATGGTCGGCTGGCATCACCACAGCCGGGGGATGAGGTGGACGATCCGACGTACGGTCGGGAGATCTGGCTGCGGCGGAAGGCGGGGCCGGCACGTGTGACGATTTTTGAGGGTGGTCACGAAGGGCTGCCGGAAGCGGCCTGTGCGTGGCTGGAGCAGCAGAGTCGGCCGACGCGGCACGGTGAGTGAGGGGGTCGGCTGGTCGGGCCGGCTGTTGCGATGCGGCGCGTGCAGGATGGAACCACGGAGTTGTCATGACGGTGCGTCGCCCCGGAGGATGAAAACAGGAGCGGGGTGCCATGGCCTCGCCGCGCAGCGGCCATGCGTTTTCCTCGAGCCTCGCGCCTCAGGCCTTTCGAACCACGCCCGTCACTTCGCTGCGCTTCGTTCCGGGACGCGCCACCCGGCCGCTCGGGGCTCGCCTGCTGACGTTTGACGTTCGCCTTCGGTCCACCGGTCGCAGCCGGTGGGCTCTTACTGGTCCCTCGACCGTGGCTTTGCTCGCGTTGCGAGCTCCAGCCACGGCCACCCGTCCGTTGATACCGGCACCAAACGCGAGCGAGTGCACATCGGGACTGACAGCACGCGCGACAGACGCACGGCTCACAGAGCCGTGGCACACCGTAGTGCTCGCGCCAGCCCTCTCCTGCCGGGCGGTCTAGTAGTCGAGGCTGGCGCCCCCTTCGGCTTCGATCCCCTGCCCTGTAACGAAGCTGGCGTCGTCGCTCGCCAGGAACAGGCAGACCCGGCCAATCTCTTCCGGGCTCGCCATGCGGCCGAAGACCTGCAGTTCCGCGACCCGCTTCAATGCCGTCTGGGGATCGTCGAGCGTGTCGGCCCATTCCCGCATCAGGGGCGTGTCGACGTTGCTGGGGAGGACCGCGTTGACGCGGATTCCCTCGTGCCCCAGCTCAACGGCAAGCGCTTTGGTCAGGCCGAGCTGGGCCGCTTTCGTGGAGGCATACGCGGACGAATGCTTCTGTCCGAGTACGGCCGTCATGGAGCTGACATTCACGATCGAGCCCCGCGTTTTGCGCAGATGAGGCACGGCGTACTTGCAGCCGGCGAAGGTGCTGACGAAGTTCATCTGCATCAGCGATTCGACGTCCTCGACCGACGTGTCGTCGATGGTGGTGGCGGGGGGATGGGCGCCGGCATTGTTGATGATGCAGTCCAGCCGCCCGAATTCTTCGGCCGTGCGATCAATGGCGGCCCGCAGCTGCTGGTGATCGCGGACGTCACAGCCGATCGTCATGACGCGACCGGGACCGGCCTGGTTGAGTTCGGCGGCGAGGGCCTGGCCGGCTTCGGTGTCGATGTCGAGATTGGCGACGCGTGCTCCTTCGCTGCAGAAGACGCGGACGCAGCCGGCGCCGATGCCCTTGCTCCCGCCTGTAACGATCACGCTGCGATTCTCGAAACGCATGACGGCTCCTGATGCTGTTGTTGGTGCGGTTGTCGTAGCGGTAGCGGTTGTGAGACCGTCCCGCAGGGCGCCGGCTGGTGAGAGGAACCGTCGCTGCGGAGACTGGCGGTTTGACTCTGTTTGTACGTGACGTACCGTTCCAGTGCCAAGATCTCAGGCGATCTGTGTCGGCCGGTCATGGATTGTGACGGACGGACCCCTTATGTCGAGTCTTCCCCCGAAACTCACACCTACCGAGTACCTGGAGATGCTGCGCGCCGAGCAGTCCTCCCGGTCCGGAACCTCCGAGTCGAACGCCGACATCATCCCGACCGACCTGGTGACCCGCGACGGGCAGGCGGCCGATGTCATCGCGGCACCGCCTCCGCCTTCGGACTCCTCCGGCGAGCGGAATGGCCCGTCACGGTCCGAACGCTCCGGCGAAGTCGAGCCGTCGGGCGGCAGTTCTCACAGCAGCAGCTCTCACAGCAGCAGTTCTCACAGCAGCAGTTCTCACAGCGGCAGTTCTCACAGCGGCAGCGACGATGCCGGCAACGGATCGGAGTACGTCAACTCCGGACGCGGAGGCGTCGTCCGCAAATCGCGTCGTCCTGCCTCCGAAGTGGCACGCGGCGACAAGCATCTCACCGAGCTGTTCGAACGTGTCAACGCGCTGCTGGGTGAGCGGGCCGGCGACGAGGAAGAGCCGTTCCGGCCGCCGGTCCCCAGGTCACTGCAGGAGACGGGACTGACGGCCGAGGAGATCGAGCGGCTGGTGATGAAGTATCTGCTGCAGCGCGGGGCGGCGAGCGGCCGCGAAGTCTGCAGTCAGATCAAGCTTCCGTACGCGATGATCGATCCGCTTCTGAACGCGTGGAAGCACGAGCAACTGCTGGCCCACAAGGGGGCCGCAGAGATGGGCGACTACGTCTACGTCATCACCGACCGGGGGCGTGAGCGGGCTCGCCGGTATGCGGATGAGTGCACCTACTTCGGTGCCGCACCGGTCGGACTGCGGGACTACCTGCAGGCGATGGAAGCCCAGAGCATCGCACATCAGCAGGCGACCGAAGCGGACCTCAAACGCGCGTTCTCCGATCTGCTGATCAGTGAGGACATGTTCGAGCGGCTCGGCCCGGCGATCAACTCGGGACGTGGTATGTTCCTGTTTGGCGAGCCGGGCAACGGCAAGACGAGTATCGCCGAGCGGATCACCCAGTGTTTCGGAAAGGCGATCTGGATTCCCCGGACGCTGGGGATCGATGGGGACATCATCCGGCTGTTCGATCCGGGGGTTCACGAAGAAGTCACCGACGACGAGGGTGAAGGGATCTTCGATCTGTCCGGTGTCGATCAGCGGTGGGTTCGCGTTGTGCGTCCGACGATTGTCGCCGGTGGTGAACTGACGATGGCGGAACTGGAGGTGACTCAGAACCTGCAGACGAAGATCTGCGAGGCTCCGCTGCAGCTGAAGAGCAACTGCGGCACGCTGGTGATCGACGACTTCGGGCGTCAGACGATGCCGGTCGACGTGCTGCTGAACCGCTGGATCGTTCCGCTGGAAAAGCGGTATGACTTTCTGAACCTGCCGAGCGGCAAGAAGATCCAGGTTCCGTTCGATCAGCTGATCATTTTCTCGACCAACCTCGAGCCGCGGGACCTGGTGGACGGGGCGTTTCTGCGGCGGATTCCCTACAAGATCAAGGTGCCGGACCCGAGCCGCGAGCACTTCCAGAAGCTGTTCGAGATCATGGCGCCGAAGATGGGGCTGGTGTACAACGAGGAGGCGGTCAACTACCTGATCGAGGAGCACTACCAGAAGGTGGATCGACCGTTCCGGAACTGCCAGCCCCGCGACCTGCTGCTTCAGATTCGCAACTACTGCGCCTACCGCGAGAAGCCGAAAGAGATGACGCCGGAAAGCTTCGACTTCGCCGTCGAAAATTACTTCTCCGTCATGTAGCACCGCTGCCGGTCGCCGCGCAAAGCGGCTCCTGCCTGTCATGCGGGGGCGTCGGGACCGGACGCGTTGCAGCGATGTCGCTTCAGCGGTTTCAGCTGACGGAGGCCCGTTCGGCAGTTGCAGTCCGCTTGCCTGAGGGCCGGCAACGGTACCCGACGCCGCGGACGGTCTCGATCAGATCGGCATCGTCTCCGAGTTTTCGGCGGAGAGCACGGACGTGAACGTCGATGGTCCGTTCCATGGAGTTGGCATCTTCGCCGCGGCAGCAGTCGAGCAGTTCGTTGCGGGTGAATGTTCGTCCCGGCTGACGGGCGAGCGTCCAGAGGAGCCGGAACTCGGTGGGGGTGAGCTGGAGTTCGGAACCGTCGCGGATGACAATGTGATTGGTGCGATCGATTTCGATGCCTTCGATGCTCACCTTGTCGCCGGCTTCGGCGGGAGAGTTCCTGCGGCGAAGCAGGGCCTTGATCCGCTCGATGAGGGGTTTGACGCGGAAGGGTTTGGAGACGTAGTCGTCCGCGCCCATGCTGAAGCCGACGATCTCGTCGGTCTCTTCGCCCTTGGCGGTCAGCATCAGCACGCGAATGTGCTGTGTGCGGGCGTCACTTCGCAGGTGGCGGCAGACCTGCAGACCGTCCATGGCGGGCAGCATGAGGTCCAGGACGAGCAGGTCGGGCGCCTGGCTCTGGCATTTGGCCAGTGCTTCGCGGCCGTCAAACGCGGTCGAAACGTCGAATCCCTCTTTTGAGAGGTTATACACCAGCGCATCAACAATTGACGGCTCGTCGTCCACAACGAGGATTCGCGGCTGCGTCATGATGACTCTTCGGAATGCTGTTCAAGTTTCCGGGCGTGCCGAATAATCCGGCCTTCGACGAGGTAGACAACGTCCTCGGCGATATTCGTGGCATGATCTGCAACGCGCTCGACCTGCCGAACGGCCGAGAACAGATGCAGGAGTGCTTCCACACGTTCGGGATGGTGCGACATCTGGCGGACGAGTTCGTCGATCAGTTCGCGGTTGGCGTCGTCGACGGCGTCGTCTTCGGTGCAGACATCTCGTGCCAGCTGGCTGTTGAGGTCGACGTAGGCGTCGATGCTGCGGTGCAGCATGTTGACGGCCAGCTCGGCCATATCCTTGAGGCGGTCCGGGACCGTGACTTCGGGACCCTCGAGGAGCCCGCAGGCCCGCTCGGAGATGTTCACGGCCAGGTCGGCGACCCGTTCGAGTTCGCCGGCAATCTTCATGACGGTGGTGATCCGGCGCAGGTCAATGGCGACCGGCTGGTGCAGTGCCAGGATCTTCAGGCAGCTGTCTTCGATACGGACATCGAGGCTGTCGATCTCGACGTCCTGCTTCATCAGTGCCCGGGCTTCGTCGATGCTGGGGCTGGAGAGCTGCGCGACGGCGCGGTGGATCATCTCCTCGGCGCTGGCGCACATCGAGAGCAGGCTCTTGTGCAGGTCGTCGAGATCGTGCTGCAAGTGAACTGACATGAGTCCTTCCCCTTCAGGCGTCCTGCCGTATTGGCGTGCGTGGTGAGATCAGCGGCACAGTACAGGTCTGCGGCGTTCTCAGCCGAACCGCCCGGTGATGTAGTCTTCGGTCTGCTTCTGTTTGGGGTTGGTGAACAGCTGGCGGGTGTCGCCGACTTCGATCAACCGTCCCTGAAAGAAGAAGGCGGTCGTATCGCTCACCCGGGCCGCCTGCTGCATGTTGTGGGTGACGATGACGATCGTGTAGTTCTCTTTCAGCTCGAAGATCAGGTCTTCGACGCGGGCGGTCGAGGCGGGGTCGAGGGCGGAGGCCGGTTCGTCCATCAGCAGTACGTCCGGGCTGGTCGCCAGGGCCCGGGCGATGCACAGACGCTGCTGCTGTCCGCCGGAGAGGGCCATCGCCGACTCGTTGATGCGGTCCTTCACTTCGTCCCACAGGGCGGCCCGTTTGAGGGAGCTTTCGACGATCTCGGTCAGTTTGCGTCGGTCCCGCAGGCCGGCAATCCGCGGGCCGTAGGCGATGTTGTCGAATATGCTCTTGGGGAACGGGGTCGACTTCTGGAAGACCATGCCGACCTTCTTCCGCAAGGCGACGACGTCGATGGCGGGGGCGTAGATGTCGATGCCTTCGAGCAGGACCTGTCCGGTCAGCCGCGTTCCCTCGATGATGTCGTTCATCCGGTTGAGGGTGCGGAGGAACGTACTCTTGCCGCAACCGGACGGTCCGATGAGGGCGGTGACGGCCCGTTCGGGAATCGTCATCGAGATGTCGAACAGCGCCTGCTGATCGCCGTAGTAGAAGTCGAGTCCGTTGGTCTCGATCTTGGTCGTTCGCTGATCGGGCGTGGCGGACTCACTGTCCGACTGGCCGTCGCGGGTTTTGACCAGATCCGAGAACGCGTTCAACATTGAAGACATGGGACGGTCACCAGCGGAGATTCTTCTGGGAACGATGACGCACGTAGATCGCCAGGCCGTTCAGGACCAGGAGCACCACGAGCAGGACGACGATGCCGGCCGCCGCCACATGCTGGAACTCGCTTTTCGCCTGCCGGACCCAGTTGAAGATCTGAATCGGGATCACCGTAAAGGTATCGAATGGCGCCCGGACCAGAGAAGCCGGATCATCGAAGACGACCTGCAGGCTCGTGATCTTGCCGGGGGCAAACCGCACGAATGTCATCGCACCGATCATCACCAGCGGAGCCGTTTCGCCGAACGCCCGTGAGATCGCCAGAATCACTCCGGTCATGATGCCCGGCAGGGCTGAGGGGAGGACCTGATGGCGAATCGTCTGCCAGCGTGTGGCTCCCAGGGCGAGCGAAGCGTGCCGCAATGACGGAGGAACCGCACGAAGCGCCTCCTGAGCGGCCACGATGATCACGGGGAGGATCAGCAGACTGAGCGAGAGGGCACCGGAGATCACCGTCCGTCCGAAGGGGAGCGGGATGACCGCATCGCCCCACAGGGGGATGCCTTCGATGTGGAACAGGCCCTGCTCGCCAAACAGGCCGAACATTCGCACGAAGACCGTCAGGCCCAGAATGCCGTAGACGATCGAGGGGACGCCGGCGAGGTTTGCCAGGTTCGTCCGGATGATGCGCGTGAGCAGGTTGTCGGTCGCGTATTCTTCGAGGTAGACGGCTGCGCCAACGCCGACCGGCACCGAAAACATGATCGTGATCACGATCATCCAGCAGCTGCCGAGCAGGCCCGCCAGAATTCCGGCCCGTTCCGGTTTGCGGGAGTCGAAACTGGTCAGGAACTGCCAGTCGAGCCAGCCCCAGGCCCGGTATGAAACGGAGACGATCAGGATGACCAGGACCGCGAACGTCGACCAGGTCGAGACGGCACAGAGGGTCTCGAAGAGTCGATTCTCGCGGCGGCCGTGGGTCAGCTCGTGGGCGGTCGATCCAGGGGTCGGGGCCGCCGTGGGTGTGGGCGTGCTCACTGGTACACCTCCCGGTAGCGCCGCATCACGTACTGAGACAGGATGTTCATGACCAGCGTGATGGAAAACAGGCAGAGGGCAACGGCGTAGAGACTCTTGTACTCGATCGTACCGGCCGGCGTGTCGCCGAGCGAGACGTTCACGATGTAGCTGGTCATCGTCTGCACGCTGCGCAGGGGATTGAGCGTCATTGTCGGGCTCTGGCCGGCGGCGATCGTAACGGCCATCGTTTCACCCACGGCCCTGGCAATGGCCAGCAGGAAGGAGGCAACGATGCCGGAGAATGCCGCGGGGAGCACGACCTTGGCGGAAACATCAAACTTCGTCGAACCGAGTGCGTAGCCCGCTTCGCGAAGACTGCGGGGGACGGCCCGCAGGGCGTCTTCGCTGAGCGAACTGACCATCGGAATGATCATGATGCCGACGACAATTCCGGCACTCAGGGCGTTGTATCCGTCGACATCGAAACCGAGCGTCGAGAAGATCGGTTTGATGAGCGTCGGTGTGATCAGGTACAGCGCGAAGAAGCCGTACACGACCGTGGGAATGCCGGCGAGGATCTCCAGGATCGGTTTGACGATCGAACGGACGCGCGGCGAGGCGTATTCGCTGAGGTAGACGGCACTGAGAATGCCGATCGGCAGTCCGACAGCCGCGGCGATGCCCGCGATCAGAAACGTTCCGCACACCAGCGGCAGGACGCCGAAGTGCTTGTCGGCGAACTGCGGCGACCATTGCGTCCCGGTAAAGAACTCCCAGGGGCTGACCTCCTGGAAGAATGCCTTCTCCGGCGGGATGGCGAAGACCGACTCGGCGACGAGGACGAAGACGATGCCGGCGGTCGTCGCGATCGACACCAGGGCACACAGCAGCAACGAGACTTCGATCGCCTGTTCTTTGGCTCGGTTGAGCGTGAACGAACGATTCAGGCTCGTCGGCGACATCGAGGAAGATGAGGGCTTCGGTTCGCTCACAACAGGTCCAGACTGTCGCCGCTCAAGGCGACGCGATGACATTCTGAGGCCCATCCGGAAGAGAACGGGCCGGCCCGACCGAAAGGCGGATCTTTCGGCCGGGCGGCGACGTTCGTTCCCGATGGGAGATCAGTGCCGGTCGGCAGACCGGCCCGCAACTACGGGGCGATGGCCAGGGCCTTCACCTTGTCCTTGTTCTCGACGTAGTAGGCGAAGCCGAAGTAGCCGAGAGCGTTCTCGTCGTTCGACACGCCGGTCACCAGGAAGTTGTCGTCGGTATTCTGCTGGTAATCGCTGCGGCTGGCACCACCTTCGCCGCAGACCTCCTCGGTGAAGTAGTCAAACGTTCCCGAATCGGTATCGGGCCCGAAGAGCTTGATCGGCTCATCGGGGAACTCGGGATTGACCTCGCTCCACTTCTGGATGGTGCTGTTCGGTTCCCAGATCTTCTTCAGGTCGGCGACCGTCAGGCCATCGAGCCAGGTGTTGTCCTTGTTGACGACGACGGTCAGCCCGTCGATGGCGATCTTGAGTTCGATGTACTCGATGCCGTTGGTCGTGCACTGCTCGACTTCCGATTCCTTGATCGGACGCGAGGCATCGTTGATGTCGGTTTCGCCGGCGATGAACTTCTTGAAGCCGCCGCCGGTGCCCGAGGTGCCGACCGGAACGCGAACGTCAGGATTCTTGATCGAGAACTCTTCGGAGACGGCCGAGCTGATCGGCGAGACGGTGCTGGAGCCGTCGATGACGACCTGTCCGGTCAGGGTCTCACCCGGTTCGGGCGCGCCGGCTTCAGCGATGGCATCCTCGAGTGTCTTCGTGGTCTCCTGGAGCTGGGCACTGCTGAGCCGCACGTAGCCGGTTTCCTCGACCAGGTCCTGCCCTTCTTCGGAGAGGTAGTACCGCAGGAAGGCGACCGTCTCCGGACGCTTGAGGGAGTCCTTGCGGACGTACAGGAACAGCGGACGCGACAGCGGGACGTATTCGCCCGCTTCGATCGTTTCCGGGGTCGGGAAGACGGCTCCTTCGGGCATGTAGCCGGTCAACGTGGCTTCGTCAGCCCCGCCATCGGCTCCCGTCCCCGCGTCACCGCCGCCATTGCAACCAAACATCAGGCCGGCCACGAGGGCGACCGAGAGCCAGAGCGGGCTGTGTGTCCGTGACATGTCCGACGTCATCCTTTGTGAGTTCCTGGAGCGACTGAATATTGGGACACCGGATCGTGCTCTCAACACGATTCTGATCTGTAAACCGTTGCGGCGACAGCGTAAGAGCGAATTGTTAAGAAGTAAACCGAGCGTGTGTTAAGAGAATGTGAAGTTCGCCGCGGGTCTCCGGTTATTCCGGGGGATTTTCGGGTGTGTCGCTGTAACAGTCGTCGTGGAATGGGGTTACGGTTCCCGGGTGGCGTCTGAGGGTCTCGGTCGACCGGAACCACGTCGGGAGGCCGCCGGGGCGGAGAACCGGTGCGATCGTCCGACCCCTCAGTCCCCGGTCGTGGCATGCTCGGCGGCGACGGGCAGGCGGACGCGGAAAGTGGTGCCGACTCCCAGTTCGCTCGACACGTCGACGCTTCCCCCAAACTCCTGCGTGAGGTGTTTGACGATGGCCAGTCCGAGCCCGGTGCCGCCGACAGCGCGGGAGCGGGCCTTGTCGACCCGATAGAACCGTTCGAAGATGCGGGGGAGCTGGTCGCGGGGAATGCCCACGCCGGTGTCCCGCACACGGATCTCGCCCCAGCTGTCCCCCCGGGAGAACTCGAGGAAGACGCTCCCGCCGGCCGGTGTGTAGTTGAGGGCGTTGTTGACCAGGTTGTCGAGGATGGTCCGCAGTCCGTCGGCGTCGGCCATCACCGTCGTCTCGTCGACGGTTTCGGGGCAGATCAGTGTGACCTCCTTCGACTCGGCCACGGCGCGGTGGGCGTCGAGGCAGTCGCTGACGACGTCGGAAATAGGCACCGGCTGGATCTCGAAAACTTCCTGCTGCGACTCGATCTTCGCAAGGCTGAGCAGATCCAGAATCAGCGTCCGCAGACGCTCGGTCTGCTCGACGATCCGTTCGACAAACTGACGATTGTGCCCGGCATCGTCGATCGCGCCTTCCAGGAGTGTGTCGGCGTACGCCTGAATCGAGGTGAGCGGCGTCTTGAGTTCATGCGAGACGTTCGAGACGAAGTCCTGACGGGTCCGCTCCAGCCGTCGCAGCTCCGTCACGTCGTGCAGCACGATGACCACGCCGGGAATCGGCTCCTCGGGAAGCGCAATGGCCGTCAGCGAGACGGTTCGCTTCTGCCGCGGCAGTTCGAACTCGATCCGCTCGAGGGCACCGGTGCTGATCACCTTGTTGAGAGCGTCGTGGATGGGGCGCGAGCGGGCGACTTCCCAGATGCGTCGCCCCGACTGTTCGTGCGAACGGATTTCGAGCATCGTCCGCGCCGTGTCGTTGGCAAACAGGATTTCCTGCTCGGTGTTGACGACGATGACCCCCTCGATCATTGCCGAGAAGACCGTCTGCAGCAGCGTGGTGTTCTGCTCGAGACTCTTGCGGTGCCGCTCCATCTCCCCGAAACGCGATCGCAGCCGCCTGTCGGTCGCCTCCAGTGCGTCGACCAGCCGGACGAACTCCGTACCGAGCGAGTCGACCTCCGGCAGTTGCAGTTTCTCCCGGCCCAGGGTGAGGATGTCGTCGGTCAGTTCGGTGGCAGCCCGGATCAGCCGACGGCTCATCACGTAGGCGACGATCAGCGCCGTCGCGCCGCCGCAGACCAGGCCGACCGTCAGCCCGAATGGCCCGGGGCTGGTGAGGGCGATCGCAAGGACCGTGATGAGAGACGCACCCACCATGCCGGCAGCGATCCGCCAGAACAGTCGCGACTGCAGAGGTTGTGCGGGATGCATCGGCAGGTCAGGCGTTGTGTGGCAGGTCGGAGAATCTGGGCACCGTCCCGCAGGGCACCAGCCGGCGGCCTTCGGGGGGATCGTTTCGATCCGCAAACGTCACTTGACGTTACGATAACGACAACCGGCAACCATTGAAGGCCCGGCCACCCGTTAAAAAGGAATGAAGGTCCGCGTGCGGGCGGCTACTGGCGGCTGAGTTTTTCGATGAGTGGTTCGATTACGGGTTCGGGGACGAATTCGGAGAGCTTCCTGCGGGTCTGTTCGCCCCCCATCTGGGCGATCTGTTTGATGAGCGTGCTGGAGATGTGGGAGAAGCCTTCACCGGCCATGAGAAAGACCGTTTCGACGTCGGTCGACAGCGCCCGGTTGGCCAGGGCCATGGTGAATTCGGATTCGATGTCGGTCAGCGTCCGGATGCCGCGGAGCATCACACCGGCTCCACATTCCCGGACGAAATCGACCGTCAGGCCTTCGAAGCAGCGAACCTCGACGTTGTCGAGGCCGTCAAAGACACGTTGCATCAGGGACTGACGCTCGTCCGGAGAGAAAAGCGGTCGCTTGTCGGGATTGATGCCGATCCCCACGGTGAGCCGGTCAAAGACGTTGGCGCCCCGGCGGACGATGTCGAGATGTCCAAGAGTGACCGGATCGAAGCTGCCTGCATAGACGGCATGATGCGGATCGAGCGTGGGCATGAGCGGCTCCTGACCAGGCAAAGGGGATGCCGCCTATCATATCGCCTGGGATCGTCCGTGACAGCGGGAACGACTGCCGGGGCGTGCCTGGACCGCAGGACGTGCGATCGCGGGCGACAACGGCAGTGGCTGGTCGGGCGGCAGAGTGCGGTGTCGGCAGAGTGCGGTGTCGGCACAGTGCGGTGTCGGCACAGTGTTGAAAGGCCGCGGCCGGGTACGCTAGTCTACGTGGTCTGCTTTGGAGCGGACACAGGCCGAAGTGGCGGAATTGGCAGACGCGCCGGATTCAAAATCCGGTGGGGGTAAACCTCGTGTGGGTTCGAGTCCCACCTTCGGCACTCGCTTCTTCACTGCGCGCTGCGTGGTGGATGCGTATGATTGCGATCGGCCACTGTGTCTGCCCCCAATGGCGCCTGCCCCCAATGGCCCCGGAGCAGGCCGCTGCATCGTGGCCACTTCGGACGATGAGCGCACCGCTCCGTCAGAACGCCATTCCATCTGCGCGCTGTTCGATCTGCGCACTGTTTCCGCTGCGTGCCGTTCCCGCTTCACGCCGTGCGGCCTCTCCCCTGCCCGTTTCGAAGGGGGCAGCGAGGTTTCGCTGCTGGTCAACGAATTCCCTCGCGTTGCAGGCGACGGTTACTCCGGCAGCGTATCACCCGGCAGGTCGATTGGCGGGACCGGATTGTTGTAGTGGACGCTGATGATGGCGAGCGGCTGGGTGCCGTAGTGCCGCTTGAGAAGCGCCCCCTGGAATCCTTCCGCAGCCCCCTTCCCGGTTCCGCCCCTGCTCTCGTTGCCGGCTGCGAGAAGCTGCTCGAATGCCGGTGCCTGGTCTCCTTCGAAGGCGGGGTAGATCGTGGCGGTGATCGTGCCGATCTGCTGCGGTCGTCCGAGGGTTGCCGCGACCCCCTGCTGGTCGGGGACAACGACAAAGGTGTCGATGTGATTCGGGTTGACGTACCAGCCCTTGATGAAGCCGCTCGAGCCCGCCGCGATGACCCATTTGCCGGTCTCCCGGTTGAGAGAGTCTTCGGCGAACTCCAGGGTGTTGATGCCGTCGATGAGCAGCTCGACCCCCACGTCGAAGGCCGCCGTGTTGATCACGTGGACACCGTACTGATTTCCTTCAGTGAGCGGGACAAAGGCGCGGTCCTCCCCGTCTTTCTCGATGTTGAGCCGGCGGAAGGGATTGCCGGGCGTCTCGGCCGCAAGGATCTCGACGTGGAACGGGCTGGTGTCGCTGGCGGCGATGGCGGTGGGGGAAACGACGTGGAAGGTCGGATTGGCGATGGCGTCCTTCAGCTCGGCATCGCGAGCGGCACGGGCCTTCGCCTTGTCGGGGAGTGAGGGAGTCTGTGTGTCGCCGACCGGTGCGGTGACCGAATCGTTCGTCGTCTCCTGGACGGCAGACTGGAGATCGGTGGTCGCGCCGGCGAGGACGGCGACCGCGGTCGACTCGGTGATCGGGACACCGGTGGTGATCTGGCCGGCATCGCTTCCGGCCGGGGCGCCGGTCGGAGTGTTGGTGCTGTTGACGGCCTGGCGTGCCTCGGCGGTTTCCTGGTTGAACCGCTCTCTGAACGCGCTGAGTTCGGCCCCGTTGCTGTCAAAGAGCATGACGTTCAGGCCGACGAAGGGGAAATTGCCGGACGGATCGACCTTGAAGCTGCCGCGGAGTTCCCACTTGGCGTCGAATTCATCGAGGATCTTGATGCCCTTGTCCTTGAGGGCCTCGGTCAGCCGGGTTTCGATCAGGCGTCCGGTGCCGGTCTTCGGGCCACTGATTGGTCCGATGGCGATGCCGTCTTCGCCCCGTTCGGCGAGGTACCTGCGGACGCTTTCGCTGACCGATTCGACTGCTTCGTCGAGGGTATTGGCGCACGCGCGGGACGTGTTGAGGCCGGCGAGGATGAGGAGTGCCGGCAGCAACGTCAACGTGTGAAGGAGTTTGCGTGACATGTGCGGGGTCTCTCGGGTGGGGGGAGGTCTCATGCCGCCGTCATCCGGGCCGGCTGCGAGGGTGGGCCTGCAACGGGCCAGAATCGCACGCCGGGAGGGGGTGGTCAACATCCGATTTCACCCTCTGGAGGGAGATCGCCATCGGCGGCGGGGGTGGACAGGAAATCTGCCGGATTGGGGGAAGGAATCAGGAGGTGGGAATCAGGAATCAGGAGTCAGGAAGTAGGAAGTTGGAGGTAGGAGGTAGGAGGTAGGAGGTAGGAGGCGCGGGACGGTGGGCCCGTCCCGCGCGGTGTCGCAGGTCGTATGGCACGGGGGGAGGTGCTATTCCGCAGGCGGGCTCTCCTCGCGTCGACGGCCCCGGGCGGCAGCGAGTCCCGCCAGACCGAGCCCCATGAGTGCCAGCGAGGAGGGTTCGGGCGTGGGAGTCGCGACGGCGATGCCCGTGACCCCATTCTCGAGCGTGTACTTGAAGGCGATCTCGTTGCGGTTGTTCAGCGACCGCCAGATGCTGACACCGGTAACAGTGCTGCCGAACAGCGGATCGCCGATGCCAATCACCTTGTCGCGGACCGGATCAGGACCGACGTAGAGTCCCGGGTGTCCGCCCGCAGGTGTGGCAGGGAACAGGACCGTGCCATGGTTGTTGATGTCGAACAGCGCCCCGTTGATAAACCCTGTCAACTGTGATGTCGAGTCGACGACCGTCGTGATGGTTCCACCATCCAGGATGTACAGACCCTCGCCGCCGGAATCGAGGTTGGCACCAAAGAGCACTTTGCCGTTGTCTGTGATCAGTGGTGAGCCACGGAATGCGGCGAACGGGCCGGTGGTGTCGAGGAGTTGCGTGAGCGTGCCCTGGTTCCAGCTCATCAGAACACGAACCGGAGTCTGCAGCAGGGCTGAGAATACGATGGTACCGGCGGCATTGATATCCGAGAGTCCGCCAATGGTGCGATAGTCTGAGCCGGGCAACGTGTCGGCAACTGTGGTAAATCCACCTGGCGTGACTTCCAGAATGGCAATTTCGCCGTTGTCCAGTGTGACACGTACGGCGGCGGTGTCGGCGTTGATGCTGAAGAAGTCTTGAATGCCCACAAACGGGCCGTCCGATTGGGACAGAAGTTGAATCAACGGACCGCCGTTGCCGGCGTAAATGACCTTTTCGCCCCCAGGGGTTAATTGGGCAGCAAATGCTGCGAATCCGTCGTTGTTGATTGCCGGCGCCCCCCGGAAGACCTGTGGCCCATCCGACCGGTCCGCAATGGTTGTGATTGTTCCATCGGGGGACACGATGTACACACCGGAGACATTGTTCCTGAAGGAAACGTCGCCGTGGTCGTTGATGCGTGGTCGGCTCGGCGGACCGAACGGCCCGGTGGAGTCGTAGACGTTGCGAAATGACCAGTCGGCGGTGATCAACCCGGCCCCCGCGGGGGGGCAACAGACTGTCAGCGACAGCATACAGATCGGGACTCCGGCTGCGCGCAGCATCATCGCATTCCTCACAATGGGGAAACGTTGATTCGGTCACATCCACGAGGGCGTGACCTGTGAACGGCTTTCCAGAACGTCAGTGACGCGTCATCGCAATTGCGACGGTGCCGTGGCTGTCATTGCACGAAGCTCGCGGCCCCCGGCCCGGACGGTCGAACAGAAGCCCCCGGCCCGATACGCCACACGAGAACCCGGGCGTGCGGGGGGCCCCGTAATTCCACGGCCAGCGCACGGTTGTCGGGAGCAAAGCGGATGTGTCCAATCTGGTGAGTCGGCAGGGGGGGCAGCGTGTACAGTTCGCGGCCGGTCGCGACGTGCCAGAGCGTCAGACCATCGGACGATCCGACCGCAACGGTCCGCCCCCTGGCCGAGAGGGCGACTCCGCATTCACCCGTGCCGGCGACGAAGACGCGGTACGGCTGCCAGTCGCGGGTCTTCCAGAGGTGCACCGTGCCGTTGTACGTTGCCGCGGCAGACAGGGCCCCATCCGCGGAGAAGCTGGCCGATCCTCCGTCGATGTGGGGAATCAGTTCTTCGCCGGGGCGGTCGGTACGGTAATAGTGAACGGAGCCTCTGGTGAACTGGGCGATGTGCCGACCGTCCGGGCTGAATTCAAGGAAACAGTGTCTGCTGAGCGACGGCGAGGGAATCGGCAGGACGCGGCCCGAGAGCGGATTCAGCCAGACCAATTCGGTCGTGGCATTTAATTGCGGGCCGGCGACCAGGAGCGAGGCGTCCGGCGTCAGCCCAATCGTGAAGACTCCGAACGCCGTGCCGCCATTGAGTTCGGCGATCGTCCACGCATCGATCAGCTGGCCGGTGCGGGCGTCCCACATGCGGAGGTCACCGACGAGCGAGCCGGCGGCGATGCGGCGGGCATCGCGGGCGACGGCGACGGCGACGGAATGTTCTCCCTGTTCGAGTGGTCTGGGGCGGTAGGCACCGTTGAGCCATTCGTGCAGTACGACGGCACCCGAGGCGGTCACCAGTCGGTCGCCGCCGTCAATGAACTCGACACCAGATTCGGTCGACGGGTCGGGCAGCCTGAGAGCGTGGGGAAGCTGGGCGGCACGGTCTTCGGCGGTCCAGCGGGTAACGTGACCATCCTGGCTGGTGGTGTAGATGGTGTCGCTGGTTCGGGCCGGCACGGCACACCAGAGTGGCGTCGCGTGACGGAGGATCTGAGTCGCCGGCACTGTTGCCTGCAGGTGCTCGAGGTTGTCCGGCAACTGCCAGACCCGTGCCGAGCCATCGCGGCTGGAGCTGACGAGCGTGCGGTTGTCGGGGCGGAACACAACGAACGAGACCTTGTTGCGGTGGCCCTTCAGCGTCGCGAGCGGGGTGGTGCCGTCCGACCGGGTGTCCCAGAGATAGATGTTGTTGTCGTCGCAGGCCGCGGCCAGCAGGTGGCCGTCCGGCGAGAGGGAGGCGCCCCGCAGGATGGAGGGGTGATGGCATGCGAAGCGGGCGTTGCCGGTCGTGGCATCGGTGATTCGGATTGTGCGGTCGTCGGCGGCCGTGACCACATTGCGACCGTCGGTGGAGTATTCGAGCCAGTGGATGCGGTCGGTGTGGGGGGTGAGTGACCGCCGCCGTTGCCACGTCGACGTCTCGTAGATTTCGACGGCGTTGCGGTCGGTCTCGACGGTGGGAAAGTCTCCCAGAGGTCGCCGCAGCGCAATCGCCAGTTCGGTTCCGCCCGGCGAGAACATCGCCGCTGCGACCGGCGAACCGACCTCGAGGGTCCGGATCGGTTCCCATGTTACGGCATCCCAGACACGGACGGTCCGGTCGTCGCTGCAGGTGACGATGTAACGGCCGTCGGCGGAGAAGGCGATCCAGTTGACGTCGCCCGCGTGTGGCTGGAAGTGACCGCGCGGCTGTCCGGTGCGAGCGTCCCAGATCCGCACGCCGTCCTCACCGGCAGAGACGAGAATCGATTCATCGGGGGAAAGGCAGGCAGCGTAGGCGGGGCCGTCGTGCCGGCCGAACGGCTCGGCCAGCTGGTCGAGCTGGTGCTCGAGCAGATGCCATTCGAAACCGCGGACATCGGGCTGACCGGGGGCGGGGCGGCATTGATCGAGCAGTTCGCGGGCGCGGGCGAGATCGCAGAGTTCCCAGGCCTGGGCTGCGAGGTTGATTTGGGAGACGTACTGGTGCAGCTGCATGACGTGCTCGCCCTCGTCAGCACGTTGCTGTTCCAGTTGTCGCCGCTGGGTCTCTTCGAGTCTCAGCAGACGCTCTTCGTTCAGTCGCTGACGACTGTCGCTGACCTGCTGGCGTTCGTGCAGGACGAGCGCGGTGGCGACCGCCGTACCGATGATGCCGAACACGAGAATGCAGCAGGCGGCGGTGACCACGCGCCGGTGCCGGCGGGTCCATTTGCCCAGCTTCTGCGAGATCGTGGGAGGTCGGGCGTGGATGGGGCGGTCGTCGAGAAACCGCTGCAGGTCGTCGGCGAACTCGGAGGCGTGCTGATAGCGACTGTCGGGGGATCGGTCGATCGCCTTGCAGACGATCGTTTCGAGTTCGCGGGGGATGTCGGGGGCGAGGCGACGCGGCTTGGCGGGATCCTCGTCGAGGACGTGTTTGAGCAGTTCGGCGCGATCGGACTGGGGGAAGGCGGGTTTGAGCGTCAGGAGTTCGTACAGTGTGATTCCCAGCGAGTAGATGTCGGTTCGATGATCGACGCTGGTGCGGTCGCCGCTGGCCTGTTCGGGACTCATGTACCGCAGGGTGCCGACGAGATCTCCGGTCGTCGTCATGCGGGGATCGGCTTCGATCTGGGCCAGTCCGAAGTCGGTGACCCAGACTTTTCCGTGGGTGTCGAGCAGCAGGTTGGACGGCTTGATATCGCGATGGATCACGCCGTGCTCGTGCGCATAGGCGAGTGCACCGGCGACCTGGCATCCGATCCCGGCGATCCTCCGGAATCGGTTGCGGGGTTCGGCTTCGGTCGTGGCCAGTCCCAGGTGGAGGGTCGAGGGGGTGGTTCTGCCGTCCGACGTGTCCGGATTGCCGGCTGCGTTGCCGTTCCAGTCGGCGAGAACGACCGAGAGGTTTCGGCCTTCGATGAACCGCATGGCGTAGTGATGGACTCCGCGGTCGCATCCGACGCCGTAGACATCGACGATGTTCGGGTGATCGAGCTGGGCGGCAGCGAAGGCTTCGTTCCGGAACCGCTTCAGGCCGGTCTCGTCGACCAGGGCAGCCAGCGGCAGAACCTTGAGGGCGACGCGTCGACGGAGGGAGATCTGTTCGGCCTCGTAGACGACGCCCATGCCGCCTCGTCCAAGCTCCCGGACGATCCGAAAGTCGCCGAACTCCCGGGCGGGCACCCGCTGCGTCGTCTCCACCGACTGATCGGTCCGGGTGGGCAGGTCGTCCACGATTTCGAGGACCGGAAGGATCTGCAGCAGTGAGTCGGCGATGTCGGGGTAGCGCTTTGCGTACTCTTCGACGGACGGCAGTTCTCCCGTGCGACGTCGCTGCGTGAACTCCTCGGCAATCGTGCCGATCAGCTCATCCCGTTCGGTCAGTTTCGACCCGGACTGACTGCTCACGGCTGCTCTCCCCCCAGTCCGATGTCGGAGAGATGGGTACGCAGCCGCCGCAGGGCGCGACCGTAGCGCTGACGGGCGGCATCGGCGCGGATGTCGAGGATGCCGGCGGCCTCGGTGCTGCTGAGACCTTCGATCGCCAGAAGGAAGACGATCTCGCGGTCGAGAGCGGCAAGCCGGTCGATCGCGTCACGAATGATCTGGATGGTTTCCGCGCGTGCGGCGTGGTCACTTGGGGAGGGAGTGCGACCGCTGACCGTTGCGGCGAGCCCGAGCGACGACTCGGCCGGCAGGACCCATTCGCGGTGGACGGAGCGTCGTTGTGCTCCCAGGTGGCGGCGGCGGGCCATGCCGAGGCGATCGATGGCGATCTGCCGAAGCCACAGCCGCGGTGGAAGCTTCGGGTTCTTCAGGTATTCGTCGGCCCGTCGGAGGGCTTCGATCTGGACTTCCTGGACGATGTCGGACGGATCGAGCCGGGGGCGGAGCTGGGCATCCATTCGGAGCCGGACCGTCTCCCTGAGGAAGTCGACATTCCGCGTGACCAGCGCAGCGAGTTCGCGAGACGTCTTTGGCTGCACGTCGCTACCGTTCTCGGAGATCGTGTCGCTGTACATCGGCCCGCATCCCTCCTCAGATGTTACTGCAGCTGTGCCCGGATCTGTGACCGGGCTGGCTGCGGATTGAACGGGAGTTCACGAAACGGCGGCGGAGTTGTGATCGGTTGTTCACTCCAGAGGGCTGTTCAGACTCGCAATCCAGGTCCGGGACTGATGAAATCAGCAGGTATCCCTGTCCCCGTCGTTGCCGCTGCGGAGATCAATCCATGCACTCTCCTGTCGTCTGTGCCTGGCTGCTTGTCGTATTGACAGTTGCGTCGACAGTTGCGTCGACAGTTGCGTCGACTGCCGCGGCAGAGCCGACCGCGGGAACGCTGCGGGCCCGGCTGCTGGCGGAAGGAACTGCATCCCTGGCCGTGGCGGCTGAAGCTCAGGGCGACGCCCGGCGGGGAGCCGTTGCATTCTACCAACCGACGATGGCGTGTGGGCGCTGCCATCTGGCCAGCGGGAAGAGTGAAGGAATCGGACCGGACCTGACGGAGTGGAAGGAGCGTCCCGCGACCGAGCACCTGGTCGAGTCGATACTCGATCCGTCCCGGCGGATTCGCACGGGGTACGAGATGGCGGCGGTGCTCCGCAGCGACGGACGTCTGCTGACCGGTCTGCTCATCCGTTCAAACGATGAGGGGGTGACGCTTCGCGATCCGAGTACCGGCCGGACTCTCTTCACACCGACCGACGACATCGACGAGTGGACGAAGCGGTCCGAGTCGGCGATGCCGGCCGATGCAGTCAACCAGTTGGGGACGCGGCAACAGTTTCTCGATCTGGTGCGGTACGTGCGCGAGATCGCAGACGGGGGGCCGTCGCGGGCTCGCGAGTTGCAGCCACCGGCCGCGCTGCTGGTGGCCCGTCCACTGCCGGAGTACGAGGCGGACATCGACCATGCGGGGCTGATCCGGTCGCGGGGGGATGATGCGTTCGAGCGGGGCCAGGTGATCTACGAGCGGTTGTGCGCGAACTGTCACGGGACGCCGGAGCAGCCCGGCACGCTGCCGACGTCGCGGAAGTTTCACAGCGAGCCGCTGAAGAACGGCAGCGATCCATACGCGATGTATCAGACGCTGACACGTGGCTTCGCGATGATGGTGCCTCAGCACTGGATGGTGCCCCGTCAGAAGTACGACGTCATTCACTTCATTCGCGAGGCGTACCTGCGTCCGCACAATCCGTCGCAGTACTTCGAGGTGACGGACGCGTATCTCGCCGGGCTGCCGACGGGGACGACGTTCGGACCGGAACCGTCATCGATCGAGCCGTGGTCGGCGATGGACTACGGGCCGAGTCTGGTGAATACGTACGAGTTCGGCAGCGACGGCCACAACATCGCGTACAAGGGGATTGCCGTTCAGCTCGATGGCGGTGCGGGCGGTGTGTCGCGGGGGCGGGCCTGGGCGGTGTTCGAGCACGATACGCTGCGGATGGCCGGCTTCTGGACGGGCGCCGGGTTTATTGACTGGAACGGAATTCACTTCAACGGCCGGCACGCGATCCATCCGCGAGTGGTCGGCGACATACATGTCGAGAATACCGGTCCCGGGTGGGCCGATCCGGCAACGGGATCGTTCGCGGACAAGCAACGGGTGCAGGGACGGGACGGCCGACGGTACGGTCCCCTGCCCCGCGACTGGGGCCGGTTCGAGGGTTTCTATCAGTACGGACCGCAGACGATCGTGCAGTATCGTGTCGGTTCGACGCCGGTGCTGGAGATGCCCGGCATGCTGGACGTTGCCGGCGGCAAGGCGGATGAGCGGACGCCGGTCCTCACGAGATCACTGGAGATCGGACCGCGGACAAGTGAACTGCTGATGGCGGTTGCGGGGCATCCGGACGAGGCGTCCCGGCTGCAGCGCGGGGGCGGATTCGTGACGTTCGGTCCGCCTGTCCGAAACGAAGAGTCGCCGGCGGATCGTCCGGTGCAGTTCGACGGGCAGACGTTTCTCGAAGTTGCCGATGGTGCAGCGTTCAAGACGACCGGCAGCTTCACGTTCGCGGCACGGATCCGTACGCGGGCCGGCGGGACGATCGTGGCACGCACAACGCCAGGGCCGAAGTGGGTGCCCGGAGGGCAGGTGCTGTTCGTGCGGGGCGGGCGGCTCTGCTACGACATCGGCTGGGTGGGAGTGGTGCAGTCGAATGTGCCGGTCAACGACGGCCGATGGCACGATGTGGCGGTTTCGTTCGATGACGAGACGGGCGTGGCGACGCTGTTCGTGGATGGCCGGCCTGCCGGGATGAAACGGATGCAGCCGCAGGTCGAGATCGACGATCCGGTGCTTCGCATTGGGTACTGTGCACCGAACTTTCCCTCGCCGACGGCCTTTGAAGGCGAGATCGAAGCGGTCCGTGTCTACGACCGCGCGGTGGGGGCCGGGCAGCTTGGGCCGGAGAGCAACGACGGTGCGAAACCACTGGCCCGCTGGGCTCTGACGGAGACTCCCCGTGACGGTGCGATTCCGAATGCCGCGGGGGACGGGCTGGCGGCAATGGTGAAGGAGAGTGCAGGCGGCGGCACGGCACGGCGGGCGACGGGGACCGTTGTGGCCGGCGTGACGGGAAGTGACGCCGTCTCCTGGAGGGAGGTCGAGGGCCGGCTCTGTCTGGTGATTCCCCCCGGCGACGAGACGCTGCGGATCGCCGTCTGGACCGCGTCCGTCGCTTCGCCCGATCAGGCGGCTCCGCTGGCCGGTGCAGCCGGGATTTCGGAGCTGCGTCCGGCGGAACTGGCTGCGATGACAGAGGGGGGGCCGCCCCGCTGGCCGCAGCGGATCACCACTCAGGTCGAGGCGGGGTCGGCCGACGGGCCGTTTGCCGTCGATGTGCTCACCGTGCCGGCGGCGAATCCGTGGCTGGCCCGCGTGCGGCTGACGGGGTTCGATTTCTTTGACGGGGGCGACCGGGCAGCCGTCTGTGCCTGGGATGGGGACGTCTGGCTGGTTGAGGGACTGCAGACCGGTGAGGGGACGCTGACGTGGCGTCGGATCGCTTCGGGGCTGTTCCAGCCGCTGGGGCTGAAGATCGTCGACGGGACGATCTACGTCACCTGCCGGGACCAGCTGGTAATCCTGCGGGATCTGAACGGGGATGGAGAGACTGACTTCTATGAGACGTTCAACAGTGATCATCAGGTGACCGAGCACTTCCACGAGTTCGCGATGGGGCTGCAGCAGGACGAGGCGGGGAACTTCTATTACGCGAAATCGGCCCGGCACGCGCTGCCGGCGATCGTGCCGCATCATGGCACGTTGCTGCGGGTCAGTCCGGACGGGACGCGGACGGACATCCTGGCGACGGGGTTCCGGGCGGCGAACGGGGTCTGTCTGAATCCGGACGGAACGTTCTTTGTGACCGATCAGGAGGGACACTGGACGCCGAAGAACCGGATCAACTGGGTCCGTCCGGGAGGGTTCTACGGGAACATGATGGCGTATCACGATGTGGAGGATTCGTCAGACACGGCGATGCAGCCGCCGCTCTGCTGGATTACCAACGCCTTCGACCGGAGTCCCTCCGAACTGCTGTGGGTCGACAGTCCGGAGTGGGGGGAACTGGATGGCCGGCTGCTGAACCTCTCCTACGGCTACGGGAAGGTGTACGTCGTCGCGCACGAGACGGTGCGGGCCGATGCCGGCGTCGTCATGCAGGGAGGAATGACCGCGCTGCCGCTGGAGGCGTTTCCGACCGGCGTGGCGCGGGGGCGGTGCAGCCCGGCAGACGGGCAGTTGTATGTGTGCGGGATGTTTGCATGGGGGAGCAACCAGCAGCAGCCGGGCGGCTTCTACCGCATTCGCAGAACGGACCGGCCGGTGCATGTGCCGATCGAGTTCCATGCGCGCAAGGGAGAACTCGAGCTGGGATTCAGTGGCGAGATGAGCCGGGCGTCGGCAACCGATCCGGAGAACTACACGGTGAGGGTGTGGTCGCTGAAGCGGTCGGCCAATTACGGTTCGAAGCACATCGATGAACGGGTGCTGCAAGTGCAGGGAGCCCGACTGGACGATGACGGACGAACGATCGTCCTGGAGATTCCCAACCTGCAGCCGACGATGGGACTGGCGGTCCACTGGCAGATCGAGTCGGCCGAGGGGGACGATCTGTCCGGCGAGCTGCACGGGACGATTCATGTGTTGGGGGAGAGATGAGGGGGGGGAGATGAGGAACTGTCGGCTGGTGGGCTGAGTTGCGGGGAACGAGTATGCTGTCCCTGTCGGGCAGGCATCCCGCCGATTGCCTGCCGTCTCTCTTCCTCGAACGAATAAGCGACTTCCCGATGCCTGAGTTTCACTTTGCCGCTCGACTGGCGCTTGCGACGATGCTGCTGTTGCTTGTACCGGCCGTGTCGCACGCGGAACCCGATGTCCATCCGGTGCTTGCGAACCGCACCTGGCAGGGGATACCGGGACTGGAATGCACGCCGAACGGGCGAGTGTTCGTCTCGTGGTTTACGGGGGGCCCGAAAGAACCCTCGCCGGAGAACACCGTACTGCTCTGTTACAGTGACGATGGCGGTCAGACGTTCAACACGCCCCGCGTCATGGCAGAGCCGGAGAATGGGACGCGGTGCTTCGATCCGACGGTCTGGATCGATCCGAACGGGCGGCTCTGGTACATCTTCAATCGTGGCAACAGGGAGACGGCTCAGCACGATGTCTGGGCGCGTATCTGCGACGAACCTGACGCCGAGGTGCCCGAGTTCGGTGCCGAGTTCCGCATTGACCTCGATTGCCCCTATGCCTTCCGCATGAACAAGCCGACAGTTCTTTTGACCGGCGAGTGGCTTCTTCCTGTCACGCATGCCACCGAGCCGATTTCCACCTGGTTTGCCGGGGCAAAACAGCTCCAGGGGGTTGGTGTCTCGACCGATGAAGGCAGGACCTGGAGTCTGCACGGCGCGGTCGAAGCGCCGAACTGGGCGCTCGAGTGCATGATTACCGAGTTGACGGATGGCCGCCTCTGGCTTCTGACACGTGCCGGCGGCGGTTACCTCTGGGAGAGCCATTCGACCGACAAGGGACGCACCTGGACTCCCGGACGAGCGAGCAGGATCGCAAGTCCCGGCTCGCGTTTTTTCATTCGACGTCTCCGGTCTGGGAACCTGCTGCTGGTCAATCACTACAGGTTCAAGGGCCGCAGCCACCTGACCGCGCAGCTCTCGACCGACGACGGTGCGACCTGGAACGAAGGCCTTCTTCTCGACGAGCGAAGCGGCGTCTCGTACCCCGACGGTGTCGAGGACAAGGACGGCCTGATTCGGATCACCTACGACCGTGATCGTTCCGGAGCGGGGGAGATCCTGCTGGCGACGTTCCGCGAGGAGGATGTCGTTGCCGGGCGAGACGTCTCTGGATCGGTTGTCCTCAGGCAGGTGATCAGCGACCTCCGCAGTGTCAAATCGGGCGCGAAGTGACATCGGGACCAGCCTGCTCGCCATGCAGGGCGAGCAGGCCACCCGTTGGGGAGTGGACGGCCTGCCGACGGTTGCCTGGGGCCCCCGAGCTGATGCTCAGGCAAGCAGGTCGGGGATGACGTGGGCCGGTTCGACGCCGGTCAGCTTCTGCTCGAGTCCCTGGAACTTGTAGGTGAACCGTTCGTGGTCGAAACCGAGCAGGTGCAGGATCGTGGCGTGGAAGTCCCGGATGTGGATCGGGTCCTTGACGATGTTATAGGAGAAGTCGTCGGTTTCGCCGTAGATCTGTCCACCCCGGGCACCGCCCCCCGCCATCCACATCGTGAAGCAGCGGGGATGATGGTCGCGACCGTAGTTCTCCTTTGACAGGCCTCCCTGCGAGTAGATCGTGCGGCCGAACTCGCCGCCCCAGATGATGAGCGTGTCGTCGAACATGCCCCGCTGCTTGAGGTCCTCGATGAGGGCATAGCAGGGTTTGTCGACGTCCCGGCACTGGTCGGGCATGCGGCCGGCGACGTTGCCGTGATGGTCCCAGTTGTTGTGGTAGACCTGAATGAAGCGGACGCCCCGTTCGGCGAGCCGTCGCGTCATCAGGGCCGTGTTGGCGAACGTGCCCGGCTTCTTCGCCTCTTCGCCATAGAGGTCGAAGATGTGCTTCGGTTCCTGGCTGAGGTCGGTCAGTTCGGGGACGCTCGCCTGCATCCGGAAGGCCATCTCGTACTGCTGGATGCGGGTCTGCGTTTCGGGATCGCCGAACTGTTCGTAGTTCAGGGCATTGAGCCGGTTGAGTCCCTCGATGGACCGCTGGCGGATCGAATCGGGGATGCCGGGCGGATTGTTGATGTAGAGGATCGGATCCCCCTGACTGCGGAAGGAGACGCCGGCGTGCTGCCCGGGGAGGTAACCTGCACTCCACAAACGGGCCGAGATCGCCTGTTCCTGTTCGCGGTTGCTGGGGATGGCGACGAGCACGACGAAGGCCGGCAGGTTTTCGTTCTCGGTCCCCAGACCGTACGAGGCCCACGAGCCCAGACAGGGGCGACCGGTAACCTGATTGCCGGTCTGCATGGCGGCAATGGCCGGTTCGTGGTTGATCGCCTCGGTGTGCAGGCTCCGCATCCAGCAGATGTCGTCGGCCTTCTTCGAAAGCCAGGGGAGGAGCTCGGTGTTCATCCACAGGCCGCATTCGCCGGCGGGGCTGAACTTGTACTTCGAGGGAGCGATCGGGAAGCGGGCCTGACCACTGGTCATCGTGGTCAGCCGCTGCCCCATGCGGACCGACTCGGGCAGGTCCTTGTCGTACCAGTCCTGCATGACCGGCTTGTAGTCGAACAGGTCCATCTGGGACGGACCGCCAACCATGTGCAGGTAGATGACCCGTTTCGCTCTGGGAGCGAAGTGAGGTCCCTGCGGCGCGCCTTCCGACGCCTGGGTGATTGACTGGCCGAGGAGTGAGGCGAGGGCGGCACTTCCAACGACGCTGCCGCCCCGGGCGAAGAACTGCCGGCGACTCTGCATGTGCGGGGAGTTCATGAAGTCGTGCATCGCAACGTCCTCCTGTTGGTGTCCGGAGGGGCCGGACTATTTGTTGAGCGCTTCGTCGAGGTTCATGACCTGGCTGCTGACCATCGTCCACGCGGCCAGTTCGGCGACGTCGAGCGATTCGTCGAGCGACGAGTCTCCGATCTGGACCAGGGCCCGCGCATCGTCGGGATGGGTGTGGTACCAGGCGAGGAACTCGTCCTTGTCTTCCATCACGATGGAGCGTTCGGTGTCATTGAATGACCGCGCGAGCACGTGCCGGGTGATGAAGTCGAGGACGTCACCTTCGTCGCCCGACTGCTTCATCGCCCGCTGGGCAAGCTGACGGGACGCTTCGACAAACTGCGGGTCGTTGAGCGTCACGAGCGCCTGCAGGGGCGTGTTGGTCCGTTCGCGGCGGACGCTGCAGACCTCGCGGCTGGGCGCGTTGAAGGCTTCGAGGTTGGGCGGTGGGGCCATCCGTTTCCAGAAGGTGTAGACCGTCCGACGAAACAGATTCTCGCCGTTGTCCTGCCTGTAATTGCGGGTGTCTCCGCCGGGAAGTCCCACGACGTCCCAGATCGCTTCGGGCTGATACGGTTTGACTCCGGGACCGTACATCCTGTCCGAGAGCAGGCCGGCACTCGACAGGGCACAGTCACGGATCATCTCGGCATCCATACGGAAGCGGGGTCCGCGTGACAGCAGGGCATTGTTGCGGTCCCTTTCGTGTTTGTCCGGCGTTGCCGCGGCGGACTGGCGGTAGGTCGCACTCATCAGGATCATCTTGAAGAACCGCTTGACGTCCCAGCCGGACTCGCGGAACTCGACCGCCATCCAGTCGAGCAGCTCGGGGTGCGTCGGGACTGCCCCCATGGTGCCGAAGTCCTCCGGAGTGGTGACGATTCCCTGTCCGAAGATCTGCTGCCAGAACCGGTTGACGGTCACGCGGGCGGTCAGCGGATTGTCCGGCTGAATAACCCAGCGGGCCAGTCCCAGCCGGTTGGCCGGAGCTCCCTTGGGCATCGGATGCAGGGCGGACGGAGGAGCGGCGTTCACCTGATCCCCCTTCTGGTCGTACTGGCCCCGCATCAGAATGTAGGCCATCGCCGGGGAATCCTTCCGTTCCTCCTGAATGTGTGTGATCGGGCTGCGGGCGCGGATCGCGTCCCGCTCGGCTTCCAGTGACGCAACCGCAGCGGCGAGCGCGGGAAACTCCGTATCACGCGTGTTCAGCCAGAAGTCGAACAGCTTGCGGTTCTGGTCCTTCGAACGTTCTTCCGTCGCGAGGGCGTGCTGCAGCAGCGGGATCTCGGCGATCGCCTTGACCTCGGTGGGGCCCAGCGTGCGGTCATACACGCGGACGTCCTGGATGGCTCCGTTGTCGAAGACCAGACCGTGGCTGCGCTGGCCGATCCGCAGAGGCGTTTCGGTCCGGATCGAGGCATCGGCAGCGAGGGAGTTCCGTTCCGTCCGGTGTGGCTGCTCCTTGCCGTCGATGTAGATCTTCACGCCGTTCGGCTTGCCCGATCCGTCGTAGGTGGCGAAGACATGATGCCACTGACCGGCCTTGAGGACATTGCCGCGGGTGGTGACCTTCAGGGCGACTTCGGGCCAGCGGTCGATGATGTGGACGGCCAGTCCCCTGCCCTGCTGCATCATGTCCCAGCCGCGGTGACTATTCCGTTCGTCCATACGGGCGATGATGCCGGCCGAGGCTCCGTCGCTGGCGGTCCTGATCCAGGCGCCGTAGCTGAAGCCCTGGTCTTTCTCGAAGTCGCCGGCGCTGCCCAGATCGAAGGTACTGCCGGGACGGATGATGGCGGCCGGTCCGAGTTGTCCGTCTTCGGTCCAAGTCACCTCTCCGGTGGCGGTGAAGGTCTCGGGACTGCCGCAGACGTTGGCGGTCTCGTTCCCGCTCCCCTCGTTGAGGAGGGCGTGGACGACCAGGCCGTCGGTTGGAGTGTCGCTGGCGAGCATCTCGGGCTTCGCGCCGGCGAGCCAGGCGTCGAACTCGGGGCGGGCGGCCTGGCGGCGGCCGTTTCGTTTTGCGACGGCGGCAGCGATTTCACCCGGCAGCGCGTCCCAGCGGGGACGGTCCTCTTCGGAGGGGACGACGATGACCGGGCCGCGACCGTCCTTCGAGTTGCCGTCCTTTGGTCCCTGTGTGGTATTCCGGAAGAAGGCGGCCAGCGAGTAGTAGTCCTTCATCGTCAGCGGGTCGAACTTGTGGTCGTGACACTGACTGCAGTTGGTGGTCAGACCGAGATAGACCCAGCCAAAGGTCTGCACGCGATCGGAAGCGTAGAGGGCGAGGTTCTCCTCGTCGATCGTGCCCCCCTCGTTGGTGGTGATGTTGCACCGCTGAAAGCCGGTCGCGATGAGTTGGTCGAGTGACGGATCGGGGAGCAGGTCGCCGGCAAGCTGCTCGACCGTGAACTGGTCGAACGGCATGTTCGCGTTGAAGGCGCGGATGACCCAGTCGCGGTAGGGCCACATCTCGCGGTAGTTGTCGAAGTGCAGACCGTGCGTGTCGCCGTAGCGAGCCGCGTCGAGCCAGTAGCGGGCCCGATGCTCGCCCCAGGCGGGCGTCTGCATCAGGCGGTCAATCCAGCTGGAGAGGGCGTGATCGGCGTCACGGGTGTAGTCGGCGACAAAGGCGTCGGTCAGCTCCGGCGCGGGTGGCAGACCGGTGATGTCCAGATGCAGCCGGCGGAACAGACGGCGCGGCTCGGCTTCCGGTGCCGGTGCCAGTTCGTGCTCGTCGAGCGTCGCCAGAACGAATGCATCGATCGGTGTCTTCACCCAGTCGGGGCGGCTGACCTGCGGGAGCTCCGGACGCTGGGGCGGGATGAACGACCAGTGCGCCTGGTACTCGGCCCCCTGCTCGACCCATTGCCGCAACAGCGCTTTCTGCTCGGCCGTGAGAGTCTTTTTCGTGGCGGGAGGCGGCATCACCAGGTCGGGATCGTCGGAGAGGATCCGTGCGATCAGCTCGCTGGCTTCGGGGTCTCCCGGTTCGATCGCGCCGAGCTCGATCGCCGCGTCACGCTGGTCGAGCCGGAGGTCGGCCTCGCGGGCGGCGCTGTCGGCCCCGTGACAGGCGAAGCAGTTGTCGGCCAGGATCGGCCGGATGTCCCGGTTGTATTCGACCGGTGCTGCTGCGCCTGCCGGGATGGCAAGGGCCCCCAGCAGGAGGAATGCCGTCGTGAGTTGTCGAATCCGCATCCGCACTCTCCTCTCCAGCCGTCATTGGTTCCGGTGGGGTCCGACAGACCCGGGGACGGGGCTGTCGCGCGTGGATCGGCCGCTCTGGTTACGTCTGTCCGGGCAATCCACGACTCCAGTACTTCACTCCTGAACGAATATGTCTGGCCATGGCGCGCGAGGCGGTCTGAGTGTCGCCTGCCAGCAGTGCCTCGACGATGGCGAGGTGTTCGCGTGCTTCCTCCGGAAGTCGCAGCAGATCGGGGCGGTCTTTTCGCCGGTCCCATGCGACATCCCGAAAGGAGCGGAACAGCAGCTTCATGCGGGCCAGTTCCCGCGACAGGAAGCGGTTGCCACACGAGTCGGCAATCAGATCGTGCAACCGGCTGTCCAGTTCGCGGGCCTGATTGATGGCCCGTCGAACGGAGCCGTTGGCCTGCCGGCCGGTTCCGTTGCCTGCCGCCCGTTGCCGAAACGCCTCGGCCAGTCCTTCCAGTTGCAGCGGGTCGATCTTGCCGCAGGCGAGTTTGACCGCTGCGCACTCCAGCGCACGGCGGACCTGGCAGACTTCCCGGACGTCGGTGGCGGTGACGCGTCGGACGACGGCCCCGCAATTGGGGGCGATGTCGACGATACCGATCCCTTCGAGCGTGACGAGCGCTTCGCGGATCGGCGTGGGGCTCATTTCAAACCGCTCGGCCAGACCACGAATGATCAGTCGCTCCCCTGCCTTGAGTCGTCCACTGAAGATGTCGGCCAGCAGACTCTCGACGACGACCTTGCGGCGCTGACCGTGGTCGAAACCGGGACGGTCGCCGGTCGTTTGTCTGTTGGTCGTGGTGACAGCGGACATGGCGGGCGATTGCTGTTTTGTGGCGGGTCGGGGGCACGCCGGTTGAGTTTCGTCGGGACCGGCTTGTCCGACCGTCCCGGCCGTTCTACTGGGGCGACGTCGTCGAGGGAGACTCAGGTGTGTGCGTCGGCGTGAGGACCGTGTCGTCTGCGACGCATGCAAGATTGTACATAATCTACTGAGGATTGTCGACAATCCTTGCCCGGGAGCAGAGAGGTGGGCAGAGATCGGGGGCGTACGCGGAAGAGAGCGTCGCGCAGCAGGCAAGAGAGCGACAGTGCTGCGCGACTTCGGTGAGGCGAGCGTTCACTGAACGGTCGTGCGGTCGATCCACAGTGCAAGGACACCGGTTGCCGCCGGCTTCAGTTCGAGGGGGCACCCCCCAGGAGCGTTCCGATCGCACGGGTCCGTTCGAACTGGTCGAATCCGACCTTCATGACTGCCAGGATCGGGACGGCGAGAAACGCACCGCCAATGCCCCACATCCACGCCCAGATCGTCAGGAAGAGAAACACGATGAACGGATTGAGGCTCATCGACTTGCCGAGGACCATCGGCGTGATGAAGTTTCCCTCGGTCGTCGTCAGGATCCAGAAGACGAACGGAGGAAGCAATGCGAAGGCAATCGAGTCGAACGTGAGGATTGACACCAGGAAGATGACCGCGACGCCGCACAGAGCCCCCAGCAACGGGACAAAGTTGAACAGCGTTGCCATGACGCCCCATAGCAGCGGATTGGGCAGCCCCAGGAGCCACATGGCGATGGAGACGACGATTCCCAGCGCGATGTTGATGACGGTGACGGTCAGCAGGTACGACGAGATCGCGTATTCGACGTTATGCACGAGTTCAACGGCCGATCGCTTCTCCCGCATCGAGGGGAGCAGGTGCAGCACGTTGTTGAGCAGGACGTCGCCCGATGCGAGCAGGAAGTACGCCAGGACGAACATGATGATCATTCCGGCGACGACTCCGCCGGTGGAGCTCAGAACGGCGAGTCCGGCCATCAGACGTGGTTGACGGACTTCGACGGTGACCGGTTCGTCCGCGTCGTCGTTCAGGTCGTTCTCTGCCGCTTCACGCAACGGGTTCTCGTCGGATTCACCGATGTTCGAGACGGCGTCGGCAAGTGCGGCTTCCACATTGCCGTCCACCTCGCCAGTCGGTTCGGTCTCTTCGGTGTTCGATTCGACCTCGCCGGCCGCCAGGTTCTCGACCATGCGGGATGCGCGGCTCAGGTCGGCGACCGGCTCCCGGAGGACATTCAGCTTCTCGCCGGCCGTGCGGAGATTCTCCGGAGCGTCTTCGAGCCATTGCTGCGCGGGGCCGATCAGATTGCCGAACGCACCACCGGCCACGATGAAGACACTCATCAGGATCAGGGCCGCACCAAACGCATCGGGGATACGGTAGCGTCGCAGGCGTCGGACGAGTGGCCGCGTGAGGAGCGCCAGCATGCAGCCGGCGACGATCGGCATGAGGACCGTGCGGGTGAAGTAGATTGTGTACAGCGAGAGCAGCACCGCGATGAGCACCATGGCGAACGAGGTCCGCCGCGAGCGCCGGGCGTTGGCAGACATCGGGTACGGAGAGCGTCCGTGATGACGCTTTCTCGTCGGCATGGCCGTCTGGCTGGCGTCACCGTTGGAGCCGGACGTTTCCCGGACGCGGTCGTCGCGCGTCCCTGTCGAGTCGTGACTGAGGGCCGACTCGCTTTCAGAGGCGGAGTCGTCGTCGGTCGAACGAGGCTGTCCCTCCTCGTCGATTGTCTCCGTTCGGGAAGTGCCACGTGAGTCGGGCGCCGCCGTGGGGGTATCCGTCCCTGCGTCCGTTGTGCTGGAAGTGGTCACGTGGTGTCTCCCTGGATCGCAGAGATGCGGCGATCACGCGTCGAGTGTCGTTGTGGCCGTCTGGACTTGTTGGTCCAGAGGTTGTTGGTCCGGAGGTCGGCATCTGTCGTGGCGGCGATCTTCTGAACAGAAGCGGGCGGAGGGCCCGCGCGGCCCGCAGGAACACACCGCCCGGCATTCGATTGAGCATGGCGGTGCGTCGAGGGGATCACCACGGTTTCAGTTTCCAGCCGACGACGAAGCCGATTCCGAAGCACCAGAGGGCGGCGACGTCCGGCTTCTCCTGGGCGTACTCCTTGAGGTATTCGACGAAGTCCTTTGAAGGCTGAAGTTCGCCGGTCTGGTTCTGTGCCGGACTGGACTTCGACGACTTCGATTTCGCCGGGCTGTTCTTGCGACTGTTACGCGTGCTGGTTCCCTGACTCATCGGGGTCTCCTTGATTGGTGGTGATTGAAATTGCGGTTGGTTGGAAGCGGGACACGCAGTTACACGTGCCGCCGGTACAGTTCTGACTGTGTCTGCTGGCGGAGCAGTGCCTGTTTGATCCACCAGACGTTTTCAGAGAGTTCGCGTCGGGAGCGCGTGAGCACACCGAGCGAGGCCTTGAGTTTCTGCACGCCCCACCAGCCGGTTGCCGCGGCCAGCCCGACCGCCGTGAGGCTGACGAGCAGGAAGGCGGCGCCTTCGCCAAAGCCGGCCAGGTTGACCAGGGCCCAGCCGATTCCGAGGAGGATGACCGGCATGGCTCCCAGGGCGAGCAGCAGTGCCGTGACGACCAGGACGGCCGGAACGACGCTGCGGCTGTAGCTGTCGCGCAGGTCGACGGCGACCAGCTGGGCCTGCAGTTCTGCGAGGGAGATCAGGTCATGCGTCAGACCGGCGAGGTTCTTCTTCACGCCGCCGGCCGGGGACGTCTGGCCTCGCTGTCCGTTCATGTTCTTTTGATCAAGCATCCGATCGTTGCTCCGATTGCCATAGCCGCGCCGACGCAGAGCAGCGGATGACTGCCGATCCACTCACCGGCGGCGGGCAGGAACGTTTCCTGCGGTTGCTCGCGTTCGTGTCGTGGAGTGGTTCGGGCTGCGGCTGCCGGGGAACCCTGCGCGGTCATCTGTGAGATCGTGTGGGAAATCATGTCTGCGGAACCTCCTGCCGGGGACTGGATGCGGCCTGTTCACCCAGCACGCGTCCCGCCTGCTGGCCCATGTAGGCGATGCCGGCACGCAGCAGAGTGTTGCCGACCATGTTCGCCACCGATCCGACCAGGCTCTTCTTCTCCTCGCCGCGCGGCGCGTGTTTGACGACGAGCCGGTTCTTGCGGGCCAGTCGCTCGAGCGTTTCGGCATCTGGGCTGGTGATTTCGACGCGACGGGGGACGGCGAAGTATCCGACAGCCGCGACGACGGCGAGACTGGCCCAGGGGTAGGCCCGGACGTAGTAGCGCCAGTCTGCGAGCCGCTGGGCATTCGTCATCAGGCCGTCGACATCTCCGTCAAGACGCGTGCGGATCCGCTCCATGCGGTTGCGGATCTCGTAGGCGCTGGGCGGCAGGCCGTTCTGTTCCAACTGCTGGTGAGTGGTGCTCATGACGGAAACCGGTTGCCAAGACTGTCCGGGACGTAATCGGCGACGGAGTCGAGCAGCCGCTGCCCGAGTGAGCGGGCCAGGTACTGCTGGCGGCGGGACTGGGAGTCGGCGATCAGACTGCTGACGGCGATGCCCAGGCCCAGGCCGGCACCGAACACGGCCAGCGTTGCTCCGAGCGGGTTCTCCCGCACGGTTTCGGTGACGGTCTGCCGGTACTCTTCGAGCTGTTCCTGCCATCCGCATTCGCCGGAACCCTGTTCCGTTTCGTCGCGGAAGCGGTTGGTGTGTTGCGTCGACATGAAAGGATCCTTCGTTCCTGATGTCGGGAAGCGGTAAGAAGACCGCGGGCGACTCACCTGCGAGCCGCCGGCGCGTCCGACGTGGCCGGGCGTCCGATCAGCGGGACCGCAGCGCCAGACCGACGACGACGCCGGTGATGATGCCGGCCCCAAAGGCGACGGCGACCGACTCGACCGGCTTGCGTTGAACCATCGCCTCGGCTTCGGCGTAGCTGGCTTCCATCTGGCCGGAGACCTGGTCGATGGTTTCGCGGTACTGTTCGCCTGCCTGTTCGGCATAGGCGCGGGCGGTCTTCGCGACCTGATCGATGGTGCTCGATCCGTCTTCGAGGGCCTGTTCGAGAAAGTCCTCGATCGCCTGACGCGACTCGCCGGTCTTCTGCTGGATCACACCGACGAGCTGGTCGGCGTTGCCTTCCGCCTGTGCCAGATCATCGTCGTTCAGCTGGCCCCAGCGTTCCTTGACCTGCCCCTTGACTTCGTTCCACTGTCCTTCGAGTTCCTGCCGGGTAATCATGCGTTTCTCCCTGTGCGTTGAGTCTGTTCGGGTGATTCGAACACTGGGGAGCGCTGCAGACGCAAACGGCAGACCAGACATCAGAAGTTCTTGAAGGAAACTGGAGGGCGTGTCGCAAGTGGTGCTGCGCGTGGTGTTTACGTGAGTGGGGTGGCCGGCGGTCCGCTTCGGGCCCGTGCCGGGGTGAACCCGCTGAGTGATGTCCCAGCAATCGCACTAGTCGCTGATCGGACAGCAGGGAAGCAGGAGGCGGGCTACTTCCTGTCGCGATCCGGCATGTGGGTGGCGGTCATTCGGGCGAAGCGCGTGGACTCGCCGGCGAGCTGCTCGACGCGGTCCGGGAACATTCCGGCCAGGTTGTGCTGCTCACCAATGTCATTGCCCAGATGGAACAGTTCCGCCGGCCGGTCGCCGTGGCGGACCAGCTTCCATGGTCCGCGTCGGATCGCATGCGCCTCGCCGATCCGCCAGAAGAGCGTGCGCTGCGGCAGCGGGGTTCCCTCGAGCAGCAGTGCCGAGAGGTCGATGCCGTCAGTCTCACCTTGTTCGAGCCCGGCCAGAGCAAGGATTGTGGGGAACAGGTCGAAGGTTATCACCGTTTCGTCGCAGGTGCCGGGAGTGATCCGGCCGGGCCACCAGGCGATCGCCGGCACGCGGTGGCCTCCCTCGTAGACTTCGGCCTTCTGTCCACGGAGCGGGCCGTTGCTCGAGATGTTGCTGTGCGTGCGGCCATAGTTGAGGTACCCGCCGTTGTCGGAGCAGAAGATGACGAGCGTCTTGCGGTCGAGGTTGAGCCGCCTGAGTGCCGCGATCGTCTCGCCGACGCTCCGGTCGAGAGCTTCGACCATTGCTTTGACGTGCGGAGCGACGTTGCGCGGATCGGGGAGGAGTCCCCACTTGTCGGTGGTGTAATCGGTTCCCGGCTGGCGATGCGGCGGATCGTCCGGTCCCTGCCAGGGGAAGTGGATCGCAAGGTGGGGGACGTAGACAAAGAAGGGGCGGTCGCGATTCTGCTCGATGAAGTCGATGCTGTGCCGGGTGAGCAGGTCGGCGGTGTAGCCCTCCTCCGCCATCGCCTGTTCGCCATCCCACCAGTCGGGGCCCCCCTGACGGTTGACGTGCGTGTGATGATCGCCGTCGCCGGAGAGCAGGCCGCGGTACGTGTCGAATCCCTGCCGCGTCGGCAGCCACGGTGCCTGATAACCGAGGTGCCACTTGCCGAACATCCCGGTGGCGTAGCCGGCCTGCTGGAGCCGCTCGGCGATGGTGACGGCCTGGAGCGGCAGGCCGATCGGCGTCTTGCGTGTGGGACTGAGAGGGCGTTCGAAGGTCCGGCCGAACCGGTGCTGATACAGTCCGGTCAGCAGTGCGGCCCGCGTGGGGGAGCACATCGGCCCGTTGGAATGAAAGTCGGTGAACCGCAGTCCCTCTGCCGCCAGCCGATCCAGGTGCGGCGTGCGGTTCTGCCTGCTGCCGTAACATCCCAGGTCCCCGTAGCCGAGGTCATCGGCGAGGATGAGGAGGACATTGGGGCGGTCGTCGGCGCGTGCCGATGCAGCAGACGTGAGGAACGGTGTGATCAGAAGCAGAAGCAGCAGCGGTCGCATTCTCACTCTCAGTTCTTCCGGTTCTCGAACCATCCGGTCGACTCGAAGGCCGCCTGCAACCGCTGGCGGGCCTGTCGCGCCTGCGGCGAGGCGTCGTCTTCAATCGGGCGGCGTTCCTTCGGATCGGCCTGCACGTCGTAGAATCGCCCGTCGTTGTACAGCTTGAACCGGCGGTTGCGGACGAACGCCTTCCCCTTATGCTCGGCGAAGGCCCAGGTGCGGGGCCCCTGCCCGTCTTCCTGCAGGCAGGCGGCGAAGCTGTGGCCGTCGTAGGGAACGTCCTCCGGCAGTGTGACGCTGGCGATTTCGGCAAGCGTCGGCAGGAAGTCGCTGAAATCGACCAGGTCATTGCGGACCACGCCGGTCGGGACATGTCCGGGACGATTGACAATGAGCGGGACGTTCGTGCCGGTATTCCGGAGCGTCCCCTTCCCTCCCGGGATCTCTTCGTCACCTCTGCGTGAGACGACCGGCTCGCGGTACAGCTTGCCGTCGCGGACGCCGGCAATCGATCGGGAGGTGGTGCCGTTATCGGTGGTGAAGATGATGAGCGTCTCGTCGCGCAGGTCGAGCCGGTCGAGGGCGTCGACCAGTCGACCGACGATGCGGTCCATGTGGGCCATCATCTCGGCGTAGGTTTCGTAGCGGTCCTTGCCGGGGGCGAACGGGACCGGTGCGTCGAGGTCATCGGTGACGTCGTGGCAGAGGGCCATCGGGAAGTAGGCGAAGAAGGGACCGTCGCGGTGCTGCTCCATGAAGTCGATGAGGACGTCGGCGTAGACGTCGGGGCCGTAGCGGTCGGCAACGTCGTCACGGATGCGGCCGTTCTGCCAGATGAGCGGCTGCCAGTAGCGCGGCCCTTCGTGCCAGCCGAACAGGCTCGACTCTTCGAAGCCGAGCTGCCGGGGATGCTGCGGATTGTCGCGGAGCTGTGCGATCTGCCATTTGCCGGCGACGGCGGTCGCGTAGCCGGCCTGCTGCATGAGGGGGCCGATTGTCGAGGGGGCGACGTCGTTGGGGAAGTCACCCCAGCGGGCATTGAAGCGGAACGGGTAGCGGCCGGTCATGAGAGTGATGCGGGTGGGGTGGCAGACGGCCATGCTGTAGCAGTGGGTGAACCGCGTGCCGGATTCGGCCAGCCGGTCGAGCCGCGGCGTGGGATAGGAGGTGCCGCCGTAGCATCCCAGGCATTCGACGCCGACGTCGTCGGCCATGATGAGGAGGATGTTGGGGGGCTGGTCGGCGGCGTACGCGGGGCTGGTGAAAGTGAGGAGCAGCAGGAGAGCGAGTTGACGCATGGTTCACCCTTGCTCGGGAATGGCTGAGGGAAGGTGCATTGCGTGAAGAGTCACGATACCGCGCGGGCCGCGGGCATGCGAGGGGGGGACACAGAGCCGCGACCGTGAGGGAGCGGAAGGCTGCGGACTGTGACTGGGGGCGCTTCCTTGGATAGCTGCTCCGAGGGTGGAGTTGAAAAGCGGGCTAGGAAATAGCAGAATCGCAAGTGAGTTGGCAGCGCCATCGAAGGCACAATGGTTTCGACTTCGAGCGGATATTTGGCCGCCCTGACTGGAGCGAGCGAATATTGCGGGTACAAGTTGATTTCACAATTCCGGACGATGTTCAGGACCTGATTCTCTCTGGACGATGCGTTGCATTCGTCGGATCGGGAGTTTCAAGCACTTGTTACCCCTCTTGGAATCAGCTCGTCGTCGAACTTTGCCAAAAGTGCGGCGTTGACGCGTCACCCGGAAGGCAGTGTGAGGCTGAAGAGCTAGTTGCCCTTGCTCAGAAGGCAAAGGACGCGGACGAAATAGCTTACCATGAGCATCTGGTTGAGACGTTTGCCAGGCAGCCGGACATCACGAATCCACTCTACTCGTGCCTGTTGAAATTGCCATTTAAAGCGTATTTTACAACGAACTACGACCCGCTCCTTGAGGTCGCCAATTTTACCGCCGCGGAACGTTGCGGTATTGCCGCATTCCCATCGCTCGACCGGGAATGGATGGCGCAGCGCACGATTTTTTACTTGCATGGGCGTATTCCGCTGGGATGCACATCAAGGACAACGTCGATCGTGTTGTCCAAGGACGAGTTTGCGTCTGCGTACGAAGACAACGGTGAACTTGTCTCCTTCCTGCGCCCTTCGTTGACTCGTGATCCGATGGTCTTCTTTGGTGCGAGTTTGCGGGAGCGCGAGTTGAGGAATATTTTTGATCTCGCAGCGCGTCAACAAGAGACGATCCGTCGGCACGAGGAAACTCTCGGTCGGTCACAGGGACATGGACCACGGAGGTTCTTGTGTCTGGGCAAATCCCTTAGTGCGGATTCCAGCGGTCAGACTGGTAGAATGGTGCTTGAGGACCAAGACGAAGAGGAAGCGCGTCTCTACGCCGAATTGGGCATCGATGTGGTGACGTATCCGGTTGTTGACGGCAGCCACGCTCAACTCCATCAAGCCTTGTTGAAGATGTCTGGGTTGAATGCTTCGCAGGTCAAGGTGTGGGGGGACGATAACGATGACTACTGATACTCCGTACTTTGACATGCTCGCAACGCTGGATCATGTGCTTTCACAAATCGGTCCCCATGCTGAAGTTCCTCAGGAGTTTGTGGCGATTCTTCATGACCCGGATGTGTTCCGAGTGTTCGTTCAACGGGCAACCGATCCCGCGTGGTTGAATTGGCTGCGTATGGCGGGGTTTCTGCAAGTCCTAGGCGAAACGAGCGAAGGGATGGCGGCTACGTCACTCGCTTTTGCTCGAATGTGTTCGCTCATGGTCAAGAAGACGGCATCTGCAGATCCTGCAACGGCGGCGAGCGTGGTCCAGTCCACTCGCAATGATGACGCTCTCGTCGTTGCCGATCTCTTCTCGGCAGTCATGGAGATGCCGACAGAGATCGCAGCAGACTTGGTGCCACACCTTTGCGAGCTGGCGCGAGGCGAGCGGGTGATGCTGTTTGCCCGCGATGGCAGTGCTTTGTGCAAACGGCTCGCCGTGAATGGGCAGTTGGATGCTGCGTTCGAGTTGACGCAGACTCTCTTTGCTCCAGAGTTCGATGCCGGAGCTGAGGAACCACGACAGCGTGACCAGTACTGGACCGTGGAAGGACTCAGGCAGGTGATCCCGGCACTTGCTGCGAGCAAGCCATCCGAAACACTGAAGATGTTGTGCGAGTGGCTGGACAAAGCTGTGGCGGTGAAGCGATGGGTCGATCGTGAAACGGGAGACGATGGTTCACACGTCTGGCGGCCTGCGATTGAGGAGCACCCCGACAATCGGCCCACAGACTTTGCTGGCGTGATGGTGGGCCTGGTTCGCGATGTCTGCGAGGAAGCGATCCGGAGTGGCGGCCTGTCGTTGGAGAGCGTGCTCCACGAACTGCGGAAGTCTTCGTTTCTCATCTTTCGTCGGATCGAGCTGCATGTTCTTCGTGAGTTTCCGGACTCCGATCCGGATCTCGTGCGTCGGAAATTGATGGACCGCGAATTGTTCGATGATTACCGGTTCGTGCACGAGTACTCGCGCCTTGCCGGACGGTGTTTCAATCAGCTGGGGCGCGACGATCGCGAAGAGTGGTTCAGGTGGGTCGAGGACGGCCCAAATATGGAGGGCGTCAAGGAGGCAGTTGAGACAATTACCAATCGTGAACTGACTGAGGCGGCTCTTACCGAGCGATGGCAGCGGGACCGGCTGCACTGGATTCGCGAGTCACTTGAAGGGGACTGGCGGCAGGAATACGTCCGTCTGGTGCAGGAATACGGTGAGCCGGATATGGCCGACGTCAACGTGCGTGTGACCAGCAGCTGGGGGCGCGAGGGCTCTCCGATCACAGTTGACGAACTGAAGGAGATGTCATTCGACAAGGTGGTCGAATACGTGTGCAGCTGGGAGCCGCCAGGCGATGATGATTCGGTGAGCAGCGAGGGGTTGGCCCGGACGTTCGGCGAGTACGTGGCCGGTAACACGCAAGGACTGTCCGAGCAGGCAAATGTGCTCATCGGTAAACGTCTGGAGTTTGTTCGCACCTACGTTGAACAGATGGTGCAGGCAGTCGGAGGAGGTGAGGGCGTTGACCTTGCGTCGCTGCTCGATCTCTGCGAGTGGATCGTCGCGGAGAACGAGCCCGCAGTCACGGAACCCGAGTACGTGCGCGAAGTTCGTTTACAGCGCGAAACGCAGTCGACTCGTGACTCGGTTGTGGCACTTCTGAGAGAAGTCTGCCGGGCAAAGGATCGCGAGACCGAGGAGCCACGATACTCGCCCGCCGAGTACCGCACGAGGATATGGAATCTGCTGGAGGCGTTGTGCGAAGACCCCGAAGAGTCGGTCTTCGTCCGCGATCTGGATCAGGAGGACTTCCGCCTTCATGACTACCGGCAACTCGGGATCAATTCGTCGCGTGGCAGGGCGGTTGATGCGGCTTTCGACTTTGTTGACTGGGCCGGGGAGTACGATAGAGATCCTGCGGGACGCAAGTACCTGCGGGGCGGCTGGGAGGCATTTCCGGAAGTCCGCAGTGTTATCGAACGCGAAGCATTGGGGCCGGAGCGAAGCATCCCGGTGTTGGCGATTATCGGTTCACGGATCCGCGACCTCTATCTGATCGATCGCGACTGGTTGGGGCACAACTGCTCCGGACTGTTTGATCTTGAGAGGATCGAGACGTCGCCGGAGAAGGCGTATGGTTGGTCTGCATGGAATTCGTTTCTCGTATGGACCCTGCCACATCACGAGTACTACCGGCTGTTCCACAAACAGTTTGCGTATGCGGTCCAGCAGGCGTGCGAGCTGGACACCGTGGAGGACACGAGGGAACGTCCGATGGAGCGGCTTGGCGTCTTTCTGTTTGTGCTCTACGGACGAGGGAAGATCGAAATCGATGGAGATGATCCCCTGCTTCGCCGTTTACTGACGGAGGCGAATGGCGACATTCGTCGTCGCGCTATCGAAACGATCGGTTGGAGCTTCCACCGCACGGACGACATGCCTGAGCACGTCGTGCAACGATTCCAGAATCTGTGGGACTCTTATTGGTCAGAAACGGGCGAAGCTGACGCACGTGATGATTCGCATCTGTTCGGAAGCTGGTTCAGCTCTGGTGTGTTTCCGGCCAAGTGGGCGCTCAGTCGATTCTTTGCATTTGTTCGCGAGAATCCGGCGCCTGAGCCTGTGGCTTCGGTGGCGCAGCAACTGAAGGAGTATGGAGAAAATGACGCTCAGACTGCACTCGACATCCTGGAGCAGATCGTCACGCATGACGCTGAAGGATGGCGGACGCGGTCATTTCGGGAGGCCTACCGTGTAATACTGGAAGGTGCGATGCAGGCCGGAGGGGAGTACCGCGAGCGGGCGGTCGTCCTGATCAACAAGATCGGGCGAATGGGGGATCTTGAACTTGGCAAGCTGCTTGAAGGCGTTGATGCTCAGGCAGACAGTACGGGGGTGATCGAGCGAGACCACCAAAAGGAAGCGTGAGAGCTCGTGCTGACCACTCGCGCTCGTTTCGTGTGTGCGGGTCTCACTCTCGCCTCTTGCCGGCTGCGCCGGCCCCGGTTGGCGAGCAACCGGGGCTACCCGTGGTCTGTCATTCGTGAAGCCGAGGTCTGAGGATTTGCATGGCCACTCCGCTGCGCCGCGAGGCCATGGCACCCGGCGATCTTGGTGTGCTACCCCGGAGCTCACGGGCCTGTTGCATTATTCTCCCGACGCGCTATGGTGGCCGCTACGCCAACCGTCGCAAGGATCCGCCCCATGGCA